>WBZM01004201.1_pt1 | contig 10630 bp, 8 predicted proteins | sample 5204271 | NCBI WGS metagenome assembly WBZM01 (sample SAMN12344346, study PRJNA552823) | activated sludge metagenome | biome: Activated sludge suspended growth; feature: Nitrification reactor; material: Wastewater; isolation source: activated sludge from nitrification reactor of wastewater treatment...
CACCTGGACCAACATCCCCGGCGCGCTCAGCAAGCTGGTGGCGGGCGACTTCAACGGCGACGGCAAGGCCGATTTGGCCGGGCTGACCGGTGCCGGCCAAGTTTTCTACAGCACCAACCGGAGCACTTGGACCAACATCCCCGGCGCGCTCAGCAAGCTGGTGGCGGGCGACTTCAACGGCGACGGCAAGGCGGACTTGGCCGGCCTCGCCGGCAACGGCCAGATCTTCTACTCCACCAACCTCGCCACCTGGACCAACATCCCCGGCGCGCTCAGCAAGCTGGTGGCGGGCGACTTCAACGGCGACGGCAAGGCCGATTTGGCCGGGCTGACCGGTGCCGGCCAAGTCTTCTACAGCACCAACCTAAGCACTTGGCGGAACATCCCCGGCCAATTGAACCGGCTCGCCGGGGACGACTGACCGGGCAACCCGCGACTTCCCGAACCAGCCCCGCTCCGGCGGGGCTTTTTTGTGGCCGGTTTGTGGAATAATGCCGCCCATGGAAATCAACAGGGGACAACGAGCGTGAAAAAACTGATCGGTGTGATCGTGGTCGTTCTGGTGCTGGCGGCGGGTTATGTGGGCGCGGCGTACTGGTCCGGCCAGCAGGCGGAACGGTGGTACAAGGATGTTTTGGCGGAAGTATCGAAACATCCCAACGTCAAGATAACCACCCTTCGTTATGACCGGGGACTATTTTCTTCCAAGGTCGTGACCCAGATCCAACTGATGTTGGGAGAAAGAGGCGGCCTGGAACTCCCGGATTTGTCCTTCTCGGTTCGGGATGATGTCTACCATGGTCCGTTACCCTTGGCGGGATGGGGCGTGCCGGGCGTGCCGATGGCTTTGACCGGCGGGGTGGTCCGGCAAACTCTCGACGCCGAAAGCAGCGATTGGACCCGCGAGCTGAAGAAGCTGTACGGCGGCCAGGAACCGTTGACGGCGATCGCGCAAGTCGGCTTCGACGGCGCCAGCAACACCCGAATCACCATGCCCCCGCTGACCCTGAACAATGTCCAGGATCTGCAAAACTTCAATTTCTCCGGGCTGCAAGGCCAATTTCAGGTCGCGCCCCACGGCGCGGCCGTCCAGGGCAACATGACGGTCGCCAGTCTGGAGGCAGTGGGCAAGCCGGCCGCTGGCGGAGAAGGGCAGTCCGCCGCCGCCGGCCCCCGGATCAATCTGCGCGATCTGGCCGCGACGGTGAACCAGCGCAAGGGCGCCTTCGATCTGATGTTCGGCGATTCCAATTTCAAGATCGCTGAGCTGCGCGTCCAAGACCCCGCCTCCGGCACCCCGGTGGTTTTCGCCGACCTGGGCATGGATGCGACCGCCGGGTTGAGCCCCCAGAACCCGCAACAGGTCAATGTGGACGCCCTGTTCAAGGCCGGGAAATTCACGGTGGAGTCTTGGAGCGGCACCGGTAGCATGAGGCTGGCATTTCATAATCTGGATGGCGCGGCGGTCGGGCAGTTGCAGCAGTGGCAGCAGAAGATGGCGACCAAGCCCGACGATCCGCAGGCGTTGGACGAGTTGCTGAAACTGGTGAAAACGCTTTTGCGCGGCAAGCCCGAATTCGTGCTCGACACCCAAGCCAAGCTGGCTCAGGGCGATTGGCAGAGCAAGCTGACGCTGAATTTCCAGGATTACGGCGATATCGACCCCGCGCAAAACCCGGCCGCGTTATTGGGCGCGCTGCAAAAGGGTTTGGCCGAAGTCGCGGCCTCCAAGAACTTGGCCGAAATCGTGCTCACGAACATCGCCAAGGAGCAACTCCAGGCCCAGGCCGGAGGGCAAGGCGGGCAAGCTGGCGAGCAGGCCATGCAAAGCGCGGCGGCGCAGCAGGTCGCCCAGCAACTCCAAGGCGCGACGGCCGCTGGCTTCATCCGGCTGGAAGGGGATAAATACAAATCCACGGCGCGTTTCGAGGGCGGCAAGCTGTTCGTGAACGACAAGGAAATCCCGCTGGGGGCGATGGCGGGCGCGGAGGGGAAATCGCCGCAAAAGTGAGCGCGGCGCGAAAGGCGGCGACGCGACGGTCATGACCGAATTCGAGCGGGCTCTAGCCGGATTGCCGCAAGCCTTGCGGGGCGAGGTCGCCCGCTACTGGGAGGCGTTCGGCGTCGCGGCCGGCGAGGTGGGCGTGGAACCGCCGGCCGGTGCGTTGCTGGAGCAAATGCTCCGGGTCTGGGCGTGCAGCGAATTCGTCGCTCGGGCCTGCATTCGCGAGCCGGCGGCATTGGCCGAATTGCTGGCGGGCGGCGATCTGGCGGCAACCCGCGCGCCGGGCGACCACGCGGCGCGGCTGGACCGGCTGTTGGCGGACGCGGCGGACGAGAACCGGCTCGGGGTGGCGCTGCGCCGGTTCCGGCGCTGGGAGATGGTCCGCATCGCCTGGCGCGATCTGGCCGGGCTGGCCGGATTGGAGGAAACGCTCGGCGATCTGAGCGACTTGGCGGAGCGGTTGGTCGATGCGGCGCTGGAGCGCTTGCACGTTTGGCAGTGCCAGCGCTACGGCCAGCCGCGCGATCCCGACGGCCAGCCGCAACGGCTGGTGGTGCTGGGCATGGGCAAGCTCGGCGGGCGCGAACTCAACTTCTCTTCCGATATCGACCTCATTTTCACCTATCCCCGGCAGGGCCAAACCGACGGGGCGCGCGCCGTCAGCAACGAGGAGTTTTTTCGCCGGCTCGGCCAACGCTTGGGCAAAATTCTGGCCGAGCCGACCGCCGAGGGCTTCGTCTACCGGGTCGATCTGCGCTTGCGGCCGTTCGGCGATTCGGGGCCGCTGGCGATGTCGTTCGCCGCGTTCGAGGATTACTACCAGAACCACGGCCGGGACTGGGAGCGCTACGCGATGATCAAGGCCCGGGTGGTTGCCGGCGACCGGGAAGCCGGCGCGCGGTTGCTGGCCGAGCTGCGGCCCTTCGTTTACCGGCGCTATCTCGATTACAGCGCGTTCGAGTCGCTGCGCGGCATGAAGGCGCTGATCGCCCGGGAGGTGGAGCGCAAGGGCCTGCACCGCAACGTCAAGCTGGGTCCGGGCGGCATCCGCGAGATCGAGTTCATCGGCCAGGTATTCCAACTGATCTACGGCGGGCGCGAGCCGGCGCTGCGGGAGCGCGGCATCCTGCGGGTGCTGGACGCGCTCGGCGCCAGCGGCCGGCTGCCGGCGGAGGCGGTCGATAGCCTCAAGCGCGCCTACAATTTTCTGCGCCGGGTGGAAAACCGCTTGCAGGCGTGGGCCGATCAGCAGACCCATAACCTGCCCGAGGACGAGCTGGCGAAGCTGCGGCTGGCCTTCGCCGTGGGCTATTCCGGTTGGGGCGCCTTCACCCTGGATCTGGCGCGACACGTCGAGGCCGTCAGCCAGCAGTTCGCCCAGGTGTTCGGCGACCCGGCGGCGCGGGAGCCGGGCGCGGCCAATGTCGATCTGACGGCGCTGTGGCAGGGCGATCCCGGCGAGGAAGGGGCCGCGCACCTGCTGGCCGAACAGGGTTTCGAGAACCCGGCGCCGGCCTGGAACCGGATTCAGGCGCTCAAGCACGGTCTCAGCTATCGGAGCATGAGCCCGCGCGGGCGCGAGCGGCTGGACGGCTTGATGCCGTGCGTGCTGGCGGCGGTCGCCGCCGCGCCGCAACCGACGGCGACCTTGGAGCGGGTGCTCGATCTGCTGGAAAGCATCGCCCGCCGCTCGGTGTATCTGGCGTTGCTGGCCGATCACCCGCAAGCCTTGGCGCAACTGGTGAAGCTGTGCGCCGCCAGCGGCTGGATCGGCAAGCATCTGGCCCGCTATCCTTTGCTGCTGGACGACTTGCTGAATCCGGCCATCCTGTACGCGCCGCTGGATCGCCGGCAACTGGCCTCGGATCTGGAGCGGCAACTGGCGCGCGTTCCGGCGGAAGATTCCGAAGAAGCGCTGAACGCCTTGCGCTACTTCAAGCAGACCCAGGTGTTGCGAGTCGCCGCCGCCGATGTCAGCGGCGCCATGCCCCTGATGATCGTCAGCGATCACTTGACCGAAATCGCCGAAACCCTGCTGCGCAAGGTGCTGGAACTGGCGTGGGCGGATCTGGTGCCGAAGTTCGGCCGGCCCCATTGCGCGGTGGACGGCGCGCGGCGGGAGGCCGGTTTCGCCGTGGTCGCCTACGGCAAGCTGGGCGGCATCGAGTTGAACTACGGCTCCGATCTCGATCTGGTCTTCCTGCACGACAGCGCCGGCGACCGACAGGTCACCGACGGGCCGCGCCAGATCGACAACCCCAGCTTTTTCGCCAAACTGGTGCAACGGATCATCTATCTGCTCACCACCCGCACCGGGGCCGGCGATCTGTACGAGGTGGACACCCGGTTGCGGCCCAGCGGTCGCGCCGGCCTGCTGGTCAGCTCGTTCGAGGCGTTCGCCGCATACCAGCGCCATCAGGCGTGGACCTGGGAGCATCAGGCGCTGACGCGGACTCGGGTCGTGGCGGGGCCGCCCGAACTGGCCGAACGCTATCGCAGCCTGCGCCGGGAAGTGTTGAGCGTCGAGCGCGATCCCGACGCGCTGCGCCAGGAGGTCCGCGAGATGCGCGAGCGGATGCGCGCCGAACTGGACGCCGGCACCGCCGGGATCTTCGATCTCAAGCAGGGCCGGGGTGGTATCGCCGATATCGAATTTATGGTGCAATATAAAGTTTTGGCGAACGCCAACCGTTACCCGGACCTGCTGATCTACACCGACAATATTCGGCAGCTCGACGGCCTGGAACGGTTCGGCATCCTGTCCATCGCCGATGCCGCCCGGTTGCGCAACGCCTACCGGGGTTTGCGGCGGCGCATTCATCTGCTCAAGCTGCAAGAGCGGCCCGCCCGCGTGCCGATGGCGGAGGCGAGCGCTGCCCGCGAGGGCGTGATCCGCATCTGGCAGCGGCTCATGGAGGAAACCGCGACCGGCGCGGCGTCTTAATTTTGTGGAGGAGATCCGGATTATGTCGATGTCCGACCGTGATGGTCTGATCTGGTACGACGGCGAACTGGTGCCCTGGCGCGAGGCCAACACCCACGTCCTGACCCATACCCTGCACTACGGCATGGGCGTGTTCGAGGGCGTTCGCGCCTATGCGACCGACCGGGGCGCCGCGATTTTCCGGCTGCGCGCCCACACCGACCGTCTGTTCCGTTCGGCCCACATCGTCGGCATGCCGCTGCCCTACTCCAAGGACGACATCAACGACGCCTGCCGGCGGGCGGTGCGCGCCAACCATCTGGCCAGCGCCTACATCCGCCCGATGTGTTTCTACGGTTCCGAAGGCATGGGGCTGCGCGCCGACAACCTCAAGGCCCACGTCATCGTCGCGGCCTGGGAGTGGGGCGCGTATCTGGGCGCGGAGAATCTGGAGCGCGGCATCCGCATCCGCACTTCGTCCTTCAGCCGGCACCACGTCAACATCACCATGTGCAAGGCCAAGGCCAACGGCAACTACATGAATTCCATGCTGGCGCTGTCCGAAGCCCTGCGCGACGGCTACGACGAGGCGCTGCTGCTGGACACCGAGGGCTACGTCGCCGAGGGCAGCGGCGAGAACGTCTTCGTCGTCCGCGACGGCGTGATTTACACCCCGGATCTAACCTCGGCCCTGGAAGGCATCACCCGCGACACCATCATCCGCTTCGCCGCCGATCTGGGGATTCCGGTCAAGGAAAAACGCATCACCCGCGACGAGGTGTATATCGCCGACGAAGCGTTTTTCACCGGCACCGCCGCCGAAGTGACCCCGATCCGCGAGGTTGACGGCCGCGCGATCGGCAACGGCCGGCGCGGTCCGATCACCCAGCGCCTGCAAGAGCTGTACTTCGATCAGGTGCAGGGCCGCCGCGACGAATATCCCGAATGGCTGACCCCGGTTTGATTGCGGGAGCCGCCCGGGCTGGCCGACTCGCCGGGCCGATCCCGGTTTGCGCCGCCGATCACTGTCGATAACCAAATAATTTATCTGGAGAATGATGTCATGGTCGCCGCCGCCGCTTCCAGCAAGGCCCTCCCCAATACCCAGAAATCCTACGAAGTCAGCCGCGCCGATTTGCCCTTGTCCTGCCCGATGCCGGACATGCAGGTGTGGTGCTCGCACCCGAAGGTCTACCTGCCCATCGAAGCGACCGGCAAGGCCAAGTGCCCGTACTGCGGAGCCGAATACGTGCTGGTGAATTGATCTGTCTCTTCGGAGGCGGGCGGAAGCGCCAGTGTCGCCGCTCGTGATTTGGCGGTTCAGCGACGGCAAGACCGGCCACGACAACCAAAGCCGGGGACTGGTCGAGGCGCTGAACCGGTTGTGCCCGGTCGAAACCATCCACTTGAATCCGCTGCCCGCCTCTCGGGGGCTGGTGGTTTTGGCGCTCGGTTTCCCGCCGGTCGGCTGGCGATCGCTGTCGGCGCCGGATCTGTTGGTGGGAGCCGGCCACAGCACCCACGTTTCGCTGTTGGCCGCCCGCCGCAGCCGGGGAGGCAAGGCGGTGGTGCTGATGCGGCCCAGTCTCCCGCTCAGCCTGTTCGATCTCTGCGTGATTCCCGAACACGACTCGCCTCCGGCCCGCTCGAACATCCTCGTCACGCGCGGCGCGCTGAACCGCATCCAGCCTTCCTCGATCCTGGAACCGGATCGGGGCTTGCTGCTGATCGGTGGCCCGTCGGCGCATTTCGGCTGGGACGACGCCGGCCTGCATCGCCAAATCGCCGCCGTTCTCGCCGCCACGCCGGAGACGCGGTGGACGCTGACCACGTCCCGCCGCACGCCAGCCACGTTTTTGGTCGGCCTGATGGCTCTGCTCGGCTTGGCGACCGAATCGGATGGGATTCTGAACGTGGTGCCGGTGGCCGAAGCGGGTCCGGATTGGTTGCCGGCGCAACTGGCGAGGGCGGGTCAGGCGTGGGTGACCGCCGACAGCGTGTCGATGGTTTACGAAGCGCTGACCGCCGGCGCGGCGGTCGGCGTGCTGGACGTGCCGCTCAAGCAACCGAACCGCGTCAGCCGGGGGATCGAACGATTGGCCGCTCAAGAGTGGATCACGTCCTTTGAGATCTGGCGGCGGACCTCGCGTTTATCGCGTCCGCCGAGCGTTCTCGACGAGGCCGACCGCTGCGCCCGCTGGATCGTCGAGCGATGGTTCGCCTGAGCGTGGCCCAGCTATTGCCCGCCTTGGACGGCGGCGGCGTGGAGCGCGGCACGCTGGAGGTGGCGCGGGAGCTGGTCCGGCAAGGCCATCGCTCGGCGGTGATTTCCGCCGGCGGGCGGCTGGTGCCGGAACTGCTGCGCGACGGCAGCGAGCATCTGACGTGGCCGCTCGGCGCCAAGTCGCCGCGGACCCTGCGCTGGATTTGGCCGCTGCGGCGCTGGCTGGCCGAACAGCGCATCGACATCCTGCACGCCCGTTCCCGCTTGCCGGCCTGGGTCGGCTGGCTGGCTTGGCGAGGCATGGACCCGCTGACCCGGCCCCGCTTCGTCACCACGGTGCACGGGCTCTATTCGGTTTCCCGCTACAGCGCCATCATGACCCGAGGCGAGCGGGTGATCGCCGTGTCCGAGACCGTGCGCGCCTACTTGCAGCGCCATTATCCCCAACTGCCGGCCGAGCGCGTTCGGGTGATTCACCGCGGGGTGGACTCCCGAGCCTTTCCTTACGGCTATCGCCCGTCGTCCGACTGGCTGGCGGACTGGTATCGGCGATTTCCGCAACTGCGAGAAGGGCCGGTGTTGACGTTGCCCGGCCGCTTGAGCCGGCTGAAGGGCCACGAGGATTTCATCGAGCTGATCGCCCGGTTGCGCGCGCGCGGTCTGTCGGTGCGCGGATTGGTCGTCGGCGGCCCGGAACCACGCCGACAGCGTTACGCCGACGGGCTGCGAGAAATCGTTCGGTCGCGAGGTTTGGGCGATGTCGTGCTGTTCGCCGGCCATCGCGGCGATATGCGCGAGGTCTACGCGGTGTCCACCGTGGTGCTGTCGCTGTCGGCCAAACCGGAATCCTTCGGGCGCACGGTGCTGGAGGCGCTGAGTCTCGGCGTGCCGGTGATTGGCTACGATCGTGGTGGCGTCGGCGAAATTCTCGGTCGGATCTATCCGGCCGGCTCGGTGCCGGCCGGCGATCTGGATACGCTGACCGCGCGGGTGGTCGAGTGGTTGGGCGCCGCCCCACCCGTGCCGCCCGATCCGGGATTTCCTTTGCAGCGGATGTTGGACGAGACGCTGGCGCTATACGAGGGGCTGTGTCACGCTTCGAGAGCGCCCGCGTGAAACTCGCCCTGTCCGGGCCGACCCTGATCGTGCAGCCGCTGCCCGGCATCGGCGACATGATCTGGCATTTGCCGCACATTCACGCCATCGCCGCGACCACGACTGCGGGCAAAGTCGATATCCTGGCCAAGCCGCGCTCCCAAGCCGACCGCTTGCTGGGCGCCGATCCCTGCGTGGGCCAAGTGCTGTGGCTGGAGCGCGAATCCGGCTCTCATGCCGGTTGGCGCGGGTTGCTGCGCTTGGCGGCCGAACTGCGGCGCGGCGGCTACCAGCGAGCGTGGATTCTGCACGGCAGCGCCCGCTACGCGCTGGCCGCGTGGTGGGCCGGCATTTCCGAGCGGTTGGGGTACGGCGTCGGCTTGCAGTCGGCGCTGCTGACCGTGCCGGCGCGATTGCCTCCCGAGCGGCGCCACGCTCACCCGATCCTGCGGGCGGATGCCTTGTTGGATGGACTGGGCATTTCCCGCGACGAACCCGAGCCCCGGCTGGCGTTTCCCGCCGAGGCCGAACGGGCGGTGGCCGCGCGATTCGCGGCCTGTCCGGCGCCATGGATCGCGCTAGGTGTCGGGAGCAGCGAACCCTGGAAGCAATGGGGCGCGCTCCGCTTCGCGGAATTGGCGCTGGCGCTGAACCGCCGGCAGCTCGGCTCGGTTTTCATCGTCGGCGGACCGGCGGAACAGCCGCTGGCGGAAGACATCATGGCGCGGGTGCGCGCTGGTGACGGCGTGGCGGTAGAGGCGGTGGCGCTGCCGCTGGATCAGGTCGCCGCGCTGCTGGCCCGTTGCCGCTGTTATATCGGCAACGATACCGGCGTGCTGAACATGGCCGCCGCCTTGCAGGTGCCGTCGATCGGCCTGTTCGGCGGTTCGGCGCCGCTCTGGCATTCCCGGTTCATCCATCCGCTGCTGCCGCCCGCCGGCAAATCCGGCATGGCGGCCATCACGGTTTCGCAGATCTTGGAAACGCTCGCGCTCTGGGGTGTCGCCGATGCGAACGGCAAGCTCGCCTGATGCCCCGTCGATCGCTCTTTGAGATCGAACCGCCACCGGATTTCGGGAGCCGTACCATGCAAACTCCGATGCAGTGCTTCATTCAACACCTCGAACGCCACCTGAACGCGGTGGCGAGCTTGCGGTGCGAGCTGCCAGCGGTCATCGCCTCGGCCGACCTGATCGTCGCGGCGCTGCGCCGGGGCAATCGGATCTTGCTCTGCGGCAATGGCGGCAGCGCGGCGGACGCGCAACACATCGCGGCCGAACTGGTGGGCCGTTTCGTGGCCGAGCGGATCGGGTTGCCGGCCATCGCGCTGAGCACCGATACCTCGATTCTGACCGCGGTCGGCAACGATTACGGCTTCGATCACGTCTTCGCCCGTCAGGTCGAGGCGCTCGCGCGACCCGGCGACGTGCTGGTCGGCATTTCGACCAGCGGGAATAGCGAGAACGTGATCGCGGCCGTATGCGCTGCCGCCCGGCGAGGTTGCCGCACCGTCGGCCTGCTCGGTCGCGATGGCGGCAAGCTGGCCGCGTTGGTGGAGCGAGCGGTCGTGGTCGGCGCGGACCAAACCGCCCACATCCAGGAATGCCACATCATGATCGGGCACATGTGGTGCGCGCATGTGGATGCCAGCTTCGCGACCGATCCGGCCGCACCGGCCGTTCCGGGCGCCGACTCGACCGCCGCCATCTGCGGCGAGGCCGAAGCGGTGGCGCGGGTGCGGGCCGCTCGCGCGGCCGGGCTGCGGGTGGTGATGACCAACGGTTGCTTCGACATTCTCCACCCCGGCCACATCGCTTACCTCGAACAAGCGCGGGGGCTGGGCGACCGCCTGCTGGTGGCGGTCAACGACGACGATTCGGTGTGCCGCCTGAAAGGGCCGGGCCGTCCGGTGAACTCGTTGCCCTATCGGCTGCGGATGCTGGCGGCGCTCGGCTGCGTGGACTGGGTGGCGCCGTTCTCGGAGGACACGCCGGAACGGCTGATTGGTGCGCTGCTGCCCGATGTGTTGGTCAAGGGCGGCGACTACCGGCCCGATCAGATCGCCGGCGCCGACTGCGTGCGTCGCGCCGGGGGCGAGGTGCGCGTGCTCGGTTTCATCGACGGTTTTTCCACCACCGGCCTGATCGAGCGAATTCGCGCTTAGCCGCGAGCCGGGGACGGAACCGCAACCCGGCTGCGGCAGAGGTGGGTCTGATGCTCGCCGCCGCCCATTGCCACGCCGCCAACGCTGCAGAACGATTTCAGGGATTGAGCATCTTGCGGTAAACCGCCAGGTTGCCCTCGCACATCGCGTCCGTCGAAAACTCTCGCAGTATCAGCGCCCGGCCGGCTTCTCCCGCGCGGCGACGGAGGTCGGCGTCAT
>WBZM01004202.1_pt1 | contig 10629 bp, 6 predicted proteins | sample 5204271 | NCBI WGS metagenome assembly WBZM01 (sample SAMN12344346, study PRJNA552823) | activated sludge metagenome | biome: Activated sludge suspended growth; feature: Nitrification reactor; material: Wastewater; isolation source: activated sludge from nitrification reactor of wastewater treatment...
ATCCCGATCCACCGTCAGCGACAGCCCCGCCGCGGCTGCGTCGTAGAGCACCAGCAGCGCCCCTTCCTCCGCGCGCCACCGCAGCGCCAACCAGCGCTGGCCCTCCACTTCGATCATCAGCCGCGTGAACGGCCAGACCACGGCGCTGCCCGGCGGCGTCAGCGGCGCGGTATCGCCCGATGGCGGCCGCATGGGCGCGGTGATCAGGGCATAGACGGCATGCTCGTAGATAACGGCGTAGTTTTGCTGCTTCTCCGGGCGGCGGTCGGTGGTGCGCGGCAGGTCCATCGTCGCCACCCGCTCGCCATCGGGCCGGGCGAAGCGTACCTGGGGCGGTTCGTCGCCCGGCAGCCACGAACTGCCCAACTCGGCCACGAGCAGTAGCTGATCGGCGCGGTCGAAGAGGTGGTAGCGGCGGGCGGTTTCGCCGGCCTCGTGCAAGCGCCGGATGCGGTAGGAAACCATAGGGCGGCATTGTAGCGGAATAGTGGTCAGTTGTCAGTTGTTAGGGGTCAGTTCGTGGTTCGTCGTTTGTCCTTCGTCGCGCTCTTTCTTCCCAAGCCTGGAACCCAGCCCCTCCCCCGCCCTTAAAATCTCGTTTTCTTTAAGCTCCCATCCGAACAGTTGTGTTATACTCCCGCCCATGTCGGGGAACCCCAGCGACCACGAACCGTTTGTCCACCTCCACGTCCACAGCGAGTTCTCCCTGCTCGATGGTCTTAGCCGCATCAAGCATCTGGCCGCCCGCGCCAAAGCCCTGAATCAGCCGGCGCTGGCCCTGACCGACCACGGGACGATGTTCGGCGTCATTCCGTTCTACGAAGCGTGCAAAGGGGCCGGCGTTAAGCCCATCATCGGCATCGAAACGTACGTAGCCGCGCGGCGCATGACCGACCGCGACCCGCAACTCGACCGCGAGCGCACCCACCTGCTCCTGCTGGCCGCCGACCAGACTGGCTATTTGAATCTGCTCCAGCTCGCCAGCAGCGCCCAGCTCGACGGCTACTACTACCGGCCGCGCATCGACCTCGACGTCCTGGCCGCCCACAGCGACGGCCTGATCTGCACCACCGGCTGCATGGCCGCCGACATTCCCCGCGCCATCGGGGCCGGCGACATGAAGCGCGCCCACGACCTGATGGGCAAGTACCTCGACATTTTCGGCCCGGATCGCTTTTTCATCGAGCTGCAGGAACACAGCATCCCCGAACTGACGGCCATTAATAAGGTTCTCGTCGAGGATATGGCTGCGCGCTACAACCTGCGCTTTCTGGCCACCAACGACGTCCACTACACCACGCCGGAGGAGGCCTCGCCCCACGATGTGCTGTTATGCATCCAGACCGGCGCCACGGTCAACGACACCAAGCGGATGCGCTTCACCGACACCGGCTACTACCTGAAGTCCCGCGCCGAGATGGCCGTCCTCTTCGGCCACATCCCCGGCGCGCTCGACAACAGCTTGCTCATCGCCGAGATGTGCAACGTCGACCTGGGCAGCAAGGGCTACCACTTGCCCATCTTCCCCGTGCCGGATGGGTACGATGCCCACGGCTACCTGCGCGAACTATGCGAGAAGGGGCTGGCATGGCGCTACGGGGAGCAGCGAGCGCAAACGGACGAGGCGTTGCGGGCGCGGCTGGAACACGAGTTGCGCATCATCAACCGCATGGGCTTCGACGCCTACTTTCTCATCGTCTGGGACCTGTGTGAATACGCCCGCCGGGCCGAAATCTGGTGGAACGTCCGCGGCAGCGGCGCGGGCTCGCTGGTGGCCTACACGCTGGGCATCACCGGCATTGATCCCATCGCCAACGGCCTCATCTTCGAGCGCTTCCTGAACCCCGGCCGCGTCTCCATGCCCGATATCGATCTGGACTACCCCGACGACCGCCGGCACGACATGGTTCAATACGCCGTCCAGAAGTACGGCCAGGACAAGGTCGCCCAGATCATCACCTTTGGAACGCTCGGCGCGCGGGCGGCCATTCGCGATGTCGGCCGCGCTCTCGACGTGCCCCTGCCCGAGGTAGACGCCATCGCCCGGCTCATCCCGGCCATCCCCGGCAAGCCGGCCAGGATCGTCAACGTCCTCGACAAGGAGCATGAGTTCTATTCGGCCGACCTGGAGCAGAAGTACAAGGGCGACGCGCGCGTGCGCGAACTGGTGGATACGGCCAAGCAACTGGAGGGCGTCGCCCGCCATGCCAGCAGCCACGCCGCCGGCGTCATCATTTCCGACAAACCCCTCGTTCAGTACGTGCCCCTCCACCGGCCTACCAGCGGCGAGTCCGGCCTGGGCGGCATCCAGTCCGTCAGCCAGTGGCCGATGGAGATCGTCGAGAAGATTGGCCTGCTCAAGGTTGACTTTCTGGGTCTCAGCACGCTGACCGTCATGCGCAAAGCGGCGCAACTCATCGAACAGCGCCACGGCGTGCGCTACACGATGGACAACATTCCCTACGACATTGGCCAGACCGGCCCCGGCCGGGACAGGGACAAGGGAATGGAAAAGGCATTCGAGATGCTGGCCCACGGCGACGTGCTGGGCGTCTTCCAGGTGGAAGGCTCGGGGATGCGCAAGCTGATGATGGACATGAAGCCGCAGCGCTTCGACCACATCATCGCCGCTATCTCCCTCTTCCGTCCCGGGCCAATGGAGAACATCCCTGAATACATCCGGCGCATGCACGCCGCGCTTTTCCAGGGCAAAGACATTGCCGCCTATCACACGCCCGAACTGAAGCCTATCCTGCAGGACACCTACGGCATCCTCGTCTACCAGGAGCAGATCATCCGCATCGCCGCCGAACTGGCCGGCTACGAACCCGGCGAAGCGGACATGATCCGCAAGGCCGTGTCGAAAAAGAAGCGCGACCTGATGGATCAGCACAAGGCGCAATTCACCGCCGGGGCCATGGCCCGTGGCTTCTCGCAGGACGTTTGCGACGCCATCTGGGGCGACATCGAGTTCTTCGCTCGTTACGGCTTCAACAAAGCCCACGCCGCCGACTACGCGGTCATCTGCTGCCAGACGGCTTACCTGAAGGCCCATTACCCGGTCGAGTACATCACCGCCTTGCTGACGGTCGACCACGCCGACACGGAGAAAGTCGCCAAGTACGTCACCGACGCCCGCCGTCTGGGCATCACCGTCGCCCCGCCGAGCGTGAACAAGGCGCTGCTGGATTTCACGATAGAGGACGACAGACCACAGACCATAGACCCCAGCCAGAAGCCTGCTGGCCGTGGTCCGTCGTCTGTCGTCCGTGGGTCCACCATCCGCTACGGCCTCGCCGCCATCAAAAACGCCGGCGAGGGCGCGGTTCAGCTCATTATCGACGAGCGCGAGGCTAACGGGTCGTTTAAAGACCCCGTCGATCTGGCGGAGCGCATTGACCTGCGCCGCATTGGCAAGCGCGCCCTGGAGTCGATGGTCAAGGTCGGCGTGTTCGACGAGTGGGGCACGCGACCGCAGATGCTCGACGCTCTCGACCGCATGATCGGCCACAGCGGCAACACCCATGCCGCGGCCGAGGTTGGCCAGATGACCCTCTTTGGCGGCAGCGGTAGCGCCTACAAGGTGGCGGTCAGCCTCGTGCGGCCGGAGAAAGACGTTCCGCCGGTCGACCACCGCGAGTTACTGGACGCAGAAAAGGAACTGATTGGCGTCTACCTGTCGGCACACCCCCTGGAGCAAAAGCTGGCCGAGCTGCAGAGCGTCATCACCGCCCGCACCGGCCAACTCGACTCGGCCTGGAACGGCAAAGGCGTCACGCTCGCCGGCATTGTCGCCGGCATTCGGACGCTGAACACCAAGAAGGGCCAGCCGATGGCCTTCGTTACCCTTGAAGACCTGGACGGCAAGCTGGATCTCGTTTTCTTCCCCAAGGTCTGGGCCGCAACCCGCGAACTGGTGCAGGTGAACCAGATTCTCGTCGTCCGCGGCCAGGTGCAGGCCGAAAATGAGGCTGTCTCCATCCTCGTCAACAGCGCGCAGACGAAGTTGACCGTCGCCCACGACGCCTCACCCATGCGCCACGCGACCAACAACTACGGCCCGCCGCCTGACGACGGCTATCCGCCCCCGGACTACGACTTCCCCCCGCCCGACTACGACGATTGGGCCGGGGTCTCTTCAGGCAACGGCATCACGGCGCGCCCGGCAAGGGTCATGACAGCCGCCCCGTCGGCCGGCGCCTCGCCGTCCAACGGCGGCGGCAGCAACGGCCACGCCCCGGTCGCCGAGCCGCCCGTTTATGCCCCGCCCGCCCCGGCCGAAACCGAGGAGGACGAAGATGACTACTGGAGCACGGGGGATGCGGACGAAAGCGAGGAAACCATGACCCTGCCTGACGTAGCCGCGGTCGAGGAAGCCCGCGCGCCGCTGCCACTGCCGGTGGTGGAGATGCCTCTGGTGGACGACAGACTACAACTGACAGAACACGGGCCCCAGGCGGATGAGGCGACTCCTATCCACCTACGACAGCCGGCTGAAGAAGTCACAGACCTCGGACCACAGGCCACAGACTCCCGTTCTGGCCGTGGTCTGTCATCAGCGGACAGGAGCCCACTCGGCCGCCGGCCATCTGACAGCAGCCGGCCGCCGGCCGCCGGCAGTCCGTCCATGCCCTCCCGCATCCTCGTCGTTGAAATCCGCGCCTCGGGCAACTGGAAGGACGCCTGCCGTCAGACGGTGAATCTTACCCGACGTTATGAGGGCAATCTGGGCTTGCGGCTGCAACTAGCCGGGCAAGACCTGGTGATGGACTTTCCCGACCAGCGCACCGATTCGGCTACCGAGTTGCTCGAACAATTGGAGCGCCTGGCCGGCGTCGGCCGGGTATACGAACGGTAGGGGCGGGTCCTAGATACGCTCCTATAGCCACCCCACATCCCTACCGCCGCGCCACTTCTGCTTCCAGCGCCGCCACCTCCTCCGCCAGCCGCGCCCGCGCCGCCTCCAATTCGCGCCGCACCGCCGCCCACCAGTTGGCGTTCGGCTCGTCCAATTCCTGCGCCTTGCGCCAGAGGCGCGCCGTACTCTCCCGGCGCAGCCCGTCCAGTTGCCGGGCGACCTTGCGCTGCCGGCGACGGCACTGCATCAGCCGCTCGCGCGCCTTTCGCGCCTCCCGCGACTCAATGCCCGATAGCTCGCGCAACTCATCCGGCTCCAGTTCGCCGGCCAGGTCATACAAGGCGTGAACGTCGCCCGCGGTGTAAGCGGCGTTGACCGCCGTCATAACCGACGTGCGGTAGGCCAGCTCGGCCGACGACTCCGCCAGGTCGGGATGAAAGCGGCGGGCCAATTCGCGGTAGAGGCGCTTCTCGGCCGCCTTATCGCGCGGGGTGTCCGTCGGCAGCAACTCGTCCGCCGGGTCGGGCAGCGCGTCCTCGGCTGGCTCCGCGTCCGGTCCCAGCGGATCGTCATCCTCCTGCCGCTGCAACGCCAGTTCCGTCAGCAGCCCTTGCTTGCGCGCCCGCAGCGCGTGAATGGCATCTACCAGATCATCCAGCATCAATCGGGCATGCATGCGGAAGGCGTTGATCGCCGCCTGTTCTTCAGCCAGCTCGGCCTCGGCCACGCGCAGCGCTTCCTGCGCCTGGCGCAACTCGGCGCGCAGGCCATCGGCCTGGCCGGTATAGGTGATGGGGTAAAGAGGTCTCTCGCTCATAACGCCCACGGGTTGCCGGGGCAACCCGTGGGGGATTATCCAGCAACGGCCGCGCCGCGGGCAAGCAATACTGAGCTGCGGCGCGGCCGGCAGCCGCGTCATGTTCCGCCTGGGGCTAATTTCCCAGCAGGGCGCGCAGACGTGTTGCCAACTCCTGCTGTCGCGCCGCGTAGGCCGGCTGCCCGGCCACGTTCTGCATCTCCCACGGATCGGCCGTCAGGTCATAGAGTTCGCGCTGGCCGTCGGCGTATTCAAGGTACTTCCAGGCCGGGGTGCGGATACCGTAATAGGCGTTCAGCGGCCGCTCGATGAGCGCCTCATCTCGCCACCTGGTGCCCGGAGCCTTCAGCAATCCCAGAAAACTGCGCCCGTCCTGGGGCAATCCAGGCGTCACGCCGGTGTACTCGGCGATCGTCGCCGGGAGGTCGGTGTTGGCGACGACGCGCGTCTCAACCCGGTTGCCCGCCACGCCCGGAAAGCGAATGAGCAGCGGCACATTGCTGCACTCCTCATATGGGCAAAGCTTGCCGACAATCCGGTGCGAGCCCCAGGAGAAGCCGTTATCGGACGTAAAAATGATCATCGTGTTGTTGAGCGCGCCCCTGGCCTTAATCGCATCCACAACGCGCTGGATCCCGTCATCGACGGCCATCAACTCGCGCTGGCCCTGCAATCGCTCGTTGGCCCAGAAACGCAAAATGGCCGGCTGAAGGATGGGCAGCCGGCGGATCTCGCGGGGCTTGTCCCTCATGTCGGCTTCGTTGACATTCGGTCGTAGCGGCGGCACATAGGCGTCGGCGTTGTCGTAACGCTTGGGCGGGTTAGCGGTCTGATGTGGCGCCTTATAGCTCAGGTAGAGGAAGAACGGTCCATTCGCGTTGTTGATGAACCTTACCGCCTCGTCAGTGTAAAGGTCGTTATCGCGCTTGGTTTCGCGAAAGACGTGGAAGTAGTCCCAGCCCGGCGGCACGTAGCGCCATCCCAGGCGCCACGGGAAGTTGTTCATATACTTGCCCACCAGGCCGGTCTGATAACCGGCGTTGTTGAGCCAGACAGGCAACGTATTCCTGTCGTCTAGCTTGAGCCCGTCGTTGTTGCCGATGACGCCGTGGTGGTGGGCGTATTGCCCGGTCAACAGCGTCGCCCGCGAGGGCGAGCAGACGCCCTGGTTCACCATGGCATCGGTGAAGCGCACCCATGAGCCCTCGGGGTAGCTCATCAGCTTGCGCATGACCGGCAGTGAGTCCACGTCCTGGTCATCGGTGATAATGATGACTACGTTGTTTCGGGTTGGGGTCGGCGCTTCGGGTTGGGCGGGCGGCGCGTGCAGCGAAACGCCCAAGGTGACAAAAGTGGCGGCCAAGGACATGACGTGCGACAGTTTCACGGAAACCTCCTGATCGGTGGTTCCGGCACAAAACGTCCTTCACGCCAAACGATGGGGATTGCGGAAGTGCCCGGGTAGCAAGGATGAATGACGCTCTGCCGGAACGACCACAAACTAACGCTTTGGCAAAGAAAACGGAATGCGACCAGCCAATCCCCAAACCGGCTTGTCCCGGAGCAGCCCAACCGGCTCCGGAACGCACTAAGAACCGACCCCATTATACCATGCGTAGTCGTGGATTGCGCCACAATTCGGCGAAAAGGACCGTCAGCGGTGAGGGAGGCGAACTCTAGTCGGCCGCGCGTTGCGCTCGCGCGGCCAGCCGCCGCGCAATGTCATTAGCCGTGGCCTGGAACTGCTCTTCCAGCCGCGGATAGACCAGCCAGACGATGCTCAGACCGAAGATCGCGCCGGTCAGCGAGCGCAGCAGGGGCGAACTCTCGCGCAGAGGGAACAATCGCGCCAGCGCCTCGATCTGCGCGCCGACGAAGAACTGGCTGAAGAGTTGGCTGAAGCCGTCGAGGGCGATCGGTCCGATGCCGGCCAGCAGGAAGAGCCAGAACGGCATCGGCCGCACTGACCCGCGCCGCCGCAGCAGCGCATAGATCAACCCGCCGGCGACCATGGCCGCATAGATGCTGATGTCGCGCTCGCACAGGGCCATCTTGTAGCCCATCTGCGTGTTGCCCACGAACCGCCGCGCCGGCCACAAGAAAGTCGACCAGCGCGCCGGATCCGTTGAGGCGCCGGCGAATTCGGGCAGACCGGGCATGTACGCCTCGATGGGCTTCAGGTCGCTGCCGGCGATCTCGCGAGGATAGGCGATCTGCTCACCAAAGAGGAAAAAGGAGCGCGAGGCCAACTGGTGGCACATGGGACTGTAGACGCGGTAGATCACCGCCGCCGGTCCGCTCAGCCCCGCCTCCATCAGCACAGGGGCCAGCATGGGTAAACCCACGTAGACGGCCACAGCCAGATTGAGGAACAACAGCCACCGCCGGGCCAGCGTGTACAGGACGCGATCCATCGCTACTCCCCTTCGCCGGCGGGCAAGATATCCGCCAGATAGTCGTCAATCTCCTGGGAGGAGATGATTCCGCGGTGGTAGGCGCTGACAAGGCCGTCCGGCCCGACGATGACCGTGGATGGCAGGAAGAATGCACCGTAGGCCATGCCGACTTCGGCCTTGCTGTCCAGCAACGACGGCAGATCAAGCGCCAACTCGTCGTAGAAATCGCGCACCTGTTCGGCCGTCTCCTCCTGGTTGACCGGCAGCACGACCAGCCCGCGGTCGGCGTAATCGGCCGCCGCGCGTGCCAATTCGGGCATCTCCACCCGGCAAGGCGCGCACCACGTCGCCCAGAAGTTGAGGAGGATCGGCCGGCCCTCGAAATCGCTCAGGCGCACCGTTTCGCCGTTCAGGTCGGTCAGGGCGAAGTCGGGCGCGACGCTACCCACGTCCGGCAACTCCGCCAGGCCGCTCGCCGCGCCGCTTTCGGCCGTGCCGCCGAACGGCGGGATCGACTGGAGCGGCGCGCCACCCGCCGCGTTCAGCAGGCGCGGGCCAAACACGACAACCGCCGCCGCGATAACCAGCAGCGCCAGCCCCGCTGGGATCAACCACCAGCGCCGGTCGATAGGTTCCTGTGTCTTATCGGGGGGCATAACAGACAGCGAGCTTCGACGCCCTGGCGCCTGAACGGAGCAAACCGGGGGCGTTCATCGCCCGTCCATGCGCTTCCGGCCAGTCCGCGGTGAATTCATTCCCCTCAACCGCCGAATGTCGCCAGCAACCAGTCCTGAAGCTGGAGCGTCCGCTCATCGACCACGGACGACCAGCGAACCAGCGCGCCGTTAACCAATCCCATTTGCCCTTCCAGCATCAATAGCCCCAGCAGGATGAATAGCGCTCCGCTGATGAGTTGCGTCGTGTGCAAGTGGACGGTCACGCGCCGCGCCTCGGAACTCGTCGCCGTCCACAGCGCCGCGCCGACGACTAGCAGCACCAGAATGCCCAGTTCCAGGGCGATGGAATACTCTACCCCACTCAGGAAGGCGAAATTCTCGACCGCGTACTGTGTGAAAGCGGCGATGATGCGCCACAGCGCCAGCGCCCACACCAGGGCGACAATGAACACGTTCGCGTCCCAACTCCAGCCCTTGCCGCGCAGCACGCGCCAGAAGGCGCTCTGGCGGCTCATGCGGCCGAAAAAGGTCGAAACGATCATCAGCGGCAACCCCAGGCCGAGCGTGTAGATGAACAGCAGCATCATCCCCTGCCACACGGTGTGGGTCTGGAAAGCCAGGGTCAGGATGACACCGAGGATGGGGCCGACACAGGCCGACCAGCCCACGGCGAAGGTTAGACCGAAGAGGTAAGAGCCGCGCATTCCGGGACTTTGAGCCTGCGTTGCCAGCCCCGTCGCGCCCGTGAAGCCGCGGCCGAGCAGGCTCATGACCCCAAAGACGAGAATAGCCGCCCCACCGACGAGCATGATCAGCCCCTGAGTCTGGAGCAACACGCGCCCCAGGGCGAAGCCGACCGCGCCTAGCAGGCTGAACGTCGTCCCCAGACCCAGCATAAAGGCCAGCGTATTGGCAGCGATCTTCTGTTGGTCGCTCTGGAAGGCAAAGGCGAAGTAGGCCGTTAGCACCGGCAGCGTGCAGGGCGAGACGAAGCTGAGCAGACCGCCGAAAAAGGCCAGCAGCGCCAGGGTCGTGAACGACACCTGGGGCACGCCCAGAGGGGTTTCGCCAGGCGACGACTGATTCAGCGTGCCCAGGACGAGAAAAATCAGCAGCAAGACGCCCAGACCAATGAGGACGATCTGCGCGGTGGACAGCCGGCGCCGTGGCGGCGCGGGGGCGTTAATATCCGACATGAATCTCTCCGATCAAGATCCGACCAGCCAGAAACGGCTGTCAGGTCTGCGCGCCATACGTTCATCTCACGGACGACGCGACCGTCGCCGTTCTTACAGAGAGAAGTATAGCAGGGACGCCGCGACGCCCAACCGCCAGATGGCCTATCGCCGCGGCCGATCCTCTTGCAACAGTTGCGTCAATAGGGCGATGTCTTGCTGCAAATTACGCTGGCGCATGGTCAGATACAGCATGTAGAGGAGGCAGAACGCCGACATGACGGTGTAGCCGCCAATCAGGTAAGCGTTGAAGCGGTTCGGCTCGCCCATCTGCTGCAAGGCCAGGGCCGCGCCGGAGACAAGCGCCGGGCCGCTCTTCGGCCGCGCGCTCAAACGACCGGCAACTCGCGTTTTCAGCGCGTTGGCGTAGTCGACCAGGTTCTGCAAGCGGACGCGCACCAGAATCCAGGCTGTGCCCAGAATGGTGAAGGCGATGACGTTGATGAGCAGGGTAATGCCCATGCGCGCCGAGTCGAGGCCGTTGAACTCCTGCAAACCCTCCGACGCCCCAGCCGCGGCCTCCGTTGTCCCGCCAAAGACAACCGGGTGGATGTCGCGGAAGATGCGGATGCTGATGTAGGTCAGGATAATCGTCACGAAGGAGATGATGGCGTAGATGGCAGCGTAACGGGCGCGGCGGTGGTCG
>WBZM01004204.1_pt1 | contig 10628 bp, 6 predicted proteins | sample 5204271 | NCBI WGS metagenome assembly WBZM01 (sample SAMN12344346, study PRJNA552823) | activated sludge metagenome | biome: Activated sludge suspended growth; feature: Nitrification reactor; material: Wastewater; isolation source: activated sludge from nitrification reactor of wastewater treatment...
GCAATCCGGCGCGTCGGCCCCCGCCCGCAGCCGCTGCTCGATGGCCTTGACGCGGTCGACGATGGCGGCGTCGGCCTGGTTGGAGGCCAGCCAGCGCGACAGCTCCGCGCGCCGCAGGGCCTCGGCGCCCGCGGCCGGGTGGGCGAGCAACGCCTCGGAGGCGGCGTCGAGCGTGGCGGGCGCGCCGGGGAGGGCCGGGCAGGGCGTCCAGGCCCGCGCCTCGGTGGCGAGGAGCTCGAAGCCGGCGGCGGCGGCGAGGGCGCGGCCCTCCTCGGCGGTGAAGCCGAGGCGGCGGGCCTCGTCGTCGACCTTGAGCAGGTCGGAGCCGTAGAGCCTGCGCGTCCTGGCGCCGGTGGCGGGGTCGACGGCGCCGTGGCGCTCGACCTCGGCGCGGAGCCGATCGGTCTGCCGCGCCCGCAGCTCGACGACGGCGGCGTGGGCGAGCCCCTCGCGCGGGCCCAGGCGGGCGAGGGCGCGGTCGAGGGCGGCGCGGGCGCGGCGGACGCGGTCGCGCTTGAAGTGGGCGCCGCCGTCGCGGTCGGCGGCGGTGAGGTGGAGCTCGAGCTCGCCGAGGCGCTCCTCGACCTGGCGCTGCGAGCGGGGGCTGCGCAGGAGGTCGGCGCGGTCGTCGTTTGGGTACAAGAGCTCCAGCAGGAGCGCGCCGTCCGGGGTGCCCGCGAGCGCGTCGAGCGACTGGCCGACGAGCGCGACGTCAAGGGGCGGAGCGGCGGGCGGCGGTGGGGCGGCAGGCGGAGGCGGGGCCGCGTGCGGCGCGGGCGCGGGCTCGAGGTAGCCGCCCGCGGTCGAGGGTGCGGCGGGAGACGGCGCGGGGCCCCCTGCGGGTTCGAGGAAGCTCCGGGGTGAGTCTTCGGCCACGGTGAACCTCGCGGCGATGCGGGACTACTTCACCTTGCTGTACACGAACGAGAGCAGGGCCGTGAGCGAGAACGAGGGGAGGAAGCCGAGCGCGAGGGCGCGGCCCAGGGGCTGGGTGCCGAGCGTGAGGTACACGGCGAGCTCCGCGCTGTTCAAGCAGCGGACGAAGACGTCGGAGCGCGCCGGGTCGAGCCAGACGAGCGCCGTACCGAGGAGCGCGGCGACGGCCGCCGCCATGACGATCCGCTGCGCGTTGCCGCCGCCCACGAGCTTCTTGTGGAAGACCGCGAACAGCACGAGCCCGACGACGAGCGCGCCGAAGGCGTAGCCGCCGAGCGCGAGGTAGGCGTCGCGGTTGGCCTGCTGACAGACTTCCTGCGTCAATCCGCCGCCGGGGGGAGGGAGGGGCGGGAGGTCTCCGCTGCCGCCTGGCAACGGGGTCGGCGCTGGGGGCGGGATCGCCGGCGGATCGGCCCCCCCCATGGTCTGCAAGAGCACGCCATGCGCGAACATCCCCGGTGGGATGGCACAGCCCACGCGAGAGCGTCAAGCGAAAAGGCCGCCGCGAATTGGCTTGACGTCGGTGAGGTGAATCGGTTTTGAGTTGGGTGAAGTGGGCCTCCCGCTGGGCGTCGCGGTGGACGTGTCGGGGACGGCGAGGGTTCGAGGATGAGCGATCTCCTGGTGTGCGTGGGCGGCGGCGGGCAACACATCGCGCTTGCGATCGCGCGCATGGTCCGCCTCGGGGTGTGGCGGCGCGTGCCGAGGGTGGTGGTGCTCGACGCGGAGCAGACCGCGCCGCTCAATCAGCGCCTGTTGCACTTCTCCGCGCCGCGCGGGCAGCCCGGCGCCGCGGCGGCGCGCGCGCACCCCTTCGGACGCTTCGATTTCAAGGCGCCCTTCGAGGTGCAGGGGCTGCCGCCGACCTTCCGCGACGTCTTCTTGAAGGAGAAGACGCCGCTGGCGGAGGAGCTCTACGAGCTCTTCTACCCGGAGATGGCGGACGGGGTGAACATCCACGTCGGGATGTTCGCGCAGCCCGCGGTGGGCGCGGCGATGTTCGCGGCGCGCGCGGCGAGCTTCCTCGACCCGGTGCTCACGGGCGGCATCCAGAGCTGCGAGAAGATCCTGGTGGCGGGGAGCATGGTCGGGGGGACGGGCGCGGGGATCCTGCACCTGCTGGTCGACTACCTCGCCCGCCACCGCGAGCGGAAGCAGAAGGACCTCCTCGGCGCCTTCCTGTTGCAGTGGTTCAGCCTGCCGGCGGAGGTCGCGAGCGCCGCCAACGACGTGACGCTCAACAACAGCGCCAACCACGGCGTCGACTACCTCGCGCGGCACACCTACCAGCGGCTCCGTCGGACGATCCTGGTGGGGGCGAACAACGCCGCGGGCCCGCCCAAGGCCAACGCCGACCCCGCCAACGACGAGACGGTGAGCCTCTTCCCGCTGCTCGCGGCCTACGGGCTGACGACCATCCGCGGGGACACCGTGTCGAAGGACGACCACGCGGTGTACGGGCTCACCACGGACCCCGGCGACCCCAACTGCCGCTGGCTCCTCGCCGAGCGGTGGAACACGGGCGAGGAGGGCGAGTCGATCGGCGTGCGCTGGAAGGCCGCGCAGGTGGTCCAGCGCGCCGTGCGGGTGATCGTCGAGAACCGCGCGGAGTTCGACGGGCTCACCGGCACGGGCGTGAAGGACAAGTGGGAGAAGCTGGGCGGCGGCTGGGAGTGGGGCAACGCGATCTCCAGCGCGGCCTCCCTCGCCGGCGTGCGCCGCGGGGAGGACCTCGCCCCGCAGGTGCTCAACGCCCTCACGTCGCGGATGGCCGAGGTCGACTTCGTCACCTCGTGGCTCGACCAGGTGTTCGGGACGCCCTCCCTCGCCGGCTTCGGCACGCAGCGGCTGATGGACCTCGCCGCCGCGCCGATGACCAAGCAGCTCGCCTTCGAAGTGCTCGCGAGCTCGGTCGGGCCGGGGCGCGAGGCCTTCAACGTCTGGCACGGGTCGCGCGCGGGCACCGACGGCGCCTCCGGCGGTTTGAGCCCCGCGGCCGCGGCCGAGCGGATCGCGACCATCATGGAAGAGGCCCTCGTGCGGGCCGTGACCACCGCCTGAGCCGCCCCGGGGACCCGCCGTGAACCGACACTTCATCCTCCCCAACGTCGCCGCCCACGCGAAGACCTCGCGCGCCACCGTCGACCTCCAGTCGCTCCAGAAGATCGCGCCCGCCCAGCTCCACTCGCAGTGCGTCCCGTCGCCCTACGCGCAGCCCGAGCTGATGGCGCACGTGCTCGCGGCGGAGACCGCCGCCGAGCCGCAGGAGGTGAAGCCCTCGCCCGTCCTCCGCCAGACGCGGGCGCGCTGGGAGACGCTGCTCCTGGGCCTCGTGCTCGGCAAGATCTCGCTCCGCGTGGAGGCCCTGCAGTCGCCGGAGGCGATGGGCTTCGGGCGCATGCTGGCGTCCGCGCGCCCCGACGCGCGCTACCTCGGGGTGCTGCGCACCGCGGAGCTCGGCGCGCACCCGTCGGGGCGCGAGTCGTGGGTGGTCGGCGCGCTCGACCCCGACTGCCTGTGCTGGGTCGCGCCGCGCCTCTCCGACGGCCAGTGGAGCGAGCTCGACACGCGCGTCGGCCGCGGCCACGACGAGCGCGCGGTTGCCCTCCAGGTGCTCCACGCGTGGCGCGAGGGGCTCCTCGACAAGGGCCTCTACGACGCGATGGCGGGCCCCGTGTGGATGCGCGCCCTCGACGCCCTGCTCGACGGCGTCGCGCCGTCCGACGCGGCGAAGGGGGCAGCGCTCCTCGCGACCTCGGTCGAGATGGTGGGGCCCGCGACGCTCACGGCGATGCGCGGCGAGGGGGCGCGCGCCATCACGTCCGTCTACCTGCCGGTGCTCCGGCCGGGCCGGGAGCGGCAGATCCACCAGGTGATGATGTGGCCCGCGGCGCGCGCGGAGCAGGCGGGCGCGGCGGTGGAGTTCAAGGCCCCCGGGGCGCCGCCCTCGTGGCGCGTGACGATGGCCGCGGGGGCCGGCGACGCCTCCCCGCGGGAGCAGCTCGCCGCGGGTGTCGGGCTCCTCCTGCGGGGCGACGGCCCCGAGGCGCCGCCCGACCGCAAGCTCCGGCTGCACGACGCGCCGGGGGCCCCGGGCTACAAGCGGCTGGTCTACGACCCGCTCCTGGCGACCGTGATCGCCGCGCACGAGGCCAGCGGTCTGACGGTCTCCGAGGCGGACGTCGGGGCGTGCCCGGCGCTCTTCCCCGACACGATCCGCCTCGTCCGCCCGCTGCTGGTCGGGTCGAAGGGGCGCTCGGCCGCGCGCTACAGCGTCAACCTCGCGCAGTGGGAGCTGCCGCTCTTCGCTGAGCTGCTGCTCGAGGAGGTCACGTCGCCGGCCGACCCGGCGCTCGACGCCGACGAGGTGATGGTCGCGCTGAGCGGGCCGCAGCCTCGGCTCACGCTGGTCGAGCGGGTGCGCGCGCCCGGCCGCCGCGACGAGCCCGCCGAGCTCCGCGCCCTCGGCGCCGCGCTCTGGGAGCTGTTTGTCGGCGACGCGCAGCTCGAGGGCGTGTCGGTGACGCGGCGGGCGGGCAAGGCGTTCACCCTGATGCCCGACCAGGCCAACATCCGCTTCGACGACAACTTCCTCCGCGAACTCCGGGTGCTCGACCCCCAACGCGCCTCGCAGATCCCCGACGAGGCCTACCCCGCCCGCGTCTGGCGCCGCCGCGCGACCCTGCAGCGCTTCGCGAAGACGTGGGCGGCGCGCTGGGAGTCCACGGGGGGCACGGCCTCCCCGGGCGACGCGGTCGGCGCGATCGCGGCGACGTGCTTCGCCCGCTGGGTCGCGCGGTGCTGCTCGGGGGCGGTGCTGCGGGAGGGGGGCCGGGCGTCCGAGGTCGTGCAGGGCGCGATCCACCTGGTGCCCAACGAGGTCGTCATCCCGGTGCTTCGCGACTGCTACCCGCGCGAGAGGGGGTCCCGCTGATGGGCGCTTCGAAATGCAAGGAGTGCGGCTTCAACCTCGAGTCGCTGCCGATGCAGCTCCCGGCGTCTCGGACGCAGCCGCACGGGCCGCCCACGGGCCTCGCCCTGCACTGCCCGATGTGCGGGGAGTCGGTGCCCGAGGTGCTCGCCGACCGCGGGTATTTCTGGCGCGCGAGCGAGGAGGTGTACCGGTACTGGGTCGAGGGCCACTCGCCGCGCGACGAAAAGAAGGACCTCTTCAGCGTGCCTATCGGCGACGCCGGGCGCTTCGAGTTGAAGTTCCCGAAGCCGGCGCGGCCGCTGGGGACGTTGGAGATCTGCCACATCGCGGTGCCGTGCTTCGCGGACGGCGACACGCTCCAGGTGCCGACGCTGCCGGTGCGGGAGGAGTACCTCGACTGCCTCGACGAGGAGGCGCTCCGCCGGGCGCGCGAGGGCGACCGGTCGCAGGGGTGGGCCTTCGGCCAGCTCAAGCGCGTCGACAACAAGATGGTCTACGTGTCGGAGATCCCCTACCGGAATTTCTCCCGCGAGCACTGGAGGAAGAACCGGCCCATCACCCTGGTGAACTCCGGCCACCAGGTGGGCGGCGTGCAGGCGTTCCCGGGGGTGTTCGTCCGCCACTGGCCCAACGTGAACAACATCCGTTGGCGGCTCCACCTGGTCTCCTTCGGCGCGGATCCGGACGCCGCGTCGCTCGTCCGCGACCACGCCTGGACCGTGCGCGCGCTGATCCCGCGGCTGGGCGAGGGCGGCCGGGTCGAGCTCGAGAACGAGCCCATGCGGGTGGTGGAGGTCCCGACGGTGAAGCCGGGCGCGAGGCTGTCGACGGTGTCGTGCGACGGCAGGCCCGACGACCGCAAGCGCGACAACAACCGCCCCGCGTGGATCTCCGTGAGCGTCGACGGCCGCGGCGGCGGGCTCTTCGCCGTGGCCCGCGCGACCGCCGAGGAGCCGCAGGCGCCCGCGCTGGTCTTCGGCCTGGACTTCGGGACGACCAACACAGTGCTCGCGGCCGCTGCGGGCGACGGGAAGGTCGAGACCGTGAAGCCCGAGTCGGGGGGCCGGTCGTGCACGCGCTGGGTCTTCGGCCGGGGGGCCGTCGACGACCCGCTCGACCTCTGGCCCGCGGCGCTGTGGGCGGGGCCTCACCGCGACCTGCTCCCGAGCGAACTCATGGCCGCCCGCACCTGGGGCGAGGTGGCGACCCAGCCCGCGCAGATCGACGCGATGAAGCTCGGCGTCGACCTCGGCGTGCCGCTGCGCCTCTGGTCGCAGGGCAACGCCCTGCCGCCCGGCGCGGCGCAGCGGATCCTCGGGGATTTCAAATGGGAGCGCGCGGTGCGCGAGCGCCACGACGGCGCCGGGCTCGCCACGCACCTGCCGCAGATCCAGGCGCGCTTCCTCGAACAGGCGGTGTTGACGGCCACGGCCTGGAAGCTCGCCAACGGGCGGGCCTACCCGAGCCAGGTGGCGGTCAACTACAGCTACCCGCCGGCGTTCACGCGGGGCGACCTCGACGTGCTCAAGCAGGCCGCCGCGCTGGCGGGCGCGCGGGTGGCGGACTGCCTGGGGCTCGACTGGAGCGGGCAAGGCGCGAAGCCCGTGGAGTTCACCCTCGGGCCGGACGAGGCGCAGGCCGCCATCCTCGGGGCGCAGCCCAACCGGATGTTCACGGTGTTCGTCGACATCGGCGGCGGATCGCTCGAGGTGCTGGTGGAGGACACCCTCGCGGTGGAGGGGCAGTTCGGCCACGCGGGCATGCAGACCGAGGTGGTGAGCAACTCGGTGTACTTCGGCGGCGGGGTCTACCTGCGCTCGCTGGTGCGGGGCGAGCGGACGTGCTCGTACGGCGACTACACCACCCTCGCGGCGCAGGTGCGCAACTTCCCCAACGGTCGGGCGCTCCTCCGCGCGCAGAGCCTCTTCAAGCCCAACCGCGTCGACGTCGCGCGCAAGCGCGCCGCGGTGTACGGCCAGGCCGTGGCGGACTACGTCGCGCGGCTCCTCGCCGGCGTGTGCCTCGAGCACGGCTACCAGCACGGGGGCGGGGCCGGCGCCGGCCGAGCGCTCAACCTCTCGCGCAACCGGCTCTTCCTTCACCACAACGGCCGCTGGCAGCTCGGGGAGGACCACGCCGGCGGCCGCCGCGTTCTCTTCACCCTCATGCTGCTCGGCAACGGCTGGAACACCGTCGAGGTCGCGCTCCGCGAGGGCATGGGCATGACGCTCGAAGACCACTTCGGCACGCTCGTCCGGCAGCGGCTCCAGCAGATCCTCCGCGCCGAGGGCGCCCTCGCCGCCCGGATCGGCGACGGCGGCGTCACCCTCGCCGACCTGGAGTTCCACGTCGAGTGCCCCTCGATCGTCGGGACGGGCGAGGGCAAAGTGCTCCACCGCAAGGCCGCCGTCGCCTCCTCCCTCGTCACCCCGAAGAAGACCTCGAGCGACACCAAGGACCACCGCCGCGGCGTCGTGGGCCTCGAGGTCAACGTCAACGGCCGCGTGGTGCCGTGGCACCGCGCCTGGGGCGCGGCCCAGCGCCTCGCCCCCGGCGATCACCCCAAGCGCAAGGCCCCACCGCCCCCGCTGCCGGTCGTCACCTCGACGCCCCCGGCGACGGCCTCGACGCCCCCGGCGACGGTTTTGGTGGGTGGCGTCGTCGCTCCGCCGCCGCGCCTGCAGTGGTACCTCGGCGACGCGGACCCGCCCTCCGGCCCCTTCACCCTCCCGCAGCTCGTCGAGCGCGCCCTCGCCGGACGCGACCCGGCCGCGGCCGCGCGCGTCGAGGTGTGGCGCCAGGGCCTCGACTGGACGGCCCTCGAGCGCGTCCCCGAGGCGATGGCCGAGCTCGCGAAGCGCGCGGCCGCGGAGCTCACCGGCCCGCCGCCGCGGCCGGTGTGGTTCGTCGCGGACGCGGCCGGTGAAGCCGGGCCGCTCGCCCCCGGCGATGCCATCGACCGGGCGGTCCGGGCGGCCGGCGGGGACCTCGCCGCGGCGGGCGGGGTCGAGGTCTGGCGCGAAGGGATGCCCGGCTGGGCGCGCCTCGACGCCGTGCCGGAGCTCGAGTCCGCGCTCGCTCGTCGCCGCTCGCCGGCGGGGCCCCCCGTTCGCCCGCCGGTGCGCTCGCCGCCGCGCGCAGCCGCGCCGCCGCCGCGCGCCCCCGCGCCGCCGCCACGGGCTCTCCCCAAGGAGTGGTACATCGACGACGGGCAGGGCGAGAGCGGCCCCTGGACGGCCGCCGAAGCCGCCGAGCGCGCCTGCGCCGGGCGCAGCGCCGGAGCGGCGCTCACGGTGATGGCGTGGCGCGACGGGATGAGCGAGTGGACCGCCATCGATGCGGTGCCGGCGCTCCGCGACGCCGTCACTGCCCGGAGACCCTGAAGACCGTTTGAAGGAGGCGACGACCCACCATGACCACCGACGACCCGACGCCCCCCGTGCTCGCCCAGTGGGACGAGTACGAGTTCCCCGAGGAGTCGCTCCCGCCCGGCAAGCCGCGGTTGAGCGTCCGCGACCCGCTGCCGGGCGTGTCGGTCGGCGATCTGCCCTCGCTCGATGCCGTCGACCCCGGCGGTCGCCGCACCGCCGACGCGCTCATCGAGCTCGTCTCGGGGGCGAATCCCGAGGTGGAGAGCATCAACTACCACGGTGACGCGACGCGGCGGGACCCGGTCCGCTGGCTCACCGTCTCCCCCTTCGACGTGTACCTCGAGCGCGTCTTCGCCGAGAAGCTCTGCGAGGTCGAATAGGACGATGACCCCCATTCACCGGCTCCAGTGGGCCAAGTGCCGCCACGCCCAGAACGCCGCGGACGAGACCTGCCGCCTCCCGCCGGGCGTGCTGGTGTGCCCCTGCCTCGGGCGCCAGCAGGGCGAGGACAAATCCCCGCTCCCCGCCGCCAACATGCGCATCGACGAGGGGGGCCAGATCATCTGGAGCGCCCTCGACGATGCCGGGCCCACCGCCTGGTACACCCTCGTCGCGACGCGTGAGCGCGACGGGCGCGGCGAGCTCGTGCTCTTCCAAAGCGCGAACGAGCTGCAGCCGCAGAAGCTCCCCGGCGGCTACGGGTTCGAACTCACCTCGCGCGAGCGCGAGCGCTTCGTCGTCCTCCTCGCCGACATCCTGGAGGCGGGGGTGAGCGGCTTGGAGTACGTGCGCGCGCACCCCGCGTCGGGCGCGTGACGCGGGCGCCGCGGCGCTGGTAGCCTCCGCGGCCGCGCCATGACCCTCTACGGCATCGACCTCGGCACCACCTACTGCGCCGTGGCGCGCGTCGAGGAGGGCGGCGACGGAGACCCCGCGGCGGTGGCCTTCCCGGGCGGCGGCCGCGCCTTCCCGTCGCTCGTGCTGCTCGAGCCCGGGGCCGACGGGCGACCGCAGGCCACCGTCGGCGGCGCGGCGCAGCGGCGCTTCCTGTCGCGGTGCCGCGGGCTCGCCGACCCGCCCGAAGGCGTCCACCTCATCCGCGGGGCCAAGAACTACATCGGCACGCGCGCCCCGGTCGACCGGGGGCCGCCCTGGTGCGTGGGGCCGCGGGAGTTCTACTCGTCGGACGTGTCGGCCCTCATCCTGCGGGCGCTCAAGCAGCGCGTCGACGCGCAGGGGCTGCCGCCCATGCGGGACGTGGTGATCACGCACCCGCAGAAGTTCAACAACCGCCAGCGCCTCGCGACGCAGCAGGCCGGCGAGCTCGCCGGGCTCAACGTCGTCGGGATGATCACCGAGCCCGACGCCGCGGCCTGGGCCTTCGAACGCCGCGCGCCGCGCTCGGCCGCGCGCCGCGTCCTCGTGTTCGACTTCGGCGGGGGGACGCTCGACGTGGTGGTGATGGAGCGCCCCCCTGGAGGCGCCGGCGCCCGCGTCCTCGCGTCCTTCGGGAAGGAGTGCGGCGGGCTGCGCGTCGACCAGCTCGTGCGTGAGCGCCTCGCCGAGCGCTACGTCGAACAGAACCGCGCGGTCCTCGGCGACGACTTCGAACCCGACGAGGAGTTCAACGCCTGGACGCTCGAGGAGTTCACCTTCCTGGCCGAGCGCCTCAAGCTCGACCTCAACGACGAGAACAGCGCCCAGGACCCCGACTGGCCGACGCAGGCCCGCGCCTTCAGCGTGCAATACGCCGAGGCGAACGCGTCGCGCCGCTTCCCGCCCGCCACGCTCCGCGTCACCCTCGGCGAGTACGCTCGCTGGATCCAGGGCGTGCTCGACGACGCGATGTCCGTCGTCGGCCGCGCTCTGGCCCTCGCGGGCCTCGCCGAGTCCGACATCGACGAGGTGCGCATGACCGGGCAGTCGTCGCAGCTCGTGCCCATGCGCAAGCGCCTCGAGCAGCGCTTCCGCGCGGTGGTGATCGAGACGTCCCCGGACAGCTACCTCCACCCGGCGACCATCGTCGCCGCGGGCGCAGCGCTCTTCGGGCGCGCGCGGCGCGCCGCCGGGGAGGGGGGGGGGCTCCTGGTGCGCGGCGCGGTGCCTGAGTCGTTCAGCTTCGCCAGCGGGGCGCCGGGCGCGGGGCGGCGCTATTTCGACACGATCCGCCGCGGCCAGCCCACGCCGGCGAGCTTCCGGGAGGCATTCAAAATCACGGCCGAGCCCCTCCCCGGGGGCGGTCGCGTGCTGCCCTTCGAGGTGTTCGAAGGCGAGCTCCGCGAGCCGATCGGGCGCTTCGAACTCGAGTTCTCCAAGCCCCTCGCCCCCGGCGACCTTGTCGTGGTCCACAAGGAGCTCGCCGACAACGGTCGCTTCACCCTCGCCGC
>WBZM01004205.1_pt1 | contig 10625 bp, 11 predicted proteins | sample 5204271 | NCBI WGS metagenome assembly WBZM01 (sample SAMN12344346, study PRJNA552823) | activated sludge metagenome | biome: Activated sludge suspended growth; feature: Nitrification reactor; material: Wastewater; isolation source: activated sludge from nitrification reactor of wastewater...
CCATATCGACTATGTCACCTGCGGCCACGGCGGCTATCTCGATTTCGAACGTCTGATGCCCACGTTCCTTTTTGCCGAAAAGCTCACGGCGCCGACGACCGAACTGCTGAAAGGCGTAGTGAAACACGCGAAGGTCACCGCCGAGGCGCATGTCCGCACCCCCGAAAACGCCGAAAGCATCATCGCCTCGGGGCAGGCCGACATGGTGTCGATCGTGCGCGGCCAGATCGCCGACCCGCACCTGGCCCGCAAGACGATGGAAGGCCGCGCCACCGACGTGCGCGGCTGCATTTCCTGCAACCAGATGTGCTGGGGCCGTCGGTCGCGCGACTACTGGATTTCCTGCCTCATCAACCCCTCGGCGGGCCGCGAATGGGAATGGGGCGGCGACCGCTTCACCCCCGCCGCAGCCCCGCGCCACGTCCTTGTCGTCGGTGCCGGCCCGGCGGGCTGCGAGGCCGCGCGCGTGGCTGCCGAACGCGGCCACCGCGTCACGCTGGCCGAGGCCCAGCCCCGCATCGGCGGGCAGTTCCGGCTGGCGGGGATGCAGCCGCGCCGGGGCCAGATCCTCGACCTTCTCGACTGGTACGAACGCCAGTTTGCGCGGCTCGGGGTGACACTGCGGCTCAACACCTGCCTCGACGCCGACGACGTGCGCGCGCTTGCCCCCGATGCCGTGGTCCTCGCCACCGGCTCGCTGCCCGACGAGGATGGCTTCCAGCGCTGGCTGCCCGGCGAAGCCCGTCTGCCGGGGATCGGCCTCGGCCATGTCTGGTCGCCCGAGGACGTCATGCGGCGCGAGGCGCAACCGGGCGACGCCGTCATCGTCTATGACGAAGGCGGCCACTGGCGCGGCCTCGGCACGGCCTGGGCGCTGGCCGAACAGGGCAAGGCGGTCACCATCGTCACGCCCGAACCCTATGTCGGCAAGGAACTGACGCGCACCTCGGCCGACGGCCCGCTGCGCGGGCGGCTCGCGCGGCTCGGGGTGCGGTTCTTCACCGAACACCTCATCGCCGAATGGCACGGCCAGGCGGCCACAGTGCGCAACCTGCTGACCGGCGAAACCCGGACGATTGCCGCCTCGGGTCTGGTGATGTCGACCACCAACCGTGCCTTCGACCCGCTGTCGGCCGATCTGGCCGGGATCGAGACCCACCTCATCGGTGATGCCGCCGCGCCCCGGCAGGCGCCCTACGCCTTCCACGAAGGCCGGAAAGCGGGGCTTCTGCTCTGACCGCCGGACGGCGCCGGGAACCGGACCCGCCGGCCCGCGTTCTTCTGTCCGCCAGTCAGGAGAGCCGCGGTGATCGAATCCCTCATGTCCGAACTCGGCGGGCCGATGTCGCTGCCCTGGGCGGTGATCGCGGTCCGGCTCGTCGGCGCGGTCGTCCTGTGCGGGCTGATCGGATACGAGCGTGAATCGCAGCACCGCCCCGCGGGCCTGCGGACGCACATGCTCGTCGGCCTCGCGGCGGCCGTCTACTGCATCCTGACCCTCGAAATCATCGCGGGGGTGGCGGTCTATCCCGATACGGTGCGGATCGACCCCCTGCGCATCATCGAGGCCGTGACCAGCGGCGTCGCCTTCCTTGCCGCCGGCATGGTCGTCTTTTCGCAGGGGCGGGTCCGGGGGCTGACCACGGGCGCCGGCATGTGGCTCGCGGCCAGCGTCGGGCTCAGCTGCGGGCTGGGCCTCTGGCTCATCGCCGGTCTTTCGACGGCGCTGGCGCTGGCGATCATGCGCATCGCCAGCCTCAGCGAAAGGATTTCCGGCAAGAACGGCAAGGCCTGACCAGGGTGCGGACCCCGGCCCGAACCGGCCCGGACAGGGGTTAACAACACCCTAACGTCCGCAGTCATTATCTTTTTAAATCAATGATTTGCCCTTTTGTCCACGCGTGGACAAAAGGCGCTTTTCACAGGTTGAACACCCGGCTCGGATGCAGTTCGCCCGCCCGGTAGACGCCGACGGCCACCGCCCGCCCCTGCCAGCTCGCCCAGGCTTCCGCGCCGTAATCCACGTCCGAGGCGATCACCATGCCCGGATTGCCGTTCCGCAGCCGCGCCGCCCCTTCCGCCGTCGCCGGCAGTTCCGGCAGGTCGGCCAGCCCGGTCTCCAGGGGCAGCAGCAGCTCCTCGATCGCCGGGGTCCGCGCCAGCCGCTCGATCTCCTCCAGGCTCGCCCCGTCCACCGCCTCGAACGGCCCCGACCATTCCCGCCTCAGCCACAGGACGTGCCCAAGGCACCCCAGCACCCTCCCCAGGTCGCGCGCCACCGACCGGACATAGCCGCCCTTGCCGCAGACCATCTCCAGAACCGCCGTGTCGGCGTCGGGCCGCTCCAGCAGCTCAAGGCTCTCCACCCACAGCGGCCGCGCGGCCAGGTCCATCTCCTCGCCCTCGCGCGCCAGATCGTAGGCGCGCTGGCCCTCGACCTTCACCGCCGAATACTGCGGCGGCACCTGCATGATCTCGCCCCGGAAGGCGCCCAGCGCGGCGCGGATCGCCTCGTCCGACGGCCGCACCGCCGACGTCCCGATGACCTCGCCCTCGGCATCGTCCGTCGCCGTCGCCGCGCCCCAGCGCACCGCGAAACGGTAGCACTTGAGCGCGTCCGTGATGAAAGGCACCGTCTTCGTGGCCTCGCCCAGCGCGATCGCCAGAACCCCCGTCGCGGCGGGGTCGAGCGTGCCGGCATGCCCCGCCTTCTTCGCGTCGAAGGCCCAGCGGACCTTGCCGACCACTGCGGTCGAGGTCATCCCCGCCGGCTTGTCGATGACGATCCAGCCCGAAATGTCGCGGCCCTTCTTGCGTGCCATGTCTTTCCCTTATCCTTGCGGCGCCACCAGCCCGACCATCGGCCCCATCGGAAAGCCCAGGTCGTCGCGCCCCAGTTCCGGCGCATAAAGCCGCGAGATGTTGCCGTCGAAGTACAGCGCCTGCGGCGTGCCCAGCCCGTCACGGAACAGCCGTGCGAAGTCGTGGAAGTTCACCGGCCCGTCCGAGATCGCGAACCATGCCCGGCTGCCGTCGGCGCTGACGCCGACGCCGTTCCGCACATAGCGGCTGTCCGACCCCGGCAGGAACCGCGGATGCAGGGCGCCGTCGATCACCAGCATCGGCCCCGACTGGCTGGCGAAGCGGCACGCCGGCGGGTCGGCGTCGAAGGCCATCGTCTCGACCACCGCAAGCCGGCCGTCGCGGATGCAGAAGACGCCGTTGGGCCGCAGTCCGAAATTGCCGCTGCCGGTCGCCCGCACCAGCTTCGAGCGCGCCTCGCCATCCTCGACATAAAGCCCCACCGGGCGCCGGTCGGGGTGGTACATGCCGGCGTTCATGGCGAACACCAGCCGTCCCCCATCGGCCTCGACCGCTTCGCGGAGGCGATCGAACGTGCCCAGCGGCTTGCCCCGGGGATCGTTCAGCCACAGCCGCAGATCCTCGCCCGCCGCGACCTCGCACACGGCATAGCCGTTTGCCTCGAACTCGACGTGGCGGCAGGTGGCGGCGCTGGAGGGGTGTGCAACGGCCGCCGTCAGGGCGGCCAGCGCCGCCCTAGTCCAGGTCGTCGTCATCGCGGTCTTCCACGTCGCGCTTCACCCGTTCGTCCGCGAACAGGCGCCGCGTCTCGTCCAGCCGGTCGAAGGTCTCGTCGATCTGGAACCGAAGCTCGGGCGCGAACTTTAGCGCGAGACCCTTGGCCACCTGATGGCGCAGCTCGCCCCGGTTGCGGCGCAGCGCGGACAGCGCAGCCTCGGCATCGTGGCCGCCCAGCGGCAGCACATAGGCCGTCGCCACCTTGAGGTCGGGCGAGCAGCGCACCTCGCCCACGGTGATCGACATTCGGTTCAGCTCGGGGTCATGCACGTCGCCGCGCGCCAGCACCTCGGACAGGCGGTGGCGGATCAGTTCGCCCACCCGCAACTGGCGCTGCGAGGGGCCGGAGCCGGTGGAAAAGCGGTTCTGTGCCATGACGCCCATGTAGGCCATGCGGCGTCCCCCCGCAACGGGGCTTTGCCAGCGCGTCCCGCACGGGCTAAAGGAAGCCGATCACGGAACCGGAGCGCCGCCATGACCCAGACCGCAGACCTTCCCGGCATCGTCGTCACCGGCGCCTCGGGCCGCATGGGGCGGATGCTGGTGCAGACCGTCGCCGCCTCGGGCAAGGCGCGGCTTGTGGGGGCGGTCGAACGGCCGGGCAACCCCTGGGTCGGCCAGGACATCGGCACGGCGATGGGCGGTCCGGCGCTGGGCGTGACCGTCACCGACGATCCGCTGGGGGCCTTTGCGAAGGCGCAGGCAGTGATCGACTTCACCGCGCCCGCCGCCACCGTCGAGTTCGCGGCCCTGGCCGCGCAGGCGCGGGCGGTGCATGTGATCGGCACCACGGGCCTTGAAGCCGAACACCTGGCGAAGATCAGGGCCGCCGCGCGCCATGCCGTCATCGTGCGGGCGGGCAACATGAGCCTTGGGGTCAACCTGCTGGCGCGGCTGACGCGCAAGGTGGCTGAGGCACTGGATGCCGACTGGGACATCGAGATCGTCGAGGCGCATCACCGCATGAAGGTCGACGCGCCCTCGGGGACGGCGCTGATGCTCGGGCAGGCGGCGGCCGAAGGGCGGGGGATCGCGCTTGACGATCACCGCCAGTCGGGGCGCGACGGCATCACCGGCGCGCGCAAGCGCGGTGACATCGGGTTTTCGGCGGTCCGCGGCGGCGACATCGTCGGCGAGCATGACGTGATCTTCGCTGCAGACGGCGAGCGGATCGTGCTGCGCCACATCGCCACCGACCGGGCGATCTTCGCGCGGGGCGCGCTGAAGGCCGCGCTGTGGGGGCAGGACCGCAAGCCCGGCGAATACGACATGGCCGACGTGCTGGGGCTGTAGTCCACCCCTTCGATTTCGTCCAGATATCCAAAGGGGGGCAGGGCGCGGCACGCGCCCTCAGGGCGCAGTCGGCCCGCTGTCGCCGGGTCAGAAGTCGACGGCGATGCCCTTCTTTTCCCAGTCGCCGAAACGCACGGGCTCGGGCCCGTCGCGTCCACCCAGTTCGGGGGGCAGGGCGGCCCGATCGTGCGCAGCCTTGCGGCGGGCTTCGGCCTCGGCCAGCGCGCGCTGGGCGGCGGGGGGCAGGTCGGGGCGGGGGTTTTCGGTCATCGCAGGCGTCCTTGTGGGGTGCGCCCAGGTGATATACGGAAGGCGGGTTTCAGGAACAAGGGATGCAAGATGGCCGGATTGGATGCCCGGGGTGCGGCGGCGCGGCTTCTTCTGGGCGTGACCGAGGGGCGGGCGGCGCTGTCCGATCAGATGGCGGCCGACTGGTTCCGTGCGCTGCCGCCGGCCGAGCGTGCGCGGGCGCAGCGGCTGGTGCTGGCGGCCCTGCGCAACCTGTCGCGCGCCGATGCCGTGCTGAAACCCCTGTTGCGCAAGGCTCCGCCGCCCGAGGTGCTGGCGGTGCTGCGGCTGGCCGCTGTCGAGATGCTGGCCCTGGGCGGGGCGGCGCACGGGGTGGTGCATGATGCGGTGCGCGCGGTGCGCGGCGGCGGGCGCAGGACCGAGACGCTGGCCGGGCTGACGAATGCGGTGCTGCGCCGCGTGGCGGAAACGCCGGCCGATGCCTGGGCCGCGCTGCCACCGCCGCCGATGGCACCCTGGCTGCGCCGGCGCCTGAGCGAGGCCTGGGGCAAGCCCGCCGTGCAGGCGATGGAGGCGGTGCAGGCGCTGACCCCGCCTATCGACCTGACGCCGAAGGACGGCGATGCCGTGCGGCTGGCGGCGGCGGTCGGCGGAACGGTGCTGCCCACCGGCTCGGTCCGGCTTCAGCCCGGCGCGCAGCTGTCGGACCTGCCGGGCTACGCCGAGGGCGACTGGTGGGTTCAGGATGCCGCCGCTGCGATGGCGGCGAAGGTGCTCGCCCCGCGCCCCGGCGAGCGCATCCTCGATCTTTGCGCCGCACCGGGGGGCAAGACGCTGCAACTGGCGGCGGTCGGCGCGCGGGTGACGGCGCTCGACGTCTCGCAGTCGCGGATGGCGCGGGTTGCCGAGAACCTGGGTCGCTGCGGGCTGTCGGCTGAAACGGTTGTCGCCGATGCGCTGGACTACGATGCGCCGCCCTTCGACGCCGTGCTGCTTGATGCGCCCTGCACGGCGACCGGCACGCTGCGGCGCCACCCGGAACTGCCGCTGATCCGTGACGGGCAGGGAATCGCCGCCATTGCGGGGACGCAGGCGCGGATGATCGACCGGGCGGTGGCGCTGACGCGGCCCGGCGGGCGGATCGTCTATTGCACCTGCTCGCTTCTGCCCGAGGAGGGCGAGGCGCAGCTTGGCGCCGCGCTGGGCCGGCATCCCGGCCTGACCGTCGACAGCGATGCGCTGCGCCTGCCCGGAATCGAACCCGGCTGGATCGGCCCCGATGGCAGTCTGCGGCTGCGCCCCGATTACTGGGCGGACCGGGGCGGCATGGACGGGTTCTTCATCGCGGCGCTGCGCAAGGCCGCCTGAGGGCGGCGGGAATGGCCTTTTCGCGATGACAGGGCCGGGGGCGGCGGGTATTCTGCGCCCCGGGCGGCCGACCCCCGGCAAGAAGGCGGCGGGCTGCCCGGATGGCAGGCAATCGGCAAGGTGGAAAGGACAGGGCGTGGCGAGAACCCCGGGCGGGTCTGGCGGGCGGACGCAGTTTCTCAACCGTCTTCACGCGCGTCTGGCCGTGCGCCGCCCCGCCGCGACCGGCTTCGTCAGCCAGCCCGAACCGCGCACGATGGGATCCTTCGCGCGCGGGCGGCAGATCCTGGCCGGCAACTTCCTGTTCGGCGGCTTCCTGATCGAGGGGGGTGGAAAGCCGATCTGGGACCTGCCGGTCCCCGACGCGCGGTTCGAGGAAGAACAGCACGGCTTCGGCTGGCTCGACGATCTGGCGGCGGTTGGGGACGCGCAGGCGCGGACCCGGGCGCAGGACTGGGTGGCGGGCTGGATCGCACGCCATGGCCGTGGGCAGGGGCCGGGCTGGACGCCCGACCTGACCGGGCGGCGGCTGATCCGCTGGATCAACCACGCGATCCTGCTGCTGGCAGGCCGCGACCGGGCCTATGCGGATGCCTATTTCACCAGCCTCGGCCAGCAGGCGCGGTTCCTGGCGCGGTCGTGGAGACGGGCCGCCCCCGGCCTGCCGCGCTTCGAGGCGCTGACGGGGCTGGTCTATGCCGGGCTGACGCTGACCGGCATGGGGGATCTGGTCGCCCCGGCGGCGAAGGCGCTGGCACAGGAGGCGGCGTCCGGGGTCGATGAGGGGGGCGGGATACCGACCCGCAACCCCGAGGAACTGCTCGAGGTCTTCACCCTGCTGACCTGGGCCGCGGCGGCGCTTTCGGAGGCCGGCCGCAGCCCGCAGGCCGATCACATGGCGGCGATCGAGCGCATCGCGCCGACGCTCAGGGCGCTGCGGCATGCCGACGGGGGGCTGGCGCGGTTTCATGGCGGCGGGCGGGGGGCCGAGGGGCGGCTTGATCAGGCGCTGGCGCAGGCGGGCGGCAAGGCGCTGACGGCGCCGGGGCTGGCGATGGGCTTCGCACGGCTGGCGGCGGGGCGCACCACGGTGATCACCGATGTGGCTGCGCCACCCTCGGGTGCGGCCTCGCACGACGGCCATGCCTCGACGCTGGCGTTCGAACTGACCTCGGGGCGGCGGCCGCTGATCGTGAACTGCGGCTCGGGTGCCGGGTTCGGGCCTGACTGGCGGCGGGCCGGGCGGGCGACGCCGTCGCATTCGACGCTGATGCTGGCGGGGCTGTCGTCGTCGCGGCTGGCGCCGAAGGGGCGGCGGCGGGCGGGGCCGGAGCTTCTGGCCGAAGTGCCCGGCCTGGTCTGGGCGCAGCAGGAAACCGATGTCGAGGGGCTGCGGCTTCTGGCCGGCCACAACGGCTACGAGGCCACCCACGGCCTGACGCATGTGCGCCAGCTTCGCCTGTCGCTCGACGGCCGCACGCTGGCGGGCGAGGATACGCTGGGCGCGATGTCGGCCGCCGACAAGCGGCGTTTCGATGCCTGGATGGCGCGGCACCGCTATCAGGGCGTGGCGTTCGAAATCCGCTTCCACCTGCACCCCGATGTCGATGCCGCGCTCGACATGGGGGGGGCCGCGGTGTCGATGGCGCTGAAAAGCGGCGAGATATGGATCCTGCGCCACGACGGCAGCGCCGAAATGACGCTGGAACGCTCGGTCTATCTGGAGGCCGGGCGGCTGAAGCCCCGCGCGGCGCAACAGGTCGTGCTGCGGGGCCGTGTCGCGGGCCATGTCCGACACATCGGCTGGACCTTGGCGAAGGCACAGGATACGCCTGCCGCCATCCGCGACCTCCGCCCCGAGCCGGCGGACGACCCCATCGACTGACGAAGGAGTGCTGCCCGTGATCACCGCGCCCAAGACCCAGGCCGCCGACCTGCAACCACTGAAGCGTGTTCTCATCTCGGTGTCGGACAAGACGGGGCTTCTGCCCTTCGCCCAGGCGCTGGCGGCGCGCGGGGTCGAGCTTCTGTCGACCGGCGGCACGGCGGGGATGCTGCGCGACGCAGGGCTGACGGTGCGCGACGTGGCCGAGGTGACAGGCTTCCCCGAGATGATGGACGGCCGGGTCAAGACGCTGCACCCGAAGGTGCATGGCGGGCTTCTGGCGCTGCGCGACGACGCGGGCCATGCGGCGGCGATGGCCGAACACGGGATCGCACCCATCGACCTTCTGATCGTCAACCTCTACCCGTTCGAGGAGACGGTGGCCAAGGGCGCCGACTACGCCACGGCGGTCGAGAACATCGACATCGGCGGGCCGGCGATGATCCGCGCGGCGGCCAAGAACCATGCCTATGTGACGGTGCTGGTCGATCCCGCCGACTACGACGCGACCCTGGCCGAGCTTGAGGCGAACGGCGGCAAGACCCGGCTTTCGTTCCGCCAGCGGCAGGCGCAGATCGCCTATGCCCGGACCGCGGCCTATGACGCGGCGGTTTCCACCTGGATGGCCGCCGCCATCGGCGAGGACACGCCCCGCCGCCGCGCCTTCGCCGGCACGCTGGCGCAGGGCCTGCGCTACGGCGAGAACCCGCACCAGGCTGCGGCCTTCTACACCGATGGCAGCAAGCGGCCCGGCGTGGCGACGGCGGTGCAGCACCAGGGCAAGGAACTGTCCTACAACAACATCAATGACACCGACGCGGCCTTCGAACTGGTGGCCGAGTTCGATCCGGCGGCAGGGCCGGCCTGCGCGATCATCAAGCACGCCAACCCCTGCGGCGTGGCCTGGGGCGGCAGCCTGCGCAACGCCTATCTGCGCGCCTTCGACTGCGACAGCACCTCGGCCTTCGGGGGGATCGTCGCGCTCAACCAGCCGCTTGACGGGCCGACGGCGGAAGAGATCGTCAAGATCTTCACCGAGGTGGTCATCGCACCCGACGCCGACGACGCGGCGCGCGCGGTGTTCGCGGCCAGGAAGAACCTGCGGCTGCTGACCACGGGCGGCCTGCCCGACCCGCGCGCGGGCGGCCTGACGTTCCGGCAGGTGGCGGGCGGGTTCCTCGTGCAGGGGCGCGACAACGGTGCGATCGGAGCGAGGGATCTGAAGGTCGTCACCCGGCGTGCGCCGACGGAAACGGAACTGTCGGACCTGCTGTTTGCCTGGAAGGTGGCCAAGCATGTCAAGTCGAACGCGATCGTCTATGCCCGCGAAGGGGCGACGGTGGGCATCGGCGCGGGCCAGATGAGCCGGGTGGACAGCACCCGCATCGCCGCTCGCAAGGCGCAGGACATGGCCCAGGCACTGGGCCTGCACGAGCCGCTGACCAAGGGGTCGGTTGTGGCCTCGGACGCGTTCTTCCCCTTCGCGGACGGGCTTCTGACCGCGGCCGAGGCGGGTGCGACGGCGGTGATCCAGCCGGGCGGGTCGATGCGCGACGACGAGGTGATCGCCGCCGCCGACGCCGCGGGGCTGGCGATGGTTTTCACCGGCCAGCGGCATTTCCGGCACTGAGGCCCCGATGCGCCTTGTCCCCCGCATCGCGCTGGCGGTCCTGCTGCTGGACCAGCTGACGAAATTCGCCGTCGTGCATGGGCTCGGGCTCGATTCGCGGGGCGAGATAGACGTGCTTGCGCCGTGGCTGCGGTTTGTCATGGCCTGGAACCAGGGAATCAACTTCGGCCTTTTCGCCCGGTCGGCCGATGTCATGCGCTGGGTGCTGATCGCGGTGGCGCTTGGCGTTTCGCTGTGGGTCTGGATCTGGGTGCGCAAGGACCGGCATCCGCGGATCGTCTACTGGTCGGCGGGGCGGTCGGCAATGCCGTGGATCGGGTGATCTATGGCGCGGTGGCGGACTTCCTGAACATGTCGGTGCCGGGGATCGACAACCCGTGGTCGTTCAACGTGGCCGACGTCGCGATCTTTGCGGGGGCGCTGGGCCTTGCCTTCTTTGCCGGGCGCGAAAGTCCAAGACCCCGTGACGGGCGCAAACACATGCGCTAAGACGGCAGCAGACCGGGTAGGGAGACGTTCATGCAGGCAGTCAAGGGCATCCTCGGGGCTACGGCTCTGGCGCTGTTGTCGGCCTGCGGCGGCGACAAGACGCCCGAGCTG
>WBZM01004207.1_pt1 | contig 10617 bp, 9 predicted proteins | sample 5204271 | NCBI WGS metagenome assembly WBZM01 (sample SAMN12344346, study PRJNA552823) | activated sludge metagenome | biome: Activated sludge suspended growth; feature: Nitrification reactor; material: Wastewater; isolation source: activated sludge from nitrification reactor of wastewater treatment...
CGAGCACGACGCCTACTACAAGGACGTCAGCCACCTGGCCTACGAGGAGCGGGCGCGCATCAACTTCGACCACCCGGAGTCGCTCGACAACGAGCTCTTCTGCGAGCACCTCGACGCCCTGCGCGCCGGTCGCTCGGTCGAGAAGCCCCGCTACGACTTCGCCACCCACACCCGAAGGCCCGAGACCGACCGGCTCGATCCTTCGCCCATCATCGTGGTCGAAGGCATCCTGGTGCTGGCGCTCCCGGCGATTCGCGACCGCCTCGACGTGAAGCTCTACGTCGACACCGACGCCGACATCCGGCTGATGCGCCGCATCCGCCGCGACATGGAGCACCGCGGGCGCACCTTCGCGCAGATCCGCGCGCAGTACTACGAGACGGTGCGGCCGATGCACATGGCCTTCGTCGAGCCCTCCAAGCGCTTCGCCGACGTGATCATCCCCGAGGGCGGGCAGAACCGCGTGGCGCGCGAGATGATCCTCTCGCACCTGCGGCGCTTCGTCAGCGACCTGGCGGCCCCGCCGGCGCCGGGCACCTCGTGGCCCCCCGCGGCCGACCCGTAGCGCGCCCGCCGCGCGCTGTGGTAGTGGCCCACGGGCCATGCCGAAGATCACCATCGCCGGGGCCGAGCGCGCGCTCGAGGCGCCCGCGGGCACCTCGCTCCTCAGCGCGCTCCAGGCCGCCGGGCACCCGGTGTCGACCTCCTGCGGCGGGGTCGCGACCTGCGCGCTCTGCCGGGTGACGGTGGTGGCCGGGCGCGAGCACCTGACGCCGATCGTCGAGAGCGAGATCACCCACCTCGGGACGATCGCGCGCATCGTCGGGCTCCGGCTCGCCTGCCAGGCGAAGCTCACGGGCACGGGCGACGTGCGGGTCGACGTGCCCCCGGTGGAGGACGTCGCCGCGCGCAAGGCGGCCAAGGCCGAGCGCCTCCGCGCCACGCGCAACCTCGCCCCCAAGCGCTGACGAATGCGGCGCGCCGGCCGCGCAACGGACGCGGCATGAACCCGAGGCTCCTCGCCTGGGGGCTCGGCGCGGCGCTGGCGGCGTGCGCGTCGTCGCCCCCGTCCGCCCGCGCCCCCGCTTCCCGCACCGCCCGCACCGCACGGGGCGCGGCGCGCGCGCCGGTGCTCACCGCGCCCGACCAGGCCCGCGAGCTCGCGGCGACGCGGCGGGGCGTGACGGCGATGCGCTGGGACGTGCAGCGCCAGCTCACCCGCGCGCGGGCCCGCGGCGACCGCGCGGAGGCGTCGTGCCTCGACGAGCAGCTCTCGCAGCTCGACGCCTCGCTCCGGATGCTCGACGAGCAGGCGGATCGCTTCGAAGGCGCGGCGTCGTCGGGCGACGAGGCCGCGCGGGCGAGGAGCTTCGGGCGCGCGATGGCGCTGCGGGGCCGCGCCGCCGAGGTGGGCGAGGACGCGCGGCGCTGCGCGGCGGGCGTGGTGACCGAGGGGACGGTGACGACGATGGTGGTGACGGCGCCCTGACGCGGGGCGCGCCCGCGCGGCGCTACAGGCCGAAGTGGACGAAGGCGCCGAGGTCGAGGGAGACCGGCGTGCTCTCGGGCAGCACCCAGAGGGTGGGCGAGAGGAGGTCGACCTCGATGCGGACGCGGCGCGCGACCTGGAAGGCGACGCCCGCGGTGACGCGGAAGACGGGCCCGTTGAGCGGGAGGTAGCCGACCTCGGCGCGCAGCGGGATGAAGACGCGCGCCGAGGGGACGAGGTCGACGGCGGTCTCGACGCCGGCCAGGAGGAGCACGTTGGAGACGCGGCCCTCGCGGCCGTTGAGGTTGGCGTACGCCACCGTCGCCGAGATGCCCACGCGGTCGTGGGGGAACCACGCCGCCCGCACCGCGGCGATGCCGTTGACGAAGGAGTCGCGCCCGGGCCCGAGGGCCACGAGGCCGCCCGCGCCGATCTCCCACGAGCGCGGGTGCGCGCGGACGCGGCGGCGGCGCGCGGCGGGCGGCGTCTGGCCCGGCGCGCCCGGTTGCGCGGGCTGCCCCGGCTGCGCCTGCGGGCCCGGGGGACCCTGCGGGCCTTCGGGCGGGGCGGCGGCGACGGTGCCCGGCGGGGGCTCGCCGTCGGCCGAGGGCGGCACCAGCAGCGCCGGCAGGGCCGCGCGGATGACGTCCTCGAGCTGGAACTGCCCGGCCGACACATCGCGCACGCGCTCGCGGCGCTCGGAGGCGACGCGCACGCGGAGGCGGACGACGTAGAGCCCGTTGGCGGCGCGCACCTCCGCGGTGGCCCCCGCGGGCGCCTGGAGCGCGCGCTCGAGCATCACGAGCCCCTCCTCCGGCACCGGGAAGGGGAGCCCGATGCGCCGCGCGGCGTCGTAGAGCTCGCTCGTCGGGATCACCTGGAAGCCCGCCGACCCGATGGCCGACCGCAGCACGCCCGTGACGAACTGGGCCGCCGTCGAGTCGACGCCGATCGGCGCCGCGTCGACCACCGCCATGCGCGGCCCCTGCGCTTGTGCCGCCGCGGGCTGCGCGGCCGCCGCGGGGTCGGCCGGCGCGGGCTGCGTCACGGCCGCGGGCTGCGCCGTGGGGGAGGGCTGCGCCGTGGCGTCGGCCGTCGGGGGCGTCGCGGGCGCGGGCGTCGCGGGCGCGGGCGTCGCGGGCGCCGCGGGCACAGCGGGCGCGGGGCGCACACCGGCCGCGGGTCGCGCGACGGGTCGGGGCGCGGGGCGCGGGGCGGGCTGCGCGTGGGCGGCGAGCGGGAGCGCGGCGAGGAGCGCGAAGGAGGCGAGCGGGAGGGCGGAGCGAAGCGTCTTCACGGGCCGCGAGGGTAGCAAACCACATGCGCGGCCGATACGCGTTCGTCGTGTGGGGTGCGTTCTGTCGCGTCAGGCGTTGGGCTTCGGCTCGCGGAGGGAGTCGACGTCGACGCCCGCGCGGATGAGGGCCTCGCGCTGGGCGGAGGCGAGGCGGCGGACGCCCCCGAGGGCGAGCTCGACGAGGCCGTCGACCTGCTCGCGGGGCACGGGGGCGTCCTCGGCGGTGGCCTGGAGCTCGACGACGCCGCCGCCGGCGGTGGCGACGACGTTGAGGTCCATGTCGGCGGCGCTGTCCTCGTCGTAGGCGAGGTCGAGCAGCGCCTCGCCGCGGACGATGCCCGCGCTGACGGCGGCGACCATGTCGCGCACGGGCGGGCCGGCGAGGAGGCTCTTCTTGCGGAGGCCGTCGAGGGCGATGACGAGGGCGACCATCGCGCCGGTGACGGAGGCGGTGCGCGTGCCGCCGTCGGCCTCGAGCACGTCGCAGTCGACGGTGACGGTCCGCTCGCCGAGGGCGCGCAGGTCGACCGCGGCGCGGAGCGAGCGGCCGATGAGCCGGGCGATCTCGTGCGAGCGGCCGCCGAGGGGCCGTCCGTTGAACCCGTCGCGCGACTGCCGCCGCCCGCCGGCCCGCGGGTGCATGAGGTACTCCGCGGTGACCCACCCCTTGCCCTTGCCGCGGAGGAAGTCCTTCACCCCCTCGTCGACGCTCGCCACGCACAGCACCACCGTGCCGCCCGCGCGGTAGAGCACGCTCCCCTCGCCCTGCCGCTTCCACCCCGGCAGCAGCTCCACCGGGCGCAGGTCGCCCGCCGCTCGTCCGTCGCTACGCATCGCTCGTGTCCTCATCCCTCTGCGGCCGGAAGCCAGATGGTGAACCGCGCGCCCCCGCCGTCCTCCGGCGGCGCGCGGTCGACGCGGATCGTGCCCCCGTGCGCCGTGACGATCTCCCGCGTCAGCGGCAGCCCGAGGCCCGACCCGCGCTCCTTGGTCGTGTAGAAGAGCTCGTACAGGTGGGCCGCGGCCTCCTCGCCGAGGCCCGGGCCCGCGTCGGAGACGTCCACCGCCGCGCCGCCCGCCTCGGGGCGCACCCGGAGGGTGATGGCGCCGCCCTCGACGCCCGCGGCCTCCATCGCCTCGCGCGCGTTGCGCAGGAGGTTGAGCAGGCACTGGCGGAGCTGGCCCTCGTCGACGCGCACCGGGGGGACGCCCTCGTCGGCCGCGACGCGCACGCGCACCCGCGCGGCCTCCATCTCGCGGGCGACGAAGGCCGCGGCGTCGCCCACGACGTCGGCGAGGTCCTCGCGCTCGAGGCGGGGCTTGGGGAGCCGCGCCATGCGCAGGTACTCCTCGGTGAGCCCGGTGAGGCGGTCGACCTCGCGCTGGATCGCGCGCACCAGCCGGGCGGCCTCGGGCGTGCCCTCGCCGACCTCGTCGTGGAGCATCTCGGCGTTGAGCGCGATCGACGACAGCGGGTTGCGCACCTCGTGGGTGACGTGCGCGGCCATGCGCCCGATCGCCGCCAGCCGCTCGGCCTGCATCCGGTCTTCGTGGGCCTTGCGCAGCGCGACGTCGCGCGCCGCCACCGCGCCCACCATGCGTTCGAACTCCGTGGCGAGCTCGCCGATCTCGTCGTCGCCGGCGTCGACGGACACCGGGCGCAAATCGCCGCGGGCGACGGCGAGGGCCCGGTCGCGCAGGCGGGTGAGCGGGCGCAGCGCCCGGAGCGCGGTGACGGTGCTGGCCGCGCCGAGCACGCAGGCCACGGCGATGGCCGCGAGGGTGAGCTGGACGGCCTGGCGCTGGCGGCGCTCGAGGCCGTCGGCGAGGCGCGTGAGCCGGACCTGCACCTCGCGGCCGAGGCGGCGCACCTCGTCCTCGCAGGCGTCCTCGCGGGCGAAGATGTCGGCCTTGAGGGCCACCTGCTCGGGGGTGGGCAGCGGCGCGCGCGACCGCAGGAGCTCGGCGAGCTTGGGCTCGTTGACGGCGTAGGCCGCGTCGACGCGCGCGAGGCCCGCGGCGGCGCGGCGGAGGAAGCCCCGGTCGCCCTCGTCGGAGACGCCCGCGAGGGAGGCCCGCGCGAGGGCGATGCTCGCCTGCACCTGCCGCCGCCGGGTGCGCCGCGCGGCCTCCAGCCAGCCCCGCGAGCTCACCGGGATGCGCTCCTCGGGCACCATGTCGAGCAGGGTGTTGAATGTCCCCTGCGCGTTCTGAATCTGACCGAGCTGGAGCGCGAGCTGGAGGTAGGTCTCGTTGGCGAGGCGCATCGCCGCGACCGACCGCCGCTGGCGCACCAGCGACCAGGTCGCCACCGCCCCGAAGGCCAGGATCACCGCGGCGAAGCCCGCGACGATCTCGGTACGGACGCTGCGTCGTCGGGGGGCCATCGGGCGCGCGGAAGCTACCACACGCGCCGTTGCCACCGGCGCCCGGATGCGCGACAAGCGCCCCCCAGCGAAAAGCCCCATGAAGATCGCCGTCTTCCACCAGAACTACCTCGCCGCGGGCCAGCCCGGCGGCTCGCGCTTCAACGAGTTCGCCCGCTTGTGGGCCGACGCGGGCCACGACGTCACGGTGATCGCCGGGACGCTCAACTACTCCACCGGCGAGGTGCCCGCGAAGTACCGCGGCCGATGGATCACCCGCGAGGAGGACGGCCCCGTCCGCGTCGTCCGCTGCTACGTCCCGTCGGTGTACCACAGCGGCCGCGTCGGGCGCTCGGTGGCCTACTGGGCCTTCGCCGCCTCGGCCCTCTCCGCCGCCGCGGTGGTGCCGCGCCCCGACGTGGTGATCGCCACCTCGCCGCCGCTCAACATCGTCGTGCCCGGCTACCTCGCCGCCCGCTACGCCTGGCGCGGCGTCCCGTGGGTCTTCGAGGTGCGCGACCTCTGGCCCGGCAGCGTCATCACCTCGGGCCTGATGGGCGAGACGTCGCTCCTCGCGCGGCTTCTCTACGGGATGGAGCGCTGGGCGAGCGAGCGGGCGACCCTCATCAACGTGCTCACGCCGGCCTTCCGCGACGACATCGTCTCGCGGGGGCTCGCGCCCGACGACAAGATCGTGTTCGTGCCCAACGGGGCCGACGTGTCGATGTTCAACCCGGGGCCCCGGGACAACGACGCGCGGCGCGAGCTCGGGTGGGGCGACAAGACCGTCTTCCTCTACGCCGGCGCCCACGGCGTGGTGAACGCCCTCGACCAGCTCGTCGACGCCGCCGCGCTCCTCCGCGACCGCGCCGACATCCACTTCGCCTGCGTCGGCGACGGCACCGAGCGCGCCCGCCTCACCGCCCTCGCCCGCGACCGCGGCCTCGCCAACATCACCTTCCACGGCCCGGTGGCCAAGCCCCGCATGCCCGCCCTCGTCAACGCCGCCGACGTCGGGGTCGCCGTGCTCCAGGACAACCCCATGATGAAGACCGTCTACCCCAACAAGGTCTTCGACTACATGGCCTGCGCGCGCCCCACGCTCATCGCCATCGACGGCGTCGCGCGCAAGCTCGTCTGCGACGAGGCCGGCGCCGGGCGCTTCGTCCGCCCGCAGGACCCGCGCGACATCGCCGACGGCGCCCGCGCCCTCGCCGACGACCCCGCCGGCCGCAGGGAAATGGGAGAGCGCGGCCGCGCGTGGGTTCTCGCCAACGCCACGCGTGAGAGCCTTGCACAGCGGTACCTCGACATCCTGACCCGCCTCGCGGCACGCTGACCCGCGCGCTCTCTCTGCCACGCGCGGCATCCCGCGCCAGCGGCCGTGGACAAGGTCCCTCGCGCGGGCACGGCCCGCGGCGTGCTGAAATCCCTCCGTCGCAGCGCCCGCCCCTTCCGACGCGCGCCGCGATCAGGAGCGCCCTCTGGCCCGCACCGGCAAGTCGAAGCGAGCGAACCCGCCGCGCACGCCGCCGCGCAACGCACCCGCGGCGACGTCGACGCCGCCCCGCACCCCGGCGCGTGGCACGCCGTCGCAAACGGTCGATGCGACGTCGTCGCCCCGCGCGGTGGTCTGGGGGGTCGCGGCGGTGACGGTCGCGGGCCTCGCCGCGGTCACCCTGCTGCGCGGCCGCGAGCCCGCGCGCGGCGACGGCGGCGTGCGCCAGGGCGACGCGCTCCCGCTCACCGTCGACGCGCGCCCCGACGAGGGCCCCGCGTGGCCGGGGGAGCTCGACGCGCGCGGGATCCAGCTCCCGGTGCCCGCGGGGTACGTCCGGGCGAGCGAGTGCGCGGCGGCGCCGGAGCCCTGGCGCTTCCCCGGCATGACGCGCGACCAGGTGGCGGCCCTCGCCCGCGACACACACCTCCCCGAGGGGGTCGCGACGTCGCTCGCGGCGGGCCTCCAGTGCGACGCGGCGGGCTGCTCGTTCACCCCGCCGGCGGAGGTGGTGGGGGCGCTGCCGCCGGAGCCCCGCGGCGCCTTCTACCGCGCCCTGCGGCGCCTGCCGGGCAACCGGCTCCAGGTGTTCGCCTACCTCCGCCCGCGCGCGCTCGGGCCGTGGAGCGAGATGCCCGGCCTCTCGCCCGGCGTGCGCGCGATGCTCGCGCGGGGCACCTGGTCGCTCGACGACGACCACGCCTTCTCCGACCAGCCCTGGCTCTGCGCGGGCCTCGCCACCGACGTCGAGCGCGTCGAGGCGCTCTCCGCCCTGCGCACCCGCTACGGGCTCGACGTGTCGGTGCGCGTGCCCGCGCGGGGCGACCTCGCGCCGCTCGTCCGCTACTGGAGCGTCGGCAACGACCCCGGCGCCGTCCGCGCCGCCCTCGAGGGCGCGCGCGGCGGCCTCGCGCCCGTCGCGGCGCTGCTCCCGCCGATGGCCCGCGCCCGGCTCAACCGCTTCCCCGCGCAGAGCGCGCTCGAGTACGACTGCTTCTGGACGGCGGCCCGCTTCTTCGAGGGGGCCACGCCCTCCGACCACTTCCCGGGCCCGCGCGGCATCGTCGACCTCGTGCGCGCGGAGTACGCGCAGGTCCCGTCGGCGGAGGCGCGGCTCGGCGACCTCGTGGCCTTCGTCGACCCCGACGGCACCTTCGCCCACACCGCCTCGCAGGTGGCCGGCGACGTGCTCTTCACCAAGAACGGCCGCTCGCACCAGCGCCCGTGGGTGCTCATGCACCTCGACGACGTGCGCGCGATGTACCCGCTCGTCCACGAGGTGCGCTGGTACCGCCGACGCGCGACGCCGTAGGGGCGCGCGGTTCAGCGCGGGAGGGAGCGCGCGAAATCCACGATGCGCGCGGCGAGGGCGGCGGGGTCGTCGAAGTGCGGGCAGTGCCCCACGCCGTGCGGCTCCTCCACCACCGCGTGCGGCGGCAGGTGCCGGCGGAACCACTCCAGCGAGCTCGCCGGCAGCAGCCGCTCCGAGCGCCCCCAGAGGAAGAGGACCGGCATCGGGAGCGCGGACACCTCCTCGGGCGTCGGCGCGTGGTCGGGCGTGGCGCTGCGCAGGAGGTCTTGCACGACGGGGCGGCGCATCATCTCGCGCACCTCGCCGGCGAGCAGCGGCGCGAACCACGGCGGGCGGTGGTAGAGGCGCTCGAGGAAGGCGACGGTGTCGCGCGTCGAGCCGAGGTCGAAGGTCTTGCGGAGGCCGTCGAGCTCGGCGTCGGTGAAGCGCGCGCCGGCCGGCGAGATGAGCACGAGGCCTCGCACCTTCTCGGGCCGCTCGATGGCGTAGCGCAGCGCGACGGCGCCGCCGAGCGAGTTGCCGCAGAGCACCGCGGGCTCGTCGATGAGGTGGTCGAGCGCGTCGCGCATCGCGTCGGTGAGCGCCTCAGGGGTGAGCCGCGCGGAGGGCTCGGGGCTGAATCCGTGGCCGGGCATGTCGGGCGCGGACACCCGCTTCGCGTGCCGCTGGAGCCGCGAGAGCACCGCGCCGAAGGGCGTCGCCGCGCTCCCGATGCCGTGGAGCACCACCGTGTGCGGCAGCTCCCCGGGCCCGCGCCCGTCGTACGCGTGGAGCGTGCCGACGCGGGTGCGCACCTCGCGGCTGTCGAGGCCCCGGCGGTTGAGGGCGTAGCGCCCGACCTTCTGCGCGGCGTGGAGGAGGCGTGCCATGGTCTGAACGTAACCACGTCCCAGCGGGGATGGGGGAGACAACCACCGCCGCCACCCCACGCGCCCATCGAGGTTCGCGCGCCCCGCGCGTCGTCACGGTTCACGCGCACCGGTTCCGAAGGCGCGCCGTTTCGCGTATACCATGGCCCATGGGACAGCTCCTCGGAGGCGTCTGGCACCCCGGCTGGTACCCCCCCAACGCGGGCGGCGCCTTCGAGCGGCCGAAGACGGTGTTTCGCAAGCGCGTCACCGCCGTCACGCCCGGGCGCTACCACCTCTACGTCGCCCTGGCCTGCCCCTGGGCGCACCGCACGCTGATCACCCGCGCCCTGCGGGGCCTGGAGGGCGCGGTCGGCGTCACCGTCGTCGACCCGCGCATGGGCGAGGACGGCTGGAGCTTCCGGCCCGACGACCCCGACCCCGTCGGCGGCGCGCGCCTCCTCCGCGAGGTGTACCTGCGCGCCGACCCCACGTACACCGGCCGCGTCACCGTCCCGGTGCTGTGGGACCGTGAGGCCGGCGCCATCGTCAACAACGAGTCGCGCGAGGTGATGCGCATGCTCGACGTCGACTTCGCGCCGCTGGCGAAGGCCCCGCTGGTCGACACGCTGTGCCCGCCCGAGCTGCAGGCCGAGGTCGACCGCGCGCTCGACGCGATCTACGAGCCGATCAACAACGGCGTCTATCGCGCGGGCTTCGCGAAGTCGCAGGCGGCCTACGACGGCGCGGTCGACGAGCTGTTCCGCGCGCTGGCCCGCTGGGACGAGGCGCTCTCCGGCCGCCCGTTCACCTGCGGCGAGCGGATGACCGAGGCCGACGTCGCGCTCTTCACCACCTGCCTGCGCTTCGACCTCGTCTACTACGCCCACTTCAAGTGCAACCTGCGGCGCCTGCGCGACCACCCCCACCTGTGGCGCTTCACCCGCCGGATGTGGCAGCACCCCGGCGTCCGCGCGACCTGCGCGCTCGACGACATCAAGACCCACTACTACTGGAGCCAGGACAACGTGAACCCCACGCGCATCGTCCCGGCCGGCCCCGCGGAGTACGAGCGCGACCTCGACAGCCCTCTGGGGTAGGTGGCGACGGGGGCGTCTCGTCGGTCGGCCGGTCGACGTGCTTCACACATGGACCCCGGGGCGGGTACGCCGCGGAGGAGCCCAAAACGGCCGCTGCCGGAGGGGGAGCGCGCAGGGGGCCCGATTTGCCCTCGTCGGGCGGTCGAACACCCGCGACGAGAGGGCGCCATCTGGAGTATCAGCGCCCGTCCCGCGGGCCGCGCTGACCAGAGCCGCAAGGGACGACACCCGTGCCGGGCGGCCGCAACGCCGCCCAGAAATGGCTCAATTTCCCGTGGACGTCCTCACCGCGCTCGACCGCCAGACCGACTACTCGAAGCCCCAGCTCCAGGCCATCGTCGCCGCGTGGACGCTGAGCGCCCTCACCGAGGGGCGCAGCAAGATCTCGCTGCACAACGGCGACGTGGCCGAGGCCGACTACGACAAGCGCTCGCTCTACGCGCTGCTCTACGCGATCTACCGCTCGCTCGGCGAGGTGGAGGCGGAGACGGGGGAGCGCTACGAGTTCACCTTCAACACGTGGGGCTACACGTGGCCGGCGGCCTGGGGCCCGGCGCCCAACCGGCCCGACGACCCGCAGCGCTTCGGCCGCAACGCCTACTCGGGGCTCTACCACTTCGACGCCGTGAAGGAGCGCGTGCGCGCGCGCGACGGCCACGTCCACATCGTCGAGATGGGCTGCGGCACGGGCGCGGGCGCGCACCACG
>WBZM01004208.1_pt1 | contig 10615 bp, 10 predicted proteins | sample 5204271 | NCBI WGS metagenome assembly WBZM01 (sample SAMN12344346, study PRJNA552823) | activated sludge metagenome | biome: Activated sludge suspended growth; feature: Nitrification reactor; material: Wastewater; isolation source: activated sludge from nitrification reactor of wastewater...
GCGCTCGCCCGCCGCCACGTCGTCGACGCCCTCCGCGCCCGCGGCCTCGACCCCGCCGAGCAGCCCCTCGAGCGCTGCGACGGCGCCAACGTCATCGCCTCCGTGCGCGGCGACGTCGACCGCTGGCTGATCGTCGGCGCGCACTACGATCACCTCGGCGCCAACAACCACGGCGTCTTCCGCGGCGCGGACGACAACGCGGCCTCGGTGGCGATCCTCGTCGAGGCGGCCGCGGCCCTCGCGGCGAAGCGGCCCGACGGGCGCGGGGTGATCTTCGCGGCCTTCGACGCCGAGGAGCCGCCCTTCTACGCCACCGGCGCGATGGGCTCGCAGCACTACGTCCGCCGCCCCACCGTCCCCCTCGACCACATCGACATGATGCTCTCGATGGAGCTGCTCGGCCACGCGGTCGGCCCCGCGGGCCTGCCCGGCGAGGTGCGCGAGTCCGTCTTCGTCCTCGGCGGCGAGCGCAGCGAGGGCACCTCCGCCCGCCTCGACGCCCTGCGCGACGCCTCGCCCGGCGTCACCGTGCGCCGCGTCGACGCCGAGGTGATCCCGCCCCTCTCCGACCACCTCGCCTTCTGGGACGCGGGCGTGCCTTTCCTGCTGCTCACGGGCCCGCGCTCGGCCACCTACCACACCGTGCAGGACACGCCCGACCGCCTCGACTGGCGGCGCGTCGACGCCGTCGCCGGCTGGCTCGAGCGCTTCGTGCGCGACCAGTGCGCGCGCCCCGAAGGCCGCGTCCGCTTCCTCCGCGACGGCCGCGACGACCGCTCGACGCTCGAGTCGATGCTCGCGCTGCTGCGCCCGCTCGAGCCCCTCAACCCGCTCGCCGCGCAGGGCGCGCGCCAGGCCCGCGCGCTCCTCGCCCGCTGCGACAAGCAGGGCCGCCTCGGCGACAACGAGCGGATCGCGGTGCAGGGCCTCGTCGGCGCGATCGAGCAGGCGTTCGCGTAGGGTTCAGCGGCAGACGCAGGCGGGGTCGCGCGCCGGGCGCAGCGAGGTCGCGTGCGTCACGGCGAGCGGTGAGTCGGTGGGGATGCGCGCCGCCACCCAGGCGCCCGCGCCGCGTGCCGCGCGGGCCGCGGGGAGGGAGACCGTGCGGACGGCCCAGTCGGCGTGGTGCTGGAGCCCGGCCCGGACGAGGTCGGGCGCGAGGAGCGCCGCGGCGACGGGGATCAGCAGCGTCACGGCGAGCGCGAGGAGGCCGCGCGGGGCGGGTCGGGCGAGCGGGTTGAGCCGGCGGCGCGCGTCGCGGAGGCGGGCTTCGAAGCGAAGGGGGATGGCCACCGCCACGAGCAGCCCCACGAGGAGGGCGAGGACGTGGGCGGCGGTCCGCGAGGTTCGAACGGTGAGGTCGGCCTCGGCGAGCTGGAGGAAGCACGCCGACGCGACCGTCCCGCTCACGAGCGCCGCGAGCGCGAAGGGGGCGACCCACGGGCTGCGCGGGGCGGGCTCGTCGCGGGCGGCGGGGCGTTCGAAGACGAAGGAGTCGTAGGTCGTTCGCATGGCGTTACTCCTCGGCGCGAAGGGGGACTCACGGGCACGGCGGGGCCGCGACGGCGAGCGCGGGCGCGCCCTGCACTGCCGGGCGGCCGCTCTGGTCGTGCGGCACCACCACGCGGCACCGCGCGTCGGCGACGTTGCCGCTCCGGTCGGCGACGCGGACGCCGAGCTCGTAGACGCGGCCGTCGCCCCGGCCGCTGCGCTCGGCGGTGACGCGGGCGACGTCGCAGCGCTCGAAGGCGACGTCGCCCGCGGTGCGCCCGTCGCCCGTCGCGTCGTCGGCCTCGTCGGAGGTCGCGCCGGTGAACCACGCCCGCGGCGCCGGGTCGCACGCGTCGCGCGCCTCCACGCAGTCCGACGCGCGGATCACCGCCGCGCGGTGGTTGGGCGGCCACAGCGTCAGCGTCCGCCCGACGACCGCGGGCGGGCGCCGGTCGACCACCACGACGGTCGACGCGCACACCCGCCCCGCGCCGTCGCGCACCTCCACCTCGTACGAGCCGGGCACGCGGGCCGGCGCGCCCGACACCGTCACCACCGCCGGGTCGCACGCGGCAGTCCGCACGAACACCTCGCCGGGCGGCTCGCCGCACTCCGCAGTGAAGGGCAGGCCGCACGTGACCGCGCTGACGGGGACGGCGCTCCCCGGCGGGGCGCACACCACGCGGAGCGCGTCCGCGGCGCCCTCGGGCGGTGCTTCGCCGCCGAGACACCCAAAGGTCGAGCCGAGGAGCGCGAGCAGCGCGGGGAGGGTTCGTGTCGTCATGCCCTCACGCCGCTGCATCGCGCGGGCCACGCGCGTTTTCGGCCCACGCAGCGCGCCGTGCGTGCGGCCGTGTGGCGCGGCGCCACAGCGCTAGCCGGAGGGGCCGAGCATCGCCTCGGGCCGCACGAGGGCGTCGAACTCCTCGCCCGTCACCGCGCCGAGCGCCACCGCGGCCTCGCGCAGGGTCGTCCCCTCGGCGTGGGCCTTCTTCGCGACGCGCGCGGCGAGGTCGTAGCCCGTGCGCGGCGTGAGCGCGGTGACCAGCATCAGGCTCTCGCGCAGGTGCCGCGCGATGCGCCCGCGGTCGGGCTCGATGCCCCGCGCGCAGTGGGCCTCGAAGGACAGGCACGCGTCCGCGAGCAGCGTGATCGAGCGGAGCGCGTTGTGGGCGATCAGCGGCTTGTACACGTTGAGCTCGAAGTTGCCGCCCGCCGCGCCGTGGCGCAGCGCGACGCCGTTGCCGAGCACCTGCGCGCACACCATGGTGAGCGCCTCGCACTGGGTGGGGTTCACCTTGCCCGGCATGATCGAGCTGCCCGGCTCGTTCTCGGGGATGGTGAGCTCGCCGAGGCCGCAGCGGGGGCCGCTGGCCAGCCAGCGGACGTCGTTGGCGACCTTCGTCAGCGCGCAGGCGAGCGCCTCCAGCGCCCCGTGCAGCAGCACGAGCGCGTCGTGCGAGGCCAGCGCCTGGAAGCGGTTGGGCGCGGGCGTGAAAGGCGCGCCCGTCAGCGCGGCGATGTACCCGACGGCGCGCTCGGCGTAGCCCCTCGGCGCGTTGAGCCCGGTGCCGACGGCCGTGCCGCCGAGGGCGAGCTCGTGGAGACCGGGCATCGCGCGGTCGAGCGCGACGAGGTCGTGGTCGAGCGCCGCGACCCAGCCCGACATCTCCTGGCCGAGCGTGAGGGGCGTGGCGTCCTGGAGGTGTGTCCGGCCGATCTTCACCACGTCGGCGAAGGCGCGCGCCTTGGCTTCGAGCGTGTCGCGCAGGCGACGAACCGCGGGGGCGAGCGCGTCGCGCACGCGGAGGGCGGCGGCGACGTGCATCGCGGTGGGGAAGACGTCGTTCGAACTCTGCGAGCGGTTGACGTCGTCGTTGGGGTGGACGGTGCGGGCCGCCCCCATCCCCGCGCCGGCCAGCGCGCTCGCCCGGTTGGCGATCACCTCGTTGGCGTTCATGTTGGTCTGGGTGCCGCTGCCGGTCTGCCAGACGCAGAGCGGGAAGTGGTCGTCGAGCGCGCCGGCGATCACCTCGTCGGCGGCGGCCACGATGTGGGCGCAGCGGTCGCCCGGCAGCGCGCCGAGGTCGCGGTTGGCGAGGGCCGCGGCCTTCTTCACGACGCCGAGCGCGCGGACGAGTTCGGGCGGGAAGCGCTCGCCCCCGATGCGGAAGTGCGCGAGCGAGCGCTGCGTCTGCGCGCCCCAGTAGCGGTCGGCGGGCACCTCGACGGGCCCGAAGGAGTCGGTCTCGATGCGCGTGCTCATGGCACGTTGGCCTATGGGGCTCGCCGCCGGAAGGCGCAATGGGGCGTCGGCGACCGCGGCGCCCCATAGACCGGCGCGGCGCGTCCGGGGTACCACCGCGGGCAGGAGGCTCCTTGGAGATGAAGCCCGAGTTCCCCGCCGTCGCCGGGACGCGTGAGCACGCGCGCCTCCCGGCCGCGCTCCTCGCGCTGCTGCTCGCGGTCTGCGTGGCGGCGGGGTGGGCGCCGCCTGCGGGCCACCAGAGCTACCTGCTGGAGGTGGTGCCGGGCCTCCTCGGCGTCGCCGTCCTCGCCGCGGTGTACCGCCGCTTCCCGATGTCGCACCTGGTGTACGCGTGCTGGTTCGTCCACGTGCTCATCCTGGTGTACGGCGGGGTCTACACCTACGCCGCGACGCCGCTCGGCAACTGGGCGCGCGACGCCTTCCACCTCTCGCGCAACCACTACGACCGGGTCGGCCACCTCGCGCTCGGCTTCTTCCCCGCGCTCACCATCCGCGAGGTGCTCCTCCGCCGCACTGCCCTCGTGGCGGGGGGGTGGTTCACCTTCATCGTGCTCTCGATCGTGCTCGCGATCGGCGCCTTCTGGGAGCTCGTCGAGTGGTGGACGACGCTCGTCGTGGCGGGCGACGTCGGGGTCGCCTTCCTCGGCTCGCAGGGCGACCCGTGGGACGCGCAGTGGGACATGTTCCTCGCGCTGGTGGGGGCGGCGATCTCGCTGCCGCTGCTGTCGCGCGCGCACGACCGCTCGATGCGCAAGGCGGGGATCCTGCGCGACGGGGGGTGACCACGAGCGCATCGACGCACGGGGACGTCGCGCAGGACTTGACGACGCCCCCCCTTGCGGGCTCCATCCCGGTACGCCCCGATGCACAGCGAACTGCCCGGCGAGACGTTGCACCCGAGGAGCGAGCTCAAGCAGCTCGGGCAGTACTTCACTCCGCCTCCCGTGGCTGCGTTCATGGCGCGGCTCTTCGACCCCTCGCGGCACCGCGTCTGGCGGATCATCGACGCGGGGGCGGGGTCCGGTCGTCTCACCGAGGCGCTCGTCATGCACCTCTTGAGCGCGCCCCAGCGGCCCGTGAGCATTCACGTCACCGCGTGGGAAATCGATCCGCAGGTGCGCCCGTTGCTGGACGCCACCCTCGCTCACTGCGGCGCGCTCTGCCAGGCGCAGCGGGTGGGGTTCTCGGCCCGCGTCGAGGGGGGGAACTTCGTCGTCGAAACCGCGCGTTCGCTCGCGGGCGACTTGTTCGGCGCCGGTGACCCACCACGCTTCAACGCGGCGATCGTCAACCCGCCCTATCGCAAGCTCGCGAGCGGCTCGCTCGAGCGACGTGCCCTCAGCGATGCAGGCATCGAGACATCCAACCTGTACACCGCGTTTCTGTCCCTGCTGTTCCGCGTCGTCGAACCCGGCGCCGAGCTCGTCTCCATCAACCCGCGGAGCTTCTGCAGCGGCAGCTACTTTCGCTCCTTCCGGCGCGAGTTGTTGCACGCCATGGCGCTCCAGAGCATCCACCTGATCGACTCGCGCCGGGCGACCTTCTCCGCGGATCATGTGTTGCAGGAGACGGTGATTCTTCACTGCCGCCGCAAGGCCGAGCCGGGACCCGCCCAGCCGCCCACGGTGCTCGTCTCGCACAGCGCGGGCGCGCCCACCGCGGGCGCTCCCGGTAGACCCGTCGCGACCTCCGAGCTGGTGAGCAGCACGGACCCCGAGGCGTACGTGCACCTCCCCGAGCCGTCCGACGAGTCGTCCGCCGGGCGCGAGCTCGAAGCACTGCCGTGCACCCTCGCGCAGTTGGGCCTCTCGGTGTCGACCGGTCGCGTGGTCGCGTTTCGCGCCGCACCGTTTCTGCGCGAGACGCCCGCGGCCGACGCCGTCCCGCTGGTGTGGCCCGGCGACCTCGACGGCGAAGGGGGCGTTCGCTGGCCGCGCGACGCCACGCGCAAGCCCGTCGCGTTGGTGAGGGGGCCGGAGACGCGCTCGCTGGTGGTGCCCAACGGGTGCTACGTGCTGGTCAAACGCCTGACCGCGAAGGAGGAGCGCAGGCGCGTCGTGGCGAGCCTGTTCGACCCCGAACGGATCCTGGGAAGCTACGACAGTGTCGCCTTCGAGAACCACCTCAACTACATGCATGCCGACGGCAAGCCGCTGGAGCGGGCGATTGCGCTGGGGCTCGTGGGCTACCTGAACTCGACTCGAGTAGACCAGTACCTTCGGCGCTTCAACGGGCACACGCAGGTCAACGCGACGGACCTCCGCTCGCTGCGCTACCCCAACCGCGCGTCCCTCGGCGCGCTGGCCTCGCGGCTCGCGGGCAGGTCGCGCGGCGCGCTGGCCTCGCAGACCGCGCTCGACGCGCTGGTCGGGGCGGTGCTCGATGGCGACAGGTAGATCGCGCGCGGGGCGCGTCGACGAGGCCAGGCACGCGCTCGCCGCGCTCGGCTTCGAAGGCACCCAGAGCAACGAGCTGGCCGCGCGCGTGCTGCTCGCGTTGCTGGGGCTCCGCCCGACCTCGGCGTGGGCGACCGCCGCCAGCACCTCGCTCACGATCCGCAACATCATCGACTGGATCGGAGACCACTATCCCCCGCGCCCTGCCGAGAATACCCGCGAGACCGTGCGCGACGAGGTGGTGAAACACTTCGTGCATCACGGGCTGCTGGAGAAGAACACGGACGACCCCGCGCGGGCCACCACCAGCGCGAAGACCAACTACCGGGTCGAGCCCCACGCGCTCACGCTGTTCCGCTCGTTCGGCACCCCGCGCTGGGAGCAGGAACGCGCCGCGTACGAGCAGCGCGCCGAAGGGATTCGCCGTGAGCTGGCGCGGCGGCGTGAACAGGTGCTCGTGCCCGTGCGGCTTCCTGACGGCGGTGAGTTCAAGCTCTCTGCGGGTGGACAGAGCCCGCTCATCGCGAAGGTGATCGAGGAGTTCGCGCCGCGCTTCGTGCCCGGCGGCGAGGTGCTCTACCTCGGCGACACCGCGGGCAAGCACACGATGATGCAGACCGAGCGCCTGGCTGCGCTGGGCCTTCGCTTCGACCCCGCGGCCAAGATGCCCGACGTCGTGCTGTACGACGACCGCCGCAAGTGGCTCGTCATCGTAGAGGCGGTGTTCAGCGACGGCCCGATCGATCCCAAGCGCCGCACCGAGCTCAAGGCACTGTTCGCGGGCTTCAAGCGCGGCCTCGTGTTCGTGACGGCCTTCGAAGACCGCGTCGCGGCGCGCCCGTTCTTCGCCCATCTCGCTTGGGAAACCGAGGTCTGGTTCGCGAGCCACCCCGAGCATATGGTGCACTTCAACGGCGAGCGTTTCCTCGGCCCCTACCCCGACACGCAACGCTGAGTCCGGCGCGCAACTCGTCGACGCGTCGGCGATGACCTCGCGTCGAGCCTCTCCGATCGCCAAATCGCGCAGCAAGGCCGAGGCTAGACAACTCGCCGACGATGGTCGTCTCATACACGGGTGACTGCCCGCCTGCTCCTCTTCGCCCTCATCCTCGCGGCGTGCGCCTCCTCCACTACCCGTAGCGCGACCGACGCGGCCCCCGCCGACGCGAACGCGGACGCCCCACCCGACGTCGCCGACGACGTCGTCACCTCCGACGCCCTCGACGCTCCCGCCGACGCGCCCTCGGACGCGCCCGCCGACGCGCCCTCGGACGCCCCCCCCGACGCCCCGCGCGACGCGCCCGTCGACCTCGACCCCTGCGGCGGCCTCACCCTCTGCGACGGCGTCTGCCGCGACACCGCCTTCGACGCCCGCCACTGCGGCGCCTGCGGCCGCGCCTGCGCCGCCGCCGAGGAGTGCGTCCGCGGCGTCTGCGCGATGGCCCCCTGCGCGGCCCCCTCGGTCGCGTGCGGCGGCGCCTGCGTCGATCCCCAGACCGACCGCGCCAACTGCGGCTCGTGCGGCTGCGCGTGCCCGGTCGGGTCGGTCTGCGCGGCGGGCAACTGCGTGGTCGGCTGCCCCGCCGGGCTCTCCGTCTGCGGGCGCGTCACCTGCGGCGGCGACGACGCTGGCCTCTCCTTCCGCTGCATCGACCTGTCGACCGACCGCGCCAACTGCGGGCTGTGCGGCAACGCCTGCCCGATGGACCAGTTCTGCCAGGCCGGCGCCTGCCGCGCCCCGTGAGCGTCAGCGCGCGGTGACCACCACCGGGAAGATCATCGGCACGTCGCCGAAGTCGCGCCCGACGATGCGCGTCGCCCCCACCGACACCCCCCGCACCACGGCGCGCCCGTCGGGGAGAACCGTCACCGTCGCGATCGCCGGGTCCTCGCTCCCGAGGATCTGCGGCTGACGCGGGAGAGGGAACGACCTCTCCTCCCCCACGCGCACCTCGAAGGCCCGCGGCGCCTGCGCCCCCGCGCCCGCCCCCGCGGCCACGAGCGCGCCCGCCATCGCCACGAACAGGAAGCCTCGGCGCGTCGTCGTCATGCCCCGTACCCTACCCCACGCGCCCGCCTCGGGCACCTTACCGGCACGCCCGCGGCGCGCACGCGCTCGTCGCCTGGTCGCACGCGCCGCTCTGGCACTCGACGTCGCCCGCGCACGGCTGCCCGTCGGCCTTCCTCATCGTGCAGCGCCCGCCGGCGCAGTAGAGCCCCGCCGCGCAGAGGGCGGTCGCCGGGACGCCCATCGCCGCCGCGCAGGTCGCGCCCGCCGCGCCGCCGCCGGCCGCCACGCACATGCCGCTGCGGCAGGTGAGGCCCGCGTGGCCGTCGCACAGCTCGAAGGTGGCCGCGCTGCACCGCTCGCCCGCGCTCCGCCGCACCTGGATGGCCGTGCAGCGCATCGTGGTGGACGCCGCGCAGGCCGCGCCCGTCGCGCAGGCCGTCGTCTCCGAACACATGGCCCCGACGGCCTGAGGCTGCCGGCACGTCCCCGCCAGCGCGCCCGACGCGAACACGCACGCGAGCCCCGTCGCGCAGGGGATGTCGAGCCCGCCGTTGGCCGTCACGAGGTGCCCGCAGGGCATGCCCTCGGGCGCCGCCGCGCCCGTTCGAACGCGGATGCAGCGCGAGGTGCCCGCCATGTCGGGGAAGCACTCGGCGCGCTGCCCGTCGGGCCCGAGCGCGCACTCCTCGTTGGCGACGCACTCGCTGCCGAGGGCCTTGCGCGCCGCGCACTGCCCCGGGCACGACGCCATCCCCGTGGCCTGCCCGCGGTCGCACCAGCCGCCGCCCGCGCAGTCCTCGTGGCGCTGGCACGCGGCGCCCGCGGCCACCGTCCCCGCGAACACGTCGCCGCACATCTCGGCGAGGGGGTGGGCCACGTCGCAGGTCGCGCGGATGCGGGTGAGGCAACGGAGCGCCGCGGCCCCGTCGTAGCGGGCCTTGCCGAGCCGCACGGTGGCCGGGAGCTCGTCGACGCCGCCCCAGCGCAGCGCGCCGACGCCCGCGCGGAGGGACGCGCAGCGCGAGGCGTCGCCGAGGAGGGCGCGGGTGACGGCGAGGTCGTTGCCCGAGACGCCGCAGCGGAAGAGCGCCTCGCACGCGGCCGCGTGGGCCTGCGCGACGAAGGCGTCGACGGTGGCGATCGACGGCGCCTCCTCCTCACCCGAGCACGCGCACAGCACCGACACCGCCCAGACGAAGCGACCGAGGGAACGCATGGCGCGCGACTCTACACGCAACTCCCCGCCCGCAGGCGACGAACCGCGAGGCGCGCCGCGCGGGTTACTTCGCCACCTTGAAGAGCAGGGGGGCGAACCCCGCGCGGTGGTTGTACGCCGCCCAATACACGCTGCGCTCGTCGACCGCGAGGCCGTGCGCGAACCCCGCGAACGCGTCGCCGGCCCGCGCGAGGACCTCCACCTCGCCGCCCGCCTTCGCCACGCGGCACAGCCTCGGCCGGATGCTCCGCAGCCAGTAGACGTGCGTCGCGTCGACGGCGAGGTCGCCGGCGTCGAGGGACCCCGACGACGTGAGCCGCGTGACCGGGCCGCCGTCCTTGCGCCGCCGCCACACGCCGCCCGACGTGTCGCGCGGGTCCGCCGGGTCCGCCCCGGTCGCCCAGTAGAGGTGCGCGTCGTCCGCCACGAGCCCGCCCGCGAGGCGGTGGTTCTTCGCGATGACGTAGCGCTTGGTGCCCTCGCGGGGGCGCCGCACCACCGAGCCGTCCCCGAAGTATGAGGGGCGCTTCAGGCCGTGGCAGGCCCAGTACACCTGCGCGTCGTCGAGGACGATGGCGGCGGGCTGCTTCTGCTTCGTCGCCAGCGTCACCGAGGGGCTGCCGAGCGTCGTCACGCCCACGGTCCCCGTCGCGAGGCCGTCGCCGAAGGTCGTCCAGGCCACCACGTCTCCCCGCACGGCCACGGCGGTGATGTGGTCGTCGCTGGGGACGACGAGCTCGATGTCGCCGCCCTCGGCGGGCATCCGCACGACGCCGCCGCCCGGGGCCCCCGTCGCCCAGTAGAGCCAGCCGTCGGCGTGGGTGAGGGCCCGCGGGCGCCGCTGGCCGGTGGCGAGGATGATGGGGAGGCCGCCGTCCTTGAACACCCGCGTGACCGTCCCTTCGAACTCCTCCGCGGTGTACACGTAGCGCGCGTCCTGGGTCAGCGAATGCGTGGCGCTCGCGCCGTGGGCGAGCGCCACGACCCTGCGCCCGCCGCAGCCTTCGAAGGGGACCTCGCCGCTCTCGGAGCCGCCCGGCGACAGCACGTACGCATCGGGGGGAGGGGTGTCTCGCATGGTGTTCTGCGCCTCGGGCGGCCGAGGATAGCAACACCGGGGCGGGCGGCGGGCGGGCATTCCGGCGGCGCCCCATTGGGGTCCTCCGGCGGTGGCGCGGGCCGGGGCGGCGGGGCAGACTCGCGGCCCTCCTCACGCCCGACGGCGAAGCCCA
>WBZM01004213.1_pt1 | contig 10611 bp, 8 predicted proteins | sample 5204271 | NCBI WGS metagenome assembly WBZM01 (sample SAMN12344346, study PRJNA552823) | activated sludge metagenome | biome: Activated sludge suspended growth; feature: Nitrification reactor; material: Wastewater; isolation source: activated sludge from nitrification reactor of wastewater treatment...
GGCGCTGCGGGCCTATGTGCGACGCGCCGAGGCCGACGCGGCGGCCTTCCTGGAACGTCGGGGGTTCGTCGCCGCCCACCGCGAGCAGCTCCTGGAGCGGACCGGCCCCCCGCCGACCGCCCGACCCCATCGCGCATGACGACCCCCCCGCCGCGCCTGATTTTCGCGGGCACCCCCGAATTCGCCGTTCCGAGCTTGCGGATTCTGTTGGGGTCCGGCGATTGGTCGCTGGTCGCGGCCTACACCCAACCCGACCGGCCGGCCGGTCGCGGCCGCCAATCGCGCCCCAGCCCGGTGAAAATCCAGGCGCTGGTCGCGGGGATACCCGTCCGCCAGCCGACCGGCTTGCGCGATCCGGCCGTCCAAGCCGAACTGGCTGCCCTGGCGCCGGATTTGCTGGTGGTGGCCGCCTACGGCCTGATCCTGCCGCCGGCGGTGCTGGCGATTCCCCGGCTGGGCTGCGTCAACGTGCACGCCTCGCTGCTGCCGCGCTGGCGCGGCGCGGCGCCGATCCAGCGCGCCATCTTGGCCGGGGACGCCGAAACCGGCGTCTGCCTCATGCGGATGGAAGCCGGTCTGGACACCGGGCCGGTTTACGCCCGCGCGTCCTGCCCGATTCCGCGCGGGACCACCGGCGGCGAACTGCACGACCGGCTCGCGATGCTGGGCGCGGAAACCTTGCGGGCGACCCTGCCCGCGCTGTTGGCCGGCGCCCTGACCCCGGAACCCCAGGACGACGCCCGAGCCACCTACGCGCCCAAGCTGGAAAAAGCCGAGGCCGAGCTGGATTGGTCCCGGCCGGCCCCGGAGCTGGAACGCCGCGTGCTGGCGTTCAATCCGTACCCCGTCGCCCAAACCCAAACCGACGGCCAAACCTTGCGCGTCTGGCGGGCGTGGGCCGACGAGGAATCGACCACCGCTCCTCCGGGAACCGTGCTGCGCGAGGGATCGGCCGGCATCGTCGTCGCCACCGGGGCCGGCGTGCTGCGCCTGACCGAGGTCCAACTGCCGGGCGGGCGACCGATGCCGGTCGCAGCGTTTCTGGCCGCCCGCCGTCTGACCGGCCGGCGGCTGGGCGCGGCATGAACGTCCGCGCCGTCGCGGCGCGCGCGCTGGGGCAGGTTCTGGGCGAGGGCCGGTCGCTGGCGGCGGCGTTGCTGCCCGCCCTGAGCCAAACCGATCCGCGCGATCGCGGTTTGCTCCAAGAACTCTGCCACGGCGCTTGCCGCTGGCACCCCCAATTGCAAGCGCTGCTCGACCGGCTGTTGGCGCGACCGCTGGCGGCGACCGAGCACGCCGTTCGCGCGCTGCTGCTGATCGGCCTCTACCAATTGTGGCACTTGCGAATTCCCGAGCACGCCGCCGTCGCCGAAACCGTTGCCGCCGCCCGCCAGTTGCGAAAACCGTGGGCGGCGGGTTTGGCCAACGCGGTGCTGCGGACCGCCCTGCGCCGCCGCGCGGAATTGGCGGCGGCTTTAGACGCCGATCCGGTAGCCCGGACCGCGCATCCGCGCTGGCTGCTGGATCGGTTGCGCCAGGATTGGCCCGACGACTGGCCCGCCATCGTCGCCGCCAACAACGCCCGCCCGCCGTTCGTCCTGCGGGTCAACCCCCGCCATGGCGATGGCGCGGATTATCGGCAAAGGCTGGCGGAAGCGGCCCGTGCCGCCGAGCCGGTGCCGGGCGCGGCTTCGGCGCTGATCCTGGCCGAACCGGCCGACGTGGCGGCGCTGCCGGGCTTCGCCGAGGGTTGGGTCTCGGTGCAGGACGCCGCCGCCCAACTGGCGGCGCCGTTGCTGGACACGCGACCGGAGCATCGGGTGCTGGACGCCTGCGCGGCGCCTGGCGGCAAGACCGGCCACCTGCTGGAATGCGAGCCCAGCCTCGATTTGACCGCCCTCGACCGAGACGCCGGCCGGCTGGAGCAGGTGCGGGACAACTTGCGTCGGCTGGGGCTGACCGCCCGTTTGGTCGCGGGCGATGCCCGCCGCCCGGCCGACTGGTGGGACGGCGTCCCCTACGACCGGATTCTGGTGGATGCGCCCTGCTCGGCCACCGGGGTGATCCGGCGCCATCCCGATATCAAGCTGCTGCGCCGGGAAAGCGACATCGCCGCGCTGGCCCAGCAACAGGAGGCGATCCTGGCCGGCTTGTGGCCGCTGCTGCGGCCGGGCGGCCGCTTGCTGTACGCGACCTGCTCGGTGTTGCGGCAGGAAAACGACCAAGTGATCACCGCTTTTCTCGCCAGCCACCCCGATGCCAGCGAACGGCCGATCCTGGCGGACTGGGGCCGAGCGGTCGCGCGGGGCCGTCAGATTCTGCCCGGCGAGACCGGCATGGACGGTTTCTATTATGCCGGCCTGTCCAAGCCGGCCGCGATTTCGGGAGCCTGAGGGTGACCGCCAACATCCCGATATCGGCTCTCTGGCGCGTCGCCGGCTGGCTGGTGCTGCTGTGGGGGTTGCTGGGCGTCTCCACTGTCTGCCGGGCGACCGGCTTTGAAGTGATCGCCGCCTCCACCAAGCTGGAGGGCGGAGTTTACCGGCTCAATGCCCGGATCGAATACCATTTCAGCAACCCGGCGCTGGAGGCGCTGCAAAACGGCGTGCCGCTGACGGTCGAACTGGAAATGGAGGTTCGCCGCCGCCGCGCCTGGGTCTGGGACGAAACGGTCTATGCCCTGACCCAGCGCTTCCGGCTGGAATATCACACCCTCAGCCGGCAATATCTGGTGAACAACCTCAACAGCGGTGAGCGCCGCGGCTTCCCCAGCCGGACCGCCGCCCTGCAATTCATGGGTCAGATCAACGACTTTCCTTTCCTCGACAAAGGCTTGCTGGCGCCGAACGAACGCTACGAAGGTGCTCTGCGGGCGTGGCTCGACATCGAATCCCTGCCGGCCCCATTGCGCCTGTTCGCCTATCTCTCGGACGATTGGCGGCTGGCGAGCGAGTGGCGCACATGGCCGCTCTGATCCGCCGGCTCGCCAGCGGCCAAGGCTTGGCGCCGGCCTCGCTGCTGCTGGGCCTGCTGCTGGTCATCCTGGTGCTGATGGGCCGCGCCACCACCAACTCGGCCAAGTTCGGGCAGATGTATTCCTGGCTGCTGCTGGTCAGCGCCATCGGGCTGGGCGCCCTGACCCTCCTGATTCTGTACAATCTGATCGGGTTGGTCCGGCTGTATCGCCACCGGATACCCGGCTCCCGCCTGACCCTGCGGCTGGCGGGCATTTTCGCGGTGCTGGCCATCACGCCGGTGGCGCTGGTGTACGGATTTTCGCTGCATTTCCTGCAACGGGGCATCGATAGCTGGTTCAACGTCCAAGTGGATCGCGGCCTGGAAGACGCGCTGGAACTCAGCCGGACCGCCCTCGATCTGCGGATGCGCGAGGTGCTCAAGCAAACCGGGCGGATGGCCGAGACCGTGGCCGAGAGCGACGGCGAGCAGGCGGGCCGGCGGCTGGACGAGCTGCTGGACATCGGCGAGGCGTCTGAGTTGACCCTGTTCGGCCAGGGCGGTCGCATCATCGCCACCGCGACGGTGGACCCGGCGGCCATTCTGCCCGACCCGCCGCCGGAAACCGTCCTGCTGCAAGTCCGGCAAGGCCGCAACTACATCGGCCTGGAGCCGATTCGCGACGCCGGCTTTCACATCCGCGCCGTGGTGCCGGCCGCTTCCATCGCCAACGAGGAACGGCAGTTGCAGGCGCTGTTTCCGGTCACCGATCGGCTGAGCCTGTTGGCCGACGCGGTGCAGGCGGCCTTCGAGAGCTATCGGGAGCTGATCTTTCTGCGGGCGCCGCTCAAGGCCAGCTTTACCCTGACCCTGTCGCTGGTGCTGTTGCTGGCGGTGCTGGCGGCGTTCTGGGCCGCGTTCTACACCGCGCGCCGGCTGGTGCGGCCGCTGCGAGAGCTGGCCGACGGCACCCAGGCGGTCGCCGCCGGCCAGTTCAACAAGCAACTGGCCGGCGCGGGCAGCGATGAGCTGGGCTTTTTGGTGGAATCCTTCAACCAGATGACCCGCAACCTGGCCCAGGCGCGCGACGCCGCCCAGCGCAGCCAGGGACTGGTCGAAAGCCAGCGCGCCTACCTGGAAACGGTATTGGCGCGGCTGTCGTCGGGGGTTTTGACCGTCGATCAGGGCGGTCGCCTGCAAACCTGCAACGCGGCGGCCAGCCAGATTCTGGGGGTGAATTTGCAGGATTATCTCGGTGCCGACAGCCAGTGGATCGCGGTCGCCCAACCGATGCTGCGAGACTTTATCGGCGCCATCGGTCCGCACCTGTCCGCGACCGGCGACTGGCGCCAGGAAATCGCCTGGTTCGGCGCCGCCGGCCGGCGCATTTTGATGTGCCGGGGCAGTTCCTTGCCGGACGCGGTCGGGCTGCGCGGCGGCCACGTCATCGTCTTCGACGACATCACCAACCTGGTGCGGGTCGAGCGCGAGGCCGCTTGGTCCGAGGTGGCCCGCCGGCTGGCGCACGAGATCAAGAACCCGCTGACGCCGATCCAGTTGGCCGCCGAACGGATTCGCCACAAATACCTCAAACAGTTCGACGAGGACCAGGGCAAGATTCTGGAGCGCGGCACCCACACCATCATCCAGCAGGTGCAGGCGATGAAGGAGATGGTGGACGCCTTCAGCGAATACGCCCGCCCGCCGCGCCTGCAACTGGCGCCGCTGGACTTGAACGAGTTCGTGACCGAAGTGCTCTATCTGTATCGCGACTACCCGGCGAGCGTGGAAATCAAGCTGGACTTGACCCGGGAAACCTTGCGCATCAACGGCGACAAGGGCCGGCTGCGACAGTTGCTGCACAACCTGGTCAAGAACGCCATCGAGGCGATCCGCGACGGCCACGGTTCGGCCCTGTGGATCGGCACCCGCCGCGAGCACTTGGCCGGAGCCGACTGCGTCGAGCTGAGCGTGCGCGACAACGGGCCGGGATTCCCGGAAAACGTCCTCTCCAGCGCCTTCGAGCCCTACGTGACTACCAAACCCAAGGGAACCGGGCTAGGATTGGCGATCGTCAAAAAAATTGTCGAAGAGCATGACGGTTGGATTCAATTGGAAACACCAGCGGATGGCGGCGCCCGGGTGGTGATCCGATTGCCGATCTTCCACGACGGCGCGGAGACCTCAACTCCGCCCACCCTTCCCGCCATGCCGCTCAATACCGATAAGGAGGCCGCCGGATGAGCGCGTCTTATATTCTGGTCGTCGATGACGAGCCCGACATTCGCGATCTGGTCAAGGAAATTCTGGAGGACGAAGGCTATCTCGTCTCGATTGCCGAGAACGCCGCCGCCGCCCGCGAAGCGCGCCGCGCCCAGCGGCCCGACTTGATTCTGCTCGACATCTGGATGCCCGACACCGACGGCATCACCCTGCTCAAGGAGTGGAGCGAGGGCGATCACCTGCCCTGCCCCGTCATCATGATGTCCGGGCACGGCACGGTCGAGACCGCCGTGGAAGCGACCCGGCTGGGCGCCTACGATTTCATCGAAAAACCGCTGTCCATGGCCAAGCTGCTGCTGACCGTGGAGCGGGCGCTGAATGCCGACCGGCTGGCGCGGGAAAACCAGAACCTGCGCCGCCAGCAGCGCATCGTGACCGAACCGGTCGGCCGCAGCGAGGTCGTCCAGCGCTTGCGGGCCCAGGTGTTGCGGATCGCCCAGCACGACGCGCCGGTGCTGATCTTCGGCGAGCCCGGCACCGGCAAGGAGGTCTACGCCCGCTTCCTGCACGCCCACAGTCCGCGGCGCGGCGGCCCCTTCGTGGATGTGGGGGTCGGCTCCATCGCCCGCGAAAACGCCAGCCTGGAACTGTTCGGCTCCGAGCAGGGCGACCGCGTCCATTACGGCCGGCTGGAACAGGCCAGCGGCGGCACTCTGTTCCTGGACGAGCTGGCCGACATGGATCTCGAAGCGCAAGCCAAGCTGGCCAGCGCCCTGGAGAACGGCTCTTTTCTGCGGATCGGCGGGAAGGAGCCGGTCCGGGTGAACGTGCGGGTGGTGGCCGCCACCCACCGCGACCTGGAGCAGGAAGTGGCGCTCGGCCACTTTCGCGAGGATCTGTACTACCAGCTCAACGTGGTCCCGATCAAGCTGCCGCCGCTGCGCGACCACATCGAGGATGTGCCGGAACTGCTCAACTACTACATCGGCTATTTCGTCGACCAGGAAGGCCTGACCTATCGCCACTTCACCCTGGCCGCCCAGAACCGGCTGCGGAACTACATCTGGCCCGGCAACATCCGCGAGCTCAAGAATCTGGTGCAACGTCTGCTGATCCTGGGCGGCGACGAGGATATCGCCCTGGAAGAAGTGGACGCGGCGGTGCGCGGCATCACCGCCGTCAAATCCCAGGACGTCGGCAGCATTCCCCTGAACCTGCCGCTGCGGGAGGCTCGGGAACAGTTCGAGCGCACCTATCTGATGCAGCAGTTTCGCGAGTGCGAGGGCAACGTGGCGCGGCTGGCCGAACGGGTCGGCATGGAGCGCACCAACCTCTACCGCAAGCTGCGCGCCTTGGGGATCGACCCCAAGAAAGCCCTCGAAGAATAAACCGTCAACCCCCGACCCCTCTCCTGCGGGGTGGGGGAGATTTGAAGGAGAGCGCGTGAAGATCGTCATTCTCGGCGCCGGTCAGGTGGGCGGCTCGGTCGCGCACATCCTGGCCAGCGAAGCCAACGATGTCACCGTGGTGGACGCCAACGCCGAACGGTTGCAGGCCCTGCAAGACCGGCTGGATATCCGCACCGTTCCCGGTCACGCCTCTTATCCCAGCGTGCTCGAACAGGCCGGCATCGCCGACGCCGACATGCTGATCGCGCTGACCGACAGCGACGAAGCCAACATGATCGCCTGCCAGATCGCGCACACCCTGTTCAACACCCCGACCAAGATCGCGCGCATCCGGGCCGGCAGCTACATCGCCTACCGCGAGCAGCTATTCAAAGACGAAGCCCTGCCGGTGGACGTGCTGATCAGTCCCGAGCAACTGGTGACCGATTACATCCAGCGCATCATCGAACACCCCGGCGCGCTGCAAGTGCTCGATTTCGCCGAAGGCCAAGTGCGGCTGGTGGGCGTCAAAGCCTACGAGGGCAGCACCCTGGTGGGGCAGGCGCTGCGCACCCTGCCGGAGCGGATGCCCGGCATCGACACTCGGGTGGCGGCCATTTTCCGCCAGGGCAGCCCGATCATCCCGGAAGGTAACACCGTGATCGAGGCCGACGACGAAGTCTTTTTGATCGCCGCCCGCAAGAACACCCGCGCCATCGTCGCCGAGTTGCGCAAGCTGGACCGGATGGTCAAGCGCATCATCATCGCCGGCGGCGGCCACATCGGCGCGCGGCTGGCCCAGGGACTCGAAGAGCGCTTTCAGGTCAAGGTCATCGAGCGGAATCCCGAAACCAGCAAGCGGCTGTCCGAACAGTTGAGCCGGGCCATCGTGTTGCAGGGCGACGCCGCCGACGAGAACCTGTTGCGGCAGGAGAACATCGAGCAGGTCGACGTGTACTGCGCCGTCACCAACGACGACGAGGCCAACATCCTGTCGGCGATGCAGGCCAAGCGGATGGGCGCGCGCAAGGTGATGGCGCTGATCAACCTGGTGTCCTACGTGGATCTGGTCGAGTCCTCGGGCATCATCGATGTCGCCATCTCGCCGCAGCAGGCGACCATCGGCAGCCTGCTCACCCACGTCCGGCGCGGCGACGTGGCCAAGGTCCACTCCCTGCGGCGCGGCGCGGCCGAGGCCATCGAAGCCATCGCCCACGGCGACTATAAAACCTCGAAGGTGGTGGGCCGGCGCGTCGAGGAAATCCGCCTGCCGCCGGGAACCACCATCGGCGCCATCGCCCGCGGCGACGGCGTGATCATCTGCCACCACGACACCGTGATCGAAGCAGACGATCACGTCATCCTGTTTCTGGTCGACAAGAAGCGGGTGCCGGAGGTCGAGCGGCTGTTCTCGGTGGGCGCGACGTTCCTCTAGACCCGGCGTCGGCCCCGCCACCGAGAGAACGGCGCGACCGGCCGGGATCGCGCTTCACCCCGCCTTCGCCTCCGGCAGCCCCAGCCCGAATTGGCGGATGCGCTGAATTTCATCGCGCAATCTGGCCGTTCACTCGAAATCGCGGCTGGGGCAGGATCGTGAAATAGCTGCAATGCCGGGGGCGGAACAAGCGGAAATGCCGCTGATCGCTCGGGCTTGCGCGGTATGCCGCAAATGCTCCATCAGTTCGTCATCCAGTTGAATTTTCGGGGTACTCATCGATTTTTCCCCAAACGATCATGAAAGCGTGGACGCCAGCACGGACGCCATCTCGCGCACGCCGATGACCTCGACACCTTCCGCCACCGGATAGCGTTCCTCGCCGGAATAGACGACGAAGGACTTTGTCGGGCTGAGATCTTCACGGGCATGGTGGAATCCGCGTTCGAGCTTCGCCGCCAGGCCGCGCTTGATCTCGATGGCCCACCGCTCCCCGTCCGGCCGTTCCAGCACCAGGTCGATTTCCGCGCCGACCGCCGTCCGATAAAACAGCGGTTGTGTCCGCCACGGCAGGGCCGCCAGCAGATTTTCCAGCACGAAGCCTTCCCAACTGGCGCCGATCACCGGATGGCCGGCCAGCCGATCCAGCGTCTCGATATTCAGCAGGGCGTGCAGCAAGCCGCTGTCGCGCACGTAGACTTTCGGGGCTTTCACCAGCCGCTTGCCGACGTTGGCGTGATAGGGCGGCAAGCGCCGCACCAGCAGCAAATCGACCAGCAAATCGATATAGCGCGTTACGGTTTGAGTGCTGATCGCCAGGGAGCGGCCCAATTCCGAGGCGTTCAGCAGCCCCCCCTGATGATGGGCCAGCATGGTCCAGAGCCGCTCCAGGGTCTCGGCCGGGATGCGGGGACCGAACAGCGGCACGTCGCGTTCGAGATAAGTGCGGATGAAGTCTTTCCGCAGCGCCAGGCTTTCGGCGTCATCGGCGGCGAGATAGTGATCCGGGAAGCCGCCGCGCAACCACAGCCGTTCGAGCGCGGGGCGTTGCGCGTCGATCTCCGGCGCGGTGAGCGGCGTCAAATTCACGTAAGCGATCCGCCCGGCCAAGCTCTCGCCCGACTGGCGCAACAGATCGATGGACGCCGACCCCAGGACCAGAAACCGCCCGACCCCTTTGCCTTTGCGGCGGCCCTCGTCGATGATGCCCCGCAGGGTCTGGAACAGTTCCGGCATCCGGTGGATTTCGTCGAGAATCACCAAGCGGTCCTCGAACCGCTCCAGGTACAGGCGCGGGCTGGCCAGCTTGGCGCGATCCTCCCGATCCTCCAGATCCAGATACAGCGCGTTCCGTCGCTCGCCGATCATCCGCGCCAGCGTGGTCTTCCCGACTTGGCGGGGACCGATCAGGGCGACCGCTGCTTGACGGTTTAGGGCGGACTGAACGATGGAGAAGGCGTGTCGCTGGATCAACATTGCAAATTTTCCAGATCGTAGAATAAATGCAATGATAGTTTTATTTTTAAATGTAGTCGCGCTTCATCTTTCATACTCGGTAGTCTGAAGGGAGAGGAAACAAAAATGACCAAAACCTTTGTCAGCTATTGCCACCGTCAGGGGGATTGGGTTTGGGGGCGGCTGGTGCCTTGCCTGAAAGCGGGCGGCGCGGAGGTGTTGATCGACCGGGAACGATTCGAGCTGGGCAAGGCGCTGGTCGGGCAAATGGATGCCCTTCAGGATCAGGCCGACAAGCATTTGCTGGTGTTGTCGGCGGACTATTTGAGCAGCCCGTATTGTTGCCACGAAATGGATCGGGCCATCGCGCTGGACCCCGGTTTCGCATCGGGCATCGTCGTTCCCGCGCTACGCGAGGCTTGCGCGCTACCTGCTTCGATCACCGGACCGAACCCGCTTTACGCGGATCTATGCGACGACCGCCAACCCGATCCGTGGACCCTGATGCTCCAGCAGTGCGGGGCAGCCGGGTTGGGGACGACCGCTCCGGCGTGGTTGGCGGCGCGGGATGAAGTGGCGCGGTATTTGGAGCGGAATCAGTCGGTGAATCTGGTGGTGGATAACGGGGTGAATTGGCGGGTCTTGCTGGAACACCTTGTCAACGATTATCCGCTGGGTTTGGCGCGGGTGGACTTGGAAGACCCCGACACCACCTCCCGCCGGGGTTTTCTGGCAACCATCGCCAAAGCTTTGGGAGAGCGGATTGTATTGCCGGATAAACCGCGAGATTTGAGCGATTTTAAGGCTCTGCTGATGTCTCGTTCCAACACGCGGGTTACTTTGACGCATTTCGATCTAGCGCCCCTTCGCCGGTATTACGATATCGATCTATTCGCAGCCTTGCGCTTTTTGATGATGGACAGGCGCAAGTTGACGCTGCTGGTGCAGTCGCGCACGCCATTCGCCACGCTATTGCCGAGGAATCACCCGCTTTCCGATATCGACATCAAGACGGTCGAACTGCGGGTGCGGCCATGACACCGTTGCCGCTGGAGCAAATCGGGCTGCGCGGGCGGCATCATCGTTCGGCGCTGTGGTGGCTGGGGATACTATATCGACGACCTCAATATCTTCAACAAGTATTGGAAGCTTTAC
>WBZM01004214.1_pt1 | contig 10610 bp, 10 predicted proteins | sample 5204271 | NCBI WGS metagenome assembly WBZM01 (sample SAMN12344346, study PRJNA552823) | activated sludge metagenome | biome: Activated sludge suspended growth; feature: Nitrification reactor; material: Wastewater; isolation source: activated sludge from nitrification reactor of wastewater...
CGTCGCTCCGACAGGCGGCGCTGCCCGCGGTGGCCGCCCTCGGCGGCATGGTCGTTCCGGCTCTCCTGTTCGTCGCCATCACCGCCGGCCAGCGCGGCTCGGGCGCGTGGGGGATCCCGATGGCCACCGACATCGCGCTCGCCCTCGGCGTGGTCACGGTGCTCGGCGACCGCGTGCCGAGCGCTGCGAAGATCTTCCTCCTCGCGCTCGCCATCGTCGATGACCTCGGCGCGATCGTCGTCATCGCCCTCGTGTACAGCTCCGGCGTACGGTTCGCCTACCTCGCGGGGGCGGCCGTGTGCGTGTTGGCCGTCGTGGCACTCGGACGGTGGCGGCCCGCGTTCACCCTCGGGTTCGTCGTGATCGGCGTTGTGTTGTGGTGGTTCGTCCACGAGGCGGGGCTGCACGCCACCCTCGCCGGCGTGATCATGGGATTCCTGACACCCACCGCGCCGAGGGTTCCCGAGGACCTGATCGACGAGGAGATCCTCGCCGACGTGTCCGACATCAGCGCCGCCCAGGAGACGATCGACATGGCGCGGGCGTCGGTGTCGCGGGTCGAGTGGCTGGAGCACGTGCTGCACCCGTGGACGAGCCTCGTGATCGTGCCGATCTTCGCGTTCGCCAACGCTGGGCTCGTGCTCGACGGCGATGCGTTCGGCCGGCTGTTCGACTCCCGGATCGCGCTCGGTGTCCTCGTCGGCCTCGTCGTCGGCAAGCCGTTGGGCATCGTCGGCGCAGTGTGGCTGGGCCGTCGCGCCGGTCTCCAGCTCCCCGACGGTATGACGATGCGGACGGTCACCGGTCTGAGCGTGGTCGCCGGCATCGGGTTCACCGTGTCGATCTTCGTCGCCGACCTCGCCCTCTCGGACCCCCACGACGCCGAGTCGGCCAAGCTCGCCGTCATGGCGGCGTCGCTGATCGCCGCCGGCGCCGGCGCGCTGGTCCTCCGCTCGCGCGCTACAGCTCGGCCCGAACCAGCTCCTCGATGAGCGGCCGCTCGGCCTCGATCGTGGTCGAGTCGCCGTGGCCGGTGTGCACGACCGTGTGACCCGGTAGGGCCAGCAGGCGCTCGCGGATCGAGTGGAGGATGGTCGGGCGATCCGAGAAGCTGCGACCCGTGGCGCCCGGGCCGCCGCAGAACAGGGTGTCACCACTGAAGAGGACGGCGGTGCGGGAATCGTGGAAGCAGCAGCACCCGGGCGCGTGACCCGGTGTGTGGAGCACCGACAGCTCGTGGCCGCCCACCGAGAACCGCGCCCCCTCGGACAGATCGAGATCGGGGCGGCGGTCGGGGTAGACAACGTCCCACAGCATCGTGTCCGCGGGGTGCAGGGCGATCGGGGCGTCGACCGCCTCTGACAGGTCGACCGCCGCGTTGATGTGGTCGTTGTGACCGTGGGTCAGGAGGATTTGCCGCACGCGGCGGCCGTTGATCGCGCTGACGATCGCGGCCGCGTCGTGCGCGGCGTCCACGACCACCACCTCGCGGTCGTCACCGACGATCCAAATGTTGTTGGTGACGTCGAAATCTTCGCCGTCGAGGCTGAAGATTCCGTCGGTGGTGACCAGCTCGACCGACATCAGGCACCCGGCTCGATCGTCACCACCGAACGCAGCACCTCGCCGCGCTCCATCTTGTGGAAGGCCGCCTCGACGTCCTCGAGCCCGATGGTCTCCGACACGAATCGGTCGAGATCCAGACGGCCCTGCAGGTAGAGATCGATCAGCATCGGGAAATCGCGTTCGGGCAGGCAATCGCCGTACCACGAGCTCTTGAGCGACCCGCCCCGACCGAACACCTCCTGGAAGGGCAACTCGAGCACCATGTCGGGCTGCGGTACGCCGACGAGCACCACGGTGCCGGCGAGGTCGCGGGCGGCGAAGCACTGCTGGTACACACCGGGATGCCCGACGGCGTCGATGCACACGTCGGCGCCGAACCCGCCGGTCGCCGCCTGGATCGCCTCGACGGCGTCCTCGCGGCCCGAGTTGACCGTGTGCGTCGCGCCGAACTCCTTCGCCCACTCGAGCTTCCGGTCGTCGAGATCGACCGCGATGATGGTGGTGGCACCGGCGAGCTTGGCCCCGGCGATGGCCGCGTCGCCGACGCCGCCGCAGCCGAAGACGGCGACGGTGTCACCACGGCCGACGTTGCCCGTGTTCATGGCGGCCCCGAGGCCGGCCATGACGCCGCACCCGAGGAGGCCGGCGGCCGTCGCGGGTGCGGACGGGTCGATCTTGGTGGCCTGGCCCGCCGCGACCAGCGTCTTCTCGCAGAACGCTCCGATGCCGAGTGCCGGCGACAACTCGGTGCCGTCGAGCAGCGTCATCTTCTGGGTCGCGTTGTGGGTGTTGAAGCAGATGTTGGGGCGGCCCTTTCGGCACGAACGGCACTCCCCGCAGACGGCCCGCCAATTGAGGATCACGTAGTCGCCGGGGGCGACGTTGGTCACGCCGTCCCCCACCGACTCGACGGTGCCGGCGGCCTCGTGGCCCAGGAGGAACGGGAACTCGTCGTTGATGCCGCCCTCGCGGTAGTGCAGGTCGGTGTGGCACACACCGCAGGCCGCGATCGCCACGACGACCTCGCCGGGGCCGGGATCGGGGATGACGATCGTCTCGATCGACACCGGCTCGCCCTTGGCCTTCGCGATCACTCCACGCACCTGCTGCGGCATCTCCACCCCTTCGATCAAACGGTTGGGGTCATGCTGCCACAGCTGCCAGCCACTCGTTTCGTTGCACAACACAACCGGTGGTCACCAGGACCCGCCGCCACCGCCGCCGAAGCCACCACCGCTGAACCCACCGCTGAAGCCGCTGCCACCCGACGAGGCTCCACCACTCGAGGACGGCGCTGCGGCGGCCAGCGAGCCGGTCGAATGGGTGGTGAAGGACCCCATGGCGTACCCGAAGTGGATCGGGTCGTAGCCGTAGGGGCTCGTGTACCACACACCGAGACCCATCTCCTGGGGAGTCAACCCGAGGCCGGCGAACACCTCGGCCCACTTGTCGGTACAGCCGAACACGATCGCGTACGGGAGGTACTGAGCGAAGAGGTGGTGTGCCTCGGCGAACCGTTGGCGCTCGCCCTCTCCCGCATCGAACAGCTCCTTGAACCCGCGGACGCGGCCGAGGAGCGCCGAGCCCTTCGCCGTGCGCCGCGGGAAGTACTTCGCGCTGCCGAGCAGCACGAGTCCGAACAGGGGAACGGGCAGGGCGACGAGCCCGAAGTGGGTGAACTTCGCCACCACAACGGTCAGGCCGATGCCGAGGAGCAGGAGCACGAACCCCCGTCCGTGCCACCGGCTCCGGATCTTGTCGGGGCGCGCCGGGAACCATCCAGCGGCGACAGCGTCGTCGTACAGGTGCCCCTCGATGATCGACAGCTTGTCGGCGAACTTGGTCTTGAGATCGGACAGCTGCACCGTCGAGCCCGTGGCGAACAGTGACGCAAGCAGGGACCGCTCCGCTTCCCACAGCTCGCTCGCCTGCGGATCGCTCGTGTGGTCGCGCAGTTGCACCAGCTGGAAGTCGCCGCCGTCCCCACCGAATCCGAGGAACCCGTCGGACTGCGGAGCGATCTCGTCGATGCGGAGCCAGCCTCGCACTGCGAGGTCGACGATCATCGCCGACACGTCGAGGTGGTTCGCCTGCTCGTCCCACAGCGTGCCCATGTGGCCGGGACGAATTCCTTCGGGCGGCACGAACTCGACGGTGTGCACCGTCTTGTCGAACAGCGGCACGGGACCGTCCTCGCCGGTCGCATTCCCGAACGCGGCATCCACGACGCTGCCGGCGTATCGACGGTCGCGACCGTTGCGCCAACCGAGCATCCCGACCAGACCGAGGCCGGCGACGAGCATGCCGCCCGAGGCCGCGCCCGTCGCGCCGTTGAGCCGGAACGCCGAGCCGATCGACCAGCGTTCCCGCAGGATACGGGTCTTCGCCGGGTCGGTCACCACACCCTTGGGGAGGCCGACCACCACGGTGAGCCCGTCGCCGCTGCCCAGCGCGCCCTGGGAGAACGTCGCCTGCCCCGCCGTGGCGCTCTCGGTCGAGGTCGACGAGTCGCACGGGAGCACCGACTTCACGGGACCAGCGAAACACGTGACCCGCGAGATGGCGCCCGGGGCGCTCACCGTCGCCGTCGTCGAGCCGATCGGGACGGACCAGCCGTTGCCCGTGATGTTGAGGTACAGCTCGTCGTGGTCGGCGAACCCGTTGAGGACACCCTCGAGGCGGTACCGGATCGTGTAGGTGTGCTGGCCGGTGATCGTCGTGTCCGGGTCGCCGATGCGGATCTTCGTGTTCTCGACACCGCCGATCTGCTCGTAGCTGGTGTCGACGTCGTCAGGCGTGCCGGGGCTCGCCGAGACCGAGATGTTCTCGAGCGGAGTCACCCGGTCGAAGCGGGCCCCGGGGAGCGACCCCTTGGGCGCCTCGCCGGTCCAGTCGAAGACCGTGGGGATGAACCGCTCGATGCCGTGCCGGCTCGTCGACCCGAAGTTGTAGGCGATCACTTCGGTGACGTCCGCCGAACCGTCCTTGTTGATCACGATGGTCGAGTCGAACGAGTCGATCCGTTCGAACCCGGACTGCGCAGCGGCCGGATGGCCGAAGGCGAGTGTGAGCAGCAGCCCGGCGGCGACCAGGAGGAAGGCGGAACGCAGTCGGCTCATGTCGACGTCAGGCTACCTGTGCCCCTCGGCTACCGTGCGGCGATGGTCGCCACCCCCTCCGCCATGCTCCCGCTCGGCACCGCAGCGCCGGACTTCGAGCTCCCCGATCCCTTCGGCGCCCTCCAGACACTCGACGATGTTGCCGGCGAGAGCCCGGTGCTCGTCGTGGCGTTCCTCTCGAACCACTGTCCGTACGTGAAGCACATCGGACGCGAGATCGGCCTCGTCACCCAGCGACTCATCGCCCGCGGCGTCGCCGTCGTCGGCATCATGTCGAACGACGTCGACGCGTATCCCGCCGATGCGCCGCCGCTCATGGGGAGCACTGCGGCCTCCTACGGCTGGGACTTCCCGTATCTGTACGACGAGACCCAGGACGTCGCCCGCGCCTACCACGCGGCCTGCACCCCCGACTTCTTCGTGTTCGACGCCGAACGTCGCCTCGCCTACCGCGGCCAGTTCGACGGGGCCCGGCCGTCCAACGACGTCGGGGCCACTGGCGCCGACCTGAAGGCCGCGGTGAACGCGTTGCTCGAGGGTCGTCGGCCCACCGACGACCAGCTCCCCTCACTCGGCTGCAACATCAAGTGGCGGGGATGAAGCGCAACTCGCCGACGATGCAAGGTCCACCCGACCGAGGTACCGGAGCGATCAGTAGGGAGCGCAGCGACCGTACCTAGCGAAGGTGGCCGAGGTCATTCAAATGACGGCTCGTCCCACCAGGGCACGAAGTCGGGCAGGTCGTCGTTGACGCTCATCGTCCACTGGGCCGGGCGCTTCTCGAAGAACGCGGTGATGCCCTCGCGGGCGTCGCGTTGCGCACCCGTGTAGTTGACGGCCCGGCTGTCGATGCGATGGGCCTCCATGGGGTGTGACGCTCCCAGCATGCGCCACAGCATCATCCGGCTGAGCGCCACCGAGACGGGAGCCGAGTTGGTGACGATCTCGGTGGCGAGCGCCCGCGCCGCGTCGAGCAGGTCGGCCGGTGTGTCGTGCACACTCCGGATCAGCCCGTGTTCGTGGCCCTCGGCGGCCAGGAACACCCGAGACGTGTAGATCCACTCGGCGGCCCGGGAGATCCCGACCAGCCGTGGCAGGAACCAGCTCGACGCCGCCTCGGGGACGATGCCGCGGGCGCCGAACACGAAGCCGATCTTGGCACCGGCCGTTGCCATGCGGATGTCCATCGGCAGCGTCATCGTGGCGCCTATGCCGACCGCGTGGCCGTTGATCGCTCCGATCACGGGCTTGGTGCACCGGAAGATGCGGAGCGTCAGGAGTCCTCCGCCGTCGCGGGTCACCTTGGACTGCCCCTCGGTGCCGGACGCCTTGGCGGCGGCGAACTCGGGGTCGGAGCCGGCGAGTTCCTCGTAGTCGAACGAGTCGCTCCCCGCGGAGAGGTCGGCCCCGGAGCAGAACGCCCGACCGGCGCCGGTCACGATCACAACACGAACGGCGTCGTCGCCATCGATGCGATCGAAGGCGTCGATCATCTCCCGCATCATCGCGACGTTGAAGGCGTTGAGCTGCTCGGGACGGTTCAGGGTGAGGGTCGCGATGCCGTCGGAAACGTCGAGGAGGATGGTCTGGTAGCTCACATAAGGTGTCTACTCCAATGCCCGACGAGTCCGCCTCGGAAGTACGGAACCCACCCGATCGTGCCCTCCGCGACGGGCTTGCCCTGGCGTTCGCCGTCGGCCTGGTGGGCATCGTGTTCGGTGTGCTGGCCCGGTCGTCGGGCCTGTCGGTCGCCAAGGCCTGCGCCATGTCACTGCTGGTGTTCACGGGCGCGTCGCAGATCGCCGCCGCGAGCGTGATCGGCGCCGGCGGCACGCAGTACGCAGCCCTCGGGTCCGCCCTCCTGCTCGCCGCCCGCAACGCCCTGTACGGGCCCGTGGTCGCACCCTGGTTCCGTGAGAGTTCGACGCTGACCCGGGTCGGGCTCACACACGTGGTCATCGACGAGTCGACCGGGATGGGAGCGGCCCAGACCACCGACCCACAACGACGGACCGGCTTCCTGGCCGCCGGGCTCGGCATCTACGTGGCCTGGAACCTCGGCACGCTGCTCGGCGCCGCGGCCGGCGACCTGATCGGCGATCTCGAGGCGTGGGGGCTCGACGCTGCGTTCCCCGCGGTCTACGTAGCGATGCTCGCCCCCCATCTCCGTTCCCGGCCGGGCAAGGTCAGCGCGTTGGTCGCCGGAGCCGTCGCCGTGGCGACGGTGCCGGTGTTGCCCGTCGGCATCCCGATCCTCGTGTGCACGCTCGGCGCCCTCGTCGGAGCGGTCGCCGCCCACCGGGAACGGGAACATGAACTCGACGAGGCGGCGCGCCGATGAGCTGGTGGGTGATCTTCGGTCTGGCCGCCGGCGCCTACGCGCTCAAGGCGTTCGGTTTGCTCGGGCTCAGCCGCATCGAGCTCACGGGACCACTCGCCGACCTGGTCCGGCTGTTGCCGGCGGCGATGTTCGCCGGGCTCGTCATGCAGCAGACGCTCACGGGCGCCGCCGCGGAGGTCATCGCGACGCGCTCGATCGGTGTCGCCGCCGGCGCGCTCGCGGTCTGGGCCAAGGCACCGTTGCTCGTGGTGATCCTGGTCAGCGCCGGCGTGACCGCCCTCGCGAGGCAGTTCACGTAAGGCGGATCGGCCGAGGTACCGGAGCGATAGCCGGAGCGATAGCAGGAGCGCAGCGACGTACCGAGCGGAGGTGGCCTCGGCCCAGCATCAGTCCCGCAGGTACCAGAGGGTCGAGATGAACGAGCCCACGGCGCCGACGATGACGCCGATGGCCAACATCACGATGAACGCGGTGGTCTGCTGGGAACCCGTCCAGACGAACCGCGACAGCAGCGAGTCCTTGAACGAGCCGCTGCCAGCGCTCTTCCATCCCAGCCCGAGCAGGCCGGTGAACGTGATCGCGATGCCGGCACCCACGATGCCCTGGATCACCCCTTCGACGATGAAGGGTATTCGGATGAACCAGTTGGTGGCGCCCACCAACCGCATCACCTCGATCTCACGCCGACGGGAGAACACCGCGGTCTGGATGGCGATGAAGATCAGCACGACCGACGCCGCCAGCAGGGCGATCACGCCCATCAGCAACCACAGGCGGATCTTCTTCGCGGCGCCTTGCACCTGACGGACCTGCTCGTCGGGAAAGTCGACGTCGTAGACGCCGGTCTTCGGGCGATAGCTGTTGGCCAGCTCCTTCACCACCGCAGCGTCGGGATTGGAGGGCTTCACCCGGAACGACGTCGGGAGCTCGCCCTTGTTGAGCGCCCCGATCATCTCGGGCTTCTCCTGCTGGAAGATCCGCTGGTACAGCTCGTAGGTCTTGTCGTCGTCGTAGTACTCGACGGTGTCGACCTGGGGGCTCTTGTCGAGATCCTTGGCGATGGCGTCGATCTGGTCCTGCGACGCGTCGGCGTTCATGTAGACGATGAACGACACGTCGTTGTTCCAACGGATGAACGCGTTGTCGAGGCCGTAGAAGCCCAAGAGCACGGTGATGCCGAACATCGTGAGCGAGACCGTCACGATGAGCACGGTCGCGATGGACAGCAGCCAGTTGCGGATGAGGTTCTGGCCGGTCTCCCGGGCCAGGTAGTCGAGACGCATGGCCATCTACTCGTACACCCCACGCGCCTGGTCGCGGACGATCTGGCCGCCCTCGAGTTCGATCACCCGACGTCGCATCACGTCGACGATGCCGCGGTCGTGGGTGGCCATCACCACCGTCGTGCCGGTTCGGTTGATGCGGTCGAGCAGCTTCATGATGCCGATCGTCGTGTTGGGATCGAGGTTGCCGGTGGGCTCGTCGGCCAACAGGATCAGCGGCCGGTTGACGAAGGCCCGGGCGATCGACACTCGCTGCTGCTCGCCGCCGGACAACTCGTCGGGTCGGTTCTTGGCCTTGTGGGCCAGACCGACCAGCTCGAGGATCGCCGGCACCTGCGTCTTCACACTCTGACGGGGCCGACCGATCGCCTCGAGCGCGAACGCCACGTTCTCCTCCACCGTCTTGTTGGGAAGAAGCTTGAAGTCCTGGAAGATGTAGCCGATGTTGCGGCGCAGGAGCGGCACCCGCCAGTTCGGGATGGAACTGATGTCCTTGCCGGCGACCCACACCTTGCCTTCGGTGGGGAGCTCCTCACGGTTGAGGAGGCGGATGAAGGTGGACTTGCCCGACCCCGACGGACCGACCAGGAAGACGAACTCCCCTTTGTCGATCGACACGCTGGCGTTGCGCAGCGCGACGTGGTCGTTCTTGTAGACCTTCTTCACGTTTTCGAGCTTGATCACGAGCTATCGACGTCCTTGGGGCAGCAACTGCCGCGGCGGGAAGGGGCGGGGAAACCGGCGCGAGCGACAGGGGCCGGTTCTGCGAGCGGCACAGACTCTACCGGCACGCCCGGGGCCGCCTGGGGCACCCCTCACGGGGTACCGGACCATCACACCGAGGCGTTGGCCCGCTCCCAGCGGAGGTACCCCTCCATCAGACCGTCCAGATCACCGTCGAGCACACCGTCGACGTTGCCCACCTCGACGTTGGATCGAAGGTCCTTGACCTGCTGGTAGGGGTGCAGCACGTAGCTGCGGATCTGGCTGCCGAAGTTGGCGTCGAGCTGGTCGCCGGTGATCTCGTTGAGCCGGGCCTGGTGCTTCTGACGTTCGACGTCGAGGAGCTTGGCCTTCAGCACCTTCATGGCCTGGTCCTTGTTCTGGTGCTGGCTGCGCTCGTTCTGACACGACACGACGATGCCGGTGGGCAGGTGGGTGATGCGCACCGCCGAATCGGTCACGTTGACGTGCTGGCCGCCGGCGCCCGAGCTGCGGTACACGTCGATGCGCAGGTCCTTGTCGTCGATCTCGACCTCGCCCGACGTGTCCTCGATGAACGGGGTGATCTTGATCGACGCGAACGACGTCTGGCGGCGGGCGGCGTTGTCGAACGGAGAGATGCGTACGAGACGGTGCACCCCGTGTTCGCTGCGGAGGTAGCCGTACGCGTAGCGGCCCTTCACGATGAACGTGGCCGAGCTGATGCCGGCCTCCGTTCCCGGAGAGGCCGCGTCGATCTCGACCTCGAAGCCACGCTGCTCCGCCCAGCGGAGGAACATGCGCATGAGCATCTCGCACCAGTCCTGGGCGTCGACGCCGCCGGCACCGGAGTTGAACTCCATGATGGCGTCGTTCTCATCCCACTCGCCGGTGAAGAGCGCCCGCAACTCCAGCTCGTCGAAGCGGGTGACGAGCGCCGCGATCGCGGCATTGATCTCTGGTTCCTGGGACTCGTCGCCTTCCTCACGGGCCAGCTCGGCGAGCACCGAGGCGTCGTCGATGGCCTCGGCCAGGCCGTCGTAGGTGGCGAGGTCGTCGCTGATCGAGGAGAACTCGCGCTGGATCTTCTGCGCCGCCTCCTGGTCGTCCCAGAGGTCGGGGCGCGCCAGCTCGGTCTCGAGCTGGGGGCGGCGTGCCGTCAGCTCCTCGACGCGGAGGTAGACGCGCGCCTCGGCGAGTCGGCGCGAGAGGTCGGAGAGAGCGGTGCTGAAGTCCTGCATGGCGGGTCGAGCCTAGCGGTGCGGCAAACCAGTCTCAGGCGGGCGAAGCCGGTGCCGATCGACGACCGGGCCGGAACGGGGGTCGAACTCAGGCCCGACCGTGGCACATCTTGAACTTCTTGCCCGATCCGCACGGGCAGGGGTCGTTGCGTCCCACCTTGTCGTACTCGGAGTCCTTGACGACGGGTTGCATCGACTCGGGTTCGTCCTGCGGAACCGGCGCTCCCGTCTCGGCGGCTTCGGCAGCGGCGGCCCGGGAGATCGAGGCCGCTCCGGAGGACTCGTCGGGCCCCGACTCGCTGACGTTCGTCACAACGGGGGCCGGATCCTCCACCACCACCTGCACGTGCATGATGTA
>WBZM01004215.1_pt1 | contig 10606 bp, 11 predicted proteins | sample 5204271 | NCBI WGS metagenome assembly WBZM01 (sample SAMN12344346, study PRJNA552823) | activated sludge metagenome | biome: Activated sludge suspended growth; feature: Nitrification reactor; material: Wastewater; isolation source: activated sludge from nitrification reactor of wastewater...
GAACCTCGACGCCTTCTTCCTCGAGTACGACGACGACCGCTCGGGCGACTTCCGCCCGCTGCGCTACCTGAAGAAGGGCAAGGTCGTGGTGCTCGGCCTCGTCACCACCAAGTTCGGCCAGCTCGAGAGCAAGGACGCGCTGAAGCGCCGCATCGACGAGGCCGCGAAGTACGTGCCGCTGGAGCAGCTGTGCCTGTCGCCGCAGTGCGGCTTCAGCTCCACCGTGCACGGCAACAACATCGCGGTGGAGGCGCAGCGCAACAAGCTGCGCCTGGTGATCGAGACGGCGCAGGAAGTCGACCGACCGGTGCGAGGAGCAGGGGATGGGCACGATCACGGCGACGCAGAGAAGCCGCCTGAAGTGGGTCGCGCACAGGACGGAGAGGAGGCTGCAGGGGCGTTGACCGGCGACAAGGACCTGGAATCCGAAGGCAAGGCGGACCGCGCGGCCGGTGAGGTCAAGGAGAAGGTCGGTGACGTGAAGGACAAGGTCGACGACGCAGTCGACAAGGTCAAGGACGTCGTGCACCACACGTAGCCCGCCGGGCCACGCTGGCGCTCTTGCGCTGCAGAGCAAGGGACCTTCGGCACTGACTCTCGTCGCCGAACGATGACAGTTGAGGCGGGGCACCTCCAGGTTGCCCGCACGTGTACCCACCAAGGAGCACCTAGATGGCGAAGAAGACCGAAGAAGTCGGAGCGGAACTCCTCCTGAACATCATCGGCACGGTTGACGACGACGAGAAGGCTGCCTTCGATGCGATTCGTCGCTTCGTGGAGTCTGTCGATTCGGCGCTTCCCGGCGGGGGCAAGAAGAACGCCCCCAGCCGGAGCGTGAGGCTCGTCGAGGCTGCGTTGGACATGATCGAACAGCTCCTCGGTGTCTCCAACGACGCCGCAACACGCCTGACCAACTCCGTCCGTCAGGCGCTTCCGCAGTTCGAGGCCGCCGCTCACACACCGGAGAAGGCCCCGGCCAAGAAGGCCCCAGCCAAGAAGGCCGCGGCGAAGAAGGCCCCGGCCAAGAAGGCCGCTACGAAGACGCCTGCCAAGAAGGCCCCGGCCAAGAAGGCCGCTACGAAGACGCCTGCCAAGAAGGCCCCGGCCAAGAAGGCCGCTAGGAAGACGCCTGCCAAGAAGTAGTGAGCTGGCCTCGCTGGCCCGGGTCGGTTGCGTTGTTACCTGGCGCGGTCGGGCCGCTGCTCAACAAGGCGGCTCGGCCCGGGTCGACGATTGTTCTGTGAAGGATGAACCTCCCCGGTGGACGACTGGAGTTGACCGCGAGCAGTGAAACGCGACGACGCGCCGATCGTGCCCGCGACTGACCTTGTCCTCTGTGCACCGGTCGCAACGGGTGCGAGCATCTGACGATGACGCGCAGCCTCCCCGACCACCCCGCCGCCGAACGACACCTCGGAGGGCGCGCCGCGTGGCTCCGGGCCGCTGTGCTCGGGGCGAACGACGGCCTCATCTCTACCGCCAGCCTCATGATCGGTGTCGCTGCCGCCGCGAGTACACGCTCGACCATCCTCGTCGCCGGCATCGCCGGTCTGACCGCCGGCGCGCTGTCGATGGCTGCGGGCGAGTACGTGTCGGTCAGCTCCCAACGAGACACTGAGCACGCCGACCTCGCCCGCGAGCGTTCCGAACTCGAGGCGTTCCCCGAGGCCGAACTCAACGAGTTGGCCTCGATCTACGAACGCCGAGGGCTCAGCCCCGCGCTCGCCCGCGAGGTTGCCGTCGAGCTGTCGGCATCGGATCAGCTCGCCGTGCACGCCCGCGACGAACTCGGCATCAACCCCGACGAGCTCGCCAGACCGGTCCAGGCGTCCGTCGTCTCGGCCCTGAGCTTCGTGGCCGGAGCGATCCTGCCGATCATCGTGGTTGCCGTCACCCCGGCGGGCGCACGAGTCGTTGCCACGATGATCGTGACCCTGATCGGGCTCGTCGCACTCGGATCCCTCGGAGCGCGCCTCGGCGGTGCACCGCAAGGTCGCGCCGCCGTACGGGTCTTCGTTGGCGGCTGCCTGGCGCTGCTGATCTCCCTCGGCATCGGCCGGCTCACCGGCAGCGTCGTGTAGAACGCCCGCTGTGACCACACCGTCGAACGACGGCCGCCCCGCCGGCCTGCAGCCGGTCCTCGGGCTCGTTCAGGTCACCGCGAGCGGGGTCGGCATCATCATCGGCGCCGGGATCTACGTGCTGCTGGGGCCGGCCACCGAACGAGCCGGCGCAACGGTGTGGATCGCCTTCCTCCTCGCCGCCGTGCTCTGCGGGCTGACAGGACTGAGCTACGCCGAACTCTCGTCGATGTTCCCGAAAGCCGGTGCCGAGTACGAGTACACGCGTCAGGTCGCCCCAGAGCCGGTCGCGTTCGTCGTCGGCTGGACGATGATCGTCGGGCTCGTGATCGCCGCCGCCACGATCGCGCTCGGCTTTGCCCGCTACCTGCGGGCGTTCGTCGACGTGCCCGAGCGCCTCGGGGCATGGGGACTCCTCGTCCTCGTCACCCTGGTGTCGCTGGCCGGAATCCGACGCGCCTCGTGGCTCGTGTTGGTGCTGGGCGCTGTCCAGGTCGGCGGTCTCGTGGCCGTGATCGTCGTCGGCTTCGGGCACCTCGGGCAGGCAGACATCATGTCCGGCAACGGCGTGAGCGGGGTCGTCGGAGCCGCAGCGCTGGTCTTCTTCGCGTTCATCGGGTTCGACGAGGTCATCACGCTCTCTGAAGAAACTCGCAACCCCACCCGAACGGTTCCGAGAGCGCTGCTGCTTGCGCTCGGCGTGTCGGCGCTCCTCTACGCATTGGTCTCGATCGCCGCGGTGAACGTGCTCTCGGCAGGTGGTGTGAGTTCCTCGGCCCGTCCGTTGGCCGACGTCATGACTCACGTTGCAGGGCCGGCCGGGGTTCGGGCGATGGCGGTCGTCGCCCTGCTCACGACGACCAATACCACGCTGCTTGCCGTTACCGCGGCGTCGCGCCTCACGTTCGGCATGGCCGAGCAGGGCAGCGTCCCGTCGTCGCTCGGCCGGGTGAATCGCCGCCGGGCACCCTGGATCGCGACCGTCGTGGTGTCCGCCACGGCCGCAGCGTTCGTTGCCGTTGGAGACCTCACAGTGATCGCCGGCGCGACCGACGTGGCGGTCTACGTGGTGTTCCTGGCCGTGAACGCCGTCGTCATCATCCTGCGCATCCGGCGTCCCGACGCCGAGCGGCCGTTCCGGATCGCCGGTTCCATCGGTCGCGTCCCGGTGATCCCCATCATTGCCACAGTCGTGACGCTGGTGATGATCCCCCAACTGGAGGTCAGGAGCCTCGGCCTGGGAGCGGCACTCGTCGCCGTCGGCTCCGCATTGGCGCTCACGGCGAGACGACGCGGGCGCTGTCGGTCGCTACCGTGACACGGTCGATGAGTGGCCTCAGCCGCGGGGTCCCTCGCACGGACGGCCCCCGTGGTTGTCGACAGAGCGCTCGCACCGCTGGACCGACGGATGAGCGCCGCACCAGCGTCAGGTCCTTCGACTCTGTTCCGCCGTGACAGTCGCTGCGAGTCTGGGGTTGTTCCCTACGGCTGCGAGGTCTTGGTCATGATGGCGTTCCTGCGGGCGTGGTGGTTGAAGGCAGTGATCGTGCTGGCAGTGGTGCTGGTCGCGATCCAGTTCGTTCCGTACGGGGTCGACAACCCGAAGGCGAGCGACGAGCCGAAATGGGACAGCGCCCAGACCCGGCAGCTGTTCATGTCGGCGTGCGCCGACTGCCACAGCAACAAGACCAAGGTGCTGTGGTTCGAGCACGTCGCGCCGGTCAAGTGGTACATCGCGAACCACGTCAAGGAGGGCCGCGACGCTCTGAACATCAGCCAATGGCACACGGCTGCAGGCGAGGGCGCCGAAGAGATGACCGAGACGATCGAGGAAGGCTCGATGCCGCCCGACTACTACACGTACTTCGGCCTACATGGTGACTCGAAGTTGACCCCTGCCGAGAAGCAGCAGCTGATCGACGGCATCAAGGCGACCATGGCAGCGGACCCACCCGTCGGCGGCGGTGACTGATCCGTTGCCCGTGCCGCGAGAGCTGGGCCGGATCCGGTCATCGCGCCGATCGGTCTGACGGCTGATGTGGACCGACCTCCAGCCCATCCTGGTGGCGATCGCCATCGGGGCGATGATCGGTGCCGAGCGTGAGCGCAGCCACCGGGACGTCCCCGACCACTTCGGTGGAATCCGAACGTTCACCGTGCTCGCGCTCGCGGGATCGCTCGCGCGTCTCGTCTCGACGAGCACCGTCGCAGTAGGCCTCGGGGCCGCAGCGGTGTTGATCGCGGCAGGATCGTGGCGATCGATGAAGGCAAACCACGGGTCCACGACGGTGCTCGCCGGCCTGGCCACGTACCTCCTCGGGTCGATCACGGAGTCACGGCCAGCACTCGCAACCTGCGTGGCCGTCGTGCTCGTTGTGCTGCTCATGTCGAAGGGCCGGGTCCACCACCTGCTGAAGGAGGGCGTGACCGACGTCGAGGTCGCCGACGCGGTGAAGTTCGCGATCGTTGCATTCGTCGTGTTACCTCTGTTGCCGAATCGAGGAATGGGGCCGTACCAGGTCCTGAACCCGTTCCGAATCTGGTTGCTCGTGGTGGCGATCACGGGGATTGGCTGGGTCGGATACGTCGGTGTGCGCGTCCTGGGCTCGCGCCGGGGTCTGCTCGTCAGTGGGGCGGCGGGCGGGTTCATCTCGGCGAGCGCTGTGACGGCGGCCATGGGACGAATCGCCCGCCAGGACCCGACCCGTTCGAACGCGGCCGTGGTCGGGGCACTGGCCGCGAGCGTGTCGACGATGGTGCAACTCCTCCTCGTCGTGAGCGTGGGATCGACGAGGGTGGCGGTTCGCTTGGTGCTCCCAGCGGTGGCGGCGGCCGGACTGCTCCTCGTTGCAATCGTGCTGCTCCTCCGGTCGAAGGGTCGCAGCGATCGCGACGGGCCGGAAGCGGAGCTCACGGCACCCGATGGGGCAGGCGCCGATTCGACCGTTCGGGCGTTCGCCCTTCGACCGGCGCTCGTGCTCGCCGCGGTGATCACGATCACCGTCCTCGTGTCTCGATGGTCATCGGACCACCTCGGTCGGGGTGGTGTCGTCGGCACCGCTGCGCTCGCAGGGCTTGCGGACGGCCATGCCGGCGCCGTTTCCGCCGCTGCGCTGGTGTTGAAAGGCGAGATCTCGACCGCCACCGGCGTGTGGGCCGCGGCGGCCTCCATCGGTACGAACACCGTGGTGAAGATCGGGTTGGCGTTCGTCGGCGGGGGCTTCCGGTTCGGACGGACGTTTGCCGTCGGGATGCTGCCTGCAGCCCTGGCCTTCGGCATCGTGCTACTCCTCACGACGTAGACGCCGTCCTGAGGACGTGAATCAAACGGCCGCAGGGTGTGGCGTGCGCTTGCCGGTCCGTTGAGCTGTGCCCTTGCCGCCGAGGATGCTCACGAGGGTCAGGAAGATGACGACGCCGCCGGTGACGAGGTATGTGATCCACATGACGGGGTTGGAGGCGTCAGTGCCGGCGGTGATGCCGTGGATGGTGCCGAGCCAGAACACGCCGAAGCTGGTGAGGTGAACCCAGCGCCACCAGCGGCGGGGCATTCGCTTCATGGCGAGTGACGTGCCCTCGACGGCGACGAGGAGGTACATGGCGACCACGCCGAGGGCGACGGGGAGCGGCTTCCATGCGTTGGCGAACGGGACGAGGAGGTCGGCTGGGCCGAAGTGGCTGTAGTTGTCGGCGACAAGGCCGACGAGGTGAATCCCGGTGAAGGCGACGGCAGTGCCACCGAGGTGGCGGTGCAGGTCGAGGAGCCACTTCGGCGCCGGCCGACCCTTGAGGAGCCGGGTGCTGAGCAGGAGTCCCCAGATGACAGCGGCGGCGACGAGCGCCCAGGCGACGATGCCGGTCGACCGTGCGATGTACCACCAGAGCTTCTCGTTCATGACATCAACTCCATGAGGTCGGGGGTTGCGGTGTAGTGACCGTCGGCGTGGATCATGAGGGCGGACGTGCCGGGGATCGTGTCGAGGTCGCCGGTGACGAACAGTGCCTTGGTGAGTGCTTCTGACCACCAGCCGGAGCTGCTGATGGCGGTGGCGGCGACGATGTCGGTTTCGGTCGGTCGCCCGGTGGTGGGGTCGAGCAGGTGGTGGCGGTGCTCGTCGTCGATGATCCAGTGGCGGCGGAGTCGACTGCTGGTGGCGATGCCGACGTCGGTGACGGCGAGATGGAGGGCAGACGTGTCAGGCCGGAGGGGGTCGTCGATGTCGACGATCCACGCTCCGTCGGCCGGCCCGGGGCCGGCGACGCGGATGTCTCCGCCGATGTCGACGAGGACGCCGGTCGCTCCGGCTGCGAGTGCTTCTTCGGCGATGATGTCGGCGGCCAGGCCTTTGCCGATGCCGCCGGGGTCGAGCCGAACGCCGACCGGCAAGTTCACGGTTTGCACGGCTTCGTCGAGCTCGATGTCCCAACACCCTGGAATCGGGCGCGGCTGATACTCCCGCCCTGCCCGTCCTGGGGGGATGGCGTCGTAGGTGCGGTCGTAGCCGTTGGCCTCGACGGCGTCGAGGATCGTCGGATCGAACCGTCCGGCAGTGCGCCGCCAGGCGCTGACCGACGTGTCGATCAGCCGGTACGTCTCGACGGAGACAGCGGCGGGGCCATCGCCGGCGGTCGCGTTGAGCATCGACAGCTCGCTGTGCTCGTCGAAGCGGGACCAGCGAGCCTCGAGGTCGTGAACGCGCCCCACCAGATCGGCCAAGAGGGTGGTGGTCCCTCCGACCAGGGTGATCTGGCAGGTCGTGCCCATGGCCCGGAAGTGGCGGTCAGCTTCCACGGCTGGTGGCCACCGCCTTCGCCTTGACCGGTGCCTTGCGAACGACCGGCGCTGGGGCGGGTGCAGGCTTGGGGGTACTCGCAACGGGAGCCGGTGCCGCAGTCGGCGCCGCGGTCGCCGGGACCATGACGACCCGCACGACGATCGGCGGTGCAGTCGGGGCTGGCGGGGCTGGCGGGGCTGACGCCGGCGCTGCCGCTGCGATGCTCTGGGTCGCGACGGGACTGACCTGTGTCGAGGCCATCACTCCGGCCATGACGAGCGCGGCGCTCACGCTCAGGCCGGTGGCCAGGATGCGACTCCCAGCGGCAGCGTGCGGCCGGCGCTTCCGGCGGGCCGGGGTCGATGTCGTTGGGGCAGTCGTTTCGCTGTTCGGGGTCGACGTGGCGCCGGCGCGCCGGGCCGCGAGTGCGGCGATCCGGTCGTTGGGCGTATCAGTCATCTTCCTCACCCCGTTCCTCGCTCTCCTGGCCGTCGCTGCGGTCCTCGCCGTGATCGTCGCTCTCGTGATCAGTGCCGCTGTTGTCGACGGCGACCTCGGCCGGAGCCGTGGCTTCGACCGGCGCTGTCTCCACCGGCGCTGTCTCCACCGGCGCCGCTTGTGGGGCGACGGTCGTCGCTACGCCCGTTGCCTGGTCGACGTACACCGTGATCTCCTGTGGGGCCGTCGGGGCGGCCGTCGTGGCGACCGTCGTGGCGACCGTCGGTTCGAGGTTGCCCACGTTGTCAGTGGCTCCAGCCAGGAGTCCGCTTCCGGCCACGTAGATGCCGGCACCGACGGTCAGGCTGGCGGCGACGAGTGCGGAGGCGATGAGCGCCTTGCTGCGTTCCATGATCTCTCCTGTTGATTCGGGGATGAGATCACCATACGAATCGGCCCCGAAGCGTCAGGTCCGGGCAAGGTGAGCGCAAGGTAACGATTCGCGGCCGACGTGTTGTCCGGGCCGTCACGACGGAGGTGCGCTGGCCAACACGACCACGGCATCCAACCCTCCGCCGGTCCCGGCGCGAAGCTCTGCGGTTCCGCCGCACTGCGCCGCGAGTCGGGCGACGATGGCGAGGCCCAATCCGGTACCGCCGGGCTCGGCGGACGGGCCACGCCAGAACCGGTCGAACGCTCGATGACGCTGTTCTGCGTCCAGACCAGGTCCGACGTCGGTGACGTGCAACTCGACGCTCCGACCCGTGGCAACGGCGTCGACCCGGATCTCCGAGCCTGCCGGCGCGACGTCGAGCGCGTTGTCGATCAGGTTGTCGAGGATCTGCTCCAACGCCCCCGGGGCAGCCTCGACCCAAAGACGAGGGCTCGCGACCATGAGGTGAACGCCGGCGTCGTCGGCAATCGGAGACCACATCGACTCGCGTTCGGCCAGAATCGGCCCGAGATCGGTGGGCCGTACCTCCGGTGCTTCCGCAGCCTTCGTCAGGGCGAGAAGTCCCTCGCTGATGCGGCCAAGGCGGGCGGTCTCGGCCCGGACCGCAGCGACGGCCGGTTGCACGTCGATCGGCACGACCGCCTCGATGTTCTCGAGCTGGAGACGGATCGCGGCGAGGGGTGTTCGGAGCTGATGGGAGGCGTCGCCGAGAAAGTCCCGCTGTGCTTCGAGCAGTTCCTGTTGCCGTGCCGCGGTCTCGTTGAAGACCAGCGCAAGCTCTCGTAGCTCGGGTGCCCCGGCGTCGGTGGGTGCACGTGCGGAGAGGTCGCCCGCAGCGATCTTCCGTGCCGCCTCCTTGAGACGGTTCACGGGCCTGGTGACGAGGCCGGCCAATCCGATACCCACGAAGGTCACCACCGCAGCAACGATTGCGGCGAGGATGCCGAGGCCCACCCAGACCGAACGGACACGGTCGTCGAGGGTCGAGCTCGGGTAGGTGATCCGAACGGCGCCGTGCACGACGCCGCTCGACGCCACCGGCACTGCGACATAGAGGAGGTCGGCATCGAGCGTCGTGGAGTGGCGGCGGCCTTCGGCTCGTCGTCCTTGGATGGCGCTCATGATCTCGGGGCGGTTCCGGAAGCTCGTGCCGGTGGAAGATTCGGTGTCGGAATCGGCGACGCTGTGACCGCTGTTGTCGACAACGACGATCCGCCCGCCCGGATCCCTGGCGTACGCGGCGAGGGTCGGAGCGATGTCGGGCGGAGCGCCGCGTTCGAGCGCGTCCTCGGAGAGCCCGGCGATCACCGTCGCGTCTTGTTCGATGTCGCGGAGGAGGCGGTCGCGTTCGCGAGAAGCGAATGTGCGACCCAGCGGGACGACCAACAGCAACAGCGTGACGACCGTGATCGTCAGGTAACTCGCGAGGAGGCGGCGTCTCACGCCGTCGGGTCGAGGCGGTATCCCACGCCTCGGATCGTGGAGATCCAGTCGGGATGACCCAGCTTGCGACGAAGCGCCGAGATGTGGACGTCGAGGGTCTTGGTCGGGCCGTACCAGTTGGTGTCCCAGACCTGGTCGATGATGTCCTCCCTCGTGCGCACCGCTCCGGGCCGCTCTGCGAGCATCGCGACCAACTCGTACTCCTTCGGCGTCAGGTCGACCTCGACGCCGTCGACGGCGACGCGGTGAGCGTCGCGGTCGATGCGGAGCAGTCCGATCTGCTGCACGGCTGTCGCTGTTGCCGGTTGTGCCGCTCGGCGCGTCACCGCTCCGATGCGCGCGACCAGCTCGCGGAAGCCGAACGGCTTCACGAGGTAGTCGTCCGCGCCGAGTTCGAGGAGGAGCACGCGGTCGAACTCGTCGCCGCGAGCCGTCAGCACGATGATCGGAACCTCAGAACGCTTGCGAACCTCCCGGCACACGTCTTTGCCGTCGAGGTCGGGGAGTCCGAGGTCGAGGAGGACGAGGTCGAACGACGTCGCTGCGTCGACGGCGGCGATACCGCTCGAGGTGTGTTCGACGACGTGTCCGAGACGTTCCAGGCCTTCCTGCAATGATGCCGCGATTCCCGGGTCGTCCTCGACGATCAGGACCTTCACTCACACCACCTCGCGTCACGGGCCGAAGCCGCCAGTCACGGCGGAGCCTACGGGACCAGGTGTTCTCGAAAGGTTGTGGCAGGGTCAGCGCCGGGTAAAGCCCGACACCCGGACGGGCATGCGCGCCAACATCCACCGCTCGCAGACCTCCGGCGGCATGGATCAGGCGGACCGTGGCACGGCGTGCGACACGTGCTCCGCCGCATCGGTCGTTGTACTCCCGACCTCGTTGCTGGCATCGGCCGGCTCACCGGCAGCGTCGTGTAGAACGCCCGCGTCGTGAGCTCCGGTGGCGTGAAGAGGGCGACCGAATTCGATACGGTGCACATCAGAACGAGGGGTGCTGATGGACATCGATCTGACCGATAGGGGCATGGTGTTGCGGCCGGACGTGCTGGAGGATTCGCGTCCGGCGCTACGGCCGCCTTCGAGTCGAGGCGCCGCGTGGCAGCTCCCGGGCCAGGAATCGTGCCTCCTCTGAGCGCTGAGGTTGTCATGGCCAAGCCCGGTAGGCCGCGTGAACACCGGCTCGACGACGCCATCGTCGCGGCCACGGTCGACCTCCTCGGTGAGCGCGGCTACAACGGGCTGTCCCTCGCCGGGGTCGCCGAGCGAGCCGGCACGACGACGCCGGCGATCTATCGGCGATGGTCCTCGAAAGCCGATCTCGTGCTGTCGACGGTGTTCCGCACCCACGGCGACGATGTCGTCGCCGACACGGGCGATCTCGATGCGGACATCCGGTCGATGGTGCGG
>WBZM01004216.1_pt1 | contig 10602 bp, 6 predicted proteins | sample 5204271 | NCBI WGS metagenome assembly WBZM01 (sample SAMN12344346, study PRJNA552823) | activated sludge metagenome | biome: Activated sludge suspended growth; feature: Nitrification reactor; material: Wastewater; isolation source: activated sludge from nitrification reactor of wastewater treatment...
GGTGGTGACGCACGAGATGGGCTTCGCCCGCTCGGTGGCCGACCGGGTGGTCTTCATGGACCACGGGCGCATCCTGGAGGACCGGCCGCCGGCCGACTTCTTCGCCCGGCCGGAGCACGAGCGGGCGCGCGACTTCCTCGCCAAGGTGCTGCCCCGCTAGCGCTGGCCCCGCGGTGGCGGGTGCTGCCGGCGCCGGGACGCGGCGCCTGAGGCGTTCCTCTGCAAGTGGTCGATTGTGTGCGCCCGGCCCCGGACGCCGCACACCCGGGGTCGTCCCGCACCCCGAGTGCGGCTCTGGAATCACAGGGGAAATTCCAGGCATGACACCAGCATGTCCCGTGGCCGAGGGGCAGGAGGCAGCAGATGGCCAAGGTGCTGGTGGTGGATGACACCGAGATCGTGCGCGCGGCGATGGCCCAGGTGGTCCGCCGGATGGGGCACGTCCCCGTGACCGCGGCGTCGGGTCCCGACGCCCTGGAGGCGGCCGACCGCGCCGTCCCCGACCTCGCCCTCCTCGACCTGCGCATGCCGGGCATGGACGGCGCCGAGCTCTACGCGGCCCTCCGCGATCGCCTCGGCGAGCGCTGCCCGCCGGTGGTGATGGTCTCGGCCTCGCCGAGCGACGAGGTCGCGAGGCGCGTCGCCCCGGTGGGCCGGGTGGCCGGCGTGGTGAAGAAGCCCTTCAGCCTCGACGAGCTGGTCCGCGCGATCTCCGAGGCCCTGCGCCCGGCGGCGAGCGCGACCGCGTCGGCATAAGCCGGGCAAGAACGCAGGCCGTGCAGGCCCGCGAACCTGCCCCGGGCTCTCTCCTCCTTTCTCCCCGGAGGGGGAGAGGGACAGGGTGAGGGGGCGTTGCCGATCGGCTGGGAGTGCTGATCTTTCCGAGCCCGAGCCCGAGCCCAAACCCCATGAACGCCGGCCGTCCTCCGGGGTCGGGCCTTCCGGCCCGTGCGGTGCCTCCGCCGCTGGGTCCTCGCGCCGCCACGTTCGGACCTCGAGGCCCCGTCACGCATCGCCGTGACCCGCGGTGCGGCCGGCCGAACTCGCTGCCGCCCTGCGCTGCGCGCAGGCGGCAGCTTCAGACAGCGGCCGGCTCGCTCAAGGACGACAAGGCGTGCCGGGGCGTCCGCTGAGCGCCAGGCGTCGCTGCGGAGGCGGCTCCGGCGCCGCCCGGGCCTTGCGGCCCTGAGCTGACGGGGACGCAGGGGTGGACCCCTTGCGAGCGTTCACTCACTTCGTGGTGACCGCGTGTGGCCGCTCCGCGGCCCCCGTCCCGATCCCCAACCCCGATCCCGATCCCCATCCCCATCCCGACCCCAGCCCGAACCCCCTTCACCGACACCGCTCGATCAGCACCGCCACCCGCGCCGCCCTCCGCTCCCCCTCCCACACCACCATCGCCCACAGGCAGATGCCCAGCTCGAGGCAGAAGGTCCAGTGCAGCACGAAGTTGGCCACCCACCAGCCGCGTCCCGGCGGGACGGAGACCAAGTTGAAGCCCTGCATCGAGAGGGGCGCCAGCCAGCGGATGCTGCTCGGCACGGTGTCGAGGGCGAGGTGCAGGAGCACGCTCGCGACGAAGGTGACGGTCAGCGCGGCGCCCCGCCGCGACGCTGCCACCGCGCAGGCGCCGAGCGTCAGGGCGCCCAGGAGCAGCCAGGCAAGCGGCCAGTGGGTCCAGTAGGCGTGGTGCGGCGTGCGGCGCTCGTCGAGGAGGTAGAAGCGCAGCAGGTCGAGGTCGGGGAAGATGCTGCCGAGGAGGCCGGCGGCGAGGAGGCCGGGGCCGAGGCGGCGCTCCAGGTCGCGAGAGAGCAGGTAGCCGGCGGGCAGGTGGGCGATGAACATGGGCCTCGCCAGAGCAAGGGCCATGCCCGGCCGGACGCGGCGTCGTGCGGGCCAGTTGCGGACCGTGTGTCCCGGGCGCCACGCGGGCGTGGCGGCGGGTGACACGGGGGAGGCGGGGATAGGGCCGCCCGGACTCGAACCGGGACTCCCCTCGCGGGGAAGCGGATTTTAAGTCCGCGGCGTCTACCAGTTCCGCCACGGCCCCACGGGCCGGGAGGATACACCGGCGGCGCCGCGGGGCCTCAGAACGGCCGCACGGCGCGGTTCTGCTCGCGCAGCTCGTTCACCGCGTAGACGCCCTGCGCCCAGAGGACGCCCTGCGTGAAGCCGAACCAGCGCATGGCCTGCTCGCGGTTGCCCTCGGTGAGCGAGCGCTGGATCTCGCTGCACATCCAGGCCACGTGCTCCAGCTGCCGGCTGCGCGGGAAGCTGGAGGCGGAGCGATCGAAGTCGATCTGCACCGGCTGGTAGCCCTCCTTGGCGAGCCGCGCCGCGTAGGCCTGCACCACCTGCTTCACCTGTTCGTCCGTCATGGCATCGCTCCTGGGGTCCGGCGCCGGCCACCTGTGTCCCGTGCGGCGTGGCGGGGTCGGATGGGGGTAGGATTCTGCCATGGCCCACACCACCCTGGTCAGCACCGATCTCCTGGCGGCGCACCTCGGCGACCCCGCCTGGGTCGTCATCGACTGCCGCCACGAGCTGGCGGCGCCGGCCAAGGGGCGCGCCGACTACGCCGTCGGCCACCTGCCCGGCGCCCGGTTCCTGCACCTCGACGAGGATCTCTCCGGCCCGAAGACCGGGAGGAACGGCCGCCACCCCCTGCCCGATCCCGCCGCGCTGGCCGCCAAGCTGGGTCGCTGCGGCGTCACGCGCGGCGTGCAGGTGGTGGCGTACGACGACCAGGGCGGCATGGTGGCGGCGCGGCTCTGGTGGCTGCTGCGCTGGCTGGGCCACGACGCCGTGGCGGTGCTCGACGGCGGCGTCGGGCGCTGGGTGGCCGAGGGGCGGCCGGTGACCACCGAGGTGCCGCCGGCCTCCGCCGCGACCTTCACGCCGGCCCCGCGCGCCGGCCTCACGGTGGACGCGGCCTTCGTGCAGGCCCACCTCGGCGATCCGGCGGTGGTGGTGGTGGACGCCCGGGCGCCCAACCGCTGGCGCGGCGAGGACGAGACCATCGACCCGGTGGGCGGCCGCATCCCCGGCGCCCGGAACCGCTTCTTCAAGGACAACCTGGCCGCCGACGGCCGCTGGAAGGCGCCGGCGCTCCTGCGCGGCGAGCTGCTCGCGGCGGCCGGCGGCGCCGCGGCCGCGAGCCAGGTCCACTCCTGCGGCTCGGGCGTCACCGGCTGCCACAACCTGCTGGCCCTGGAGATCGCCGGCCTCCCCGGCGCCCGGCTCTACCCCGGCTCCTGGAGCGAGTGGTGCAGCGACCCCGCCCGCCCCGTGGAGCGGGGCCCCGCCCAGGCCGGCTGACGGCCGGCCGAGGCGGGCGCTCCCGGGGTCCCCGCTACCGCGCCGTGGTGATCTGGTCCACCACCGCCTTCGAGGCGAACAGCACCTCGTGGGCGAACGAGGGGTTGTGCACGCCCTTGGAGAAGTCCTGCTCGATGAGCGACCAGTTCCAGTTGGCCTTGGCGAAGAGGTCGAGGTTGATGGGGCTGGCCGCCAGCGTCACCACGGTGCTGAAGTTGACCGGCGCCGCGCCGTCCACGCTCAGGGTGGGCACGCGCCCGCCGGCGTAGACCACGGTGGTGGCCGCCGGGAAGTAGGCGCGCCTCACCGCCGCCTCGATGGCGTGCTGCAGCCCGTCCAGCTCCGCCTGCACCGAGGCCTGCACCGCGGCGCCGTCCAGCAGGCCGTGGCACTGCGAGCAGATGTTCAGGTTGGCCTCGAAGGTGTGGTTGGTCTGCGAGGGGTAGCCGAGGATGGGCGGCGGCGGGCTGACCTCCATGTGGCAGGCGGTGCAGCTGTTCTGGATGTTGGAGTGGGCCGAGCGCACCCCCTGCACGAAGTAGGCGTTGCGCCCCATCACCACGTCGCCCTGGCAGGCCTCGTGGGGCGCCGAGAAGGCCGCCAGGGTGGCGAAGGCCGGGTGGGTGCTGTCGTCCTCGTGGAGCGCCACCACCTCGGCGCCGTTGACCACCACGCCGGTGCCGCCGTTGCGCGAGTTGTGGCAGGTGATGCACATGGCCCCCTTGCCCACGCCGAGGGCCTGGAAGCCGGCGGGCAGGAGCGGGGTGTCGCCGGTGACGCGCAGCTTGACGTCGTTGCCCAGGCTGGAGACCGAGCCCGGGTCGTGCGGGTCGTGGCAGACCACGCAGGTCTGCGGCTGCACCGTGTCGGGCGTCATGGTGGCCTGGAGCGTGGCCACGTTGGCGGCCGAGAGGGTGCGCGAGGGGTTGCCGGCCTGGTACTGGCCCAGGAGCAGCAGGAAGCCCTGCGCCGTGTGGCAGCCGGCGCAGCCGTTGCGGACCGCGCCGGTGCCGTCGAAGCCCTCGCCGATGGCGGTGGCGAAGTCGGCGTGGCCGGAGAGCTCCCACTGCTGGAAGCGGCCGTGGCGCACCGGCTCGCCGTGGCAGCGGCCGCAGACGCCGGAGTCCAGGCTGACGCGGCGGGCCCGCTCCACCGCCTGGTTCGGGCCGGGGCCGTGGCCGAGGCCGGTGTTCTGCGGCCCGTGGCAGCTCTCGCACTGGATGTTGGACATGGCGGCCACCGCCGGGAAGCCGGTGAGCACCGCCTGCCAGTTGAGCGGGTTGGCCGGCGGCGAGCCCGCCTGGTTGAAGACGGTGGTCAGCATCGAGGCGAAGCCGGCCTGCTCGTCCACGCCGTTGCTGGCGGCCAGCAGGTCGTAGCCCACCATGTGGCAGTCGAAGCAGGCCGAGGTGTAGTGGCCGCCGGCGTTGACGTTCTGCGTGAAGATGCCCGCGTGGCCCGACTGGCTCCAGGGCGTGAACTGGTCCGGGGCGATGCCGCCGCCGCCCGGCTCGTGGCAGGCCAGGCAGAGGGCGGCGCCGACCGGCGCCCCCTGGCCCGAGGGAGACAGGCCGGCCAGCGTGGCGACAGGATCGAGGGCGCCGGCCCAGGTGCCGGCCACGATGGTGAGCACCGCGCCGCTGCCGGTCTCGGTGAGCGTGTAGCTGCCGGGGGCGGTGGGGGTGAAGACCGGGTTGCGGGAGGCGGGATCGTCGAGGGCCGCGGTGGTGGCGCCGCCCGGGCCGGAGAGCGTGTAGGCCCAGGCCGCCTGCGGCGGCACCAGGGCCTTGCCGTGCACCACCACCGGCTGGCCCACCGGCACCTGCGCCACCGAGCTGGAGGGGCGCCACGGCAGCGCGGCGCTCACCAGCCTGGTGCCGGTGTAGCTGCCGGAGGTGGTGGTGACGGTGAGCGTGAGCGTGACGTCGGCGGCGTGCTCCAGCTGGGCGTGGTTGACCGCCTGCACCTGGAAGCGGTTCTGCAGGCTCCCGGGGAAGGGCGAGCCCTCCTCGCCGGCGGCGCCGGCGGAGTCGTCCACGTCGTCGAGGGGGCTGGTGTTGATGGCGATGAAGAGCCGGTCCTTGAACTGGGCCAGCGTGGGGAGCTGCACCGAGGTGGCGGCCGCGGCCGGGGTGCCGAAGGAGACCGAGGCGCTGTCGGCGGTCCAGGCCACGCCGGTGACGGTGGAGCCGTCGAGCGTGAGGACCGTGCCGGTGGCGTCGAGCGCGGCGCCGGGCGCCGGGCTGCCGGTGGTGGCCACCTGCACCACCACCGGAGCGCTCGGCGTGAGGGCCACGTCCTTGGTGGCCGGCACGCCGGCCAGGATGCTCACGGTGGTGATCTGCGTGACCAGGTTGGCGGCGGCGAAGGTGACCGTGTAGACGCCCACCGGCAGCGTGACGGCGTACTGGCCGGCGGCGTCGGTGGTGGCGGGCGGGGCGCCCGGGGGGGAGAAGGTGACGGTGGCGCCGACCACCGGGGTCGCGGCGCCGGCCACGGTCACCGTGCCGGTGAGCGGCGCGGAGCTGGCGCCGGCCGGGCCGCTCGGTCCGGGCGGGCCGGCGGGACCGCTGGGGCCCTGGGGGCCGGTGGGACCGGGGGCGCCCGGATCGCCGGCGGGGCCGGAGGGGCCCTGGGGGCCGCTTGGACCGGGGGCGCCGGGATCGCCCGCCGGGCCGCTCGGTCCCTCGGGGCCGCTGACGCCCGGCGCGCCCTGCGGGCCGGAGGGGCCCTGCGCCCCCGGGGGGCCGGAGGCGCCGGCCGGGCCCGTCGGCCCGAGGCCGCCCGCCGGGCCGGCCGGGCCGGTGTCGCCGGTGCAGGCGGCGAGCACGGCCGCCGCCGCGAGGAGGGAGATCGCCGCCGACCGCCTGCTGCGGGGCACGCACGTCATCGGACGCTCCTTTGGGCTCAAAGGGCCCGGTCTTGGCCGCGGAACCTAGGCGCGCCCGCGCGGCGGCCGGAAGCGCCCTCCGTGGGGAGCAAGCGCGCCCTGCACCGGGGAACCGGTGCTTGCGGACGCGGCGCAAGGAAGCCAGGACGCCGGGTCCGCACCCGGCCGTGCCGGGCGGGGGCGCGATGTGGTTTGCGCCCCAACGGGCCGGGGGCGCCGCCGCCGAGGGGGCGCCCTCAGCGGGCGTAGCGCTGCTCGAAGAGCGCGCGCAGGCGCGGCTGGCGCCGCAGCAGGTCGAGGGTCAGGTCGGCGTGGCCCGGCACGTAGCCGTTGCCGATGACCAGCGTGGCGTCGCGGCCGATGCCCTCGGCGCCCAGCGCCGCGGCGGTGAAGCTGGTGGCCATGGAGAAGAAGATCACCGTGCCGCCGTCGCGCGCCGCCAGCAGAGAGGTCATCTCGGTGCCGGCCACCGAGCAGCAGTTGACCACCAGGTCGAAGGCCGGCCCGGCGCGCCGCAGCCGCTCGGCGGTGCCCACCGCGTCGGTGGCGTCCACCTCCACGGCGTCGTCCACCACGCCGAGCCGGCGCAGGTCGTCGAGGGCGGCGCGGGAGCGATCGGCGGCCAGGATCCAGCCCTGCCCGCCCTGCTTCTCGCGGGCGGCGGCGGCCACCAGCGCCCCGGCCTTGCCGGTGCCGAGGAGCAGCACCCGCATCCCCGGCGCCAGGTGGCGCAGCACCAGCGCCGGCGCGCCGCAGACGTCGAGGGCGGCCAGGACCAGCGTCTCCGGCAGGTCGTCGGGCAGGCGGGCCCAGAGGCCGGTGGCGAAGAGGGTGGCGGTGCCGCGGCACTCGACGCGGTCGATCTCCGGGCGCACCGCGGTGATCTCGTGGAGCACGAGGGGCGTGAGGGTGAGGGAGACCAGCGTGGCGATCCGGTCGCCGGGCCGGAGCGCCCCCGCCGCCGGGTGGCGCGGCCCCACCTCCCGCACCCGGCCGATGAGCATGCCGCCCGAGCCGGTGACCGGGTTCTGCAGCTTGCCGCGCGCCGCCACGATGCGTGCGATCTCCGCGGCGATGCCGGCCGGGTCCTTCCCCACCGCCCCCTCGATCTGCCGGAAGGAGGCGGCGTCCACGTTGAGCGCCTCCACGTCGATGGCGAGCTCGTCCTCGCCGAGGGGCAGCGCGGGGTCGAGCCGCTCGGCGCGCTGGGGGAGGACGCCGGAGGGGGCGACGACGCGGCGGAGGCCGTAGGGATCCATGGCGCCGTAGCCTACCGCGGGCCGGGCCGGGCCACGGCCCCCACCTGTGGACCCCCGCCAGAATGGCGGGGCCCGACCCCGTTCCCGGGCTACATTCCGGGGTCGATGCGCTACCGGCTCTCGTTCCCAGCCCCGCAGACGCACCACGTCCACGTCACCCTGGAGCTGGACCGGCCCGGCGCCGCCCCCGGCTCGGTCGAGGAGGCCTGGCTGCCGGTCTGGACCCCCGGGAGCTACCTGGTGCGCGAGTTCGCGCGCCACCTGGAGGGGGTCGAGGCCGCCGACGAGGCCGGCCGGCCGCTCCCGGTGGTGCGCCTCGACAAGCACCGCTTCCGCGTGGAGGCCGGCGCCGCCACCCGGCTCACGCTGCGCTACCGGGTCTACGCCAACGAACTGACCGTCCGCACCAGCCACGTGGACGCCACCCACGCCTTCCTCTCGCCGGCCGGCGTCTTCCTGGCGGTGAAGGGGCGCGAGGGCGGGGCGCACGCGGTGGGCGTGGACCTGCCGGCCGGCTGGCGGGTGGCCACCGCGCTCCCCGGCGGCCCCACCGAGTTCACCGCCCGCGACTACGACGAGCTGGTGGACTCGCCGCTGGAGGTGGGGCGCCACGCCGTCGCCAGCTTCGAGGTGCGCGGCGTGCCCCACGAGCTGGCCGTCTGGGGGGAGGGGAACCTCGATCTCCCGCGCCTCACCCGCGACGTGCAGCGCATCGTCGAGACCCAGGCTGCCTTCTGGGGCGGGCTGCCCTACCGGCGCTACGTCTTCATCGTGCACCTCACCGGCAAGGGGCGGGGCGGCCTGGAGCACGCCTGCTCCACCGTGCTGCTCCTGCCGCGCCTCGGCTTCGGCGACGCCGAGGGCTGGGAGGACGCCCTCGGCCTGGTCTCCCACGAGTTCTTCCACCTCTGGAACGTGAAGCGGCTGCGCCCGGCGGCGCTGACGCCCTTCGACTACGGGCGGGAGCAGTACACGCGCCTGCTCTGGTGGTTCGAGGGGGGCACCAGCTACTACGAGCAGCTCCTGCTGGTGCGGGCCGGGCTCCTGCCGCCGGCCCGCTACCTGCGCTCGCTGGGCCGGCTCTTCACCAGCCTGCTCCGCACCCCCGGCGCCGCCAAGCTGCCGGTGGCCGAGGCCAGCCTCATCGCCTGGGTGAAGCACTACCGGCCCGACGAGAACACCGGCAACAGCGCCGTGAGCTACTACCTGAAGGGCGAGCTGGTGGCGCTGGCGCTCGACCTCGCGCTGCGCCAGGCCGGCCGCTCGCTCGACGAGGTGATGCGCGCCGTGCAGGCGCGCCACGCCGGGCCCGGGCTGCCCGAGGACGGCGTGGAGGCGGCGGTGGCGGAGCACCTCGGCGCCGAGGGGGCCCCGGGCCTTCTTCGCCGCCTTCGTGCGCGGCACCGCGCCCCTCGAGCCGGCCTTCGAGCACGTCGGCCTCCGGCTGCGCCGGCGCCACGCCCAGGGGAGCGAGGACAAGGGCGGCTCGGCCGGGAAGCCGGCCGAGGGACCGGTCGCCGGCTGGCTCGGCGCCGAGCTCTCCGGAGGTCCGAGGCTGGCCGTCACCTCGGTGCGCGAGGGGAGCCCCGCCTGGCTGGCCGGGCTCAGCGCCGACGACGAGCTGCTGGCCGAGGGCGGCTACCGGATCGACAAGGCCGGCCTGCAGAAGCGGCTGGAGGAGCGCGGGCCGGGCGGGACGCTGCACCTCACGCTCTTCCGGCGGGACGCCCTCCTCGAGGTGGCCGTGCCCCTCGCGCCGGCGCCCGAGGACACCGCCTGGCTCGAGCCCATCCCCGACGCCACCCCCGCGCAGCGGGCCGCCTTCGAGGCCTGGTGCGGCGCGGCCTTCCCCAGCACCACGACCTCCCACCCCTGACAGGATCGCCGATGGCCTTCGACCCCTCCCTCCACGCCGCCCGCCGGGCCCGCGTCTTCGAGGCGCTGGAGCGCCGCGGCGGCGGCGTGCTCCTCGTGCCGGCCGCCGAGGAGAAGACGCGCAACAACGACTCGGAGTACCTCTTCCGCCAGGACTCGGACTTCTACTGGCTCACCGGCTTCGACGAGCCGCAGGGCTGCGCCGTGCTCTCGGCGCGGGCCGGCGAGCGGACCTTCACGCTCTTCTGCCGGCCGCGGGACAAGGAGCGGGAGATCTGGAACGGCAAGCGGCTCGGCGTGGAGGGGGCGAGGAGCGTGCTCCTGGCCGACCAGGCCTTCACCGTGGCCGAGCAGGACGCCCAGCTGCCCGGGCTCCTCGACGGCGCGCCCACCCTCTGGTTCCGCCTCGGCGCCGACGCCGCCTGGGACGAGCGGGTGGTGCGGATGCTGGTGGCCCTGCGGAGCGGCCACCGGACCGGCAAGCGGGCCCCCGACACCGTGGTGGACTCGGCGCGGGTGCTCCACGAGCTGCGGCTGGTGAAGGACGTCGAGGAGCTGCGCCTGCTGCGCAAGGCCTGCGAGATCACCGCCGAGGCCCACATGCAGGCCATGCGCGAGGGGCGCCACGGGCGGCGCGAGTACCAGGTGCAGGCCGAGATCGAGATGACCTTCCGGAACCGCGGCGGCGACGGGCCCGGCTACGGGACCATCGTGGCGGCCGGCGCCAACTCCACCATCCTGCACTACCGCGCCGGCCACGCCCGGCTCGAGGACGGCCAGGTCTGCCTGGTGGACGCCGGCGGCGAGTACGGGCTCTACACCAGCGACGTGACGCGCACCTGGCCCGTCTCCGGCGAGTTCACCAAGCCGCAGGCGGCGCTCTACGGGATGCTCCTCGAGGTGCAGAAGAAGGCCGTGGCGTCGGTCCGGCCCGGCACCACCATCGACGTGATCCACGACGAGGTGGTGCGCGGGATCACCGAGGGGCTGATCCGGCTCGGGCTGCTCCAGGGGACGGCCGAGGAGCGCATCGCCGACAAGGCCTTCCGCAAGTACTACATGCACCGCACCAGCCACTGGCTCGGCCTCGACGTGCACGACGTGGGCGACTACGTGGTGGAGGGCTCGGCGAGGCCGCTGGTGCCCGGCATGGTGCTGACCGTCGAGCCGGCCGTCTACGTGGCCGAGGACGACGAGACCGCGCCGCCCGAGCTCCGGGGGGTCGGGATCCGCATCGAGGACGACGTGCTGGTGACCGCC
>WBZM01004219.1_pt1 | contig 10600 bp, 10 predicted proteins | sample 5204271 | NCBI WGS metagenome assembly WBZM01 (sample SAMN12344346, study PRJNA552823) | activated sludge metagenome | biome: Activated sludge suspended growth; feature: Nitrification reactor; material: Wastewater; isolation source: activated sludge from nitrification reactor of wastewater...
CGGACTCAGCATCAGCAGCGCCAGCAGCACGCCACCCCACGGCGGCCAGCGCATCAGTGCGCGCCGGCCGCTCGGAGTCGCCAGCAACCCCAATCCGAGGAACAGCGGCAACAATCCGACGCTGAACTTGGCCAAACCGCCGATGCCCACCGCCGCGCCGATCTCGTACCAAGCGGAGGTTTGCCGCCGCTCCAGCGCCCGCCAAGCCGCCCACAAGGCCCACGTCCAGCAGACGAACAGAAACACGTCGGTGGTCATCACTTGGCCGAGCGGGAAATACAGCGGCGTGGTGAGCCCCAGCGCCACCGCCCACCAGCCGGCCCGCCGGCTCTGCCAAAGCTGGCGGGCGAACCCGAACAGCAGGAGCAGGAACAGGTCGTAGGCCAGCCAGGCGAACAGCCGGACCTGCCATTCGCCGTGCCCGAACAGCGCGGTGCTCGCCGCGATCAGCCAGGCGACCAGCGGTCCCTTGGTGGCGTAGCTCCAGTCGAGACGCTGCGACCATTCCCAGTACTGGGCCTCGTCGAAGTGCAGATCGAAACCGCCGACTTGGGCGATGAAAAACCGCAGCAGGGGCAACAACAGCAGCAATGCCGCCAACCCGACCCGATCGCGACCTGAAAGCGCGACACTCTCGGAGCCGGCGGCGGGCAGGGGTTCAGCCATGCGGCATTCGCCAGCCGGCTTCGTCGGCCAATTCCGGCGAGCCGTCCGGGCGGACGGCATAGGACGAATTGGGGCTGGCGGCCAAATAGGTGCGGGTGATGAGTTCGCTCAAGACTCCGGTGGTGAGAAATTGCACCGCCATCAACACCAGCAGCACGCCGACCAGCAGCAGCGGCCGGGTGCCGATATTGGCGGCGAACAACAGCTTTTGCGCGAACAGATAGGCCAAAATCAGCAAGCCCGCCCCCCCGCTGACCAGACCGATGCGCCCGAAGAAATGACCCGGCCGGGTCAGGAAGCGCAGGAAGAAATAGACCGACAGCAAATCCACCAGCACCCGGAAGGTTCGGCTGATGCCGTACTTCGATGCCCCGTACTGGCGGGCGCGATGGTTCACCACCGCCTCCCGGATACGGCTGGGCGCGGTTCGCACCGACATCCAGGCCGGAATGAAGCGGTGCATCTCGCCGTACAGCCGCACCTGCTTGATCACGGCGGCGCGGTAAACCTTGAGGCTGCATCCGTAATCGTGCAACCGCACCCCGGTGATGTTGCCGATCAGGCGGTTGGCGATGCGCGACGGGATGGTGCGCGACCACACGTTGTCCTGGCGGTCGCGCCGCCAGCCGACCACCAGGTCGATATCCTCGTCCAGCAACCGTCCGACCAGCCGGGGAATGTCGGCCGGATCGTTCTGCAAATCGCCGTCCAGCGTCGCGATCACCTCGCCCCGCGCGGCGTCGATGCCGGCCTGCATCGCGGCGGTCTGGCCGAAATTGCGTTGCAGGGTCAACACCCGCACATGCGGTCCGTAGCGGCCGGACTCGTCGGTCAAGCGCGCGGTCGTGCCGTCGCTGCTGCCGTCGTCCACCGCGATCAGTTCCCACGGATGGGGATAATCCGCCAGCGCCTCGTGAATGCCCGCCAGCAGGGGAGCGACGTTGTCGAGTTCGTTGTAGAGCGGCACCACCAGCGATAAATGATGCGGAGGCAAATTGCGCGGAGGCAAGAGCGCGAGGTCATCGATTTGACTCATGGACATCCCGATTGGGTTCGAGGTCGTGGAAAGGCCGGTCGTCGCAACTGCCGCCGGCAAGCCCAAAACCGCCTGATAGCGAACCGCCAGCCACGCGCCCAGCCCCCCGACCGCCGCGCCGATGGCCGCGCCGGCGAGGACTTGGCCGGGATAGTGCTTGCCGAGATAAATCCGCGACAGGCCGACCAGCGCGGCGACCGCGAACAGCCCGATCCGCCAGCCGCGCCAAGGCGTGGCCAGCGCGATGAAGGTCGCGGCGGCGAAGAAATTGATGGCGTGGTTGGACGGCATCCCGTTCGGGTCGGCGCCGCAGCGGGCCGCCGCCGCGCCGCCGAGCGCGCGCAACTGCTCGAAGACGACTTGGCACGGGCGCGGTTCGGCGAACGCATCCTTGAGCAGGTTGCCGAGCACATCGCCGAAGGCGACCGTCGCCGCCAGCAGCAGAAACAGCCGGAAGCCGGCCCGCCCGGAACGGCGAACGCTATCGTAAAGCAGAATCGCCGCCAGCGGAAAGGCGAACCAGAGCCGCTGCGACACCCACCAGAACAGGCCGTCCAGCAGCGGATGGCCCCAGCCCTGGTTGATCCACAGCAGCAACCGCTCATCCACGGCCGTTCACCCTCTCGGTCGAGCTGGCGACGCGGTGGCGGATCGGCAGCGCCAGCGCGCCGCCCACCAGCGACAGGCCGAGCATGAACAGGTGCAGGTTGACCGCCGCCGCCAGCCCATCCGCCGCCGGCACGCCGAACGGCGCCAGCGCCGCGACCACCCCGGCCTCGTAAGTCCCCGCTCCGGCGATGCCGTGCACCGGCAACACGCTGGTCAGATCCCCGCCGATGGCGCCCATCCAGGCCGCCGCGAGCGGCAGCGGCGCGAACAGCCGCAAAATCCAGGCGAACACCGCCAGTTTCACCAGCCAGTTGAGCAGGGTCCAAAACCAGGCCCGCCAAAACGCGGCAGGCGTCTGCGGCAGGCCGTCTCGCGCGCCCACCAGCCGATCCTGCCAGCGCGGCGGCAAACGCCGGCCAAAATCGGCCAGGGCCGAGGCCGGCCGCATTTGGAACACCGCCCACGGCAGACCGAGCCACGCGATCACCAGCAAGCCCACCAGCGCGTCATCGAGCCAATGGCCGCCGACCGCGATCAGCGCCACCAAGGCCAAAGCGTGCAAGTCCATCAGCCGGAACCACAGCAGCGCCGCCAGAGAACGGACCAAGGGAGTAGCGAAATAGCGGGCCATCAATACCGGAAACGACGCTTCTCCGGTCCGCATCGGCAGCAAGTTGTTGAACAGATTGTGCAGCAGAGTCAGCTTGAGGCAGCCGGCAAACCCGCCGCGCGTGGCGGGCAGGAAGTAATCGTACAGCCGCACGCTCCGGGTGACGTAGCTGCCCAGCGTCAGCAGCGTCGCCAGAGTCAGGGTGGCGGGCGGGATGGTCCGCCAAGGCGCCAGCAAGCGCGGCCAACCGATCATCCACTGGACGCCGGCCAGCGCCAGCACCAGCAAGAGCAAACCGAGCCACAACCGGGATCGAGCGGTCATTCCGCATCGAGCCGTTCGGGGGTAGATCGCGCTCGCCGTTCCAGCCAAAGCTGTGCCGCGACCCCGCACAGGCAAAGCGCGGCCAGGATTCGCCGCCAGTCGTCGGTTTGCGGATAGCCGGTCTTGTAGTACAGCAACGAGGATAGCGCGCAGCCGACCAGGATCAGCGTCAGCCAGCGCCGACCGGCCGGCGTATCGCCCCACGGCCGGCGCTGCGCCCAAAAGGTCCCGAGCACTGCGGCCAGCCAACCGCCCGCCGCGCCGCCGAGCACGTCCAGCGGCCAATGCGCTCCCACCGCGATGCGCGACAAGCCGATCAGTCCGGCCAGCGCCAGCAACGGCCCGGCCAATCGCCGCCGCCAGTCGGCGGAGAGACGCAGCAGGATAATGCCGGCGAACGCGAAGGCCGTGGCGGTGTGGCCCGAGGGAAACGCCGGGCCGAAATAAGCGCGCCCGATGATATGAAACTCTTCGCGGGGCAACACCGATACCGGCCGAGGCAAGTTGAGCGGATGCTTGAAACCGTGCACGAACAGGGTGGCCAGCAGCCCGGCCAACAATCCGGCCCAGACCAGACCGGGCCAGCGCCGCACCAGCGGCAGCAACAGGATCATCGCGACCAAGGTGTCGCCCAGCAGCGTGACGTGCGCCCAGAACCCGTCCCCCATAAACGCCCCGAGCCGATTGAACCCCAGAAACAGCGGCCGGTTGGCTTGCAAGAGCAGAATCGCGGCCATGCCGGCGACGGCTGCCAGCGGTAAATCCCAATACCAGGGGTTCCATCGGGGGCGGCGGGAACGCTCAGACGAGATCATGGCGGCGGCTCCGCGCTCGGGCGACAGGGCTCGATGGCCGGCGCGCATCCCGCCGACTTGTCGGCCTCGCCTTCGGTCGGCAAGCGGATCAAGGCGATACCGTGGCGCTGATACAGGACTTCGTGCGAGCCCAGTCTCGGCCGAAGCGCGCTTTTGGTCAGCGCCACATCGCCGGGACGCGGCTCGCGCCGCTCGACGATCCGTCCGCTGTAAACGCTGAAGCTGGGCAGATTCAAGCCCCACATCACCAGCGGCGCTCGCGGGAATTGACGTGCCAGCAGGCCGGCCTCCTTGACCGGCAGTTGCCGGACCTCCGCCACCGCCGGCAGGATTTGGCCGGATATCAGAAACGCGAGCAGCAAGCCGCTGGCAATCAATTTCCAGGCCAGCGCAATACGCCGCTCGCGCATCAAGTACACGGTCAGCAGCAAGGCCGCTCCCAGCAACAGATAATACGCGGGCGAGAACGCCAAGCCTTCCAGTTGGGCGCGAACCAGCTCGTCGCCCACGCGCGGCAGCGCGATGTCCGCCAATCCCGGCAAGGCCAGCAACAGCCCCAGGAACAGCAGTTGCGGCAGCAACAGCCAGCCGGCCGGCGCCGGTTTTTCCAGCTCCGGCGCCATCAGCAGGAACAGGCCGGTGTAGCCATACGTCAGATAATGCGGCAGCTTGGTGGCCGCCAGCGAAAACAGCGCGAACACCAAACCGAACCAGATCAGCAGATAGCGGCCCAGGGGATCGGCGATCAGTCGCCGGGAGCGGGCCAGCGCGCGCAGCAGCACGCCAGTATAGGGGAGCATCCCGACCAGCAGCACCGGAAGGTAGTACCACCAGCCGCCGCCGTGCCCCTCCAGCGGTTGCCGGAAACGGCCCAGGTTGTGCCGCAGGAAAAAACTCAGAAAAAACCCCTCGCCTTCTCGCGCGTACTGAACGATGTACCAAGGCGCGGCGATCAGCAGGAACAGCCCCCAAGCCCGCCAATCCGCCGCCAAGCGCAGCCAGATCCGCCACTCGCCCCGGCTGGCGCAATACAGCAGGCTGACGCCAGCGGGAATCGCCACCGCGACCGGCCCCTTGGTCAGAAAACCCAAGCCCATCGCCGCCGCCGCCGCGTAAAGCCAAACTCGCCGGGCTTCGCGCAGGTACAGATACACGCTCATCAGGCTGGCCGCGAGCAGCAGGTTGAGCAATGCGTCGGCGGTGGCCGCTTTGCCGATCACCGTCACCGCCAGCGAAGTGGCCATCAGCAACGCCGCCAGCAACCCGCGACGGGTGTCGGCCACCCGCCGCCCGAACAGAAAAACCAGCAGCGTCCAGGCCGTGGCCGCCAGCGCCGACGGCAGGCGGAAGGCGAACTCATCGACGCCGAAGGCGGCCAGACTGGCCGCCTGCAACCAGTAACTCAGAATGGGCTTGTCGTAACGCGGCTGGCCGTTGAGAGAGGTGGAGAGGAAATCGCCGCGCAGGAACATCTCGCGGGTGGCTTGGCCGAACGCGCCCTCGTCCACATCGAACAGCGGCACGTTGCCGAGCTGGTGGAAAAAGCCGACGAACAGCGCCAGCGCCAACAAGCCGTACAGCGGACGGTCGCCTTGCGCCAGGGTCGTGAGCAGAAAGCGGGCGGGCCGCATGGGAGGGAAAGGCCGGCGGGGGGTCAAGTCAGCGTTCGACCGCCCGGATTTCCATCCGCAACAACTCCTTGCCATCCTTCTCCTGGGCGATCCGCACCGGCAGATAATGCAGATCCGGGGCGAACCAGAACGTGGTGACCCGGCTCTTGCCCGGCTTGGACTGGCTGATGCGCACCGCGCGCAACTTGCCCAGCGAGGTATCCAGGCGCTCCTCGCCCCCGCTTTTGATCTGATAGATCTTCAGCTCGGTTTGATCGACCAGCGCATACTCCGGTGGCACGCGGCCGCGCTGCAAATCCCACATCACCCGCAGATTCAGGCTCAGAGGGTCCACCACGCCGGGCGACAGCGGCAACGTGGCCTGTTCCTGATTGTCGCGGGCCTGAATCTGGTTGGCCGGCCAATCGAAACGCAATTGCACCGTTTGCTTTTTCTTGGGGGTCTCCACCCGCCGCTCGTACCGAGCCGGCCGGACGTTTCCATCGCGAATCTCGCCGTTCGCCTGTTCGTCGATCTGGCCGGAGACCAGCAGCGCGGCCAGCCCGTTGGGACGGACCTGGGAACTCATCCGGTAGGCGCCCGGACCGGCGGCGGTCAAGGTCATGACCGCCTCGCCGATGGAAAAACCGGAGCCGTAAACCTCGTAGCGAGCTTGGAAGGGGCTAACCGGCAAGTCATTGGGACTGGCTTCCGCCAACGGGCAACCCAACAGCAACGGACCGACCAGCGCGACGGCGCGAACAAAAAGCTTCATGCGGCGGTGCATCCTCGCCGGTTCAAATCCCGGCAAACGGTTTCAAGGGCAACGACCGCGCATGATAAAGCATTCCGGGTGATCGGGAGCGGGGAACCGCCCGATCATGAAGACCATCAAGCTTGCAATTGCGCCAGTTGATCGCGGCGCTCGCTCAACAGCGTTTCATAAGCCCGGCAGAGCGCATGCTCGTAAGCGCAATCACCTTTTTCGCCCATCTCGCTCAACCGCGCTTCGAAAAAAGCGATTTCCTGACGCAAAAAATCCACGGCTCGATAGTCGGCCACCGGATGGCCGCGACCCGCGTGGCGGGTTCCCAGCATGATGTCGGCGTACATGGGTTCTTCTCCTCGCGATCTGATTGTTCCGAGCCGGTAGCCTAAGCCCGCTCGGTTAATGTTCTGTGACACCTGTGCGAGCGCCGGATTTCACAGGGCGCGGAACCGCATCGACAAGTCTACCGCCCGCACGTCTTTGGTCAAACCGCCGATGGAAATGTAATCCACCCCGGTTTCGGCGATCTTGCGCACGGTGTTGAAATTGACGTTGCCCGACGCCTCCAGCTTGACGCGCTTGGCGGTGACCCGCACCGCCTCGGCCATCGTCCCCAGATCGAAATTGTCCAGCATGACGATGTCGGGGCCGGCGGCGAGCGCTTCCTCCAGCTCGGCGAGGCTCTCGACTTCGACCTCGACGGTGACGCCGGGATGCAGGCGGCGGGCGGCGGCGATGGCGGCGGTGATCGAGCCGGCGGCCAGGATGTGGTTTTCCTTGATCAGAACGGCATCGAACAGGCCGATGCGGTGATTTTGACAGCCGCCGCAGCGGACGGCGTATTTCTGGGCCAGCCGCAAACCGGGGAGGGTTTTGCGGGTATCGAGGATGGTGGCGCCGGTGCCGGCCACGGTATCGGCGAACTGACGGGCCAGCGTGGCGGTGCCGGACAGGGCTTGCAGGAAATTGAGCGCGGTGCGCTCGCCGGTCAGCAGAGCGCGAGCCGGCCCCCGCAGCGCGCAAAGCAGTTGGTTGGGCTCGATGCGCTCCCCGTCGGCCGCCCGCCACTCGATGGCGACGCTCGGATCGATCTGGCGGAACACGGCGTCGAACCAGGCCGCGCCGCACAGGACCGCCTTCTCGCGGCTGATGACAGTGGCTTCGGCCTGGGCCGTTTCCGGGATCAGCGCGGCGGTCAGATCGCCGCCGCCGACATCCTCGGCCAAGGCCAGGGCCACGGTGGGATTGGGGTCGGGCATGGTCATCGGTTAGTTCCTCAACATCTCTTCGGAAGTGTCTGGACGAAGCGGTGGCCGCAACGATTCGTGCGGCTCATCGCGGGAAGTCGGCTTTGCCTGATATTTTCAAATTCTCCGACGGCAGCCTGACTGGTATTCTAAGGTTATCATGGGAACTTTATCGGAAAGTAAATGATAAAATCCTTTTTATTCAGCATTTTGCTTATTTTTGGCGCTCTGGCGGTCGCAGCGGGGAACGATCCCCTCCGCGTCGAAAATCTCCGAGCGGCCGAAACGCCGCCCGGAGCCAAAACCGGGGCGGTTTATCTCGATATCGTCAACACCGGCAGCGCGGATCGGCTGCTCGGCGCCGAGGCGGGCGATGTGGCCGGCCACATCGAGCTGCACACCGTGTTGTTTGAGGGTGACATGATGCGGATGCGCAAGGTCGAGGCCATCGATCTCGCGAGCGGCGCGACGACATCGCTCAAACCGGGCGGCCTGCACATCATGCTGATCGGCCTGAAGCAACCGCTACGGGCCGATCAAAGTTTTCCCCTGACCTTGCGGTTTGAGAAGGCGGGAGTGACGCAAGTATCGGTCCCGATTTGGAAACGCGAGGCCATGATGGAGACGATGCAGCATCAAGGTCACGATCACTCGGGACACGCTCGACCCTGAATCAGCAAACCTCGATCACGTCCGCGTGATCGGGAGCATGGGCTTTCAACGCCGCGAAGAACTCGGCCAGCGTCGGCCGGACCTCGAACAGGTATAAATGAGCGGGGCATCGGCAATCGGAAGCGCCGAAGCGAAATGGCGGCGCCCGTCCGCCCAATTCCCGAGCCAGTACCGCCGCCCACAGGCATTCGCGGCGGTTGGGGTCGTGGCTGTACCAAACCGCCTCGAGCGAAGCGTACCGCCGCAAATAGTCGATGTGCCAGTGGGGCCGGACCACCGGCCGGCGATGGTGGGCCAAGCGAGCGGCCACCCCGCCCAGCCCGAAGGCGCTGCCCGCATAGACCGCCCAGCCCGGCGCCAGCGGCAGCCGATCCCGCCGGCCGATGAGAGCGACTTCGGCGGAGGGAATCCGCAGCAGCAGCGCATACGTGCCCGGCCGGGCGTCGGGCTGGGGATCGCGTCTCATCGTGCGACTTGTTCATCAAATGAGTTATAACTGGCAGGCTGCGAAGAACAAATCGCGCCACCGTCCTCCCTAGCACGGGCGCCGGGATCGCCACCCTCGAAGCCCGACGCGACAAAACCCGCGCCCTTAAGCGGGGCATGATGCAGGAATTGCTGACCGGGAGGATTCGCCTCGTATAAGCAATCGGACCCAATAAAAGCCAGGGAGCCCACCGCATGAAAATCTCCACCATTCTAGATCACATCGATAGCGGGCACATGGCGCTACCCGAATTCCAACGGGGCTACGTGTGGAACCGCGATCAAGTCCGGGGACTGTTCGACTCTCTTTACCAGCGTCATCCGGTGGGCGGACTGCTGGTTTGGGCGACGGAATCCAGGACAGCCGCGCATCGCGGCAATGGGCCGCTGGCCGTTGGAGTAGTGAAGCTCCTGCTCGATGGCCAGCAGCGTATGACCTCGCTCTACGGCGTGGTGCGCGGTGATCCGCCTAAATTCTTCGATGGTAATGCTCAAGCCTTCACCAATCTCCGCTTTCATCTTGATACAGAAACCTTCACCTTCTACCAACCACTGAAGATGCAGGGCGATCCGCTCTGGATCGATGTCACGGAGCTAATGAAGAGAGGCCATGCTGGGTTGGGCGAATTCGTGGCCCGCCTGAGCGCACAACCGGAGCTAGTCGCCAAGGTTGGGGACTATGTGGGCCGGCTGAGCCGCCTGCTCGGTATCACAGATGTCGACCTCCACATCGAGGAAGTCACGGGCGCCGACAAGACGCTGGATGTGGTCGTGGACATCTTCAATAAAGTCAACAGCGGCGGCACCAAGCTCTCGAAAGGCGATCTCGCGCTCGCCAAAATCTGTGCCGACTGGCCGGAAGCCCGCGACACTATGAAGGTGAAGCTCAAGGAATGGGCCAAAGCCGATTACCACTTCAACCTCGACTGGTTGTTGCGTTCGATGAACACGGTGCTTACCGGAGAGGCTAAGTTTCAGTATTTGCACGAGAAGAGCGCGGAGGAGGTTCAGGACGGACTGAAGCGGGCTACCAAGCACATCGATACCTGTCTGAACCTGATCGGCGGCCGTCTGGGACTCGATCATGACCAAGTGTTCTTCGGCCGTTTCGGCGTGCCCGTGATGGTGCGTTACCTTGACCGGCGCACCGGGCCGCTGGGCGAGAAGGAACGGGACAAACTGCTGTTCTGGTTCGTGCAGGCGGGGATGTGGGGACGGTTCTCCGGCTCGACCGAGTCGTTTATCGACCAAGATCTGGCCGTGTTTGAAGGGCCTGACGGCGGGCTCGACAAGTTGCTGGAGCAGTTGCGGCTGTGGCATGGCGGTCTGCGGGTCGAGCCTGGCCATTTTACTGGCTGGAGCCTCGGCGCCCGGTTTTATCCGGTGCTCTACCTCCTGACCCGCATGGGCGCCGCGCGAGACTGGGGCACCGGTCTTCCGCTCAAAGCTTCTCTCCTTGGCAGGCTGAACCGGCTGGAAGTGCATCACATTTTTCCCAAGGCGCAGCTCTACAAGCGCAATTTCAAGCGTCCGGAAGTCAACGCCCTCGGTAACTTCTGCTTCCTGACCAAGGACACGAATCTCGTCATCAGCAACCGCTTGCCGGAAGATTATTTCCCAGCAGTTGAAGAGGCGCACCCCGGCGCTCTAGGGCGTGTTCACAGTAACCAGATATAGGCGCATGCAAGATGCAAGGAGGCGTTGAAGCGACTGGCGAGCTTGTCATAGCGCGTCGCAAGCCGACGAAACTGCTTGA
>WBZM01004223.1_pt1 | contig 10596 bp, 9 predicted proteins | sample 5204271 | NCBI WGS metagenome assembly WBZM01 (sample SAMN12344346, study PRJNA552823) | activated sludge metagenome | biome: Activated sludge suspended growth; feature: Nitrification reactor; material: Wastewater; isolation source: activated sludge from nitrification reactor of wastewater treatment...
CCAGGCGAGGAGGCGGATGACGTGATCGCCCTGCTGTGCCAGCGGCTGGAGGGGCGCAAGATCGTTCATACCGTGGACGCCGATCTGCTGGCGCTGGTTTCTGATCAGGTCTCGGTGCTGCGCAAGGGCGAGTTTCACGGCACCGGCAGCTACACCCAGTATAAGGTTCCCTATCAGCATATCGCTTTGAACAAGGCGCTGGTCGGGGATAGCTCAGACGGGTACGGTGGGGTTACTGGCTTTGGCGAGAAGGCGTGGGAAAAGCTCAGCGCCACGCTGGGCGATGCGGGTCTGGGCTGGCTGCGCTGGCATCTCGACGCCGACGAACCGGCCGGCCTGCAGCCCTACCTGGAGCAGTGCAAGGAGCTGGCGATGGTCTACAACAAGTGGCCGGAGGCCCGGCGCGGCTGGCGGCTGGCCTCGCTTTGCCCTGAGGCGTGCTACGGCAGCTATCGGGACAGCAACGGCAAGGAGAAGCCGAAGCGTCCGCAGTGGCGGGTGCGGATTCCGGACGAGCAACGCGTTCGCCGTTTACTGGAGGAGATGCAGCAGGCGATCAACCTGCCCGATATCGCCGAGCGGGAGGCGAACGCCCGGCTGCAGCTGCTGCAGTTGAACGAGGTCTTCCCGCAGCACACCCTGATCGACAGCACGGCCGCCGACCAGTTGCCGCAGTTGATGCAGGAGATCCTGGCCTCGCCGGTCGTCAGCTACGACTTTGAGTCGTCCGATCGCTTGCAGTGGGAACCCTTCCGCAAGGCGGCAGACAAGAACTATGTCGATGTGCTGGCCCAGCAACTGGCCGGGATCTCGATCAACTGGGGATCTAACCTGGGGCGGACGATCTACATCCCCTTTGACCATCACGACACCCATAACCTGCACCGGGACTGGGCCGTGTGGCTGCTGCAATCCCTGTCTTCCAGAGAAGAACGCTGCGTGGTGCAGAACGCCGCTTTCGAGCTGACGGTGGCCTACCGCAACTTCGCCTTCATGCCACGAGCGCCGTACGACACGGCGATCATGGCCAGCTATGTCGATGAGAACGAGGAGAACCACCTCAAAGGCATGAGCCAGCGCCTGCTGGGCTACAAGCAGCTGTCCTACCAGGAGACGACCCAGGGCCGGGCGATGTATGAGCTGACCGGCGAGGAAGTGCTGCAGTACGGCTGTGACGATAGCTTGGTGACCTCGCATCTGTTCGACTTGTTCCGGCTGATCATGCAGCTGGAAGGTTCCTGGGACTTCTATCAGAAGTACGAGGTGGACCCAGCGGTAGACGACGCGCACATCTTTGTGGCGGGCACCCAGGTGGACTTTGCCCGGTTGCAGGAGCTGCAGGCAGCCTCCAAGGCACGGGCTGAGGCGGCGGTGCAGGCGATCCGTGAAGAGCTGGAGGCGCGGGTCAATGCCCAGGATCAGCACGGCGCGGGAGTGGCGGCGAAGACCTTGCTCGATGAGTGGTGGCTGACCGACCAGTACAAGTTCTATCACGATGGCATCTACGACGAAGCGGCCGGCAACGCGCGTTATGCCGCGCTGTGGCAGCGGGCCTGGCAGGCGTGCTTCTACACCCCCAAGGTCGAGACCAGGGAGAGCAAGCCCTTCGTGCCGACCCCGCTGATGCTCGGGCAGGTGGTGAAGCTACTGGACAGCGGGGCACCGCCGTTGCAGAAGCTGACCCAACAGGACCTGGAGAAGTGGCACGAAGGGGCCCTGGATTACGTCGAGGCACACGGCGGGCTCTCTGAGCTGGCGCACTTTGCGGACCTGTTGTATGCCGCCCGGAAGAACCTCGGGGCGGGTAAGCGGCAGGGCCCAGCTTATGAGGCGCTGCATGACTTCTGCCAGGAGGTGCTGGACAAGGGCAGCCCGGCCAAGATCACCAGCACCGGCACCCAGCTCTCCTTCAACTCGGCGCCGCAGATGCAGGAGTTCCTCTACGGCATGTTGCGGCTGCCGATCCGGCGCCGCAGCAAGCCCACCGAGGGCTCGCTGCGCGAGAAGAAGAAGCTGCCCGGTTCTCCTGCCACCGGCCTGAAGGCGGTTGCCTCGGCGCTGGTGTGGGACGTGCAGGAAGGCGACTGGCGCAAGCCCGTGCTGGAGAACTACGCCGTGGTGTGCAGGGAGCAGCAGCTGGAGTCGCTGTACTTCAGAAAGTACCCGCTGTGGAAGCACCCTGAGGACGGCAAGATCCATCCGCAGATTCGCAACTGCGGGACGGCGACCCGGCGTCCGTCAGGTTCAAACCCCAACCCCCTGCAGCTCAAGAAGGGCGAGATTCGGGACATGTTCCCGGCCGGCGAGGGCCGCGTTATTGTCTCGATGGACTTCGCTTCTCAGGAAGTGGTGCTGACCGCCTGTGCAGCTCAGGACCCGGAGATGCTGCGGGTGTTCAGCTCCACGCCGCGTTTGGACTTCCACTCCATGACCTCCTCGGCGATTGCCCACACCCTGCTGCCTCGCCTGGGGCTGCCGTCAAAGGGCGTACTGAGCTACGAGGAGTTTGTTGCTGGCCTCCACGGCGACGACGAGCAGATCAAGACTGCCTACAAGACGATCCGTAACAAGTACGCCAAGCAACTGGCGTTCGGGATCATCTACGGCTCCTCGGCCCTTGGGGTGGCCGAGAACATGCAGATCCCTAAGGAACTGGCCGAGCAGTTGGTAGCGGCATTGTTCGCCCGCTACCCGCGCATCCCGGCCTGGCAGCGCGAGGTGGCCTTGTTCGCTCGTGAACACGGCTATGTCGAGATGCCGTTTGGCAGTCGGCGTCATGCGGTAGCCGATCTCTATGCTGAAGAGCGCAAGCTCTCTGGTCGCCAGGAGCGGCAACTGTCCAATGCCATCATCCAGTCAGGGGCCGCTGAGATTCTCAAGGTGGTGCGGCAGCGGATGTTCGATGCTCGGATGCGCGAGCGGTACGACCTGACGCAAATCTTCCCGATCTATGATGAGGTCACGGCCTGTGTGCCGATCGAGAAGTGCGAGAGCTACATCCTGGAGTTGGCCGACATCATGAGGATTACCCCACCGGGCTACCCAATAGGCATGGAGGTCGAGGCCAGTGTCGGCAAGACCTGGGGCTCACAACTGGAGATCGGCATTCCCACCCCGGAACGTATTCAAGCAACTCTTTCCCAACTCTTAGAGGCTAAATGAACCATGATTGACCTGATTGCCCCACCCAACGAGATCATCAACCATCTTTGCCAGGGTGCCCATGAGATGGCCAAGTCAAAGGGCTTTCATGACCTGTACGATTACATCGACCGGCTGGGTTGGTCAAAGATCAGCCCGGACATGCAGGCTAAGCTTACCGATGCGGCAGATCAGGCGCAGCTGGCGCGGATCATGAGCGAAGTTGGTGAAGCGGTAGAAGCGCTGCGCCACGGCAACCCACCGGCCGAGAAGATCGAGGGGCATACCCATGTGGAAGAGGAGCTGGCCGATACCCTGATTCGGATCTTCGATTATTGTGGCGCCAAAGGCTACAGGCTGGGTGATGCCGTCATGAAGAAGATGGCCTACAACGCCAGCCGGCCACACATGCACGGCAAGCAATCATGAAGGACACCCATGATTTGATTGCCGAACTGCGCCTAACGATTGATGACTATTCGCAGACGGTGGGACCGTTGACCTACATCGATATCTTCGGCGTTCTTGAATTCGTAAAGATGACATTTATCCATAACTATGAGACTCAGTCGGCAACAGAAGTGGGATCTACGGTATCTGCGTCTGACAAGGGAAGCGTCAACCTGGAGTAAGGACCCCTCCACCAAAGTGGCGTGTACCGTTGTAGATCGGGACGGTGATGTCATTGCCGTCACCTTCAACGGCCTGCCGCGCGGAGTCGCTGACTCGATCGAGCGACTTGCCGACCGTGACGTGAAGTACCGCATGATCGAACATGCCGAAAGAAACGGCATGCGGGTGGCGAACAAAGGGGGAGGGGATACGGTCGGTGCAACCGTTTACACCTACCCCTTGCCGCCCTGCGCTCCTTGTGCGGCACACCTTCTGCAACATGGCGTCTCGCGGATCGTGTCGGTCACGGCCCGGCCTGAGGATGAAGCGCTAGTAAAGCGCTGGCAGGAGGACTTCTCCCTGGCCAATACCATGTATCAAGAGCGCAACGTCGAACTGGTGCTGTACTTTCCTGAATTCCTGGAGATGCGTGATGATTTCTACCCTGGTGATTGACGGCAAGGACCTGGCCTATGTCTTGCGGGATGCGCTGCCCAGTCTGACCGACGCGCTGGCCCTGACCTATGGCGGGCCGTTGCTTTATGTCGCGCAGCAGTACGGGATCAATACCCCGCTGCGTCTGGCGCACTTTCTGGCGCAGGTGGCCCACGAATCGGGAGAGTTCAAGTACACCGAGGAGTTGGCCTCCGGTCAGGCGTATGAAGGGCGCAAGAGCCTGGGCAATACTCAGCCGGGTGATGGCGTACGCTTCAAGGGGCGCGGGCTGATCCAAATTACTGGGCGCTACAACTACAAACGCTATGCGAACTTCATGAAGAACTCCCGCTTGCTGGAGGAGCCCGGTCTGTTGAAAGAGCTGCCGTGGTCCGCTGATTCGGCGGGCTGGTTCTGGCGTTTCAGTAATGGTACCGACGCCAGCAACGCGGCGGACAAGGACAACCTGCTGGCGGTGACCCGCATCATCAACGGCGGCACGCGGGGCCTGGCCGATCGGCAGCGCAAGCTCAAGCAGTTCAAGCGGGCGCTGGACGTGCGCAGCACGATGAAGGTGCAGCAGGCGCTGAATGCTATGGGCTCGTACCCGCAACTGCTGGTCGATGGGGAGTTCGGGCCACGCACCACGTCGATTGTGCGTGAGCTGCAGGCGGATCATTTCATGGAGCCGACCGGCGTGGTCGATGCGGCGCTGTGGGCCAAACTCAAGAAATATGCTGAGAAGGACGATGTCTGATCTTTTGCTATGTGCGCTGGATTTTGAGACGTCAGGACTGGACTTGATGAGGGACCGGCCGGTACAGGTGGGCCTGGTCCTGAGGTTCTTTTCCTCGCGGGAGGTCTATCAGGACCATGTCTTGGTCAATCAACTCTGCGATCCGGGCAAGCCTATTGATCCCGGTGCGGCTGCCGTGCATGGGATTACCGATGCGCAGGTGAAGGGACTGGTGCCGGCCTACGACGTAGTCAACTACCTGTCGCAGCTCGTGGCCTACTATTCCCAGGGTCGGGAAGCGTATGTCGTGACCTACAACGGGTCCAATTTCGACATCCCGATGATGAACAATCTGCTGGGTCGGGAGGGCGTTACCCTGCCGCAGATTGATGTGTTGCGGTTCATTCGGCACTATTTTCCTGAGGTGCGCGGCGCGTTCGGCGGCAAGACGCTAGGCGAGATGCACCAGGTGTTTCTCAATCGGTCTCTTGCCAGCGCCCACGATGCCGTGGCGGACATTGCCGGCACCCTTGACTTGCTGCGGGCGCTGCAAGTCAAAGCCGGCGTGTCGCTGGCGCAGATTGCCCAGGAACAGTCTCAGCCCAGGCCGTATACTGTCATGCCTTTAGGCAAATACACCGGCGTGCTGGTCAGCGAGGTGCCCAAGTCCTGGGCGACGTTCATGCGTTCCAAGGACCTGGACCCTGATCTCCGCGCCACGGTGGACTACATCTTGGCGCGAGATTGACTATGAAGATCGGTAGTTGGAAGCAGCTAGAAGAGCGCGTGTATCAGCACGGCCGTGAGCGTATGACGCATTACGGCGTCTTCATCCATCGTTTTCTGGACACCCGCGCCGCCGGGAGCTTTGTCTCTCCGCAACCTTCCGACTTCCTGGTCCTGCCGCAGGCCGGTGGCCGCGCCCTCTTTCTCGAAACCAAGTACAGCGAGGCGCATGATACCCTGCGCCAGTGCTTTTCCAATGCCGTCAGCGGCCAGCAGCTGGCCTCTGCTCGCCTGGTGACCCGCGCCAAGGCCGACTACCGGGTGCTGTTCTACAGCGGCCTGTCGGGGCTGTGCGAGCTCTGGGACGGTATGTACCTGGCCGAGTGCCGCTCCAGCGGGACCCGGTTGAATCTTTCCGCTCGCCTGGCCGTGGCCTCGCGGGTGGACGAAGTGCTTGATCAGCACGTACTGCGCCTCATTAAATTCCAACAATAAGGGGAAGGGCATGACCGAGCGGCCGATCACGACGCTATTGATCGCGTCTGACTTTCATTTGGGTTTGCGCCGCAAGGCCAACTTTACCTCTGAGTCTTCAGGGCGCCGCGAGCGACGAGCCCGCGAGGTACTCCGGCAGCTGTACGATCAGCCAGCCGATGCCATGGTGTGTTGTGGCGACTTCTTCGATCGCAGCAACAACAGCGAGGACACCATTCTCGATGCGCTGGAGTTTGCCGAGTTCCAATACGACCGGCCTTTGTTCATTTTGGCCGGCAATCACGACATCTTCCAGGTGGCGGACAAGAAGGCATCACTGCATGTCATTGAGGAGATTGCGACCAGCAACCGGCAACCGACTCAGGTGTTGTTCGACCCGACACTGATCGACATTGGGCTGTGCCGCTTGTACTTCCTGCCGCATTGCCTGTCCCAGGAGCTGTTTCTGGAGGCGCTGGATGAGGCGGAACGTGCGGCGCGGGAGCCGCCGACCATTCTGTTCCTCCATTGTACGTACGACATGGCGTTTGAAGGCACCAACACCTCCTTGAACCTGACCCGTGAGCGGGCCGCGCAGTTGCTGAAGACCTTTCGCTACATCTTCATCGGCCATGAGCACACCCCGCGCACCGACTTCGACGGCCATCTGATCCTGGTCGGCTCGCACTACCCAACGGCCTTCGACAACCTGACCGACAAGGTGCATTACCACATCCATCTGCCGACGATGACCGTCACGCGCAAGATCCACTGGGAAGCGGCACGGCATGTCTACTGCGGGCCGGCCGATCAGGCCGTTGCCGGCTACGAGTTCTACGATTTGGAGGGCGAGGTCGATCCTAAGGTGCCGGTGCGGCTGTTCAAGGAGGGAGCCCTAGGGGTCAGGACGCCGGTCAGGCTGGCCGTGGACCGGTCGGAGATGCTGGCTGGGGTGACCTTGGAGCGGCTGCCAGAGCTGATCGTTCGTGAACTGGCCGCGCACCCGAATCAGCTGGCGCTATGGGAGGAGCTGACGTGCTCAACTACCTCAGACTGACCAATTTCCAGAAGCATGAACACTTTGAGCATACCTTCGCGCCGGGGCTGTCGGTCTGTGTCGGCCCTAACTGGAGCGGCAAATCTAGCCTGCTGCGCGGTCTTCTTTACGGTCTCTTTGGTGCTTCTGCCGTGTCTGTGGGCGCTAAAAACCTGGTCACCCGCCATGCGGCGGGCGCCCTGGAAGTCGGCGTGGACTTCACCGTGGGTGGTGTCCGTTATGAGGTCCGGCGCGGACTGAGCAAGGCCGAGCTGCGGCGGGAAGGGAATCTGCTGGCGACCGGGCAGACGGCGGTGACCGCGCAGATCGAGGAGCTGATCGGCCCAGCCAAGCAGTTCCTGACCTACCAAGTCTCGCGGCAGGGGGAGGCCGGGGCGTTGCTGACGCTGGGTTCGACCAAGCTGGCGCAACACATCAATGCCGTGACCGGGGTCGATCTGGTCGATCGCGTGCTGGATAGGATCAAAGATGAACGCCTATTGGTCAAGGGCGCTACCGAGCAGGTTGAAGGGCTGAGCGAACAGTGGCAAGCGGCCCAGGCACAGTATCAGCAGCACACGGCCCTGATTGCCGAGAAGACCGCCGAGCAGAGCGTCTTGATGAAGGGCCTGGAGACGCTCCAGAAAGAGATGGGTGTCAGCTACCAGCAGGTCACTCAGTTACAGAGCCAGCGCCAGCGCTTTGTGGACTGGCAACGCCAGGAAGCGGAGCGCCGCCAGCAACTGGCCGACGCCGAACTGCGCCTGAAGGTCGCCAGGGGCGCCCTGGAGGCCGCACCAGCCGCTGACAGCCGGGAGGCCCTCTCCCACTATCAACGGCTGGAAGAAGGCGCCAGGAGGCGCCCTGAGGCCCTTAGCAAGCGCGACCAGGCGCAGACCATGCTGGCGCAGGCTGATGCCGCGCTAGAGCAGCTGCGCGTTGAGCTGTGCGAGCCGGTGGATACCACCCTGATGTCGCGAGATGCGGAGCACTGGCAGGAAAAGGCGCAGCAGCTGACCGCCGAGATCCGGGTGCGGGAACAGTCGCTGCAGGCAAGCATCTGCCCGGCCTGTCAAAGGCCCCTGGCCGAAGGTGGCGGTGACCATGCCGGTCTGGAAGAGCAGCTAGAGAAGTTGCAGGCTGAACTGGCAGCGGCTCAAGAGCAGGCCACGCACCACAGTGCCATGCTGCGCGGGGCCCAGGAGCACAACCAGCGCTACCAGGCGCAGGTGACCAGCCGTGAGCAGTGGGCGGCCTATGGCGTGCAAGCGCAGACCCATCTCGACCGGCTGGAAGAGGAGCTGGCCCTTTATCCCGAGGTCACGGCGGCTGAGGTGCAGCAGGCACAGGCCACGTACCGGGTGCTGCAGGCGCAGGAACAGGCGCATGTGCTGGCGCAGATGGCGGTGCAGGTCGCCGAGGAGAACCTGGCGCGGGTCCCCGGACAGGGCATTGCCGTGCCGGAAGTGACCGCCGCCGAGGTCGATGCGGCCTCGCAGCACTACGCCCAGCAGTTCTATCAGCACCTGGAACATAGCAAGCGCAGCGCCGAGCTGGAGGGGGAGCTCCAGACCTTGCGGCAGGCGGTTGGGCCCCTGCAGCAGCAGGTAGAGCAGCTGGCGCAGCAGCGAGCGGTGGCCGAGCGGCAGGCCGAGCGGGACCGGGGCCTGGAGGCGCTGGGCAAGTACCTGCGCACCAATCGGGACCGCTTCATGCAGTCGGCCTGGGACAACCTGCTGGGCTATGCCAGCACCTTCATCAGGGACGCTTCACAGCAGGCGATCACCGAGCTGCGGCGCGATGCGAAGGGCGAGTTCACCTATGTCGAAAACGGGCAGGAACTGCCGCTGGAACTGGCCTCAGGGATGCAGCTCGCTATTCTCGGCGTGGCCGTGAAGCTGGCTCTCGCCGCCGCGATCGGTTCGACCTTCGACGTGCTGCTGCTGGACGAAGTCTCGGCAGCGGCCAGTGATGAGAATGCCTTGCGTCTGACTGAATGTCTGGCGGCCACCGGCCAGCAGGTCTTCCTGATTACCCATCGAGAGGCCGATGCGGTTGCGGCACAAGACGTGATAGCATTGAGCTAGGTGCTTGAGACACGCCTGCAACAGCTTACTACTTCCAGTTTCTATGCCAGGGGTGTGGCGGATAAGGCGCAAGCCAAAGAAGCCCGTCGTCTTGCAGCGGTCTCAAGCCCCTGGCTCCTCCTTCCTCATGAGATCGCTGCTATGCCTAACCTCGTTCCTTTCTCCTTCGACAACACACCGATCCGCGTCGTCACCGACGAGCGCGGCGAGCCTTGGTTTGTGGCCGCTGATGTGGCGGCTATCCTCGACTACCGTACAGCTTCAGACATGACCCGCATGCTGGGCGAGGACGAAAAGGGTACGCAGATTGTGAGTACCCTTGGCGGGCCGCAAGAGGCGACCATCATCAGCGAGTCGGGCCTGTACGCTTGATCAAGCATCAGTTAAAACCTCCTTTGAAGCCAAAGCCATTCGCGTATTGACGGATGCCAGCGGCTCTCCTTGGTTTGTCGGCGCAGACATCTGCGAAGCTCTTGGGATCTCCAACAGTCGGGACGCGCTAAGCAAGCTTGACCCTGACGAGAAGGGTGTCGGTTTAACCGACACCCTTGGAGGCCAACAAGAAGTTGGTACCGTCAACGAGTCTGGACTCTACACGCTGATACTTCGTTGCCGAGATGCGACTAAAGAAGGCACCGTGCCCCATCGGTTTAGGAAGTGGGTCACGGAACGATGGTGCAGCAGGTGAAGTGGGCAGACCGAGTGCTGAGCTTGGTTGATGCGTAGCCTTCCAGTATCATGAACCCAACACGGCCCCGCTCGTCGTCCAGGCAGTATCGGACGGCGCTGCGGGGTTTTTTATTGCCCGGAATCTCTTGGCTTGTGCTGCGTACAGCCCACGCCGTTGTTCTTAAAGGCCGGGCTGTTGACGCGACAGCGCGGCTTCTGGCATGAGCAGCCGTAGACCAGACGGTACCGGCAGGGCGGTGAAGTGCAGGTCGTCATGGGCGTGGCGGCAACCTATTTACGTTTGCGCATAAACACCGATTATTTACAGGTTTCAAGCGCGGGGTCGTACAGCTAATGCCGGCTTGCGGCGATTTACTGGCCGGAGGGGGCGGGTGCCGACATCTGCCCGAGGCCGACAGTGAGTTCACGGCGTAGATTCCAAGGCTTCCACCCGCGCCGTGAGCGCCCCCACTTGCCCGGCTAGCTCCTGGACCGCCTTGATCAGGGGGGCGATCAGTTCACCATAGCGGATGCCGTACTCGTCAGCCTCCGGGTCGTAGCAGTAGCCGGCGAAATCCTTGCCGTCCAGGGCGTCGCGCAACTCTTGGGCGATGAGTCCGTAGTGGCGGCGGACGCCGGGGCGAGCCACGCTAATCGGCAGGGCGGACGGGTCTTCAGGG
>WBZM01002290.1_pt2 | contig 10591 bp, 11 predicted proteins | sample 5204271 | NCBI WGS metagenome assembly WBZM01 (sample SAMN12344346, study PRJNA552823) | activated sludge metagenome | biome: Activated sludge suspended growth; feature: Nitrification reactor; material: Wastewater; isolation source: activated sludge from nitrification reactor of wastewater...
TATCCGCAGCTCAAGGTAGTCGTCGGGAAGGCCGACGATCGCGGCCCTGGGGCAGTCGTCCTTGTGGCGGGGACGCCGAGGCAAATCGAACCCTTCCGGCCGAGCCGAGCTTCGATTGGACAAGAAGATGATTCGTCGGATAGCCGTTTTATTCCGAAATTCGACGTCCCACTGCCCACAGTGATGAAGAAAATTGAGAGAATTGCCGATCAAGACAAGGGTGTCGGGAGCCGGATGACGAATCGAATCGGTCACGGACGCCCGCAATTTGCGCTCTATGACTGAATTCGTTGAGTTCACGTGTGTCATGCTCAGCAAGAGTGCGGCCAGCGGAGCTGCAATGACAATGCCGGCGATCTGCCAAAAGCCGCGCCTCCACAGGAATGCGATCGAAAGCACCCAAAGAGCTGCCGGAACAACGTAGAGGATAACGTAAAATGCTATAATTACAATAATCCAGTCTTGCATCTATTTATCTTCCCCCCTCCGTCGCCAGCCACGCCCCGCAGCACGCTTTCGCCAGCTCGCGCACGCGCAGGATGTAGCTCTGCCGCTCGGTGACCGAGATGACGCCGCGGGCGTCGAGCAGGTTGAAGACGTGCGAAGCCTTGATGCACTGGTCGTAGGCCGGTAGCGCGAGCAGGTGCTTGTCGCCGCCGCGGCCTTTGTCGAGCAGCGCCTGGCACTCCTTCTCCGCGTCCTTGAAATGCTGCAGCAGCAGGCCCGTATCCGCGTGCTCGAAATTGAAGCGCGAATACTCCTGCTCCGCCTGCAGGAACACGTCCCCATAAGTGAGCTTCCGCTCGTCCTCGCGTCCGTTGAAATTCAGATCGAACACGCGGTCGACGCCCTGCACGTACATGGCGAGGCGCTCCAGCCCGTACGTGATCTCGCCCGAAACCGGGCTGCAATCATACCCGCCGACCTGCTGGAAATAGGTGAACTGCGTCACCTCCATGCCGTTGCACCACACCTCCCAGCCGAGCCCCCAGGCGCCGAGCGTCGGGCTCTCCCAGTCGTCCTCGACGAAGCGAATGTCGTTGACCCGCGTGTCGATGCCGATGGCGTCGAGGCTCTTGAGGTAGAGGTCCAGGATGTCGCTCGGCGACGGCTTCATGATCACCTGGAACTGGTAGTAGTGCTGCAGCCGGTTGGGGTTCTCGCCGTAGCGCCCGTCCTTCGGCCGCCGCGACGGCTGCACGTAGCAGGCGCTCCACGGCTTCGGCCCGAGCGAGCGCAGCGTCGTCGCCGGATGGAACGTGCCGGCACCGACCTCCATGTCGTAGGGTTGCAGCACCACGCAGCCTTGCGCGCCCCAGAACTGCTGCAGCGTCAGGATGAGGTCCTGGAACGAAGTGCGCGGGCTGAGCCCGTTCGCCGCACCGCCCGCGGCCACCCCCTTGGATGACTTCGCGGTGGCTTTCTTCATGGGTTTCTGCGGCTTGCTGGGCATGCGGGGCTCTCGCGGAATTCTCGTCTTTCGGCGCCGCACTATACGCATTCCCGCCATGCCGTCATCCGAGAAAAGCGTTGCGGCGCGGCGGGCTTTGGGCTCGATTGCGGCACCGGAAGGTGGGCACGGAAGGTCGAGCCATGGAAACCCTGCTTGCAGCCCTGTGGTGGATCGTCAAGGCGGTGTGGAGCATCGTGTGGCTGCTCATCGGTGGCTGGGTCTCCGCCGCGCTCCAGATCGTCGTGCTGGTGCTCGCCATCTTCGCCTACAAGTACGGCTGGCAGCGCGCCCCCTACGAAGCCTGGCGCGGCGCCAAAGCCGTCGGCCGCTGGGGCTGGGCGTGGGTGCGCGGCGCCCAGGCCATGTCTGGCGGAGAGGAGCGCGTCCGCGAGGTGCAGGTGATCCGCGAGATCCGCGTCAAGGAATTCGGCGACGTCAACCTGTCGAGCCTCTTGAACGTCGTCATGCTCGTTATGCTCGCCCTGGTCGCGGTGTCGGGCTGACAGGAATTGAGGGCGGCAGCCTCGGGAAGCCGCCGCCCTCCGCCTGGAATGACGATCCTGTGTCAGAGAAGGAAGCTGTCGCTCGTGAGCTGCCCCTTGTGCACGCCGAGCAGATTGATCTTGTCGCCGGCGACGCCGTCGAGCGCGCCGAGATCGATGGTGCAGTAGCCCTCGTAGTACTTCGTCGCCGCCGCCACCTCGGCGAGCGTGACGTGCAGGCTCGACAGGTCGATGACGTCGAGGCGCGTCTCGAAGTCCATGACCCAATCCTGCCCGGAGCCGGCTGCGAACACGAAAGTGTCCCGCCCGCCGTCGGCGGTGCCGTCACCGCCGTAAAGCACATCGTCGCCCGCGCCGCCGATGATGGTATCCGAGCCCACGCTGCCGTAGACCGTGTCGCTGCCATCATCGCCCGCGACGACGTCGTTGCCGAGGCCGCCGTTGACCACGTCGTTGCCGGCCCCGCCCGACAGGATGTCGTCGTCCCACTGGCCATAGATCTGGTCGTTGCCGGCGTCGCCGAAGAGCTGGTCGTTTCCGGTGTCGCCGAAGATCAGGTCGTCGCCGTCGCCGCCGTGGGCAATGTCCGCTCCCATCTCGCCGTACAGCCAGTCGCTGCCGGCGTCGCCGGAGAGCTGGTCGTCGTCCTGGCCGCCATAGAGCCAGTCGCTGCCGTCGCCGCCGGAGACCGTATCATTGCCCCAGGCGCCGTAGAGTGTATCGTTGCCGGCGTCGCCGAAGACTAGGTCGTCGCCCGAGCCGCCGGAAACGAGGTCGTCACCGGCATCGCCATGCACGACGTCGTTGCCGTCGTCTCCGAAGACCTGATCGTTGCCGTCGCCGCCGCCCAGCTGGTCGTCGCCCAGGTCACCCCAGAGCCGGTCGTCGCCGACGCCGCCGGTCACGGTGTCCTGGTCCGCGCCGGCGTAGACCGCATCGGCCCCGTCGCCGCCGTCGATGACATCGTTGCCCCAGGCGCCGTAGAGCAGGTCGTTGCCGGCATCGCCGTAGACCATGTCTGTGCCATCGCCGGCGTAGACAACGTCGTCATTGCCGTTGCCGTGAATGCTGTCGTCGCCCTCCTCGCCCCACAGCGTGTCGTTGCCGTTGCCGCCGTTGATGACGTCGGCGCCGGCGTCGCCGTGGGCGGTATCGTTGCCGTCGCCGCCGTTGATCGTGTCGTCACCCAGGCCGCCGGAGATCAGGTCCACGTTCGCATCTCCGGAAAGCAGATCGCTCCCCGCGCCGCCGTAGATCGTATCGTCGCCATTGCCGCCCGCGACGGTGTCGTTGCCCGCGTCGGCATTGACGAGGTCGTTGCCGTCGCCACCCGTGATCGAGTCGTTGCCGTCCGCGGCCCAGATCGTGTCGGCGCCGGCACCGCCGTCGATGGTGTCGTTGCCGTCGCCTCCATCGATGATGTCGTTTCCGGCGTCGCCGCTGATGCGATCGCCGCCGAGTCCGCCCGTGAGGGTGTCATTTCCGTCGCCGCCCGACAGCACGTCGTTGCCGTCGGCGCCGTCGATCCTGTCGTTGCCGGCCTGGCCGTAGATCGTGTCGTTGTCGTCCTCGCCGTAGAGCACGTCGTCGCCGTTGCCGCCGTCCAAGAGATCCGCGCCGGCGCCGCCGGAGAGCTGGTCGTTGTCCTCGCCGCCGTAGAGTGTGTCGTTACCGGTCCCACCCAGCAGGGTATCGGTGCCGCCGTCGCCGTAGATCAGGTCGTCGCCGTCCTCGCCGACGAGATAATCGTTGCCGGACGCCAGCAGCGTCGAAGCGTCGTTGATGTTGGTGACAAGTGATGTCAGCGCCTGGTCGCTGGCGCTGAGATCGTAATGCGCGTTGAGCACGTCGACGGAGGCTTGGCCGATGTTGACCGTGAAGACGGTATCGTCGAAGTCCTTGTCGCCTCCGTTGAGGAGATCCTCGAACCCGAGCTTCACCGTGCCGTCGCCGTTGGCGGCGAGACCGACCGTGTGGAGAAGCGAATCCGGGTTGATGCCGACGTCGTTGCCGAAGCCGGCGGTGTGATACTTGTTGCCGTTGACCACCGTGTGCGTGCCGTCGGCGTAGACGTACCAGAGCTGCGGGTTGGTGCTGTGGATCGTCGCCGCCGAGCCATCCGCGTTGCGGTATTCGTAGTGACCGCCTGTGAACTTCGCGAAATTGTTCTGGCTGTAGCCGTCTGCGATGACGAAGAAGCCGAGACGGTCACCGGCCTTCGTGTCGATTTTCGCCGTCGTTCCGCTGGCGAGATTTCCGCCGCTGCCCGGCAGCGAAGCGTTCGCCCAGACGATCTGCACGTCGTAGATTGCACCCTTCTCGTCGACCTTGTAGACACCGAACGAGTTCAGGTATCCCGCACCCTCGTAATTGAAGGTGACCGTCACCGGCGAATTGTCGACGATCGTCATCAGGCCCGGCACGAAGAGCTGGCCGCGGTCGCCGTAGATCGTGTCGTTGCCGCTGCCGCCCCAGAAGAAATCGTTCCCGGAGCCGGCGAGCATCGTGTCGTCGCCGCCCATGCCCCAGGCGAGGTCGTTGCCGCCGCCCGTATTGATCACATCCGAGCCAGCCGTGCCCTGCAGCGCATCGGTGTCGTTCGTTCCCTGGTACGTCGCCATGACGAGCCGTCTCCCACAAGCAATCGCAAGCCTCTGTCGCCCACGGCGACGAGGGGGAAGCTACGGTCAGCGCACAAACAGAAGCTGCAACGGGCGCGAGCGCTTTTGCTCAGTTGTCTCGCGAAAATCTCAACCACCGCACGAAAACAATATTGCACGAATTCAAGCCGTCTTTCTGCTAAGCTAAAACGATTACCGGCTTGAAGTCCGATTGCCAAACGCTGTTTCGAAATGCGCGCCGCGAGTGCGACGCTTCATCCGTGCTCGAGACAAGGTCTGACGGCTCCGGGAATGGTTAAGCCCGCGTCGAACTTTTCGCCGGGCATCAGCGGAAACTTTACCCTGTCCCGGATTCTGCACATCCGGCGGTTGTCGCCAATCCGCCCTTCGCCATTCCGGGAACACCTCGGGTGCCGCCGCGTTGCCTCGATGCAACCGTTAGCAACGAGGACCCCAATGCGAGACATCGAGAAAAGCCGGACCCGACTGGCTGCCTGCGGTATGGCCTTGGCGGCCCTGCTGGCCGCGGCCCCTGCCTTCGCCCAGTCCGCCAATGATACCGCCCCGCCGCCGCATGCCTCCGGCAACCAGCAGCCGGCACCGGGCAACACGGCCCCCGCCGACCCTTCGGCCGGCAGCAATCCCGCCGCCCGCGTCCCGACCGACCAGAGCACCACCAGCCCTGCCGGCGCTTCGTCCGGCTCGGCGGCAGGCACATCGGGTGGCACCACGCTCCCGCCGAGTTCCCAGACGCCCTCATCCAATTCCGTCAATCGCGGCCAGCCGGGCTCTCCAGTCCGCTGATCCACGATGAAACGTTGAAGGGCCGTCCGGCATCGCCGGACGGCCCTTTGTCATGTCACGAGATGATCATCGGTCTCAGTCGAAGTCTCGGCACATCCTGTAGCGGTGCCACCAGTAGCGGCTTCCCGTCGTCAGCGCCCGGCGCCTCAGCCAGCCGCAGTCGCCGTGATAGTAGCCGTCGTAGAACCAGAAGATCGGGCCGCCCCAGTTGTAGCGAACACCGCGATGATGTCCGCGTCTGTGGCCACCCCCGCGAATGCCTCGGTCGCCTCGCCCGGCGATCCCCGGGCCTACGCCGGAGCTGCCGCGATGACCACGATGGGCCGAGCGTCCGCTGCTGCCCTCGCCGCCGCCCTTCATGCCACGCCCGCCATGGTCGCCGCGCGAGAAGCTCTTGCCGCCTCCACCCTCGCCGCCACCTCTCATGCCACGCCCGCCGCCGTCGCCGCGAGAGAAGCTCTTGCCGCCTCCACCCCCGCCGCCGAAGCTGCGCCCGCCGCCGCCACCCATCGCGGCTCCACCACCCATCGCGGCTCCACCACCCCCTCCGCCCTTCATGCCACCACCACCGCCGCCACCACCAGGGCCGCCGCCACCTCCACCCTTCTGGGCGATCTGGAACGGCGCCGCTCCCGCATCGCCGGAAGCCGCCTGCTGCGCCATGGCCGGCACGGCCAGCAGGAACGCACCCGCGACGGGCAAGACGATATTCAATGCTGATTTCATCGGCCTTCACTCCATTTGTTGACCCTTGATTGGTCAACGCGAGCACGCCGATGGCGTTCCAAACTGGCGCGGAGCTGGCTTCGCGGCCGCGAAAATCCGTCAGGCTGCCGCGCCGGAAGCGCCGATGCCTACACGTCTCCGCGAGGATGGAACCCGATGGATCAGGCGGCCTTCTGGCGCACGATGGCCATCGCGGCTTCCAGCGCCTGATCCGCGTTGAGCGTCGTGGTGTCGAGGACCAAGGCTCCCGGCGCCACGAAAAGGGGAGCGGCGGAACGCTCGCTGTCGCGCTTGTCCCGCGCCCGGATGTCGGCCAGCACCTCCTCGTAGGGAGGCGCGTCGCCGCGCGTGATGAGCTCCTTGAAGCGCCGCCGCGCGCGCTCCTCCGAGCTCGCCGTGACGAAAATCTTCACGGCCGCGTCGGGGCAAACGACGGTGCCGATGTCACGCCCGTCGAGCACCGCGCCTGGAGCCTTGCGCGCGAAGCTCCGCTGATAGTCGAGCAGCGCCGCCCGCACCTCTGGAATCCGGGCCACGATCGAGGCAGCCTCGCCGGCCGCCGCGCCGCGCAGCACCGGATCATCGAGCGTCGCGGCATCGAGCGAGCGCGCAGCGATGAGCGCCGCCCACCGGTCGTCCAGCCGGAAACCATTGCGCGCCGTGTCGCGCGCCACCGCGCGGTAGAGGAGACCCGTATCGAGGCAGTGGAACCCGAGAGTCTCTGCCAGTCGCTTCGCCAGTGTCCCCTTGCCGGACGCGGCCGGCCCGTCGATGGCGATGATCATGACGCCGGCCCGCCGTGCTCGGCGTACTGCGCACCGAGGCTCTCCATGAGCCCCCGGAATTCCGGAAAGCTGGTCGCGATCATCGTCGTGTCATCGACGGTCACCGGCCTCTCGCTGGCGAGGCCGAGCGTCAGGAAAGCCATCGCGATACGGTGATCGAGGTGCGTTGCCACTGTTCCACCGCCTGGCACCCTCGCTGCGCCGGTGACGATGAGCGTGTCGCCTTCGACGCGCGCCACGACGCCATTCGCCGCCAGACCCGCTGCAGTCGCCGCCAGCCGGTCGCTCTCCTTCACCTTGAGCTCCGCCAGCCCCTCCATGCGCGTCTCGCCCTCCGCGAACGCGGCGATACAGGCCAGCACCGGATACTCGTCGATCATGCTCGGCGCCCGCTCCGGCGGCACCCGCACGCCCTTGAGCCGCGAGTACCGCGCCCGGATGTCGGCGATCGGCTCGCCACCCTCATCGCGCGCGTTCATCAGCTCGACGTCGCCTCCCATCTCGCGCAATGTCGTGTAGAGCCCGACCCGCGTCTCGTTGACCAGCACCCCTTCGACCGTCACCTCCGAGCCGGGTACCAGCAGCGCCGCCGCGACGAGAAAGGCGGCGGAGGAGGGATCGCCCGGCACCGTCACGTCCCGGCCCTCGAGCTCCGCCTCGCCCTTGACCGTGATCCGCGTCGAGCCGTCACGAGCCTGCGTCGTCACCTCGGCGCCGAAATAGCGCAGCATCCGCTCGGTGTGGTCGCGCGTCGCCTCCTTCTCGATCACCGTCGTGGCGCCCGGCGCGTTGAGCCCCGCGAGCAGGATGGCGCTCTTCACCTGCGCGCTGGCCACCGGCAGCATGTACTCGATCGGCACCAGCCGGCTCGAGCCGCGAATGGTCAGCGGCAGCGTCTCCTTGCCTTCCGGGATCGTCTCCAGTCCCATTTGCCGGAGCGGCTTGAGCACCCGCCCCATCGGCCGGCGCGAAAGCGACGCATCGCCGGTCAGCTCGACGGTGATGTCGTGCCCCGCGATCACCCCCATCATCAGCCGCGTGCCGGTGCCGGCGTTGCCGAAATCGAGCGGCCCCGCCGGTTGCGCGAGACCGCCGCTGCCGCGCCCCGTCACGGTCCAGGTGTCTCCCGACTTCACCGCCGGTGCCCCGAGCGCCGTGACGGCCTTGGCCGTATTGAGCACGTCCTCCGCCTCCAGCAGCCCCTTGATGGTCGTGCGCCCCGTCGCCAGCGCCCCGAGCATCAGCGCGCGGTGCGAGATCGACTTGTCGCCGGGAACGCGTAGCCGGCCCTTGAGCGGTCCGGCCTTGATCGTCGACAGCGGGCGTGGCGTGGTCGCGTGTGTCACGGTGTTCTTCCGCCGGAAGCTTGCATCGCCTCGGCGCGCGGGAGCCTCGATCCGCGCGCCGGGCGGGAGCATTGAGCCGACCTGCCGGAGGCTGTCAACCTTGGCCGTCGCGGACTTGCGGCCACCGTTCCGGGAAGCCCGGCGGGCTGCTGCACGGGCCGGTGGGACGGGGCACCTCCTTCGGGCTGCGTTTGCTTTTGACAGCCGCTCCCGTGTATGGCAGACCGCTCGCAAATCCCCTTATTCGAGGCTCGATCATGGCGACAGCAGCCAAGCAAGCGCGCGGCACCAAGCGCACCTGTCAGAATCACGAGTGCGGCTCCCGCTTCTATGACCTGAACCGCAGCCCCATCGTCTGCCCGGTCTGCGGCGGCGTCTACGAGATCGCCTCCTCTCCGCTTTCCGCCTCGGCGGTCGTCGAGGAAAAGGTCGCGCGCAAGCCCAAGAAGCCCGAGTATGTCGCCGACGAGGCGGCGAGCGATCTGCCGGCGGTCGAGGGCGAGGATGCGCTGGTCGAGATCGAGGGCGAGGAGCCCATCGCCGGCGAGGCGGCCGACGAGACCTTCCTCGAGGAGGAAGAGGAGGACGGGGGCGACGTCTCGGGCATTCTCGGCGGCCCTGTCGCCGAGGGTGAGGAGGAGACCTGATCGTTTCCCACCGCGGAGCACATTTTGGCACTTGCGGTTTCGGCGCGAAGCGCCTATTGAAGCCCGGCTCGCGCGACACCGGTGCTACTGGTTCCGCGCCGGTCATTCCCAAATGGTTCAGGGGCCGTAGCTCAGTTGGGAGAGCGCGTGAATGGCATTCACGAGGTCAGCGGTTCGATCCCGCTCGGCTCCACCAATAAAATCAGCAGATTAGCTGAAGAAATCCCGACAACTGATGAACGCAGGCTACCACCGGGCTACCAGCCCGGCGAGACGGTATGTCGCGCGCATTGCACCCTTTAGCCGGGTTCGACGCTTCGCCGGAATTGTCGGGTACTCAGCCACCAGAACATGGGGCGTCCCAAGTGCCCGGGCTTCCACACCACCCAGCAGTAGCGATGCGCTGCGGTCGACGAGCGGGCCAGCTCGGGTTTGCCTTCCGGCCAGCAGACCAGCTCATCGAGGGCATAGATGACGGCGGGCGGGTTATCTGTCCACAGATCATGCCGGCTGGGGTGAGCGAGTGAGGCCAGGTTGAGCAGCATGGCCACCGAGCCCCCAGTCTCGGCGGTGAGACGCAGGGCGTGCCGGACAAACGCGTCGCCGAGCCCCCGGCCATAGGGCGGGTTGGTCACGATATGCTTCGCGCGGGGAGCGGTCTCGCGGAGAAAGTCCACGTCACCCTCGCCATAGCCGCGCAGGATGAGGTCGGTCGACACAACCTGATATCCGGCCTTCACGAGCACGTCCGAGATGGCCCCCTCGCCACATGCCGGCTCCCAGACGGAGCCGTCGAACTCCTCGACGGACAGCAGCGCACGCGTCGCCTCCGGCGGCGTTGGGTAGAACTCGAATGGGGCCCGGGTCGGATGGAGCCGGCCGTCGCGGCCGAACGGGAGCCGGGAAGGGGACGGCGCAAGGCGCGGAGCCGCCGCCCCAACGAGCGAGCCACCGCGCCAAACGTAGCTGTCGCGGAAGGATTTGGGAGGGAGGTGCAGGCTCATGACGCCTCCTCCTCGTCGGGGAATCGCTGATCGAGCAGTTGGACGATGTCGGGAGGGAGGTAGCTACGAGGATCGTCGTAGCCGATCTTGGTACCCGGCGGGATCAAATCAACACCGTCTTTGAAGATGGCATGGATGATCGCGTTGTGCATTCCCGAAGGCCCGTAAGAGACGTCGTACCCGGCCAACATCAATGCACCGACAACCTCGTCGGTCATGACCGCACCCTCGCCGTCATCGAAGCCGAATTTGTCGAAGGCGTCCTCCCATTTCCAGAGCATGGGAGAATCGCAGATGGGGCAGTAGGTTTCAGGCATGAGTGGTGCTTTCATTGATGGTGATCGTGACCTCCGGAAGCGGTTTGAGACCGTCGGCCTCGGCGCGCTCCAGGTGGCAGTGGCCGATGGTCAGCGCGACCAGGTCAAGGAATGGCAGCTCTTCCCGGTCGCAGAAGTGGCCGATATCGGCCATGAGATCGGTAACAGCGTGCACAGTCGTGTCCTTGCCGGTCAGAAAGGCGAAGTGGGCGAGGCATCGCTCTGCCACACGGGCCCGTTCGAGGTTCGTCATGACAGCACCTCCTTGGCCTTGAAGCCCATGGACCGTGCATCAATCTGATCGAACTCCCAGGGGCCGCAGTTCTCCTCGATCAGCCTGCGAAAGTGCGTGCAAGCCTCTTCGGAAGAGTTGGCGGGAAGAATG
>WBZM01004228.1_pt1 | contig 10585 bp, 6 predicted proteins | sample 5204271 | NCBI WGS metagenome assembly WBZM01 (sample SAMN12344346, study PRJNA552823) | activated sludge metagenome | biome: Activated sludge suspended growth; feature: Nitrification reactor; material: Wastewater; isolation source: activated sludge from nitrification reactor of wastewater treatment...
AGGGAAAGGGCAATAAGGCAGGCCTGAGGGTGGGGACGGGCGCGCGTCCTGGGGCGCGGCGGGCTAAACGGGGCCTAACGGCGCCAGCGGCGACCGCTGGGTGGGTCGAGGGCGCGGACCATGGCGGTGACCACGCCGCGAATGCGCGGCTCCTGGCCGTCCCGGGGATGACGTATTTTGGACTCAGGTACAACAAATCCCCGGCGGTCGCCCCGTCCATCCGCACCGCTCGGGCTTGCTGGCGGGGCAAGGACGAAAACGGGTCGAAGGAACCCGCCACAATCCAGCCAGCCGTTGGGCTTTTGTATAGAATTGCCGCCTTGATCGCCTCTGCCCCTGGAACGCCATGACCGTCCGTACCCGTTTCGCTCCGTCCCCCACCGGTTATCTGCATGTCGGTGGCGCCCGTACCGCCCTCTTCTCCTATCTCTTCGCCCGGCGCCACGGGGGGCGCTTCGTCCTGCGGATCGAGGATACGGACCTGGAGCGGTCGACGGCGGAGTCGGTCAACGCCATCCTGGAGGGCATGGCCTGGCTGGGGCTGGACTACGACGAGGGGCCTTTCTACCAGACCCAGCGCTTCGACCGTTACAACGCCGTCATCGATGACCTTCTGGTCAAGGGCCTGGCCTATTGCTGCGATTGCCCCAAGGAGCGTCTGGACACCCTGCGCGAGGAGCAGATGGCGGCCAAGCTCAAGCCGCGCTACGACGGTCGCTGTCGCACCCGCGAGGTCGATCCCGGCCAGCCTCACGTCATCCGCTTCCGCAACCCGGACAGCGGGGTCGTGGTGGTGGACGACCTGATCCGCGGGCGCATGTCCTTCGACAACGCGGAACTGGATGACCTCATCATCCGCCGCACGGATGGCGCCCCGACCTACAACCTGTCGGTGGTGGTGGACGACGCCGACATGGGCATCACCCATGTCATCCGCGGCGACGACCACATCAACAACACCCCGCGCCAGATCAACATCCTGCGTGCCCTGGGCAAGGAGGTCCCCCGCTATGCCCATGTGCCCATGATCCTGGGCGAGGACGGGGCGCGCCTTTCCAAGCGCCACGGGGCGGTCAGCGTGGTCGCCTACCGCGATCAGGGCTATCTGCCCGAGGCCCTGCTCAATTACCTGGTGCGCCTGGGCTGGTCCCACGGCGATCAGGAGATCTTCTCCCTCGACGAGATGGTCGCCCTCTTCGACATCGGCCAGGTCAACAAGGCCGCGGCGGCCTTCGATACCGACAAGCTCGACTGGCTCAACCAGCACTACATCCAGCACGCCGACCCCAAGCGCATCGCCCATCTGTTGCGTCCCCACCTGGGGGACCTGGGCATCGACCCCGCCGAGGGCGCCGACCTGTTGGCGGTGGTCAAGGCCCAGGCGGCCCGGGCCAAGACCCTGGTGGAGCTGGCGCGGATCAGCGCCTTCGTCTACCGCGATTTTGAAGACTACGACGAGGCCGCGGCCAAGAAGCACCTGCGCCCGGCGGCGGAGGAGCCCCTGGCCAGCCTGCGGACGGAACTGGACATGCTCGCCCTGGAGGACTGGGAGCCGGGGACCTTGGAGCACGTGGTCCATCGGGTGGCGGAGGAGTTGGATCTGAACCTGGGCAAGGTCGCACAGCCCCTGCGCGTCGCCGTGGTCGGCCGCGCCGCCTCGCCGGGGATCGACATCACCCTGACCCTGGTTGGCAAGGAGGCGACCCTACGGCGTATCGATCGGGCCCTGGACTATATCCGCCGCCAGCGGGCGGAGGGCTGAACCCAATCCGGAAAATATCCGGCCCCGGGTTTCAAGGCCGCCAGAAGGCGGGGGTCAGCAGTACCAGGAGGGTGAAGACCTCCAGGCGGCCCAGGAGCATGGCGAAGCAGAGGATCCACTTGGCGGTGGGGCTCAGGCTGGTGAAGCTAGCCCCCACCTCGCCCAGTCCCGGGCCCAGGTTGTTGATGGCGGCGGCGACGGCGGTGAAGGCTGTGGTCAGGTCCAGGCCGGTGGCGGCCAGGGCCAGGTACATGAGGATGAAGCAGGCGACATAGAGGGAGAAGAAGCCCCAGACGGCGTCCACCACCCGGTGATTGACCGTGCGTCCGCCGACCCGCACCGGGATCTGGGCGTTGGGATGGATCAGCCGGTCGATCTCCCGCAGGCCCTGCTTGATGAGCAGCAGGAAGCGGATGACCTTGATCCCGCCGCCGGTACTGCCCGCGCAGCCGCCGACGAAGCTGCTGAAGATCAGCAGGATGCCGAGGAAGATCGGCCATTCGTAAAAGGCCGAGGTGCTGAATCCGGTGGTGGTGGCGATGGAGACCGTGTGGAATAGCCCCTGGAGGAAGGCTTCCCCCCAAGTGGCATGGGTGCCGGTGAAGTAGAGGCCCAGGCAGACGAGGGCGGTAGTGAGGGCCATCAGGGCCAGGTAGAAACGAAACTCGCTGTCTTGCCAATAGCCGGTCAGGCTGAGCCGATTCCAGGCCAGAAAGTGCAGGGCGAAGTTGACCCCGGAGATGAGCATGAAGACGACGGCGATCATCTCGATCAGGTCGCTGTCGAAAAAGCCAATGCTGGCGTCGTGGGTCGAGAAGCCACCGATGGCCACGGTGGCGAAGGAATGGCCGATGGCGTCGAAGGGGGTCATGCCCGCCAGCCAGTAGGCCAGGGCGCAGGCGACGGTCAGCCCCAGATAGATGTACCACAGGGCCTTGGCGGTCTCGGTGATGCGCGGGGTCAGCTTGTTGTCCTTGATCGGCCCCGGGGTCTCCGCCCGGTAGAGCTGCATGCCGCCGATACCCAGGATGGGCAGGATGGCGACCGCCAGGACGATGATGCCCATGCCGCCCAGCCACTGGAGTTGCTGGCGGTAGTAGAGGATGGCGGGGGGCAGTTCGTCCAGGCCGATGATGACCGTGGCGCCGGTGGTGGTGAGCCCGGAGATGGACTCGAAGGCGGCGTCGGTGAGGGAGAGGTGCGGCTCCTCGGTGAGGTAGAAGGGCAGGGCGCCGGCCAGGCCCAGCACGCCCCAGAACAGGGCCACCACCAGAAAGCCATCCCGCAGCTTGAGCTCCTCGCGGTTGTTCCACACCGGCAACCAGATGAGGGTGCCCAGACCCAGGAGCAGGACCAGGGCGGTGAGGAAGGCCTGGGCCGTGCCGTCCGCGTAGAAGTAGGAGACCCCCACCGGGGGCAGCATGGTCAGGCTGAAGAGCATCAGCAACAGCCCCAGCACCTTCTGGACGGCTGTGGGCCTCATGTGGACATCCCCCACCGCCACCCGCGGCGCGGCCGCCGTCCGCCGGGGACCGGGTGGCCCCCGGCTGACAGGAACCCGGCCGTCACAGGAAGGTCACCGGGACCTGGAAGAGCTTCTCCACCTCCGCCACCCAGCGTTTGTCCTGGAGGAAGAGGATGACGTGGTCCTCGGCGGCGATGACCGTGTCGTGGTGGGCCATGAGGACCTCCTCGCCGCGGACGATGGCGCCGATGGTGGTGCCCGGGGGCAGCTTGATCTTCTCGACGGGGCGGCCGACCACCTTGCTCAGGCGGCTGTCGCCGTGGGCGATGGCCTCGATGGCCTCGGCGACCCCGCGCCGCAGGGAGTGCACCGCCACCACGTCCCCTCGGCGCACGTGTTTCAGCAGGCTGCCGATGGTGGCCTGCTGGGGGGAGATGACCACGTCGATGCCGCCGCTCTGCATCAGCTCCACGTAGGCCGGACGGTTGATCAGGGCCATGACCTTGCGCGCCCCCAGGCGCTTGGCGAGCATGGCGGAGAGGATGTTGTCCTCGTCGTCGTTGGTGACGGCGCAGAAGACGTCGGTGTCCTCGATGTTTTCCTCCCGCAACAGGTTCTCGTCGGCGGCATCGCCATGGAGGACGATGGTCCGCTCCAGGGTCTCGGCGATCTGCTTGCTGCGGTTGAGGTCGCGCTCGATGAGCTTGACCCGGAAGTCGTTCTCCGTGGCTCGGGCCAGGCGGGTGCCGATATTGCCGCCGCCAGCGAAGATCAGGCGCTTATAGGGCTTCTCCAGCCGCTGCAATTCGCCCATGACGGAAAAGATATGGCTGGGGGCGGCGATGAAGAAGACCTCGTCGTTGGCCTCGATGATGGTGTCGCCAGTGGGCTCGATGGCCCGGTCCTGGCGGTAGATGGCCGCGACCCGGGCCTCCACGTCGGGCATGTGATCGTAGAGGGTGCGCAGGGCCTGGCCCACCAGGGGGCCGCCCTCGTAGGCCCGCAACGCCACCAGTCGCACCCGGCCCCCGGCGAAGTCCAGGACCTGGAGGCTGCCGGGGTGTTGCAGCAGGCGCAGGATGTATTGGGTGACGAGCTGTTCCGGGCTGATGCAGACGTTGATCGGCAGGGCGCCGGTAGCGAACAGCTCCGGGTGTTCGAGAAAGCCCGGGGAGCGCACCCGGGCAATGCGCGTCGGGGTATGGAAGAGGGTGTAGGCCACCTGGCAGGCGATCATGTTGGTCTCGTCGCTGTTGGTGACCGCCAGGATGATGTGGGCGTCCTCCGCCCCGGCCCGTTGCAGGACGTCGGGGTGGGCGCCGTGGCCGTGGACGGTGCGCAGGTCGAAGCGATCCTGGAGCTCCCGCAGCAGGGCGGGGTTCTGATCGACGACGGTGATGTCGTTGGCCTCGCCGGAGAGATTGGCGGCCACGGACCGGCCCACCTGACCGGCGCCGAGGATGATGATCTTCATGTCAGCGCCGTTCCTTGATCTCGATCCCCAGGGAGCGGAGCTTGCGATAGAGATGGGTGCGCTCCATGCCGGCCTCCTTGGCCATCTTGCTGACGTTGCCGCCGTGCTTCTCCAACTGATACTCCAGGTAGGTCTTCTCGAACTGTTCCCGGGCCTCGCGCAGGGGCTGGTCGAAGGACATGAGGCCCTCCAGATTGGGCGCCGGGGTACTGCTGGTGGCCCCCAGGGTGGACTCGACCTCGTCCTGGGAAACCTCGTCGCCGGCGCCCAGGATCAGCACCCGCTGCACCAGGTTCTTGAGCTCGCGCACGTTGCCCGGCCAGGGGTAGTTGCGCATGTAATTCTGGGCGCCGACGCTGAAGCGCCGGTAGGGCAGCTTCTCGTGGGTGGCGAAATAGTCGACGTAGTAGTTGAGCAGTTCCGGGATGTCCTCGTTGTGCTCGCGCAGGGCGGGGACATGGAGGGGCACCACGTTGAGGTGGTAGAAGAGGTCCTCGCGGAAGCGCCCGGCGCGCACCTCCTCCTCCAGGTTGTGCTGGGTGGCGGCGATGAGGCGCACGTCGATGGTCACCGGTTCGGTGCCCCCGACGCGCAGGAAGGAGCCGGTGTCCAGGGCGCCGAGGAGCTGGGCCTGGACACTGAGGTCCATGTCCCCGACCTCGTCGAGAAGCAGGGTACCGCCGGCGGCCTGTTCCAGACCGCCGTAGTGGACATGGCCGTCCTGCTCGCTGCCGAACAGTTCCCGGGCGGCATTGACCCGGGCGATGCCCGAGACGCCCAGGTCGATGAAGGGCCGTTCCCGGCGGGCGCTCTGGGAGTGGAGAAAGCGGGCGAAGGTCTCGCGGCCGCTGCCAGCCTCACCGGTGATGAGGACCCAGGTGTCGTGCTGGGCAATGCGCTTGACCTGCTCCCGCAGGCGTTGCATTGCCGAGCTCCGGCCGACGGGTTCGTGGACCAGGGCGCTGCGCCGCTTGAGGCCGATGTTCTCCCGCGCCAGCTTGTCCGCCTCCAGGGCCCGCTCCGTGGTCAGCAGCAGCTTGGCCATGGACAGGGGCTTCTCCAGGAAGTCATAGGCCCCGAGGCGGGTGGCCTCCACCGCCGTCTCCACCGTGCCGTGGCCAGACATCATGATCACCGGGCAGGGCAGGCCATCATCCTCGGCCCACTCCTTGAGCAGGCTGATGCCGTCCAGGTCGGGCATCCAGATATCCAGCAGGATGAGGTCCGGCCGCCGTTCACGCAGGGCGCGCCGGGCGGTGGCGCCGTTTTCGGCGGTGGCGACGCCATAGCCCTCGTCCTCCAGGATCTCCTGCACCAGGGCGCGGATATCCGGCTCGTCGTCGACCACCAGGATGTAGGCTGCGCTCATGCTCGTTCTCGCTCGGACTGGGCACCGGTCGCCCCGGCCGGGGTATCGGTCGTCGGTGCGGTTGGGGTCGGGGTGAGCTGGGACCGGGGGATGACCGCTCCCGAGTCATCCCGTGGCCGGGCCCGTGGGGGATTGGATGGGGGGGCGTTGGTGGAGGCGGGCGCGGCCGGTCGGGGCGTCCCGTGGGGCGGCTCCCGGGGCGCGTTGGGGCCCTCTTCCCGCCAGAGGGGCAGGCGGGCCGAGAGGCGGGCCCCGGTCTCGAGGTTCTCCGCCCAGATGATGCCGCCGTGTTCCTCGATGATCTTCTTGACGATGGCCAGCCCCAGGCCCGTGCCCTTGGTCTTGGTGGTGACGTAAGGCTCGAAGAGCTTATCGAGCAGCTCCGGGGCGATCCCGCCGCCGTTGTCCTCTACCGCCAGTTCCAGCAGGGGCCGCTCCGGGTCCGCCAGCCGTCGGGTGGACACGCGGACCTGGGGTTGGGGCCTGTCCTCCACCGCCTCCAGGGCGTTCTTGACCAAGTTGTGCATGACCTGGCGCAGGCGCAGCGGGTCGCCCTTGATCAGGGCCTCGCCGGTCTGCAAGTCGGTCGCCACGGCGGGCACGGCCTTGTAGAGTTCCATGACCTCGGCCACCAGCCGGTCGAGGCGCACCGGCTCGGGCTCCATTTTCGGCGATCGGGCATAGTTGGAGAAGTCGTTGACCATGGCCTTCATGGCCTCGACCTGCTGGACGATGGTGTGGGTGGCGCGGTCCACCACCCGGGCCTCCCCTTCCGGCAGCTTGGCCAGCAGCTTGTGGCGCAGGCGTTCCGCGGAGAGCTGGATGGGGGTCAGCGGGTTTTTGATTTCATGGGCCAGGCGTCGGGCCACCTCGCCCCAGGCGGCGTCGCGCTGGGCGGTGATGAGGCGGGTGATGTCGTCGAAGACCACGACGTGGCCCTGCTCCGCGTCATTGGGCTGGATCAGGGGGCTGCCGCGGCAGAGGAGCACCTGGCGGCCCTCGGCGCCGAACAGGCTGACCTCCTGGCGCCATTCGGCATGGCCCTCCAGGTGGCTGCGCACCGCCTCCACCCAGGCGAGGATGTTGGGATGGTGGCTGATCAGGGCGTCCAGGCCCTCATGGCTCAGGTCCGGCTCGTTCAGGCCCAGGATCTGGCGGGCGGCGGGATTGACGGTGCGCAGGTGGTGGTCGCCGTCGAGGACGATGACTCCGGAGGACAGTCGCGCCAGCACCGTCTCCAGGTAAAGGCGCTCGGCCTCCACGGCCTGTTGGGAGCGGGCCGCGGCATCCCGGGCGCGGGCGAGGCGCCGGGTCATGGAGTTGAAGGAGGCGACCAGGAAGCTCAGTTCGTCCTCGTGGCGGGGGAGGGGCAGGCGCAGCTCGTAATCCCCCTCCGCCACGGCGCGGGTCCCGCGGGCGATGGCCGCCACCGGGGCCACCAGCCGCCGGGCGAGGTGGAAGGCGGCGATCAGGGCGGTGAGGAGGCCGAACAGCAGGACCAGGGACAGGCTGAGAGAGAAGCTCCATTTCAGGGACTTGCGCAGGTAGCTCAGCTCCTTGTAGCGGTTGTAGGCCTTCTCCAGATTGGCGGTGAGGCCGCTGATGTGCTCCGAGGTGGGAAAGAGGGCCTGCATCACCAGGTTGCGCCCCAGGGGGTCCGCCACCAGCACCCGGATCACCAGTTCCCGGTTGGCGCCGGTCTCCAACTCCACCTGATTGCTGCCGGCGCTGGCGCGGCGCAAGAGTTCCCGGTCCGGCAGATTGGGCACCAGTTGGGTCGGGTCCTCGCTGGAATTGCCCCGCACCTGGCCATTGCCGCTAAAGACGGCGATCTCCAGGGCCCCCGCCTGTTGGCGCAACTGGCCCAGCCGCAGGGCGAGGGCGGTGGCGGAACTGTCCTCGATCCCGGCTAGCAGTTGTTCGGTATAGCGGATGAGGACGCGCTGATTGAGGTCCAGGGAGGCCTGGTTCAGGGTCAGGGCATCCTCCATGGCGCGATCGATCTCGACGTCGAACCAGGAGTCGATGCCGCGCAGCAGGAAGCCGAGAGAGTAGTAATAGACGACGGCTACCGGCAGCAGGGAGACGACGCCGAAGAGCAGCACCAGGCGACCGGTGAGCCGGGAGCCGGCGACCTGGTGGCGGTAGTCGCGGAACAGGCGCAGCAGATTGGCCGCCACCATGCCCGCCAGGGCCACCAGACCCAGGAGCACCACCGCCAGGAGGGGGACGAAGGCCCGGCTCAGGCTTTCGGAGTTCTGCACCGCCCCGCTCATCAGGTCGAGGGCGATGAGCAGGACGGCCAGGAGCAGGATGACCGGGAACAGGCCCGGCTGGCGCCAGCGGGTCAGGGTTTCAGCGGCCATGTGGTCCAGCCCGAGGACAGCTTCCAGGAGGGCAGCAGGTAGGCCAGGGGGCGCAGGGGCAGGGGCAGTTCCTCGATGTCGAGGGAGATCTTGAGATCGATCTCGTACCGGGCCTCCGCCACCAGTTCCGTCTGGCTGAGCAGGGGCAGATTCCGTAGGTCTCCCAGGGCGGCCAGGGCGGCGTCCCGGGTGACGTAGCGTTGGCCGGCGCCCGGGACGGGTCCCACCAGGAAGCGCTCCGCCAGGGGCTGGTAGCGGATCTCGTAACGCAGGCGACGATCCACCAGGCTGGCGTCCCAGATCCAGTCGTCGACCTGGCGGACCTGATAATAGACCTCGATCGTGAGGGGGACCCCGTTATCCAGGGCCTCCAAGGCCCGGGGGCTCAATTCCGGGGCGAAGCGGACGTCCATCAGCCACAGGTCATCCTGGGCGCGGACCGTGACCTCCTCGATCGGGAAGGCCGGACGAGCCGCCACGAGGCCGGGCAGCAAGCACAGGAGCAGGCCCAGCCAGTGGAGGGGCCGGACCGGGAGCGCGGGCGCCATGCCCGTATCTGGGGGGCTGGGTGGGTGATTCATGTGGCCTCCTTGCGCAAGCGGGCAAAGTAGAAGCCGTCGCCCCCCGCGAGGCTCGGCAGGACCTGGCGGCCACGGTTGCGGGGCTGACCCCAGTCCGCCTGGATGGGGTCTTCGACGGCATCCCGGTGGCGGGAGAGGAAGGCGCGGACCTGCTCCTCGTTCTCGGCCGCCAGTAGGGAGCAGGTGACATAGAGCAGGGTACCCCCCGGGGCCAGGAGGGGCCAGAGGGCCTCCAGCAGCCGCTCCTGCCGGGCGGCGAGGGCCTCGATGTCCGTGGGGCGGCGCAGCCACTTGATGTCCGGATGGCGGCGGATGACCCCGGTCGCGGAGCAGGGCGCGTCGAGGAGGATACGGTCGAAGGGGGTCTTGATCCCTACAAGCCAGTCTTCCGGCGGCCCGGCGACGTCCCCCGCCGCGACCCAGTCGTCCGGTGGTGCGGCGGCGTCACCCGCCACGACCCGGGCCTGGAGGCCGAGCCGCCGCAGGTTGGCGGTCACCTGTTGCAGGCGTCCGGGGTCGAGGTCGAGGGCGGTGAGGTCGAGACGGCCGTCGGCCAGTTCCAGCAGGTGCGCCGTCTTGCCCCCCGGGGCGGCGCAGGCGTCCAGGACTCGCTCGCCGGGCTGGACCCCCAGTAGGGGCGCCGCCAGTTGGGCGTGGAGGTCCTGGATGGACACCAGGCCCTCCGCATAACCGGGGAGGCGCGCCATGGGCAGGGATGGGTCCAGGCGCAGGGCGGCGGGGGCATGGGCCGGGGCGTCCGGGAGGGCGGCGGGCTCGGCGACCAAGGCTGGGGCCGGTAAAACCCCGGCGGCGATCAGCCGGGCACGATAGGCGTCCCGCTCCAGGGCCAGGCGGTTGACCCGCAGCCACTGGGGGGGCTGGGCGTTGCTGGCGGCGACGATCGCTTCCCATTCATCCGGCCAGTCCTGACGCAGGCCCTCCAGCAGCCAGCGGGGAAACAGCCAGCGGGCCTCCTCGTCACGCTCCGCCACGGCCAGGAGGGCGGCGCGCTCGCGCTGGAAACGGCGCAACAGGGCGTTGACCAGCCCGGCCGCCCAGTCCTTGCCCAGGACCCGGGTCGCGGCGACGGTGGAGGCGACGGCGGCATGGGGGGGAATGCGGGTTGCGAGGAGTTGGTAGAGGCCGATCAGGATCAGGGCCTCCAGGGCAGCCTCCTCGGGACGCAGGGGCTTGTTCAGCAACTGTCTGGCCAGGGCCCGGAGCCGGGGTAGCAGGCGCAGGGTACCGTAGCTCAGCTCCTGGACCAGGGGACGGTCCCGCTCCTGGTCAAGCCCGGCGACTTGCTCCAGGGCCTCGGTGAGAGACCGTCCCTCCCGGAGCACGGCGCCGACCAGGCGCGCCGCGGCCGCCCGGGCCTGGGCGCCGGCGGCGGGTGTACCGCTGCTGTCGGGGGCTCCGCTGGCCTGACTACCAGGCGCGATGTTTACAGGTGCCTGGCTGCCATTGGTTCGGGTACCGCTGTCGGGGGCCGTGGCGGGTTTGTCTCGCGACGGATCGCCGGCGCGGGGGGCACGGGGCGGCCTGTCCGGCCAGGGGTTGGAGGGGCG
>WBZM01004230.1_pt1 | contig 10582 bp, 13 predicted proteins | sample 5204271 | NCBI WGS metagenome assembly WBZM01 (sample SAMN12344346, study PRJNA552823) | activated sludge metagenome | biome: Activated sludge suspended growth; feature: Nitrification reactor; material: Wastewater; isolation source: activated sludge from nitrification reactor of wastewater...
TCGACCCCGACCTGCCGTTCGAGCATTTCCAGACCGGACGTTCGCCGATAGAGCCAACGTCGTGCAAGCGGCCGTTGAATCCTCTCAGGACGATGCGGGAATTTAAGCGGCAGGTTCGAAAGCGGCCCACGGGATAACGTCGAACGGCCCGCGCCCCGAAGGGATCAGCATGAACCAATCTTCTCTGGCGAGCGACGGCTGCGCAGGACAGGCTCGCAGGGATCATTGTGCCGCATGCATGACCAGGCGATCGCGCCATGGGTGATTGCCGCCTATGCGCGGTGCCAACGCAGCACCGCCTGTGCGCCGTAGACCAGAAGGCAACGCAGATCGGGATAATGTCTGTTTCATCCAACAGTGCTGCCCGCGAGGCAGCCGAAGCTCAGGAGAAATAATGGATGCGCTCGACACACTCTTTGCGCATTTCAAACCCGCGGCACGGATGTCGTTCAGCGGTGCTGTGTGCGGCATGCTCGCCGATGGACATGACGATGGGCTGGGTCATCTGCACTTGCTGCGGGCCGGCCGCATTACGGTCCAGCCGCACGCTTCGCGGGCCTTGCATCTGGCCGAGCCTGGCGCCGTCCTGGTGCCGCGCTCCTTACCTCACACGTTGACCGCCGACGAGGGCAACGACGCCACACTGGTATGCGCCACAGTCGAGATCGGCGCGCACGCCGGCGCGCCGCTGGCGCTGGCGTTGCCTGCAGTGATTGCAATGCCCTTTTCGACCCTGCCACAGTTGCGACCTGCGCTCGAGTTACTTTTCAGTGAGTTCGATGGCGCCAACTGTGGTCGGCAGACCGCATTGGATCGGTTGCTTGAATACATCTTCATTTGCCTGATCCGTCATCAGATTGATGCGGGGGTCGTCCGCCAAGGCTTGCTGGCCGGCCTGGCCGATCCGCACCTTTCACGCAGCCTTGCTGGCATGCACGAGAATCCGCAACGCCACTGGACCTTGGAGACACTGGCCGAGGAGGCGAATCTGTCACGTGCACGTTTTGCCGAGCATTTCCATCAGATCATGGGCTTGCCGCCGATAAGTTATCTCGCGGCCTTGCGCATGAGTGTGGCGCAGGAACTCCTGCTCCGCGGCCGGCCCGCTAAGGTGGCTGCCACGCGGGCCGGATACTCCAGCGCTGCGGCCTTTACGCGAGCGTTCGTTCGCAGCGTGGGGCAATCTCCCACTCAGTGGCTGGCCGCGCGTGCTCAATCGTAGCCGCGTGGCGCCACCCGTCGCGCTCGCGGGTCGGTGGCGTATACCCACGACCAGCGCGATACGTTCTCGGTGCGCCGCAATCGCTAGTCCGGGTGGAAACGGCTGCCCGAGTTGCGCACGTTAGGGCGCTGCCGCGCGGTCGTAACCCAGCACTCGAAAAAAGCGGCACTGCCCTCCGATGGCAGGCGCGTTCTCAACTCGCGGCTGGCGTTCAATCCGATCACGAAGGGTCGCGCCAAAAAAACATTCGAGACAGCAGTTTGTCCTTCAATACGAAGGCATGGAACAAGGCTGCTGCAACATGGATACCCAACAGAACCAGAAAACCAGCGATGAGCATCCTGTGCCAGTGGAACAACAGGTAGGACAGGCCGCTCTCCGGGCGGGAGACAAGGTTGTACACGGGCACCAAGGCAAACGCTTCCTCCAGGCGGCCTTCGAGCATCCGCGCCAGCCAGGGTGCGAGCGGAATCAGCAGCGCGACGCTCAACAGCAGCGCATGCCAGAAGCCAACCCAGCCCTGTCGGAAGCAGTCGCGCCGCAACCAGAGCCACACGATCGCCAGCATGCCCACCATCAGCCCGGCCCCGCGATGCAGTGCAAAAAGCCCGTCCCGTGTCAGTATGCGCGGCGGCGAGCTGAAATCGAACGCCTCCAACCCGGTGAGCAGAGCAGTAAGCATCAAGCCGATGATGAGCAGGTGCCCCAAACGTGCGGCAATCGGCTTGATGGTTTTCGACCTCTCCGGCATCGCTCCAAAGTCGTTCATTCCCAATCGCATTTCACTGCGAGAACAGCGGGGTCCTGTCCCCGATGTCCGGTGGGCGTTCATGTTGTCGAACGGTTGTGCTCGACCGGGCGCCGCTGCAGCTTCCAGTTGGGTCGCACAAAGTGGCAGGTGTAGCCGCCGGGGTTGCGCAACAGATAGTCCTGGTGCTCGGGCTCTGCCTGCCAGAATTCACCGGCAGGCCGCACCTCGGTTACCACCTTGCCAGGCCACAAGCCGGACGCCTCGACATCGGCGATGGTGTCGATGGCGATCTCGCGCTGGACCTCGCTGGTGTAGTAGATGCCGGAGCGATACGACGCGCCACGGTCGTTGCCCTGCCGGTTGGTCGTGGTGGGATCGTGGATCTGGAAGAAGAATTCCAGGAGGTCGCGGTAGCTCAGTTTGCGCGGATCGAACACCACTTCGATCGCCTCGGCGTGACTGCCATGATTGCGATAGGTGGCGTTGGGAACGTCACCGCCGCTATAACCCACGCGCGTGCCCGTTACGCCGGGCAGCTTGCGGATCAGATCCTGCATGCCCCAGAAGCACCCTCCCGCAAGGATCGCAGTTTCGGTCGTATTCATGGTGAACTCCAATTACTTCAATGTCGCAAGGTAGGCGACGATCGCATCGCGTTCGTCGGTCGCGGCGACGCCCTTGAAGAAGCGCCCCATCAGGTTGCCGGGGATGAATCCACGTGTATCGGCCAGATGCTTGACGAGATTCCCGGGTGACCAGACCACGCCAGAGTTACGTAATGCATCGGAGTATTGATAACCCGGTGCGCTTCCGGCCGTGCGCCCCATCACCCCGAACAGCGATGGCCCGGTGCCATGCTCGTTGGCAGTGGCCGAGTGGCAGGCGGTACAGGTCTGCATGAACAGTTGCTTGCCCATGGCCACCTTTGGCTGCTCGTCCGTCATTTGCGCGCCGCTGGTCGTGGCCTTGACGCGATGCCCTTCGTCCGGTTTCAGACCTCCGCTGCGCGCGGCCTCGGGGGTGAACTGCAGCGCCTTTTCGCCGAGCGCTGGATAGGCGTAGACGTAGATCCAGTCCATCGCTTTGGCCGGAACGTGACATTGGAGGCAGTCGGTCTTGTAGTTTGTGGCGATTTGCTTTGAGCGATCCTTCGGATCGAACTGTGCCCAGCCCCAGCCATCACCCCACAACGGGTTGGCTGGGAAGCGCCCCTTAACGTCCTTGACCATGACGAACCAGGTTTTTCCATGAGCGCCCCAGAAGGCCTTCCCGGTCGTATGGGCAGATCCGATGGCCTCGAGCACCTCCTTGATGATCACGGCCCCGTCGGGGAACGCGCCGCTACGGCGGTAATGCGCCACGTCTTCGGGGCGCGCATAGACGACGTGCGTGTCGGCCACACCATCGGCTCCGGCCACCGCCCAGGAGCCGATGTGCACGTAGCCGCTGGGGAAATGCGCGGGGAAGGTGATGTTGCCACCGGCGTCGACGAGGGAGCTGAAGGATGCCTCCTCCCCTCGCCGAGCCGATGAATCCGCGGCTGCGGCCGTCGCCGCCACGATGGTGGCCCCGAATAGGACGTAACGAACGCAGCTTTGCATCATCACTTTCTCCTAGGTCGTAGCGCGTTTAACGAGGAAGCGGATTCAGGATCGGCTTGTAGAGCTTGACGTACACCATGTCTTCATCGGCGTTCGCAATGTGGCAACCTGCGCACTCCCCGACCGGGCGCAGCGACGCCGCCTTCAGGTAGGGCGGTGCGCTGTGGTTGAAGTTGAAGTAGCCCCAGTTCTTGGTTTCGGCGAAGCGCTTGCTGTCCTTGACGGACACGTCCAGGCCGTTGACGGGGCCCGGGAAGTAACCCCGGCCCGAGGGCTCAAAGCGCGAACCGTCCGGGAACTCGGCCGGTCCGTCGACCAACTGCAGCTCCTTGACCATCATGGTCCCTTCGGGCCACTTGCCGGTTGCGCGGTAGGCCTTGAACGCCGACGGTTGCACGTACACGTTATGGAACTCAGGGAAGTTGGCCTTGCCGTTGTTCAGCCCGTGCGGCGTCAGCGGCGCGCCGATGAACACCCACTGGCGGAAATCCACTGGCTGCACCAGCTCCCCCTTGGCATTGAATTCCGGCGCGTATTCGATCTGCGGATAGGCGGAGTTTTTCGGCTTCGCAGCGTCTGCGCCCACGGCAGATCCTGCCGTGAGCGCGGAAAGCGCCACGATGCTGCAGGCCAATGCCTTCGCGGGTGTCGATGCCGTGATCCGATGTCCGAATATTGTTGTCATGGGTGTCATGGTCATTCCTTTCCTTCTCTGTGTTGGTCGTCCCGCGGCGCCCGGCGTGCGCAGTTGCGTCTCGGGTGAGGTAATACTGGCACTTGCAACTGGTTCAATTGTCTCGAATGCTTTGCCGTTCGTCTCGAGCCAGCCCGTGGTGACGAACGCCCACACCGTGCATACCCATACGAGGTAATCGCATTTAAGACAACCAGCGGTTCCGATCAGACTATTGATCAAACCAAACAGACCATTGGTTCCTGTCGCGTCCTAGACTGCAACGAACCTCTCTCTTGTCCAAAGCGTAGATCCGAAACGGGAGCTCTGTTGCATATGGATTCGACGATTCTTGACCTCGCGGCCGCCCTCGGTTGGGGGCTGGTATCCGTCGCTGGCCTTGCGGTGGGCGCCTTTATCGGCTTGTACGGGAGTCTGAAGCATCGGTCCGTGGCGGCGACCATGGCGGTGGCAGCCGGCCTGCTGCTGGCGGCGGCCACGGTGGAGTTGGCCGCGAATGCCATCGAGATTGCGCCGTCCGCCGCCGCCGGGCTATTGGCCTTGCTCGTCGGCGCCGTGGCATTCAGCTGCGCCAATGCCGCCTTGGCGGCGCGCGGCGCGGCAGACCGGAAGCGCTGCGGGGAGTGTGTCGCCCAGCCCCAGGAGGCGCTCGCGCCGGGCAGCGGGCTCGCCATCGCACTCGGCACGGCGATGGATGCCATACCCGAAGCGCTGGTGCTTGGCCTGACGCTGAAAAGCGTTGGGCCGCAGATGGTGCTGATCACTGCCATCTCGCTGGGCAATCTACCCGAAGCGTTGTCGGGCTCGGCGGGGATGCTCGCGGCAGGTCGAAAGCCGGGCTGGATCCTGTCGGTGTGGGGTGCCGTGGCCATCGCGACGGTGGCGCTTACGGGCATGGGCTTCGTTCTGGCCGGCAGCATTTCACCCGGCATGTCGGCCGTCCTGGAGTTGTTCGGCGCCGGCGCACTGATCGCGATGGTGACCGAGACGATCATCCCCGAGGCCGTGCATGGCACGCCGCGATTTGCCGGCACCGTTGCCGCCGTTGGTTTCGGCGCCCTGCTGCTGGTTGGTCAGTTGGCCCATTGAGGGCCATACATTGCATCCGGCGAGTGGCTTTTTTGGAGAGATCGAGATGCACCAATGGACTGACGTTATTTCACGCGCCCAGCAGGGCAATCCCGCGCCCGACCGGCGCATCGAGAAGACACCCGACGAGTGGCGCAAGCAACTCACGGCCGAACAGTTCCGCGTCACTCGCCTTGCCGGCACCGAGCGTGCATTCAGCTCAGCCATGTGCAGCCTGTTCGAGCCCGGACGCTACCGCTGCGTATGCTGCGGCACGGAGTTGTTTGACGCTGCGAACAAGTTCGAATCGGGCACCGGCTGGCCCTCGTTCACGCAACCGCTGAGCGATAATGTCGTTGCCTACATCTCCGACGGCAGTCATGGCATGCAGCGCATCGAGACCCGCTGCAACGTCTGTGCCGCGCATTTGGGTCACGTGTTTCCGGACGGACCACCGCCTAGCCGGTTACGTTACTGCATCAATGCAGTCGCGCTGGAGAAGGAGAAATGAAGCGGCCTGTGCACGAGTTGGGGATCGTGGGGCAACTCGCCCCGGCCTGGTCGGCGCAGCGCTGGGTGGATGCCCAGGGACGGCCGCGTGCGCCGCTGACCCTGTCCAATCTGAGCGGACGATGGAAAATTCTGTTCTGTTTTCAGAGTTGGTGTCCGGGTTGCCACTCGCACGGCGCGCCGACGATGCGGGCGCTGGTGCAGGGTTTGGCCGGACAAGACAGCGTCGCGTTGCTGGCCGTGCAAACCGTGTTCGAAGGCTTTGAGGTCAACACCTACGACGCGATGCTCGGTTTCCAGGCCGAGCAGCGCCTGTCCATTCCCTTCGCGCATGATCCCGGCGATGCGGCTACCGGCCTGAGGTCGGATATCCTGATGCGCTACCGCACCGGCGGCACGCCATGGTTCATCGTGATCGACCCGCAGGATCGGGTAGTGTTCAACGACTTCCACGTTGACGCCGACGGCCTAGTGCGGCAGGTGGCGCCAGGGGTGGATTCAGCCAGCGGGGAGGAGCCGCTCGCTTGAAGCGGTGCGGCGCACGTTAATGGGAAGTCTGCGCGAATTGATATCGGCCGGACCCCAGCCCGGCCGCATCGAGACCATCGTGCTGCGTCCGGCACGCGGAGTGGCTGCGGTCGTAGTGGACGAGGCAGAGTTGGTCGAGGGGCGGGGGCTGCTGGGCGACCGGCACGCCGCGCGCACCGCACTGGGCGTCAACGGGCAGGCGCGCGCCCTGACGCTGATCCAGGCCGAGCATTTGCCGCTGCTGGCGCGCTGGACGGGGGGCGAGCGGATCGATCCTGCGTTGTTGCGGCGAAATCTTGTCGTCTCCGGGCTGAACCTGCTGGGCCTGCGGTCGCCATTTGCCGATCAACCGCGGCTGTGGCGGATCGGACCATCGGCGGTCATCGAAGTGAGCGGCCCGTGCGAGCCGTGTTCACGCATGGAAGACGTGCTCGGCCCGGGCGGATACAACGCGATGCGCGGTCACGGCGGCGTGTACGCGCGTGTCGTGAAGGGAGGGCTATTGCGTCGGGGCGATCTGTTACAGGCACTGGGTGGATGACATGCCTGTCTCAGCCAATCAAGACCACCACTATCCCTGTACCAGCGCTGCTCCGGGCCGAGCAGGCGCCTCATTTCGCGGTGGCCGCGGATTCCCGCGAGCGCCGCGACTGTATCAGATTTCAGGCAGTCGGAATGGTAGTAGCTGGCCCACCAGCAGCTCCCGCCGTCGTATAAGGGATTCTGCCGCCGCGCACAACCTCAGCCGACACAAAAACGGATTCTTCGCGCAATTTCGTGTCTCGCAGGGTGACAACGTGGTTAAACACTGCTGCCCTTGCGCGGTGCTCGTGCCGGTCGCTAACGAAGTAGCCGAACCGCTCAAACTGCATACGGACGACCCTTGGCGCCAAAGGAGTCAAACGTTGAGCAGATATCCGCGGTTTCCTGGCCTTCTGGAAAGGGGGGCGGATCGTCGACTGAGTCGTTGTCAGTCACCCCATTGACGATGAGGAGAACCGTGTGTCGTTTGCCCTGAGCGCTATCGCCGTCGCCTTTGCTGTCGGTTTCGCCATGAAGCGGGCCGGTCTGTGCACCTATGCGGCGGCGGAAGACATTGTCCAGCACGGCGATCCGGGTCGTCTGCTGGTATTTGTCGGCGCCACCGCCTGGGCGGCGTTGGTGGTGGTGCCCCTGAACTGGCTGTTTCCTGGGTTATTTGCCCTGTCGGACAGCCACGGCCTGTGGCTCACCGCGCTGCTGGGCGGCTTAGTGATGGGTCTGGGCGCCCATCTGAACCGGGGCTGCATGTTCGGCACCTTCGTCCAGCTGGTGAGCGGCAACCTGACCTACCTGGGGACCCTGGCCGGCATATCCCTTGGGGTGATCCTGGTGGATCAGTTGCTGGGTTTGGTGGCGCCCGCTCTGAACCGGACCTCCGCCTTGGTCGGCCCCGGTGCCGCGGCCGCCTTGTGGCTAACCCCACTGGGGCTGTTCGCTCTTGCAATGTTGGTGCGTCCCGCGGTGATTGAGCGGCTGTGGGCGCGCTCCGAGACGGCGGTCGCGACGGTGTTGGTAGCCGGAATCGGAGGCGGCACGCTGTACGTCGCGGTGGCCGGCTGGGACTACGCCAGTGTGGTGGCCGGCACCACCCGAGTTGCACTCGATGCCAGGGTGTCGGGGCTTACGCTGTTGGCCGCCTCTTGCACCCTGGCACAGATCGTCGGCGGGATTGTCGCGGCGCTCAGCAGCGGTAGTTTCCGGCTGCAGTGGCCGCGATCGCGGCCGTTGATCGGCAACATCTTGGGGGGCACGCTAATGGGCGGCGCGGCCGCAATGGTCCCCGGCGGCAACGACGGCATGCTGCTGACCGGTATCCCCAGCCTGGCGCCCCACTCGATCATCTCCTTCAGTTTCATAGTCATCGCCATGCTTGCGCTGGTTTACCTGCTGCACAGACGGCCGGTGAAGCAAACACAACCGGAGTAAAAGATGCGCTAACAAGTCACCTTCAGGAACATCCGCTTCAACCCAGACATTTCCTCCTTTCACGAGCCCATTTTCCTGTGACCGACGTGACCAGACAGATACCGTCATATCACCTGCTCGCGCGGCTGTTGCGCGGCTGTTGTTGCACTGGATCATCGCCCCCGTTGAAATTCTGGAGCAGAACTTGTTGATCGGTCGTCCGGTTGCGAATAGCGAACGCGAACTGGTGATCGGCCGTCGTTCGCATGGATATTTGATCTTGTATCGCCATGTCCCCGGGATTCATACGGTGTTCGTGCTGGTGATCTGCCGCCAGAGCGAGGCCGGCTACTCCGAGCGAGATTCGGCCGGGTAAAGCTCTTACTACCGTATTGCAGAGCTGACTCTTGTGGTGGTTAGTCTGAACGCTCCGGACGTCGGGTTCAGGGTCGGCTTTATGTCATTCTCGCTACCGCATTCTTCCATACGGCTACGTCTCTTGATGGCTAGACCGAGAGCTCGGGTAGGCGATGGCCAACGTCTGCAGCGCTCGGAAGGCTGCCCCTTGCCTGCGAAAAGTCGAGTAGCCAGGCGAATGGCGGCTTACGGGGGCACCGTCCACTCAAGGTCGGCTTTGGGGAAAAATCGCCACCGGCAGGACATGGCCGAGCGCTGTCCTCTGCGATGCCAATCTGAAAGCCGACGTTCGTCTCGCCTGGGGAAATTTATGTCTGCTCACCGGACACATGATTGAACTGGCGCAACCGGCCACAACCAGCCATAGCAGCCCCGAAAACTTGAGCTGCCCGAACGGCTGCTCATTCATCAGATACCGGACGCCAGACTGTTGATCGGTCTTCGCGGCGATTTGCGAATACACGAAATCCGCCCATGCTAACTGTTGGAACGTCGAACCGTTTGCGTCTGCCGTTTTTTGATTAGAGGCCTAGCGTTAATAACGCAGATTTCAGACCAATATGGCTTAGGACAACGGCCATGATCCGATGGCGGCAGCATCAAAAACTGCTTGGTCAAAGGCGCGGGGCCGGCAGCCCGAATTTCTCAGGCAAATCGTTTCCCCATATATCCAGACAAGGTTCAGAGTCCCCAGATTCGTTGCCTAAGGCGTACGCGCCAAACGTGCAATCTTTTGCTTCAAATATCGGCTGGACGGCAAATCCTTGAGCATCGAAGGGAACTATCAATCTACGGTATCGCTTTCCCGCAATGGCAACTGCGCCTGCACCCCCCCCTGCCGCCACGATTAGTATGACCCCTCCATACGTATAGGCGCTTCCATAACTGATCCAGGATTCATCGCCAGCGACTGAGTCCGGTTCACCGAGGTGCATCATCACATCCTCCCGCGAGGTCTCCGCCGACCTGATGAACGCGGGAACTACCCCCGGCACATTCTGCCGCGACCCTAGCCCGTAACCGGGAGGAATAGGCACCGGGCAGCCAGCAAGTGAGACGGAGGCCAAGAGGGCTAGGATCGATGACCGAAGCGCATTGCTCATGATCAAGCGCCCCTATTCTTGGTATTCTTCCTTGATTCTGACCAAAGAATGCCGGCGCAGAACACCCTGTTCATCGATAGCCAGTACCAGACTGTACTTGCCTGTGAACCCTCTGCCGGTCCTCTTTGACAGTACATAGCCCGAACCGTCCTCATCAAGCCGGTAGGTCAATATCCGACCGCCCTCGAATGTCGCGCTGGGCTCGGCCAACCGCAGGTAAATCTCTTCCCGCGTCGTCACTCCGTCTTGCAGGAAGCTCAGCAACTTTTTATTCCCAACCGGCGTGCTGGCGCATCCCACCAAAGTCAAGAAAAGCAAAGTCAACAACCACCCTCTATGTCTTGTCATCAAACCATCCAACGCTGCGCAATTAAAGTTAATGACACCCACTTGAAATCAATGTACTGCCCGCTGCCCCGCATTGCAAATGATGTACGCGTTTAGCGATTTTGAGAACATTGACGCATACGCCTCCATAGCGATCAAAAAGTGGCCATATTGCTTGTAGATGTCATCAGACCGCCCAGGGTCGGGAGCACCTGTTCGCTGGATGGGAAAGCAGGCATTCAAGGCCATGAGAGGCTGAAAGGCAGCTTCCTGCCCGACTGCCGCCCGATACTGAACAACTGGCCAACGGCCGGATTGGTTAAGGTTTGTTCGACGCCTGCCGTACCGCTGAGCGATCGCTGGCCCGACGAGGCCAGCGGGCAGGCGTTGGACAAAGCGCCAGGGAGGAAACCG
>WBZM01004232.1_pt1 | contig 10580 bp, 7 predicted proteins | sample 5204271 | NCBI WGS metagenome assembly WBZM01 (sample SAMN12344346, study PRJNA552823) | activated sludge metagenome | biome: Activated sludge suspended growth; feature: Nitrification reactor; material: Wastewater; isolation source: activated sludge from nitrification reactor of wastewater treatment...
GCCGACTTCCACCGCGCTCAGGGCGCCGCCCTCTCCGCGCAGACCGAAGGCCAGCACGACGGCCGCCAGCATGGCGACGTTGAGCAGATCGAGAGCGGGGCGCAGCAGCCAGGCGTTGGCCTTGAGCTCGCGTACCCGGGACCCGAAGTGGTTCTCGTTGATGACCGCGTAACGCTTGCCGTAGCGCGCCGTGGCGCCCGTGACCTGCAGCACCGCCATGCCGCCGATGGATTCCGCGGTCTGCACGTTGAGCTCGCTGCGCAGCTCCCGCGTGCGGGCCACGGCCGGGGCGGACAGCCGGCGGTACAGCGCCACGATCACGAACACGGCGGGGATCAGGGTGGCGACGATGGCCATCAGCCGCAGGTCCAGGAAGGCCATGGTCGCCAGCAGCATCGTGACCATGATGACGCAGTCGAGCATGACGAACAGCACCTGCACGTAGAGCTGCTTCACCGCCTCGGTGTCGTTGGTGACCCGGCTCACGAGCTGGCCGGTGATCGCGCGGTCGAAGTACGCGATGGGCAGCATCAGCACGTGACCGTACACCGATTCCCGGATGCGCCGGACCGATCGCATGGCGAGGCCCGCCAGGCGCGCCAGCTGGAAATAGCGGATCCAGCTCGCGGTGACTCCGGCCACGAGCGCGCCGCCCAGAAGACCCACGATGGAGCCCACGGCAGGATCCCGTGGCACCAGGTGGCGGTCGATGAAGGCCTTGCCGAGCGCCGGTCCCAGGGCGTCCAGCGCACCGGCCACCGCGAGCCACAGCAGACCGAGCCACAGGTGTCGGCTCTCGGGCTTCGCGGCGCGCCACAGCAGCGCGCGGGCGCGGCTGCCCGTGGATTCGCGCCCGGTGGAGGACGTGTCAGGCGGCATCGAGCGAGGCCTCCAGTTGCTGGATCCGCCACTGCTGCGCGTACCAGCTTTGCTCCACCCCCCTGGCCAGCAGGCCGGCGTGGGTGCCCCGTTCGGTCACTCGCCCATGGCGCATCACCACGATGTCGTCGGCGTCGGCGAGCGTGGACAGGCGATGGCTCACGATCAGCACCGTCCGGCCGGCACGCTCCCGCCGCAGTTCCGCGAGGATGCGATGCTGGGTTTCCGCGTCCACGGCCGACAGCGCGTCGTCGAGCAGGAGCAGCGGCGCATCGGTGAGCAGGGCGCGGGCGATCGCGACGCGCTGGCGCTGCCCACCCGACAGCGTGAGGCCCCGTTCACCGACCGGCGTCTCGTAACCGCCGGGGAAGCGCTCGATGTCGTCGTGAATGGCGGCGATTCTCGCGGCGCGCTCGATTTCCTTCTGCGTTGCCGCGGGATTCCCGAGAGCGATGTTCTCCGCCACGCTGGCCGAGAACAGGATGGGCTCCTGCGGAACCCATGCGATGGCGGAGCGCAGCGCCTGCAACGTGAAGCGGTCCAGGTCCGTGCCGGCCCAGCGGATGCGGCCGGCATCCGGCGTCCATTGGCGCAGGAGCAGCTTCACCAGCGTGCTCTTGCCGGCCCCCGTGGGCCCGACGACGCCGACCGTGGTTCCGGCCGGGAGTGTCAGCGACACGTCGTCCAGCGCCGGCACCGCCGCACCGGGATACGAGAAGCACACGCCGGCGAAGTCGATGTTTCCGCGCGGCGGTTCCGCGATGTCGCCGTGGTCGTCCACGGCCAGAGGCTCGTCGAGCACCGCGCTGACGCGGGTCCACGCCGCACGTCCCCGTTCCCACAGCGAGAGCACCCACCCCGCCGCGAACATGGGCCAGATGAGCTGGCCCAGATAGAGGCCGAAGCTCGTGAGCTCGCCCAGGGTGAGCTCCTGGTGCCAGACGAGCCAGCCACCGAAGGCCAGCGACAGCACCATCGCGGCGCTCAGCGTGGTACCCACGGCCGGTTCGTAGGCCGCCTCCCAGCGCTGGGACTGGAAGCTCGCCTCGGCAGCGGCGCCGGCCAGATCGGAGAACCGTGCGCTGCTGCGATACTCGAGCCCGAGGGCGCGCAGCGTCCGCACGCCGGTGACCGTCTCCTGCACGTGATCGTTGAGATCCGCGAAACGCTGCAGGGCATCGCGGGACCGGTCGTGGACCTGGGTGGAGATCCGCCAGAACGCGAATGCCATGAACGGAAAGGGCAGCATGGCCACCAGGGCGAGCCGGCCGTCCACGCCGGCCACCATGGCGATCACCACGAGGATGAACGTGAGCGTGCCGTCGAAACCGGCCAGGACGGCTTCGCCGGCCGCCATCTCGATGGCATCGACGTCGTTCGTGGCGAGCGCCATGAGGTCGCCGGTGCGCCGGGTCTGGTAGAAGCGGGGTCCCTGGCGCGACAGCTTGTCGTAGAGCCGCCGGCGCAGTTCCACGCCCATGCGGTACGACGCGGAGTACAGGCGGATGCGCCATGCCACGCGCAGGCCATAGATCGCGACACCGGCCGCAAGGATCCAGGTGACCTCGATCCACAACTGGCGCGTGTCCAGGCGGTGCGCCACCAGCGCATCGACCACGTGCCCGATCTGGCGCGGCAGCCACACGGTGAGCAACGCGATACCGGCCAGCATGACGGCGGCAGATGCATACGCCCGCACGTGCCCGCGGACGAACGAAAGAATGAGCCGGGCGAGCGTCATTCGCTTCGCGCGGGGCAGCGGGAGGGGACGAACGGCAACGGAGAGCGTCGCAGGCGCCGCAGGCCGCCGCCCGTCAGACGAAACGGTGCTGCGCCACCGGGCGCGTCACTGCGCGGCGACGGCACTGATGCGCGAGATGCGGACGACGATGCGTCCCCACTGCTGATTGCGCAGTTCCACCCACTCCTGGCCTTCCAGCCGGATCACGCCGCCCGAAATGGTGTGGGAGTCGAGGTAGATCGTCACGCCCTTCTTGTCGCGCTGGCTGTTCTCGAGCGCCTGCACGATGGCGTTGTCCGCGGCATCGGCAAAGGCTGGCGGAACGGCCAGGGCCGTCATCAGGGCGGCGGCAAGCATGGCAAGGCGCGCGGCAGGGCGTGTCGTCACGGGGGTCTCCCAATTCTCAAGGGTGCCTAAGAATGGCGCGGGTGCCGTCCGGCGCGTCACCGCGAGGCCCGCATGCTGCCCCAGAGGACGGCGCAAGGAAAGGCCCCGAGGCGAGTCGCCGGGATGCAACCGCGGCGGAGGGGGAGACGCCGTTCGGATCCTGATGTCCCGGGTACGACGGTGACGGCTGTCCGCCGCTCTCGAATCCGTTGTCGGATCGTGTCCGGCGATGTGCAATCATCGGCCTCCCCCAGCGGGGACGGTTTCCGGACAGGAGCAGGATCCGGTACCTTCCCGGCCGGAGTACGCGCCGCGCGTCCGCGATGGAGCGGCATACGAGAAATGGCAGGAGGAGAGCTTCGATGAGATACCGCACCCTCCCGGGTACCGGGATGCGCGTTTCCCAGGTGTGCCTGGGCACCATGACCTGGGGCGAACAGAACACCGAGGCGGAGGCCCACGCGCAGCTCGACCACGCCATCGGCCAGGGCATCAACTTCATCGACACGGCCGAGATGTATCCGGTGCCGCCCAATGGCACGACGCAGGGTCGTACGGAACGCTATCTGGGTTCCTGGCTCGCACGCCAACGCCGGGACAGCGTGTACGTCGCCACGAAGGTGGCCGGACCCGGCCGGCGCGACTGGATCCGCAACGGGCGCACGGACCTCACGCGCGACGTGATCGCCGAGGCGGCAGATACCAGCCTGCAGCGCCTGCGCACGGACTACATCGATCTGTACCAGATCCACTGGCCCCAGCGGAACGTGCCCATGTTCGGCGGTATCGAGTTCGATCCGTCGAAGGAGAAGGAGGGCCCCGGCATCGCGGAGCAGGTGGAAGGCATGGCCGCGCTGATCCGTGCCGGCAAGATCCGCCACTACGGGCTTTCCAACGAGACCGCCTGGGGAGTGTGCGAATTCCGCCGTGTCGCCCGGGAACTGGGCGTGCCGGGCCCGATCACGATCCAGAACAGCTACAGCCTCGTGTCGCGCAACGTGGACAACGATCTGGCCGAGGTGCTGTTCCGCGAGGACATGACGCTGCTCGCCTACAGTCCCCTTGCTGCAGGCATTCTTTCGGGCAAGTATCTGGGTGGCGCGAAGCCCGCCGGAGCGCGGTTCACCCTGTTCGATTCGCTGGGCGTGCGCTTCCGTCCGCCGCTGGTGGCGGAAGCCGCCGAGGCTTACGCCGCGCTTGCCCGCGAACGCGGGATCACGCTGGTGCAGCTCGCGCTCGGTTACGTGGCGAGCCGGTGGTTCCTGGGGTCGTCGATCATCGGTGCGACCACGATGGCGCAGCTCCAGGAAGACATCGCAGCGGCGCAATTCGAACTGGACGCGGACACCCTGGCGCAGATCAGGCAGATCCAGACGCGATACCCGAACCCGGGACCCTGAGCGGGCCCGGCCCGGGGCAGGGAATGGACCCATCCATCCGCGGCCGGCGGCGCGTGTCGCAGCGCACCGTCCCGGGACTGCGGCGATCGGAACCGATTCCGGAGGAGGCCGCGGACATGCCCGGGAATGCCCCGGGCCTCCGGGCGGCACGGTGGCAGAGTCGATGAGGAGAACGGCGGTGACCCACGAGGAATTCTCTTTCGTTCCGGCCGCGGATCTGGTCCGCCTGATCCGCCACCGCGAGGTGTCGCCGGTGGAACTCATGCGTGCCACGGTGGCGCGCATGGAAGCGCTCGAACCGTCCCTCAATGCCCTGTGCACGCCGACGTTCGAGGCCGCCCTCGAGGGGGCGCGGCGGGCCGAAGCCGCGGTCATGCGGGGCGAGAGGCTCGGACCGCTGCACGGGATCCCGGTCACGATCAAGGACGTCGCGCTGACCCGCGGTGTGCGGACCATGAGCGGCTCGGCGCTCTTCCGCGATCGCGTGCCGGACATCGATCATGTGCATGTCGAGCGCCTGCGCGATGCGGGCGCCATCATGTTCGGCAAGACCACCGTTCCCGAACTGGGCTGGAAGGGCAATGGCGACAGCCCGGTGACCGGGATCACCCACAATCCCTGGAAGCGTGGCACCAACGCCGGCGGGTCGAGCGCCGGGGCAGCGGTCTGTGCCGCAGCGGGCATAGGACCCCTGCACCAGGGCTCCGACGGCGCGGGATCGGTCCGCATGCCGGCCGCGTTCTGCGGGGTGGTCGGCGTGAAACCGTCCTTCGGGCGCATTCCGTACTGGCCCATGCCCAACAACGGACTCATCTCCCACGTCGGTCCGATCACCCGCACGGTCGGCGACGCGGCCCTGATGCTGCAGGCGATGGCCGGACCCGACGACCGCGACGGATGGAGCCTGGAAGGCGCGCCCGATGACTACGCCGGGCGGCTGGACGAAGGCATCGCGGGACTGCGCGTGGCGTTCAGCCCGGGCCTGGGCTATCTGCGTGTCGACGACGAAGTCGCCGGGCCCGTGCGCAAGGCCGTGGCGGCCTTCGAGGAACTGGGCTGCGCGGTGGAGGAAGTGGACCCGGGCTGGGGCGATCCCATCGAAATGGAGCATTGCCTGTTCACCTCCGGTTTCGCGGGCATGATCGGCCACCTGCTCGACGAGTGGGCCGACCGGCTGGACCCCGGCCTGGTTGCGTTGACGCGCCAAGGGCTCCAGTACTCGCCGGTGCAGATCGGGCAAGCCCAGGGCCAGAGGCTGGCCTACTACGACCGCATGCGCTCGTTCTTCGAGCGCTACGATCTCCTGGTGACGCCCGCGCTTTCGGTGGCGGCTTTCGATGCCACGCGGCTGATTCCCGCGCACTGGGAGCAGCACCCCTGGGACTGGCTGCGTTGGGCGGGTTTCAGCTATCCGTTCAATCTCACCGGATTTCCGGCGGCCACGTGCCCCTGCGGGTTCACGTCCGATGGCCGGCCGGTGGGACTGCAGATCGCAGCAGGACGCTTCCAGGACCTGAGGCTGTTGCAGGCGTGCCGTGCGTTCGAGATCGCCAGGCCCTGGGCGCAACACCGGCCGCCGCTCGAGTCGCGGTGACGGCCGCAACGGCAATGACTTCATTCACGGGGAGAAGAAGATGAAACGTCTGTTCCTTGCGTTGCTCGCCGGTCTCGGCGTGCTTTCCGCCGCGGGCGCCGCCGACGTCGTCCGCATCGGGGTGGTCAACGAGATCACGGGGTCGCAGGCCGAGGCAGGACAGTTCACCGTGAACGGCATCCGCCTGGCGCTGGACGAGATCAACAAGGGTGGCGGCGTGCTGGGCAAGCCGGTCGAACTGCGCATCGAGGACAACGCGTCGACCAATCCGGGCACCGTGCTGGCGTTCTCCAAGCTCTTCGCCGAAGGGGGCGTCGCAGGCGTCATCGGCCCGATCCGCAGCACGCAGATCCAGGCGGCTTCGCCCACCATCGCCAAGGCCGGGGTCCCGGTCATGATCGGCGGCAGCGACGTGAGCCTCACCCACGTGAACAACCGCTGGGTATTCCGGGCCCGGCCGAACGACAGTTACTCGTCGCGGGTCATCGCTGACTTCGGGGTCAACACGCTCAAGCTGCGCAAGTGGGCCATCGTCCATTCCACCGACGCCTTCGGGTCCGGTGGCAAGACGGCCCTCATGGCCGCATTGAAGTCCCAAGGCATCGAACCGGTGCTGACCCAGGGATACACGAACAATTCCCAGGACTTCACCCCCATCGTGCTGGCCGTGAAGAAATCCGGCGCGGATCTCCTGGCGACCTACATGACCAACCCGCCCGACCAGGGGATCTTTGCCAAACAGCTGCGTCAGCTCGGCGTGAACGTGGTCTGGGTGGGTTCCCCCACGACCATCGCGGTCACCACGCTCAACCTTGCCGGGGAAGCGCTCCACGGCTCGTACGCCATCACGGATTTCACGACGGACGCCAACGACACGACCCGTGCTTTCGCCAAGAAGTACCGGGACCGGTTCGGCATGAATCCCGACACCTATGCGGCGTGGGCCTACGACGCCATGCATGTCCTGGCCCAGTCCATCGGCAAGGCGGGAAACACCGAGCCCGAGGCGGTGCGCAAGTCCATTCTCGCGGTGAAGGGGTATCAGGGCGTGGAAGGCACCTACGAATTCGACGAGTTCGGCGACGGGCTGCACGGCTACAACATCGTGCGCAACGACAAGGGCAGGATCGTGTTCATCAAGCGGGTCGATTTCCCGGTCCGCTGACAGCTGGCGGGGTCCCGTCCGCGCGCAGGCCGACGGGGAGCGGGATCGCGGCTTTTTTGGTTGAAGAGAGGTCCGGGGCCGCCGTTAATGACAGGGTGTCCCGATTGCCAGGGACTTCCCGAACGATCAAGAAATCGGACCCGTGACCCCCGTCCCCGCCATGAAGTTGGGCCGTTTTGTCGTGATTCGCCTCCTGGGCCGTGGCAGCCAGGGCGCCGTCTACCTGGCGCGCGATCCGGACCTGGACCGCCTGGTGGCGATCAAGCTGAACGGCGAGATCCCCGGGCTGACCGACGAGCAGGGCGAAGTCTCGCCCCAGGCGCGCAATCTCGCGCAGCTGCGGCACCCCAACATCGTCGCCCTGTACGAGACGGGGCGCTTCCACAACCTGCGCTATCTGGTCTTCGAACACCTCGAAGGCGCGGTCCTGCGGCATGAAACCGACGGCGGACACCTGGCCGTGGGACAGGCTTGCAGCACCATGGTGCAGATCGTCGACGCGATCGCCTACGCGCACGCCAAGGGCATCCTGCACCTGGATCTCAACCCCAACAACATCATGCGCGATGCCGAGGGCAAACCGCGGGTGATGGACTTCGATCTGTCCCGGTCCGTGGGCGAGAACGTGGCGACGGACAAGGTCGCCGGCACGCTGTCGTACATGGCGCCTGAGTACTTCGACGGCCGGGGCGTGGATGCGCGCACGGACGTCTATGCGCTGGGGCAGATCTTCTACGAACTGCTGACAGGCAACCGGGCAGTCCCCGTGTCCACCCGGGAGAAGATGGTGGATGCGATCCGGTCCACGGACCCGGATCTCGCGGCGCTGGGAAGCATCGATCCCGGCGGGCATCTGGGGACCGTGATTGCCAAGGCAACGCGCAAGAACCCCCAGGATCGTTACGCCAACGCGCGGGAGATGCACGTCGCCCTCTGCGCCGCATGGGAAAGAGTGCGGGACGAAGCGGGGGAGAAGACGGCCGTGCTGCACGGGACGCTCGCTTTCGTGCTGAAGCGCATCGAGCGGCGCGGCGACTTCCCGGCCATCTCCCGCACGCTTGCCGAAGTGAACCAGCTCACCTCCGGGGAGAAGGACTCGCCGGTGTCCCGCCTGGCCGCGGTCGTGCTGCGTGACTACGCGCTGACGAGCCGGCTGCTGAAGCTCGCCAATTCGTCCTACTTCGCCCGCGGCTCGGGCAGGGTGAAGTCCGTGAGCGACGCCATCAGCATCATGGGCGTGGAACAGGTGAGGCTCACTTGCAACGGACTGGCCTGCTTCGGCCACTTTGCCGGAAGGAAGGACAAGCAGCGGTTGCGCGACGAGTCGGTCGCAGCGTTCATCACGGGCCTCCTCGCACGCCACGTGGCTGCGCAGTTCAAGGTCAAGGATCCGGAAGGAGCATTTCTGGCGGGCATGCTGCGCAATCTGGGGCGCATGCTGGCCCTCTATTACTTCGACGACGATTTCGAGGAGATCGAACGCCTCGTGCAGAGTGGCGCTTCCGAGGAGGAAGCCTCGAGGACCGTGCTGGGCGTCTCGCTGGCGGAACTCGGATCTGCCGTGGGAGGTGTCTGGGGTCTGCCGGCGGGCGTGGTCGCCTGCATGGCCGACACGGGCGGGGGGCACGGCGACGCGAAAGTCGTTCTATCCGCCGTCAGGCTCGCCGACGCGCTCGTGTCCGTCGATGTCGCGCGCGACCCGGATCACGCCTCGTTGCTGGCGGTGGCGGCCCAACTGCCCACGGCAGCGCCGCCCGGGCTGGCCGTGCTCCATGCCGTGCTCGCCGCGGCTGTCGAGAAGTTCCGGATCTTCGCACCCGCGCTCGAAGTGGACCTTGCCGGCAGCGCCTGCGTCCAGCGATTGCAGTCCTGGCTGGATCACGTGGCGGCGACCGTCCAGCCGCAGAAGGGCGAGGCACAACCGCCGGTGGCGGCCTGAGCCCGCCGAGGGGCCGGTCGCTGCCCGTGGCCGCGACGCAGGTACTCGCGGGGCGGCCGGCAGTCGGCGGACCGCCGGAGCCCGTCCGGCCGGAGTGCCCTCGATACCCCCCGCTGCGTCAGCGATGCTGCGAGGTCCCCAGATAGTCGTGGTTGTAGTCGACGTAATGCTTCGCGCCGTACGTGATGATGTGGCGCTTGGCGTCGTCCAGCGGTCCCAGCTTCCGCGCGGGCCGGCCGGCCCACATGCTTCCCGCCGTGAGACGCTGCCCGGGCAGCGTGACGCTTCCCGCCGCGAGCAGCACGTCGTCCTCCACCACCGTCCCCGCACCCAGCACGCTGCCGATGCCGATCAGGGCCTTGTGGCCGATGTCGGCGGTCTGGATCAACACGTTGTGCCCGACCGTGACGCCGGCACCGATGCGGACCGGGCCGTGGTTGGCCAGGATCACCGTGTTGTCCTGCACGTTGGTCCCTTCGCCCACGGAGATCTCGTGTTCGCCCGCCCGGAGTTCGCAGGCGTACCAGATGCTGGCATCGGGCGCGAGCGAGATGCGGCCCTCCAGCACCGATGTGGGCGCGATGAAGTTCGAACTGCCCAGACGAGGGGGCAGGCCCGCGGGCGGGAGGACACGCGCGGGTAGCGACAGCCCGCGCAGCCGTTCCCGCGCCGCCTTCACCTGTTCGGGCGTGAGTTCGCGCACCGGCTTGGCCGGGCTGCCCTCGCAGTAGTGCCCGGCGGGCAGCTGGGCGCGCGGAAACACCACCGAGCCGGCCGCCACCACGCAGTTGTCGCCCACCACGGCCCCGTCCAGGATGACCACGTTGTCCTCGATCACGCAGCCATTCCCCACCGTGCATGCATGGACCGTCGAGTTGTAGCCCACCGTCACGCCGTTGCCCACCACGGCGGGCAGCACTTCGTGCGCGATGTGGATGGTGGAACGCGCGCCCATCCAGAAATCATCGCCCACGGTGACATGATGGCCGTCGGCGCGGAGGGTGGCGAGCGAACCGAATCGTGCGCCCTTGCCGAGCGTCGTGCGGCCGATGATCGCGACGCTGGCGTCGGCCACCGGGGCCTCGGCGCAAACGGGCGTGTGCTGCAGGTAGGGAAAAAAACGGGCGGATCGGGTCATGGGGGGCTGCCTGGGGAAAACTCCGAAAATACCGGATTCTTCGTGCGTGTGCGCGGCGCGGGGAGAAGCACCGGCGTCAGACCCCGGGGAGGCGGCGATCCCTCGACGGTGCCCCCGTCCCGGGTGCGTGCCGGCTCTTCGCCAGGCGTCCGACCATGATGCGGCCGGGAACCTCCGGCCGCATCGGGGCCGCTTCTTCCAGTCACCCTGTTCTCCGTGTCCTTTATGTCACTCGTGTTCGCACGAGTTTTCCACGCCACGCTGCAAGCGTCCAATTCCCGGTGCGAGTGGGCCGTTTCGAGTCTTCCACCCGTGCCCAGGGGAGACGACGGATGAA
>WBZM01004235.1_pt1 | contig 10577 bp, 11 predicted proteins | sample 5204271 | NCBI WGS metagenome assembly WBZM01 (sample SAMN12344346, study PRJNA552823) | activated sludge metagenome | biome: Activated sludge suspended growth; feature: Nitrification reactor; material: Wastewater; isolation source: activated sludge from nitrification reactor of wastewater...
GCGCTCGACGAGGACCTCGCCCCCGAGCGCCGCTCCGCGCTGCTGGCCGAGATGGCGGTGGAGCCGGAGTACGCCGACATCAAGGCGGTGGTGGCCCCGTCCGGCCGCGTCTACCTCTTCTCCGAGCCCCGCCTCGACCGCAACGCCGCGGTGGCCCGCTCGCGGGTGGAGGAGAGCAAGCTGGCCATCGTGGCGAAGATCCGCGCCGACTCGCTCTACGTGGCGCTGACGCCCATGTCGGACCTCGACCCGCTCTTCCACTCGGCCGACCCAGCGGAGCGGGAGGCCCTGCTGGCGGAGCTCCGGGCCGATCCGCGCTTCCAGGACGTCCAGACGCTGTCCGGGGCCGACGGCGAGGCCTGGTTCCACAGCGACACCCACCTCTCCGGCAACTACGGCCGGATCATGCTGCGCGCCAAGGCCGGCGACCCCGCCCTCTCCATCGCCGAGCTGGTGCGCGACCGCTCGCGGATCATGCCGGCGCCCACCAAGGTGACGGTCTTCCACGACCGGGTCTTCGAGCTCTCCCGCGAGCAACTCGACGCCTTCGTGGGCGGCCTGGGGCGGCCCGGCGCCGCGCCCGAGTACGCCGACATCCGTGCGCTGGTCCACCCCGAGACCGGCGCCACCTACCTCTACTCCGACCGCTGGATGCTGGAGGTGGACGCCGTCCGCGTCATGGACTGGGAGGAGGTCGGGCAGGCCCGCAACCCCTGAGGCGCCCGTGCGCACCCGCCCCCTCCCCGCGGCGCCGGAGCGCCCCCTCCCCATCCTCGGGCTGGGCGGCGCGCGATTGCCGGCCCTCCCGGGCGACCCGGCGCGCCTCGACGAGGCGGCGACCGCGCGGCTCCTCGCGGCGGCCGTCGAGAGCGGCGCCACCTGGCTCGACACCTCGCCGGCCTTCCACCGCGGGCAGGGCGAGCCGCTCCTCGGCCGCCTCCTGCGGGGCGGCCTGCGCGACCGCGTCCTCCTGGCCGGCCGCCTCCCGGCCTGGCAGGTGGAGGGGCCGGGCGACTGGGACCGCCTCCTCGACGAGCGCTGCGCGGCGCTCGGCACCGACCGGCTGGACGCCTGCCTGCTGCCGGCGCTCTCCGGGGCGCGCTGGGAGCAGGTGCGGTGCCTCGGCGGGCTGGAGGCGCTGGCCCGGGCCCGCGCCGCCGGGCGCGTCGGGCTGCTCGGCTTCACCTTCGAGGGCCCGGCCGCGGCGCTCGACGCCGTGCTGGACGGGTTCGACTGGGACCTGTGCCAGCTCTCCCTCGACTACCTCGACCGCCGGGGCGAGGTGGCCGGGCTGCTGCGCGCGGCCGCCGCCCGCCGGGTCGGCGTGGTGGTGGTGGAGGCGCTGCGGGGCGGGGCGCTGGCCAGCCCGCCGCCGGTGGTGCAGGCGGCCTGGGCCGGCTCGCCGCGCCCCTGGTCGCCGGCCGAGTGGGCGCTGCGGTGGGCCTGGGACCAGCCCGGCGTGGTCACGGTCGTGGCGGGCACCCGCTCGCCGGCCCACCTGCGGGAGAACGCCCGCGCCGCCGGCGACCCCGTGCCCCTCACCGGCGAGGACCGGGCGCGCCTGGCGGCGGTGCGGGAGGCCTGGCGCACCGGCCGGCGGGTGCCCTGCGAGAGCTGCGGCGGCTGCGGCGTCTGCGCCCGGGAGGTGCCGGTGGCCGACCTGCTGGGGCTCTTCAACGACGGGATGTTCGTGGACCGCGCCGAGGCGGCAAGGGAGTACCGCGACGCCTTCCTGGCCCAGGGCCGCGGCGCCGACCGCTGCGAGGCCTGCGGCGTCTGCGAGCCCATGTGCCCGCACGCCATCCCCATCGCGGCGCGCCTGCGGGAGGCGCACGCCTGGCTCACCGCCGGCTGACGCCGCCGCCCCGCCCTCACGCCAGCGGGAGCCGCTCCAGGTCGCTCGCCAGCGACTCACCCGGCGTCGAGGTCAGGTAGGGGCCGTGCAGGCACCAGGCCTTGCTGCACCGCGGGAGCGGCAGGATCTCCGCCTCCGGCTCGTCGGGCGCCGCCGTCCACCAGGTGTCGCCCCGGCCCAGGCTCTCCAGCACCTCCTGGACCGTGTGCTCGACGCCGGCGTCGTCCACCAGGCCCACGATGTGCTTGTGGGCCTGGTTGGCCGACGGCACCTTGCGGACCTTCACCACCTTGATGCGCGCCATGGTGCTCCCCTCCCCTCGCTGCCCGGTCCCCGTCGCCTCACGCCGTGGCCGCCGCCGCCTCGCCCCGCGCCAGCTCGGCCTGGCGCACCGCCGTGATCGCCCACCCGGGCAGCTGGTCGGCCAGCACGCAGAGCGTGGCGTCCGGCAGCCGCACGTCGTTGTGGCCCACCAGGCCGAGGACCCGGCCCTCCGGCCCGAGGACCGGCGCGCCGGCGGTGGCGCTGCGGAGCCGGTCGCTGGGCTTCCAGACCGAGAGCGCGGTGCCGCGGAACATCCCCTCCACCCAGCGCCGCTCGTGGGTGAAGACCTGGAAGCGCCCCTGCTCCGGCGGCGCCAGGTCGAGGTGCGCGGTCGGGCAGCCGGCCAGCAGCGCCTCCAGCGAGGCCGGGCCGCTGGCGGCCGGCGCGCCGCCCAGCAGCGCCCAGTCGGCGCCGGGATCGGCGGCCAGCACCACCGCCTGCGCCACGCGGCCGGTCGCCGGCCGCCGCAGCCGGACGAAGATGGGCTCGTCGCCGGGCCCGTCGGGATCGGGGAGCACCAGCCGGCCGACGGCGCGGGGGAGGCAGCGGCAGGCGGTGGCCACCACGCCGTCGAGGAGCCGGAAGGCCAGCCCGATGGCGAGGTCGCCCCGTCCCGGGTCGAGGACCTCGAGCAGCAGCCCCTCCGCGCGCGACCTGTCGAAGGCCATCGGGCCCCTCCCGCGGGCGGCGGCCTCGCGCCCGCGGGGGGATTGTAGCGCCCGGGCCTGGCGCCATCGGGGCAGGCAGCCCGCAGCACGTTGCCGCGCGACGTTCCTTTCACCTCCAACCAGGGTGCCCCGCCGGCGGCCCGGGCGGCCCGCCGCAGGCGCCATGTCGCACCGCCCCGGGCGACCCTTGCCCGGGCAATCGTGGTCTCATGTGGACGGGGTGGATCCATGAAGACCAAGGGGCGTGTCTTCCTGGTGGACGATGACGACCTGATCGTCACCATGCTGGCCCGATCCCTCAAGCTGGCCGGCTACGAGGTGCAGGCCGAGACCGATCACCTGGGGGTGGTCGAGAAGATCCGCGCCTTCGCCCCGCACCTGGTGCTCCTCGACCTGAAGCTCCCCGGCGCCAGCGGCCTGGAGATCCTCCACGAGCTGGTCGCCGGCGGCGGCGGCGCGCAGGTGGTGATGCTCACCTCCGACGACAGCGCCGAGAGCGCCGTCCGGGCCATGAAGGCCGGCGCGGTGGACTACCTCACCAAGCCCTTCGACCTCGAGGAGGTCAAGCTGGTGGTGGCCTCGATCCTGGAGCAGGTCAGCCTGCGGCAGGAGGTGGGCTACCTCCGCAAGATCAGCGCCGGCCTCGACCACCGGGACCTGATCGGCACCTCGGCCGCGGTGCGCGTCCTCAGGGCGCAGGCCGAGAAGCTGGCCCGCGCCGGCGTGCCGGCGGTGCTGATCACCGGCGAGAACGGCACCGGCAAGGAGCTGCTGGCCCGCCACGTCCACCGGCTGATGCACCAGGGGGAGCCGGACGCCGAGGCGCCCTTCATCGGCATCAACTGCGCCGCCCTGCCGGAGCCGCTCATCGAGAGCGAGCTCTTCGGCCACGAGCGCGGGGCCTTCACCGACGCCAAGGGGGAGAGCCAGGGCATCTTCGAGCTGGCCTCGGGCGGCTCGGTGCTGCTCGACGAGATCGGCGAGATGCGCACCAGCCTGCAGGCCAAGCTGCTGCGCACGCTGGAGGAGTGGAAGGTGCGCCGGCTGGGCGGGCGCCACGACATCCCCATCCAGGCCACCGTCTTCGCCACCACCAACCGCGACCTGGAGGTGGCGGTGGACCGCGGCGAGTTCCGCATCGACCTCTTCTACCGGCTGGCCGCCTTCCGCCTGCACGTCCCGGCGCTGCGCGAGCGGCGCGAGGACATCCTCCCCATCGCGCGCCACTTCCTGGCCGCCTTCGCCGCCCGCTACGGGCGCCCCGCCCCGGCGGCCATCTCGCCCGACGCCGAGGACCTCCTCTGCGCCCACCCCTGGCCGGGGAACGTCCGCGAGCTGCGCAACACCATGGAGCGGCTGGTGGTGCTGGAGAGCGGGCCGACCATCCTCCCCGAGCACCTGCCCCGCGAGGTGCTGGAGCCCCGGCCGGCCCCCGCGCCGCACCCGGCCCTCTCCCTCGTCCCCGCGCCGACGCCGGCCCCCGCGCCCGCGCCGGAGGCCCAGGCGGAGTTCTGCCTCCCCGAGGGCGGCATCTCGCTGGAGGACCTGGAGTCCACGCTCATCGTGCAGGCGCTCACCAAGACCGGTCGCAACAAGGTGCAGGCCGCCAAGCTGCTCGGCATGACCTACGACTCGTTCCGCTACCAGGTGAAGAAGCTCGGCCTCGACTAGCGGGCCGGCCACGGGAGGATCGCGGTGCCGAAGGGGACCATGCTGGCCGGGAAGCGCGCCCTGGTGCTCGGGGCCGGTGGGCTGGGCGGCCCGGCCCTGCTCTCCCTGGCGGCCGCCGGCGTGGGGCGGCTGGTGATCCTGGACGACGGCCTGGTCGAGGTGGCCGACCTGGCCCGCCTGCCCCTCGCCGGCGAGGGCGAGGTGGGCGCGCCCCGCGGCGCGGCGGCGGCGCGGCGCCTGGCGCGGCAGTTCCCGGGCGTGGCGGTGGAGGTGCTGGCGCGCCCCTTCGCCGGGCCGGACGACCTCGGGCTGGTGCGCGCCGCCGACGTGCTGGTGGACGGCGCCGGCGACCCGGCCACCTCCTTCGCCGCCAGCGACGCCGCGCTGCTGGCGGGCCGGCCGCTGGTCCACGGCGGCGTGCTCCGCACCACCGCGCAGCTCCTCACCGTGCGGCCGGGCGAGACCGGCTGCCTGCGCTGCCTCTTCGAGGCCCCGCCGCCGCCCGGCGCGACCCCCGGCTGCGCCCAGGCCGGCGTGCTCGCGCCGCTGGCGGGCGTGGCCGGCGCGCTCCTGGGGGACGAGGCCCTCCGGCTGCTCTGCGGCGAGCGCGGCAGCTACGCCGGCCTGCTGGTGACCTGGGAGGCCCGCCGGGCGCAGGTCCGCGCCGTGCCGGTCCCCCGGCGCGCGGGCTGCCCGGCCTGCCAGGCGGCGGAGGCCGGGATCGCGGCCGCCCCGGCCGCCATCGCCGCGGCCGCGGCGGTCGCGGCGCCGCCCAGGGAAGGAGCCCCGGCGTGGCGCTGACCGCCCTGGAGCAGGCGCGCCTGGCGCGCCACCTGGCGCTGCCCGGGTTCGTCCCGGCGGCGCAGGAGTACGTCCGGTCGGCGCGCGTCCAGGTGGTCGGCGCCGGCGAGCTGGCCGGGCCGGCGCTCCTCTCCCTCGCGGCGTCGGGGGTCGGCGCGCTGCTGGTCGACGACCCCCACGACCTCACGGCGGAGGACCGGGCCGGCTGGCCCTACGGCGCCGGCGAGGTGGGGCGCCCGCGCCTGCTGGCGGCCATGGAGGCGGTGCGCGCCGCCACCTCCCTCGGCACCATCGGCCCGTACGCCACCGGCACCGGGCCCACCGCCGCCCTCATCTGCACCTCCTCGGCCGGCCTGGCCCGCGACGCCGCCGAACGGGCGCGCCAGGCCCGGCTGCCCCACGTGGTGGCGCTCGGCGACGCCGACGACGGCGAGGTGGTGGCGGTGCCGGTGGGCGCGCCCTGCTACCGCTGCGGCTCGCGCCTCACCAAGGTGCCGCCGCGCCCGGGGCCGGCGGCCGCCGCGCTGGGGACGCTGGCGGCGCTGGAGCTGCTGCAGATCCTGGCGGGCCTGGTGGAGGGGCCGGGGGGCCGCCGCATCGATCTCGTGCACGGGCTGCCCCAGGCCCGCGCCACCACCCGGACGGCCGGCTGCGCCTGCGGCCGCCGTGGCGGGCCCTGACCGGCAGCGGAGAGGACGGCGCGCGATGGCCTTCGACAGGGAGCAGGCGGAGCGGTCGCTGGTGGAGATCCTCGACGGGCTCAACGGGGACCGGGTGGTGGGCCTGGGCGTGCTCCTGCCCGGCGGCGCGGTGGCCACCTCCTGCCAGTGCCTGCCCCGCCCCTGCGGCCGTGCCCTCTTCCCCGATCCCGAGGCGCCCTCCCTGCCGCTGCTGGTGCGGGTGCGCCGCCCCGGCGCCGGGGCCGCCACCAACGCGGTGGTGGCCAGCGCCGGCGCCTTCTCCCGGCTGGTGCTGCTGCGCAGCCCGGCGGCGGCCGGCCAGGAGGTGCCCGACGAGCTCAACCCGGCGCTCTCGGTGGAGGGGCTGCTGGCCTCCCTCGCGCCGGCGCGCCTCGGCGTGGCGCCGCCCGGCGAGGCGCCGGCCCGGCTGCGCACGCCGGCGGGCCGGTGGCTGGTGGGGACGGTGCGCGGCGCGACCTTCGCCGCCGCCGAGGCCGGCGAGCTGGACGGCGCCTGGGGCGCGCCGGTCTTCGGGGAGGACGGCCGCGTGCTGGCCGTGCTGGCGCTGGCCGACGGGGTGGAGCGGGAGGCGCCCCTCTGCCTGCTGGCGGAGCACCTGCCGGGCTGGGCGCTGCGGCGCGCCGGCGAGGCCGAGGCCGCCGCCGACTGAACCGGCCCGCCGCGGGCGGGCCATCACACGCTGGAGGGGATGCCATGGCGAAGGTGAAGCAGGGGGACCAGGTGGCGCTGCACTACACCGGCCGGCTGGCCGACGGGACCGTCTTCGACTCCACCGAGGACGCCGGCCCGTACGAGTACGAGGGCTTCAAGGGCACCGGCGTGAGCTTCGGGCCGGCCCGCCTGGTGGTGGGCGAGGGGCAGATGCCGCCCGACTTCGAGGCGGCGCTGGTCGGCCTGGAGCCGGGCCAGCAGGTCAGCGTCACCATCCCGGCCGAGCGGGCCTTCGGCGCGCGGCGCGAGGACCGGGTGGCGGTGGTGCCCCTCGACGACTTCACGCCGAAGGAGCTGGGGCTGGAGCGGTTCCGGGTGGCCGAGGGGCGCCACCGGCCCAACAACTTCGACCCCAAGGTGGGCGACGTCTGGCAGGTGGCCGGCCCGGACGACACCAGCATCCCGGCGCGCATCGTGGCGCGGACCGAGGAGACCGTCACCTTCGACGCCAACCACCCGCTGGCCGGCCACGACCTGCACTTCGACATCCGCGTGGTGGAGATCGGCTAGCGGCCCGCCCGGCGCGCGGGGAGGTCGGCCATGGCGACCGGAATCATCAAGTGGTTCGACGAGGGGCGGGGCTTCGGCCACATCACGCCCGACGACGGCGGCGACGAGGTCTTCGTCCACTTCAGCGTCATCGAGGCCGACGGCTGCTCCAAGAAGCTCGACGAGGGGCAGAAGGTGGCCTTCGACGTCACCGAGGTGCCGCAGGCCCGGGTGGCCGCCAACGTGCGGCGGGTCTTCGACGAGACCGGCAAGGTGGTGGTGGTGCTCTGCGGCGACGCGGTGCGGGTGCGGGCCCTGGCCCGCCGGCCCAACCTCGCCGCCATGGCCGAGCGGCTGCGCCCCTTCGGCGAGGTGCGCGCCAACGACTTCCTGGTCCGGCTGCGCGCCCCGCCCCACGAGCTGACGCTCTTCGACGACGGCAGCGCCATCGTGAAGGGGACCGGCGAGGAGGAGGTGGCGCGGCGGCTGGTGGGCGGCTGGCTGGGGGTCCGCGTCCCCGACTGAGCGGCGCCCGCGGCGGCGCGGCGTTCAGGCGGCGGCCGCCGCCCCGGTGGGCAGGTGGACGCGGAACACCGTCCCGCCGCCGGGCCGGGCGGCGAAGGTGATGTGGGCGCCCTGCTGCTCGGCCAGGCGGCTGGAGACCGCCAGCCCCAGGCCGTTGCCGCCCGGCTTGGTGGTGAAGAAGGGGCGGAAGATCTCGGGGGCGTGCTGCGGGCTGATGCCGTGCCCCTCGTCGGCCACCTCCAGCACCACCTCGGCGGCGCCCGGCGCGTGGGCGGTGCGCACCTCCACCGCGCCGCCGGGCGGCGAGGCCTCCGAGGCGTTGAGGAGCAGGTTCACCAGGATCTGCTGCAGCTGCATGGCGTCGGCCCGCGCCGCCGGGACCGGGCCCAGCGCGGTGTCGATCCGCACCGCCCCCACGCCGGCGCGGGCGTGGCTCTTCAGCCAGAAGGCCACCACGGTGCGCACGAAGGCGTTGACGTCCACGTCGTCCAGCTTGGGCTTGACCGGCCGGGCGAAGGCCAGGAAGCCCTTGAGGAGCGTCTCCAGGCCGTCCACCTCGCGGGCCACCTTGCGCAGCACGTCGCGGTCCTCGGCGGAGAGGTTCGCCTCCTGCGCCAGCACCTGGGTGGCCGCCTTGATGCCGGCCAGCGGGTTCTTGATCTCGTGGACCAGCCCGGCCGCCAGCTCCCCCACCACCGCCAGCTGGGAGGTCCGCTCCAGCGCCCGCATCTGCGCCTGGAGCGAGCGGGCCATCTCGTTGAAGGAGGTGGAGAGCTCGGCGAACTCGTCGCGCAGCCCTTCCACGCGGTGGTCCAGGTCCCCGGCCCGGAGCCGCCGCGTCGCCGTCAGCAGGGCGTCGAGGGGCTGCCCCAGGCCGCGCACCGCCACCAGCGCCAGCAGGAGGGAGAGGAGCGGCGCCACCACCACCAGCGCCCCGGCCACCCAGCGGGTGCGGGCGATGTCCTCCACCGCCTCGAGCGTGTGGGCCTCGATGCGCGCCGCCGTCACGTCCATCACCCGCCGCACCTGGGCGTCGAGGGCGTCGGCCTGGAGCTGCGCCGCCGCCACCTCCTCCGGGCCGGCCCCGGCGGCGCCCAGCCCGGCCAGCGACAGCCGGTAGTGCTCGGCGCGCGTCTCCAGCTGCTCCAGGAGCGCCCGGGCCGACTCGGAGTGGTGGCAGCCGAAGCAGCCGTCCACGCCCCCCTGGCCGGTGAGCCGCTCCACCGCGGCCGCCGCCGCCCGGGCCCGGGCCGGATCGCCGCTGCGCAGGTCGCCCTGCGCCGCGCGGAGCTTGAGCAGGAACTCCTCGCGGAGCATCTCCACCCGGTGGAGCTTGATGGTGCTGGCCAGCTCGTCGGTGGTGGCGCGGATGGTGAGGGCGAGGTAGCCGCCGCCCGCCAGGAGGACGAACGCGTGGGCCACCAGGATGATGACGAGCTTGCGCTTCATCGCCCCTCCCGCGGCGCTCGCGGAGCCCCATTGGAGCACGCCGGGAGGCCGGCGGCGGCCGAACCGCCCGGGCGCGGCCGGATACCGCAGCGCCGCGGTGCGTCGACGCTGCGTCACCCTGGCGCAGAGGGGGCCCCCGCATCGAGTCGTGGGGGCCACCCCGCCCGGAGCGCGTCCCCACCGACCTTCGGCCTCGACGCACCGCGCCGCGCACCGAGCGCATGGTCACCTCTGGGGCGGCGCCTTGCGCGCGCGTCCAGCCGGTACCAAGGAACAGGCTCCCCCGTGTCACCGCACCTGGGCGCCGTCCGCGCCCACTCCACCAGGAGCGCACATGCCGTCGATCACCCTCCGGTTGAACGGCAAGAGCGTCCGCGCCGACGTCGAGGCGCGCACGCTGCTTGTCGAGCTGCTGCGCGAACGCCTCGGCCTCACCGGGACCCACGTCGGCTGCGACACCAGCCAGTGCGGCGCCTGCACCGTCCACGTGGACGGGCAGTCGGTGAAGAGCTGCACCATGCTGGCGGTGGAGGCGAACGGGCGGGAGGTGACCACCATCGAGGGGCTGGCGGCGCCGGACGGGACCCTCTCCCCGATGCAGGCGGCCTTCAAGGAGCACCACGGCCTGCAGTGCGGCTTCTGCACCAGCGGCATGGTGATGAGCGCCACCGATCTGGTGAAGCGCAACCCGAAGGCGACCGAGGCCGAGATCCGGCAGTGGCTGGAGGGGAACCTCTGCCGCTGCACCGGCTACCAGAACATCGTCAAGGCGGTGCAGGCCGCCGCGGCGGGAGGGAAGTGACCATGGCCACGGGTGGCATCGGCGCGGCGGTGAAGCGCAAGGAGGACTACCGCCTCCTCACCGGCAACGGCACCTACACCGACGACATCACCCGGCCCAACCAGGCCTGGTGCACCATCATCCGCTCCCCCCACGCCTCGGCGCGCATCACCGCCATCCGCGCCGACGCGGCCCGCGCGGCGCCCGGCGTGGTGGCGGTCCTCACCGGGGCCGACCTGGCGAAGGACAAGATCGGCAACATCCCCACCGGCTGGCTCATCCACAACAAGGACGGCACGCCCATGGTGGAGCCACCCCACCCGGCCCTCTGCGCCGACCGCGTCCGCCACGTCGGCGACCAGGTGGCGCTGGTGATCGCCGAGACCAAGGACCAGGCCCGCGAGGCGGCCGGGCTGGTCGAGGTGGACTACGAGCCGCTGCCGGCGGTGGCCTCGGTGACCGCCGCGGTGGCGCCGGGCGCGCCGCTGGTCTGGGACCAGGCCAAGGGGAACACCTGCTTCGACTGGCACCTCGGCGACAAGGCGGCCACCGACGCCGCCTTCGCCAAGGCCTACAAGGTCGTCACCTTCGACACCTCCAAC
>WBZM01004236.1_pt1 | contig 10577 bp, 7 predicted proteins | sample 5204271 | NCBI WGS metagenome assembly WBZM01 (sample SAMN12344346, study PRJNA552823) | activated sludge metagenome | biome: Activated sludge suspended growth; feature: Nitrification reactor; material: Wastewater; isolation source: activated sludge from nitrification reactor of wastewater treatment...
TGCGTGAGGAGGAATTGCCGGACGGCTCGGGGACGACGGTCAAGTGCCGCAACTACGCCGGCCGGACGGTGGAGATGCCTGGGCTGGGCCGCGGCTACGCGCTGCCGACGCGCAGCAACTGAGGAGTCCGGCATGCGACCAGGTTCGCCCTACGGCACGCACCGCGTTCTCGAACCGCTCGGCGTGCTGCCGCAAGGCGCGTGGAAAATCGACAATTCGATGGCCATCTACGACAACGAGATCCGGATCGATGTCTCCGCCTTGAATATCGATGCCGCCAGTTTCACCCAGATCAGGCAGGAGGCTGCCGGCGACCTCGAGCGGCTCGCCGGCATCGTCTGCAGAACCGTCGAGCGGCGCGGCAAGCAGCATAATCCGGTCACGGGCTCGGGTGGCATGCTGATCGGGCGGGTGGCCGAAATCGGCTCGGCACTGGCCGACAAGGTCGACCTCAAGGTGGGCGACAGGATCGCCACGCTGGTCTCGCTGTCGCTGACGCCACTGCAAATCCGCAGCATCCGGAAGATTCATCTCGACAAGGACCAGATCGAGGTGGACGGGCAGGCGATCCTGTTCGCCTCCGGGCGGTACGCCCGTCTGCCGGACGACATTCCCGAAGCGGTGGCTCTGGCGATTCTCGATGTCGCCGGCGCGCCGGCACAGACTGCGCGCCTGGTTCGCCCGGGCGACACGGTGCTGGTGGTTGGCGGTGGCGGCAAGTCGGGTAGCTTGTGCGTCTATGAAGCGCGCAAGCGTGCCGGTCCGGCGGGACGGGTGATCGGCGTTTCGCCGTTCGCCGACGACTGCGAGCGAATGCGCGAGCTCGGCTGGGTCGATCACGCCGTGCAGGTCGACGCGACCGACGCGGTGGCGATGATGGAAGCCATCGCCAAAGTGACCGCCGGCCAGATGGCCGATGTGACGATCAACTGCGTCAACATCCCGAACACCGAAATGGGCAGCATCCTGTCCACGCGCGACCGCGGCAGGATTTACTTCTTCTCGATGGCGACCTCCTTTACCGCCGCCGCGCTGGGCGCAGAAGGCGTCGGCAAGGATGTCGAGATGATCATCGGCAACGGCTACGCCAAAGACCATGCGCTGTATGCCTTGGCGCTGCTGCGCGAAAGCCCGGAGCTGCGCCGCCTGTTCGCAGAGTCGTATGGGTGAGCGGCGTCGGCGGTCGTGATGCGCAGCGAAACGTGGGAGTCGGCGTGAGTGGCAGCGCTCTCTGGCGGCAGATCCGTCGGCGTGGCCTGACCACGCTGGCCGTCATGGGCATGAGCAAGAATACCGGCAAGACGGTGACCTTGAACCATCTGCTGGCCTGCGCGGCGCACGACGGCGTGGCCATCGGATTGACCTCGATCGGACGCGACGGCGAAGAGCGTGACCAGGTTTTCGACATTCCGAAGCCGCCGGTGCGCGTCTGGCCGGGGAGCATCGTGGCCACCGCGCGCGACACCCTGGCGCGCGCCCGCGTGCGCTGCAAGCTGCTCGCTGCGAGCGGGGTGGGCAGTCCGATGGGCGAAATCGTCCTCGTGCGGGTGCTCGAGCACGGCACGATGGAAGTCGCCGGCGCTTCGCGCGCTGCCGATCAGCAAAGCATCATCGGCCAACTGCGCCAGTGCGCGTGCGCGCTGATCGTGCTCGACGGCGCGCTTGGCCGCAGCCAGCACGCTTCGCCGGCGGTTGCCGAGGGAATGATCCTGGCCACCGGCGCCGCCGTCGGCGGCGGTATCGGCAATATCTTGCGCAAGACGCGCGAGCGCCTGGCGATGCTCGAGATTGCCCAGGCCGACGCGCAGACGGCGCGCCGCTGCCGGGCGGTATTTGCGCGGGGCGGCGTCGGCGTCTGGGATCGCGCCGGCCAGCTCATCGCGCACCTCGACGTCGCCACCTTGAATGCGGCAGCGGCATTGCGCGCCTTCGCCGACCGGGCGCCGGCGACGATCGCGCTCAGCGGTGCGGTCGGCAAGCGGCTCTGGCCGACGCTGCGGCAGTTGCTCGCCGACAACCCCGGTTTGACGCTGATGGTCGCCGACGGAACAAAATTGTTCATCGAGCACGCCGATCTGCGGCATTTCCAGCAGCACGGCGGCCGCGTGCTGGCCGAGCGCCGCATCGCCATCGTCGGCATTACCGTCAATCCCTGCGCGCCGCATGGCGGCGATGTCGTCGCCGCAGATTTGCTCGACGCTGCCCGGCGGGCTTTTCCCGAACACCAGGTCAGCGATGTGATGCGCGAGCACGAGCTGATCGCCAGCGGAGTTTCTCTATGACGCGTCTGCATCTCGATCAGAGGCAAATCGACCGCGCGCGCGAATCGGCGCGGCGCATCGCCGGCGCTGTCCGCGCGCAGATGGAGCCTTACACGACGACCAGCGTCGAGCGCGCGACGCTGCGTCTGCTCGGCGTCGACGGCGTCGATGAAAACGGCGTTCCCTTGCCGAATCGGCTCGTCGAGCACTTGCAGGCCGAGGACTTGCTGGCGCACGGTGCGGCGCCGGTGGTCGTCGGGGCAATGCTCGAGCAGCAGTCGACGGTCCAGCAGGTGGCCAAAGCGGTCGCTGCCGGCACGCTGCGCCTGCGCCGGCCGGCGAACGCGCGACTCGTCCGCGCGGCCTGCGACGAGGAAGCCGGCAAGCGTTGCGCGCAGATCGCCGCACAGCGCGCCGCGCGCGAGGCGGCGATCGCCAGTTTTGGCGAGGTGCGCACGCCGTGGCTGTATGTCATCGTCGCCACGGGCAACATTCACGAGGACGTCAAGCAGGCGCGGGCGGCGGCGGAGCAGGGCGCCGACATCATCGCCGTGATCCGCTCGACCGGCCAGAGCCTGCTCGATTACGTTCCCTACGGCGCGACGACCGAAGGTTTCGGCGGCACCTACGCCACGCAGGAGAACTTCCGCCTGATGCGTGCGGCGCTCGATGAAACGGCAGACCGCGTCGGACGCTACATTCGTCTGACCAACTATTGCTCGGGCCTGTGCATGCCGGAAATCGCCGCCATGGGCGCCATCGAGCGGCTGGACATGATGCTCAACGATTCGATGTACGGCATCATCTTCCGCGACATCAACCTGCAGCGGACTTTCATCGACCAGTTCTTCTCGCGCATGGTCAATGCCTTTGCCGGGATCATCATCAACACCGGCGAAGACAACTATCTGACCACCGCCGATGCCTGCGAGGCAGCGCATACGGTCCTCGCCTCGCAACTGATCAACGAGCAGTTTGCCTGTCTGTCCGGTCTGACGCCGGAACAGATGGGCCTGGGACACGCCTTCGAGATCGATCCCGAAATGACCAACGGCTTTCTCTGGGAAGTCGCGCAGGCGCAACTGGTACGCCAGGTGTTTCCCGCTGCCTCGCTCAAGTACATGCCGCCGACCAGGCACATGACCGGCAACATTTTCCGCGGGCACCTCCAGGATGCGCTGTTCAACGTCGTCAGCGCGCTCACGCAACAGAACATCCACCTCCTCGGGATGATGACCGAGGCCATTCATACGCCGTTGATCCAGGACCGTTTTCTCGCCGTGCAGAACGCCAGGTACGTGTTCAACACGCTGCGCGATCTGCATGCGGAAGTCGAGTTCAAACGCGGTGGCCAGATCGAGCGGCGCGCGCAGGCGGTACTCGACGAGACCGGGCACTTGCTCGCCAGGATCGAAGAAATCGGCTTGCCGGCGGCGATTGGTCAGGGCGTGTTTGCCGACATCGCGCGTCGGCCGGACGGCGGCCGCGGGCTGGACGGGGTGCTCGCCAAGGCCGACGATTACTTCAATCCCTTTCCTCGCCTGATGCTGCCGGGAGGACACTGAGATGGCCGAACAATGGCTCAAGCCGTACGGCGACACGCTCGACGACGGTCGTGTGCAGCTCTCCTTCACCCTGCCGGTGGCGCTCGACGAGCAGGCGCGCGAAGCGGCCCGCCAACTGGCGGCAATGATGGGCCTGGACGAAGCGGCGGTGGTGCATGCGGAAGACATGGGGCAGGGTTTCAGCTTCTACATCGTCTACGGCCAGTGTCGCCATCGCGTCGACCTGGCGGCGATCAAGGTTTCCCGGCCCGACTACGCGAGGCTTGACAAGGACGGCGTCGACCGTCTGATCAGCGAAAAAATGGGGCGCAAGATGGTCGTCGTCGGCGCCTGCATCGAAAGCGATGCCCATACCGTCGGCATCGACGCGATCATGAACATGAAGGGTTACAACGGCCATAAGGGCCTGGAGAGTTATCACCAGATGCGTGCGATCAACCTCGGCGCGCAAGTCGACTCGGAAGATCTGGTGGTGCGCGCGATCGAAGAAAAGGCCGACGTGATTCTCGTTTCGCAGGTGGTGACGCAGAAAAACATCCACCTCGACAATCTGACCCGGCTGGCTGATCTGCTCGAAGCCGAGGGTTTGCGCGAACGGGTGATCCTCATCGTCGGCGGCCCGCGCATCAGTCACGAACTGGCCAAGGAACTGGGGTACGACGCCGGTTTCGGCAGCAAGACCTACGCCGAGGACGTGGCCTCGTTCGCCATCCACGAATGGATCAAAAGAACCGCTCGCCAGAAAGGAGTTCACCATGTCGGAAATTAGCAGCCTCATCCGTTTGCGCATCAGCGCGCACGACGCCCATTACGCCGGAGGACTGGTCGACGGCGCCAAGATGCTCAACCTGTTCGGCGATGTCGCCACCGAACTGCTCATCCGCAGCGATGGCGACGAAGGTCTGTTCGTCGCCTACGACCGCGTCGAGTTTCTCGCCCCGGTCCATGCCGGCGATTACATCGAAGCCAGCGGGCGGATCGTGTCGATCGGCCGCAGCTCGCGCAAGATGGTATTCGAAGCGCGCAAGGTGATCGCCTCGACGGGTAGCGCGACGCAGCCCTCGGCCGCCGACGTGCTGGCCGAGCCGGTGATCGTCTGTCGCGCTGCGGGCACCTGCGTCGTGCCGGTCGACTGCCAGCGCATCGCGCGCTAGCCTGCGGCAGCGGCGATGGACAAGCTGATCATTACCGCCGCGCTGACCGGCGCCGAAGTGCGCAAGGAGCAACAACCGGCCTTGCCGATCACGCCGCAGGAAATCGCCGCCGATGCCGCCGCCTGCGTCGCGGCCGGCGCGGCGATCGTTCATCTGCATGCGCGACTCGCCGACGGCAGCCCGACGCAGGACAAGGCGGTCTATCAGCAGATCATCGCCGCGGTGCGCGAGCGCTGCGACGCGATCATTCAGGTGTCAACCGGTGGCGCGGTCGGCATGAGCGCCGCCGAACGGCTGGCGCCGTTGAGCCTGGCGCCGGAAATGGCGACGCTGTCGATGGGTTCGGTCAATTTCGGCGACGAGGTGTTCATCAATCACCCCGCCGATATTGCGCGGTTCGCACGGACGATCCAGGACTACGGCATCAAGCCCGAACTGGAGATTTTCGATGCCGGCATGCTGACCACCGCCGTGCGCTGGATCGGCAAGGGATGGCTCGCCGCTCCGGTGCATGTCGACTTCGTTCTCGGCGTTCCCGGCGCGATGGCCGGCACGCCGGAATCGCTGATGTTCCTGCGCTCGCAACTGCCGCCCGGAGCAACGTGGACGGTGGCCGGAATCGGCGCGGCGCAGTTACCGCTCGCCGTGCTGGCCATAGTCCTCGGCGGCCACGTGCGAGTCGGCTTCGAGGACAACATCTTCTACCGCAAGGGCGAACTGGCGACCGGAAATGCGCAGTTGGTCGCGCGCATCGCGCGCATCAGCCGCGAAATGGACCGCCCGCCAGCGACGCCGGACGAGGCGCGCGATCTGCTCGGCCTGGCGCGCCCGGCCAAGCGCTGAGAGATGGGAAATGCAATGCACGCGTAGCGCGGGCTCGGACGTCATCAGCGTCGATGCCGGGCCGGAAGCTGGGATTTGATGGCGAAGACGCCGGGGAGAGCATCCGGGGAGAGGCGCCCGGAAGAGCACCCGGGAAGAGCGCCCCGGAAGAGCTCCCCGGAAGATCTCCCGGGAAGAGCCACCGGGAAGAGCAGCCAGCCAAGGGGTGAGCAGTGATCGGCACGAACAGCGCGCCCCGCGATCTCAACGCGCGGCCATGCCGGCAATGCGCGAGCGCAACTCCTGTACGCGCGCGACCCGGCCGCTCCAGCCAAGCGTGGCGAATGCCTCCTCCGCTTCGTCAAGCACCGCCAGCGCCTCGCTCTGCCTTCCAGTCAGCGCCAGCACCTGCGCGAACAACGCGCCAATGGCGCCGACGGCGTCGACCCGCCGCATCTGGCGCGAGATTGCATACGCCTGCGCCAGATCGTCCGCAATCTCCGGCAACGCACCGCGCTCCTCATGGTCACCACGCGCAAGACGAATCTGCGCGCGCGAATAACGTGCGTGCGCGATGCCATCGCGATCGCCAAGCTCTTCCGCCAACCGCAGGCACTCGTCGTGCATCGCCAACGCTTCGTCGACTTCGCCGCGTTGGAAGAGGATGTCGGCGATGTAGCCCATGGTCACCGCGCATTCGCGCACGTCGCCGAGGCGTTGAAAGACGGGCAACTCTTCTTCGCGGCGGATGCGCAGCGCTTCGTCGAGTTCGCCGCGTTGGAAGAGGATGTCGGCGATGTAGCCCATGGTTACCGCGCACTCGCGCACATCGCCGAGGCGTTGATAGACGGGCAACTGTTCTTCGCGGCGGATGCGCAGCGCTGCGTCGACTTCGCCGCGCGCTTGCAGCGTGTCGGCGATGCCGCTGCGCGCGATCACTGCCTCGCGCTCGTTGCCGCTGGCGTCGAACGCTTGCGCGGCGGTGCAGTACGCCGTCTCGGCGGCGTCGATCTCGCCGCGTTGTTGCCAGCGCCGCGCCTGCAGCAGCAGCGCGTTGCCGCGAGCGAAGTCATTGCGCGCGCTCTGCGCCAGTTGCGCCAGATAGTCGTCTTGCGCCGCGGACTCGCCGAGCCGTTCGGCGCAATCGACCGCGGTGATCAGCAAGCCGCTGCTCGCCGCGTCGCCGAGCCGTGCCAGCGCCGGCTGCACGACGTCGTCGTACGCGCTGCGTGCGTCGTGCTGGTTGCGAAACAGGTAGTGCGCAGCCGCCTCGGCGGCGGCGGCGAGCAGGGCCGGCGGGCAGTCGTCGCTGGCGAGCGCCAGTCGCGTCAGTTCGCACGCGCGCGCGTCCCAGGCGAATCGCCCATCGCCTTGCCGCCAGGCAGCGGCAAGTGGCGTCAGCGCGGCGCTGGCGATGCGCGCTGCTTCGTCGGCGCGCAGCGTCGGCAGCAGCGGAGTCGCCAGCGCGTTGGCCGCGGCGTGCGCGTTGCCGTCGATTTCGCCCCAGTCGTCGGCGAGGCCGAGTGCGAGCAGGCGTGCCAGCGCGCGTTCGGGGGCGGCGACGCCGAGCGCGCTGCCGGCGGCGTGCAGCGCGGCGAGCGGCAGCGGGAGGTTTTCGCGGAACGCACTGCACGCGCGCAGTTGCTGCGCCTGCTCGTCGGCGAGCGCCTGCCGGTAGCTGGCGAAGGCCATGCGCTGGAAGAAGGCGGCGACGGCGTTGGCGGTTTCGCCGCCCGCGTGCGCCAGGTGCGCGAGTTGCGGCGGCGGTTCGCCGTGCTGCTGGTAGTGCTCGATCGCCGCCAGCGCGGCGGCGAGCGCGGCGTTTTCGCCGGCGAGCAGCGGGCGCGTGAGGATGGCCTGCAGGCCGGGGTTGCCGGCGGCGACGTGCAGTACGCGCGCTGCCAGCGCGGCGGGAACGGCGGTGGCGCCGGCGGTGGCCGCTTGGCCCGCCGCGTGCAGGCGGTACGCGGCGGCGAGCTGCTTTTCGCGTTCGCGCTCGTTCATTGCTTGCAGCGGCACGACCGCCAGCGTCGCCGCCAGCTCGCGTCCGCCGGCGTCGGGCAGCGTGCAGCGGTAGCGGCTGGTGAGCAGCAGCGCCGAGGCGTTGCCGTCGGCGCGCGCGTGCGCGAAGGCGGTGACGATGGCGAGCAGCAGCGGCCGGTACGCGGCCTGCACGGCGAGCGGTGCGGCGGTGGGCAGCGGCGTTTCCAGGATGCGTTCGAGGTCGTCGATCACGAGCAGGATCGGCTGTGCGGCGAACGGTGCGGCGAGCAGCGCCGCCAGCGCGTCGGCGAATTCCGGCGCGCTCTGCGGCGGCTGCGCGAGGCGTTGCCGCCAGTCGCGCCAGAGCGCGCGCTGCTCGCCGGGCAGCGCGGCGAGCAGGCGGTCGAAAATCGCCAGCGCGTCGTAGCGTTCGAAGACGACCACCGTGCGCTGCTGCGTACACCGGCTGGCGATGCGCGCCGCCAGGCTGGATTTGCCGAGGTTGCCCATTCCGTGCAGCAGCACGCCGGCGCGTTGCGTATTGTGCAGTTCGCGCAGCGCGTGCTGCAGCGCGCGCCGGCGGCCGACGAAAGCGGCCGGCGCCGCCACCGGCGAGGCGCCGCGTTCGCTGTCGAGGAATTCGCTTGCCGCGCGATGGCGCAACGGTGCGCGCGCCAGGCCGGCGCCGGTGAGCGCGCCGCCGCCGTGGCGGCCGAGGTAGAGGCGCGCCAGGTGCCAGTGGCCGCCGCGCTGCGCGTCGGCGCGCTGCTGCTGGCGCAGCGCCTGCCGCGCCTTCGCCGCTGCGTATACCGTGCTGCGGTGCCGCGCCAGTTCGCCGTAGAAGACTTGCGCGAAGTCGATCGCGTCCTGGTCGGCGACCGAACCGTCCCAGCCGACGACGTTGGCCACGCCGGCGCGGATCAGCTCGCGCACCAGCGGCGCCAGCATTGGCGCGCGGGCCGCGTTGCCGCTGCCGTCGGCGTGGCTGCCGGCGCGCTCCGCCGGCGCGCGCTCGCTGCTCTCGGCGGTGCGGCAGGCGGAGAGGAAGAGCAGTGGCAACTGGCTGGCGTCGCCGATGGCGTCGACCAGGTCGCCGGCGCTGGCCGGCAGCCGGTCGCCGTAGTCGTCTTCGAGCGCCAGGTAGGCGCCGTGCTGCGGGTCGAGGTCGCCGTGGCACGAGAGATGCAGCGCTTCGCAGCCGCCTTCGTCGGCCAGCCGGCGCGCGATGCCGGCGGCGCTGCCGCTTTCTTCGACGATCAGTTGCGGCCGCGCAGCGGCGCTGACTTTTTCGATTGCCTGCGCGATCGCCGCTTCCTCGGCTTCGAAGTCGAGTTCGTCGGCCTGCCGCGGCGCCGCGGCCATGAACAGCAGGCGCAGGTCGCGCCGCTGCGCCGGCAACGGCTGCGGCACGCCAGTCGGCAGCACGCCGATGCGCCGGCTGACCAGAAAGAGCTGCACCGCGTCATCGGCGAGGTGGCCGTCGGCGCTGGCCAACAATTCCCACGGCGCTTCGAGCAGCGCGCGCGCCAGCGGGCTGTCGCCGTCGTCGACGCGCACTTCGAGCACGCGCGCGCCGGTGCCGCGCAGCCAGGCGTCGGCGCAGCCGTTGCCGTTCAGCCAGTCGAACAGTTCGCGGCCAATGGCAGGCAGCGCGTCGTCGTCGCGCACGCGCAGCGCACGCTGGTAGCGCTGCGCGCAAGCCGTCAGGCAGGCGATCGTCGCCGGCGCCGGCCGCCGCAACTCGGCAATCGCCGGCGCGCCGCCCGCCCCAACAGCCGCCGCGCCGCCCGCCGCATCGGCGCCGGAACCAGCCTGCGCAAACACCTGCAAAAAGCAATCCGCCCCCAGCGGCCGCAGCAAGGCATGCATGCGCGTTCTCCACTTTCCCTGAAGGCAGCAATGCTACGCGACAAACGCCTGCTATAGCAAAGGCTTCGCGGCCGTCGTCGAGGTCGCCGCGCGTGCGCGCCAGGACGTATGCTTGCGCTGCGTCGCCGCGCACGCAATCAGCGGTGGCGAGGGTGCCGGATGCCGCTTGCAGGCGCAGCGCCGGCGTACGCGGGAAGGCAAGCTCGGACACTGCCGTGCGCCACGCCGGAGGATAGGAGAGGGTAGGAAAACCCATCCACGCTAGGAAAACCGACCCACGCCAGGAAAACCCGCGCTCGGCAGTGCGTGACGGTCGAAGCACACCCGTCAAGCCGTGCCAGGTACGACAGGCTGCCAGGCGCAGCGAACCAGGTTTGCGCAAATCAGGCGGCCCGGTCGTCCTGCTCCGCGAATCAGAACAAGCAGGAATTCCGCTGCCAGGCCCTCTCCCTTTGCCCAGGCGGCCGTGCGCATGACCGGATGCTCTCTGCCCGTGACGAACACGGCAGGATCGCGTAGCGGCTTGAGTACTTCCCCGTCGAGTTCGGCCGACAAATTGACTTCTCCGCTTTGCACCGTTTTTGAGCCGCAGCAGTTTCACCCCGTCACGGCGGGATCTCACCAACGCGCTGGTTTGGAAATGTTATTCAAGGTCGAGCAACCCATGACGAGCGGCAGGCTTTGCGAGCTATGAGCAATCGGTCGGTCCCCGCGAGCGCGGGGGAAGCATGCAGACGGGCAGCAGGTGATTGCGTCAGAAGGGTCGATCCCCGCGAGCGCGGGGGAAGCAAAGTCCGCGAAACCGCTGAGCTAAGGCGTTAAGCAAAAATAACTTGAACATTTGTGATGATTGGCCTATGGTTTCGGCATGGAGCAGGAGTTAGCCATAGAAGCCAAGTATCAAGCGCTGCGTGGAAGGCTGG
>WBZM01004238.1_pt1 | contig 10572 bp, 9 predicted proteins | sample 5204271 | NCBI WGS metagenome assembly WBZM01 (sample SAMN12344346, study PRJNA552823) | activated sludge metagenome | biome: Activated sludge suspended growth; feature: Nitrification reactor; material: Wastewater; isolation source: activated sludge from nitrification reactor of wastewater treatment...
TGCCACTCGACGAGGTCCTGGCCGGTGATCATCTCGGTAACCGGGTGCTCGACCTGCAGGCGGGTGTTCATCTCCATGAAGTAGAAGCTGCCTTCCTGGGGAAATGCATCGCTGGCGATGAACTCGACCGTGCCGGCGCCGACATAACCCACCGCCAGCGCCGCATCGACTGCCGCCCGTCCCATTGCTGCCCGCCGCTCGGCAGTCATGCCAGGCGCAGGCGCCTCCTCGACGACCTTCTGGTGCCGCCGCTGCACCGAACAGTCGCGCTCGAAGAGATGAACGCAGTTGCCGTGCGAGTCGGCGAAGACCTGGATCTCGATGTGTCGCGAATGGCGCAGATACTTCTCGATCAGCACCTGTCCATTGCCGAAGGCCGCGTTCGCCTCACGCTGGCATGAGGCGAGGGCACCGGCAAAATCCGCGCCACGTTCGACCAGCCGCATTCCCTTGCCGCCACCGCCGGCGGTGGCCTTGATCAGCACCGGATAACCGATCGCATCCGCCTGTTGCCGCAGGAAGTCCGCCTCCTGCTCGTCGCCGTGGTAGCCCGGAGTCAGGGGTACGCCGGCAGCGGCGAGCAGATTCTTCGCCGCCGACTTCGAACCCATGGCGCGGATGGCTGCCGCCGGTGGACCGATGAAGACGATGCCGGTAGCGGCGCAGGCATCGGCGAAGGTGTCGTTCTCCGACAGGAAGCCATAGCCCGGGTGGATCGCCTGCGCTGCGCTGCGTGCGGCGGCCTCGAGAATCCGCTCGCCGACGAGGTAGGACTCGCGCGCTGCCGCCGGCCCGATGCCCACCGCCTCGTCGGCCAGGCGGACATGGCGGGCGTTGGCGTCGGCCTCGGAATAGACGGCAACCGTGCGGACCCCCATGCGACGGGCCGTGCGGATCACCCGACAGGCGATCTCCCCGCGGTTGGCAATCAGAATCTTGCTGAACATACGGCCCCCTCAGTCGGCAAGCCAGTTGGGTGGCCGCTTCTCGAGGAAGGCGGCGAGGCCTTCCCGCCCCTCGTCACTGGCGCGCACCCGCGTGATCCGCTGTGTCGTCTCGGCGATGGTCTCGGCATCGATCGGCTGCCCGGCGACGACGCGGATCAGCGCCTTGCATTCAGCCTGTGCATTCGGCCCGTTGGCCAGCAGGGCCTCGACGATCTCGGCGATCGCTTCATCGAGTTCCTCGTCGCCCGGAACGAGTTCGTGCAGCAGGCCGATGCGGTAGGCTTCGGCAGCGGAAAAACGCTCGGCGGTGAGCATGTAGCGCCGGCTGTAGCGCTCGCCGATCGCCGCCAGCACGTAGGGGCTGATCACCGCCGGGACGATGCCCAGCTTGACCTCGCTGAGGGCGAAGATCGCGTCGTAGGTACCGACCGCCAGATCGCAGGCGGCGATCAGGCCAACGCCACCACCATACGCCGCTCCCTGGACACGGGCGATCGTCGGCTTCGGCAGCTCGTTCAGCGTCATCAGGAGCTCTGCGAGCCGGCTGGCATCGAGCAGGTTTTCCTCGGGCGTATAGCCAGCGGCCCGCTTCATCCAGTTGAGATCGGCGCCGGCACAGAAACTCCTGCCGGTCGACGAGAGGACGACGACACGCACCCGTGAATCGGCGGCAAGTTGTCGCAGACCGGCAGTGATCTCGGTGATCAGTTCCTCGTCGAACGCGTTGTGACGCTGCGCCCGATTCAGCGTCAGGATGCCGACGCCACCGTCGACCTCCGTGATGATCGATCGATAATCGCTCATGGCTGGCCCTACATGCGGAAGATACCGAACCGGGTCGGCTCGGGGTTGCCGTTCAACGCCGCCGACAGGCCGAGGCCGAGGACCCGCCGGGTATCGGCGGGGTCGATCACACCGTCGTCCCAGAGGCGGGCACTGGCGTAGTAGGGGTGGCCCTGCCGCTCGTACTGCTCGCGGATCGGCGCCTTGAACGCCTCCTCGTCTTCGCTGCTCCAGGTCCTGCCGGCGGCCTCCAGACCGTCGCGCCGTACGGTCGCCAGAACGTTCGCCGCCTGTTCGCCGCCCATCACCGAAATGCGGGCGTTCGGCCACATCCACAACAGCCGCGGCGAGTAGGCACGCCCACACATGCCGTAGTTGCCGGCACCGAAGGAGCCACCGATGACCACCGTGAACTTCGGCACATTGGCGCAGGCGACGGCGGTGACCATTTTCGCCCCGTCGCGCGCGATGCCCCCGTTCTCGTACTTGCGGCCGACCATGAAGCCGGTGATGTTCTGCAGGAACAACAGCGGCACGCCACGTTGTGCGCACAGCTCGACGAAGTGCGCCGCCTTCAGCGATGACTCGGAGAACAGGATGCCGTTGTTGGCGACGATACCCACGGGATAGCCCCACAGGCGAGCCGAGCCGCAGACGATGGTCGTCCCGTAGCGCGCCTTGAACTCGTCGAAATCGGAGCCATCGACGATGCGGGCAATGATCTCGCGCACGTCGAACGGCTTCCGCGAATCAGTCGGGATCACTCCGTACAGCTCGTCGGCCGGATGAAGCGGCGGGCAGGGTTCGCCGAGGCTGACTGCCGGCTGCTTGCGCCAGTTGAGATGGCCGACCACGCGACGGGCAATGGCCAGTGCGTGCGCGTCGTTTTCCGCATAATGATCGGCGACGCCGGAGACGCGCGTATGGACGTCGGCGCCACCGAGATCCTCGGCGCTGACCACCTCACCAGTTGCCGCCTTGACCAGCGGCGGCCCGCCGAGGAAGATCGTCCCCTGCTCCTTGACGATGATCGACTCGTCGCACATCGCCGGCACGTAGGCGCCGCCCGCCGTGCACGAGCCCAAGACGGCGGCGATCTGCGGGATGCCGGCCGCCGAGAGGCGAGCCTGGTTGTAGAAGATGCGGCCGAAATGCTCCCGGTCGGGAAAGACTTCATCCTGCATCGGCAGGAAGGCGCCACCCGAATCGACCAGGTAGATGCACGGCAGGCGGTTCTCGCTGGCGATCTCCTGCGCCCGCAGGTGCTTCTTGACCGTCAGCGGGTAGTAGGTACCCCCCTTCACCGTCGCGTCGTTGGCGACGATCATGCATTCGACGCCATTGACGCGACCGATGCCGGTGATCAGCGACGCCGCCGGCACCTCGAAGGGATGCGCATCGCCGTACATGCCATAGGCAGCGAGTTGCGACAGTTCGAGGAAGGGGGAACCGGGATCGATCAATGCATCGACCCGCTCGCGCGGCAGCAGCTTGCCCCGCGCCAGGTGCTTCTGCCGTGCGGCCTCGGGACCGCCGAGAGCGACGCGCTCCACGGTCGCCCGCAGATCGGCGACGATCGCTGCCATCGCCGCCTGGCTTGCCTGAAACTCGGCACTGCGGACATCGAGCCGGCTGTTGAGAACGGGCATCAGAAGCCTCCGCTGGCCAGCCAGCGCTCGATCTGCGGCAGGCGATCGGCGCCAAAGAACGGTTCGCCATCAACGACGATGTAGGGCGAGCCAAAGACGCCGCGGGCGATCGCCGCCTCGCACTCGGCCTTCAGGCGATCCTTCAGTGCCTGGCCCGCGAGCGCGGCGGCCAGTGCGCTGCGATCGACCTTCTGGTCGGCGGCGATGTCGAGCACCACGTCGATCTCCGAGACGTCGCGCCCCGCGGTGTACAGGCTGCGGAAGACGGCGTGCGCAAACATGCGTGCCGCGGCGCAATCCTGATCGTGCAACCAGTAGTAGGCGCGCGCGGCGTGCTGCGTGCTCAGCGGGAAGTGCTTCGGGTGCTCGTAGGGGACGTCGAGGAAGCGCGCCGAGCGCGCGAAGTCATGCAGCGAGTACGCCCCCTTCAGCGGTATGCTGGTCAGCGGTGCGCCGCCGGTCTGCCGGAAGACGACACCGAGCAGGATCGGCCGCCATTTCACCTTGCGGCCATGGCGGGCGGCCAGATCGTCGATCTTCTCCGAAGCCAGATAGCCGTAAGGAGAGGAGAAGTCGAAGTAGAAATCGATGAACTGTGACATGGTCGATCCTCAAGAGGTTTCACGCTGCGGGTTGGCCTCCCCGCTGCCGCGGCAACTGCGCGGCACTGCTCCCCGGCAGCGCGGCGAGCCTCGGCCAGAGCACCATCTGCGTGCAGCGGAAGAGCGCCAACCGTCTGCCGTCGCCACTGCTCACGACGGCGTCCCAAACCTGCGTCGTGCGTCCACCATGAGCCGCTGTCGCCTCGCACAGCAGCACGCCATCGGTCAGGGTACCAAGGAAGTTGGTCTTCAGCTCGACCGTCGTGAAGCCTTCTGCGCCCGGCGGCAGATGGGCGATCGTGGCATAGCCGGCGCTGGTGTCAGCCAGCGCGACGATCGTTGCCGCATGCAGGAAGCCGTTCGGTGCCAGCATCTCGGGGCGAATCGGCAGGCGCGCAGTCAACCGGCCGGGTTCGACGCTGACGACCTCGATGCCGAACCAGCCGGGCAGGTGCCCGACTGCCAGCGCGTTCAACTCGGCGACTTCGACGCCAGGACGTAGTTGGCAGCGGCTCATCTCATTCGCCGGCGACGGCGCGGCCGATCACCAGGCGCTGGATGTCGTTCGCCCCCTCGTAGATCTGGCAGACGCGCACGTCGCGATAGATCCGCTCGACCGGAAAATCGCTGACATAGCCATAGCCGCCGAGGATCTGGATCGCGTCCGAGCAGACGCGCTCGGCCATCTCCGAGGCGAACATCTTGGCCATCGACGCTTCCTTGAGGCATGGCCTGCCGGCGTCCTTGAAGGTCGCAGCGCGCCAGACGAGCAGCCGGGCGGCATCGATCCGCGTCGCCATGTCGGCGAGGCGGAAGCTGACCGCCTGGTGCTCGATGATCGGCTTGCCGAAGGTTTCGCGCTCGCGCGCATACTGCACCGCCGCTTCGAAGGCAGCGCGCGCCATGCCGACCGACTGGGCGGCGATGCCGATGCGTCCGGCCTCGAGGTTCGACAGCGCGATGCGGTAGCCGTCGCCTTCCCGGCCGAGCAGGCACGAGGCCGGGATGCGGCAGTTGTCGAAGAGGATCTGCGCCGTGTCGGAGGCGCGCTGGCCCATCTTCTCCTCGATGCGGGCGACGATGTATCCCGGCGTCTCGGTCGGCACCAGGAAGCACGAGATTCCCTTCTTGCCTGCCGACCGGTCGGTGACCGCAAAGACGATCGCCACTTGGGCGTACTTGCCGGTGGTGATGAACTGCTTGACACCGTTGAGGACGAAATCGTCGCCGTCACGGTCGGCGCGGGTGGTGATGGCGGCGGCGTCGGAGCCGGTATGCGGCTCGGTGAGACAGAAGCAGCCGAGCATCTCGCCACGCGCCAGCGGCTTCAGCCAGTTCTCCTTCTGCTCGTCGCTGCCGTACTTCATCGTGATGCCGCAGGCCAGCGAATTCTGCACACTGACGATCGTCGACGTCGCGCCGTCGCCGGCCGCGATCTCCTCGAGGACGAGAACCAGCGACATGTAATCCATGCCGGCGCCGCCCCATTCCTCCGGGACGACCATGCCGAGCGCGCCGAGTTCGCCCAGCTCCCGCAGCGCCTCGGCAGGAAAGGTGTGATGGCGGTCCCACTCGGCAGCGAAGGGCGCCAGCCGCTCCTGGGCAAAGTCGCGCAGCGAGTCGCGGATCATTTCCTGTTCCTGAGTCAAGATCATGCAGTCTTCTCCTTGCTGTGGGCGCCGGCCGCAAGCTGCGCGGCGGCGTGATTGGTCATCAGGACGCCGGCGATCACCAATGAACCGCCCGCGAGAACGGCGATCCCGAGCCGCTCGTGCAGCAGCAGCGCACCGAGCAGGACGGCGCTGACCGGGACCAGATTGATGAACGCGGCCGAGCGCGTCGCACCGATCTCCTGCACGGCCGCGGCATACCAGGTGAAGGCCAGCGCGACACCGAAAATACCGAGAAAGGCGATCGAGGTCCAGCTGCGCCAGGTCGTGTCTGCAAGGCTGAACAGGGTACCCTGCAGGAGGGCGGCGGTGGTCAACATCGTGCAGCCGGTGAGGCTGGCGCCGAAGGTCATCGCCATGGGGGACAGCGAGCGGGTGGCGCGGCGGCCAATGAAGGTGTAGACCGCCCACAGCAGGCTGCAGCCAATGATCAGCCATTCGCCGCTGCCGATCTGCCCGCTGACGAGAAGCCGCACGTCGCCGTTGCTGACCACCAGCAGGCAGCCGAACATCGCGACGATGATTCCCGCGGCCCGGAGCGGCGACATCGGCGCGCCGAAGAACAGCCAGTCGCCGGTGGCGACCAACACCGGGGTCAATGCCACGACCAGTGCGCCCCTGCCGGCCTCGATCAACTGCAGGCCGTAAAGGAAGCAGAGGTTGTAGAGGAAGATGCCGCTGGCACCGAGCGCCGTCAGCGTCAGCCAGTCGCTGCGTGACCAGCGCGGCCAGCCTTCACGCTGCACGACCAAGGCGCCGAGCAGCAGCGCGGCGAGCAGGAATCGCCAACTCGCCACCGCGAGCGGTGCCGCCTCGCTGACGGCGACCCGGCCGGCAATCCAGGTGGCACCCCAGAGCACGGCGGTGGCGACGAGCCGGAGATAGGTCGCCGATGGCGCCGCCGCGCGCTGCGCCGGACTGCTCACGACGCGCTCACTTGGGCAGTGCCTCGAGCGCCAGACGATAGTGGGCCAGCACGTCCTCAGGACGATGTACGGTCACCCCGAGATCGCGCAGCAAACCGTCGTGCAGGCCATAGATCCAGCCGTGCACGGTCAACGGCTGGCCGCGTTGCCAGGCATCCTGCACGACGAAGGTCTGGCAGACGTTGGCGACCTGTTCCAGTACATTGAGCTCGCACAGTCGGTCATGCCGCCGTTCCGGCGGCAGTTCGTCCACCAGCGCCAGGTGCTTGTCGTGCACGTCGCGTACATGTCGCAGCCAGATGTCGACCAGGCCGGCACGATCGCGCTGCAGTGCCGCCTTGACGCCGCCGCAGCCGTAGTGGCCGACGACCATGATGTGCCGCACCTTGAGCACATCGACCGCGAACTGCACGACCGACAGGCAGTTGAGGTCGGTATGCACGACGACATTGGCGACGTTGCGATGCACGAACAGCTCGCCCGGCAGCAGACCACAGATCTCGTTCGCCGGTACGCGCGAATCCGAGCAGCCGATCCAGAGGTACTGCGGCGTCTGCAGGCGCGACAGCTTGAGAAAGTACTCCGGGTCGATCTGCTGCATGCGGTCTGCCCAGGCACGATTGAAGTCGAAGAGGTGGAACAGGTTCTCGGTCGCCACCTCTTCGGCCGACCAGTTCTCCAGGTCAAGAGCGAGAAACATCGTTCCTTCGAGCGGCGTCTGGTAATAGGCGGGCGTCTCCTTGAAACCGAGCTCACGGTACAGCTTGACGGCGACACGCATCGCGGGCAGCGTATCGAGCAGCAGCTTGCGGTAACCGATCTCCTTCGCTGCCTTGATCGCAGCCAGCGTCAGCTCACGGCCAACCCCGTAGCTGCGCTGACTCGGTTCGACGTACAGCCGCTTCAGCTCGCAGAGTCCTGCCGAGAGCGGGCGAATCGCCACGCAGCCAGCCGGTTGCCCGTCGCGTTCGGCGTAGAACAGCCGCCCTGCCGGTGGCGCGTAAGCTCCTGGCAGCGAAGCCATCTCCTGATCGAAATCCTGGAACGAAAGGTCGACGCCCAGCCAGGCAGCGTAATTGCGGATGAACTGACGGACGTGCTCGAGTTGCACGCTGTCAGCGGCGCTCAGGATGCTCAGCTCGGTAATCATCTCTTTCGAGGTTCCTTCGGATCATGGGGCAGGACGCGTGCGGCACGGGCGGCGCCGATGGACGGCCGCCGGCCCGCATACCTGCCCGTCAGGCAGGATGATGCCCTACAGCGTCTCGGCGAACAACTCCCGACCGATCAACATGCGGCGGATTTCGGAAGTGCCGGCACCGATCTCGTAAAGCTTGGCATCGCGCCACAGGCGGCCTGCCGGATAGTCGTTGATGTAGCCGTTGCCGCCCAGCACCTGGATCGCCTCGCCGGCCATCCAGGTCGCCTTCTCGGCCGCGTAGAGGATGGCGCCCGCTGCATCCTTGCGCGTCGTCTCGCCACGGTCGCACGCCTGACCCACCGCATACACATAGGCGCGGCAGACGTTGAAGGTGGTGTACATGTCGGCGATCTTGCCCTGCATCAGCTGGAACTCGCCGATCGGCTGGCCAAACTGCCGGCGATCGTGAACGTAGGGCAGGACGAGGTCGATCGCCGCCGCCATGATTCCCAGCGGCCCACCAGCGAGCACGGCGCGCTCGTAGTCGAGACCGCTCATCAGCACACGCACACCGCCGTTCGGCTGGCCGAGGACGTTGTCCTCCGGCACTTCGCAGTCGTCGAAGAACAGCGGGTAGGTGTTCGAGCCGCGCATGCCGAGCTTGTCCAGCTTGGCACCGCAGGAGAAGCCCTGCATCCCCTTCTCGATCAGAAAAGCGGTGATGCCGCGCGCACCGGCGTCGACGTCGGTCTTGGCATACACCACCAGCGTGTCGGCATCGCCGCCGTTGGTGATCCACATCTTGCCGCCATTGAGGACGAAGCGGTTCCCGCGGCGATCGGCGCGCAGTTGCATGCCGACGACGTCCGATCCGGCATTCGCCTCGGACATGGCGAGTGCGCCGACGTGCTCGCCCGAGATCAGCTTCGGCAGGAAGCGTGCCTTCTGCGCCGGCGTTCCGTTGCGGCAGATCTGGTTCACGCAGAGGTTCGAATGGGCGCCGTAGGAGAGCGCGACACTGGCCGATGCGCGCGAAATCTCCTCCATCGCGATGATGTGGGCCAGATACCCGAGGCCGCTGCCACCATACTCCTCGTCGGCGGTGATGCCAAGCAGGCCCATCTTGCCCAACTGGCGCCAGAGATCGGCAGGGAAGAGGTTGTCGCGGTCGATGGCCTCGGCGCGCGGTGCGATCTCGCCAGCGGCAAAACTGCGCACGCTGCTGCGCAGCAGGTCGATCGTTTCACCGTGGGCAAAACTGAGGCTCGGATATTCCATTTCTCTGGCTCCTTGGTCGGGCTTCGGGCACATGCCGCAACCGCAGCGCACACGCTTCATCGCCGGTCACGCGGCAATGGGCAACGGCATGGATGATGAAAGAACTCGTTGCGGCCGTCATCCAGTCTTCGTGCATCAGCTTGCCGAGCGCTGACCGGGCTGTTCCTTTCGGCCGTGGACGGCGATGATCGTCTGCTGCATCAGCGCGCAGGCGGTCTTCCGGCCATGATTGACCGCCAGGACCTCGGCTCGCGTGACGATCAGTGTCCGCCCATAGCGGACCACGGATCCCTCGGCGATCAGCAATTCCCCTTCGGCAGGTGCCAGCAGGTTCAGCTTGTATTCGACGGTCAACACCTCGGTGTCGGCCCCGGTCAGCGTGCTGGCTGCGTAGCCGGCCGCCGAATCCGCGATCATCCCGACGACGCCGCCGTGGATGTAGCCGTGTTGCTGCGTGATGTCCACTCGGCGCGGTAGATGGATCTCGGTGTAGCCGGGCTCGATCACCGGCATGCACGCGCCGATCAGGACCATCGCCTGCTGGCGCGCGAAACTGGTCCGCACACGCTCGGCGAAGCACGGATCCAGCGGCTTGTGCAGGCGCGTCATTCAGCCTGCCAGCGCGGGCCTGGCGATGGTCTGCGCCAACTCGGCGATGTCGCGCGTGGTGGGCTGTTCCATTGGCGGATAGCTCCCGATGGGATCGATTGTACAATGCAGCGCGAACGAGCCCGCGCAGCCTCTGGCATCACGCCCAGAATCGGGCAGTTTATAGATTTCAGCGCTTTTTACAATCCGCCTGCCGATGCCGCCCGACTACCCTATTGCCGCCCCGCCCGCCGCCTGCGAGATCTTCCCCGTCGCCACGGGGGTTCACTGGTTGCGCATGCCGCTCCCCTTTGCGCTGGACCACATCAATCTCTGGCTGCTCGAGGATGGCGCGGGCTGGACCATCATCGACACCGGTTTCGCCCTCGACAGGGTCAAGGACTGCTGGCTGGCGATCCTCGAAGGCCTGACCGAGGGGAGCCGTGGCGGCCGGATCACGCGCATCATCATCACCCACTTCCATCCCGATCATCTCGGACTTGCCGCCTGGCTGCAGGAACGAACCGCTGCGCCGGTGTGGATGACCGTCGGTGAGTACCTGACGGCGCACGCAGTCTGGCACGAAGTGGGCGGACACGGCAACGCAGCGATGCTGCGCCAGTTTCGCGCGCACGGGCTCGATGAGGAGCGCTGTGTCGCGCTCGAGCGCCGCAGCGGTGGCTACAACCGCGGCGTTCCGACACTGCCACAGCAATATCACCGTCTCTTCGATGGCGACGAACTGTGCATCGGCGGACAGCGATGGCAAGTTCGGGTCGGCTACGGCCACTCGCCCGAACACGCCGCGCTCTACAGCCCGGGCCTCGGCATCCTGATCTCCGGAGACATGCTGCTGCCGACAATCTCGACCAACATCAGCGTCTTTGCCGTCACTCCCGAGGCCGATTCGCTGGCTGACTACCTGCAGTCGATCGACCGCTACCGCGATCTACCGCCTTGCACGCTCGTACTGCCTTCGCACGGACTG
>WBZM01004239.1_pt1 | contig 10567 bp, 6 predicted proteins | sample 5204271 | NCBI WGS metagenome assembly WBZM01 (sample SAMN12344346, study PRJNA552823) | activated sludge metagenome | biome: Activated sludge suspended growth; feature: Nitrification reactor; material: Wastewater; isolation source: activated sludge from nitrification reactor of wastewater treatment...
GGAACTCGTAGTCGTCGGCGTGTGCCGTCAGGAACTGGTCGACCGCCGTCGCGGTGTTCGGCGTCCAGTCGTGCATCAACACGTTCGACACCGAGCCCGGAGCGGTGGGCATCGACTCGAGCACCGCGCGGATGCTGTCGACCGTGGCGCTCGAACGCCAGTCGTTGGTGTCGTGCGTCCAGAGTTCGATCGCGAGTCCGGTGCTCTGCACCACCGAGAGGGTGTTGGGGTTGTACGGGGTGACCTCGCCCCAGCTGAGGTCGAGGTACCCGTACGGCGGGCGCATGCAGGTGACCTGGTGGCCGGTCTCGGTGAGGATCGCGGCGCTCGTGTCGTTCAACTGGGCGAGGATCTCGGCGTCCGACAGGGTGCGCAGGTCCGGGTGGTTCCAGGTGTGGTTGCCGAGCGCGTGTCCCGCGGCGAGGATCGCTCGTGCCTGCGCCGGCTGCTCGACGACGTGCTGGCCGACGAGGAAGAACGTCGCCGTCACGCCGTGCTCCTGCAGCACGTTCAGCACGTTGGTGGTGCCGACGGCGTCGGGGCCGTCGTCGAAGGTGAGGTACACGATCGCCTTGCTGCCCGGGACGGTCGTGGTGGTGCTGCTGGGCGTCGTCGTGGTGGTGCTGCCCGGGATCGTCGTCGAGGTCGTCGAGGTCGTCGAGGTCGTCGAGGTGGGTGGCACGGTCGTGGTCGTGGTCGTCGGCGGCAGTGTCGTGGTCGTCGTGGTCGTCGTGGTCGTGGTTGCCGGCAACGTGGTGGTCGGCAACGTGGTGGTGGGCGCCGGCAGTTCCTCGGTGGTGAACCAGCCGGCGAGGTCGATCACGACATGGCCGGTGTGCTGTGCGTACACCTCGAGCCCGGCGCTCGACGTCGGCACGATCCCGAAGTTCGCGACGACGTCACCGTTGCCGGCCGGGTTGAGCACCGACGCGTTCGGCCGGCCGGTCCCGGCGGGGTAGGCCGAGAGGTAGCCCGCCTCGGCGTCGACGGACGTGATGTTCATCGCCATCGTCATCCCGCCCTGCGCCGGCACCGCGATCGACTCGCCGGTGCGCAACGGGGCCACGATCGCCTCCGACGCACCGGGACGACGGACCCGGGTGTCGAGGATCCGATCGGGATCCGACGCGATGAACGTGCCCGCCACGCCGGTGGCGGCCGAGGCGCCGGTGAACCACCCGGTCAGGTCGACCACCACGTGGCCCCCACCGGACAGGTGGATCGACAGCCCGCTGCTGCTGACGCCGTGGATGCCACCTGCGGCTCGGGTCTGGCCGGCCGCGTCGAGGTTCAGGATCGACGCCGTCGGGCGAGCGGTCCCGGCCGGATGGGTGGTGACGAAGCCGGCGCCCGCCGACTCGGTCACCGTGATCACGAGCGACAGGGCGCTCGCGTCGGCCGGCGCGTCGGCCGGTAGCGGCACGGTGATCGTGCCGCCCGCCGGCAACGCGACGTCGTCGCGGGTGTCGAGCAGGCGGCGAGGTGCGACCGGCACGAGCCGTCCCGCGGCGACGGCGCCACCGTCGACGAAGGCGCCGGACGTGTCGAGCACGACGTCGCCGCTGGTGGTGAACACCTCGACCGAGCCGTCGAAGCCGATCCGGGTGATCGCCGCGTTCGACCGGATCTCGCCGGGGCGGTAGTTGAGGTTGGACGCCGTCGGTCGGGGGATGCCGGCGGGGTAGAGGGTCATGAATCCGGCGACCGTCGCGTTCACCGACACGGCGCTGAGTGCCACGGCGACCGGGCGCTCGGGCAGACCGCAGCGGCCCGCGACCCGGACCCGGATCGTGGTGTCGCTGATGCGGGTGTAGCCCTCACCGGTGCGGGTGTCGGCCAGCCGGCACGGCGCGACCGGCACGAGGTGCGATCCGGCGACGGCCTCGGCCCGTGCGACCGCGGCGGTGGACGGCCACCACGTGGCCCCCACCAGGGTCAGCAGGACGGCGACGACCACGCTCGCCGTGGTTCGTCCCGTGGTCCGTGATGCCGTCGCTCCCGCCCGAGATGCCATGTCGGGGCACGGTACGGGTGCTGCGCCGTCGAGGGAATGCGTGCCGGCCCGGATGAACCGAACGGCCCACGGCCCGTCCGATCAGGGGTTCGGCACGTGGGCGCAGCTCGGCAGCACGGCGAAGTCGTACTGGTCGATGTTGGCCGGTAGCCACCGCTGCAGGGCGGTCAAGGTGTTGGCCGGCCAGTCGTGCATCAGCACATTCGAGACATTGCCAGCGCCCTTGGGCATCTGGTTCAACACCTCGACGATGTCGTTGACGGTGCGCCCGACCTTCCAGTCGTCGGTGTCGTGGGTCCACAATTCCATCGTCATGTCCTCGGCGGCGATCGCCGAGGTGACGGTGCTGTTGATGTAGCCGTACGGCGGGCGCATACAGCCCGGTCGCTCCCCGGTGGCGCCGAAGATCGCGGCTTCTGCGAGCTGGATCTCCGAACGCACGCCGGCTGCGGTGAGCGCGGTGAGGTCGGGGTGTGTGTTGGAGTGGTTGCCCACCACATGACCACGTGCGACCACGTCGGCGGCGATCGACCGGGTGCTGGGGCTGATCCGGTCGCCCACGAGGAAGAAGGTGCCCCGGATGCCGTACTGCTCGAGCAGGCTCATGATCGCCTGCGTGCCACCGGGGGTCGGGCCGTCGTCGAAGGTGAGATACACGGTCGCCCGCTCATTGGACGGGACCGTGGTGCCCGGATTCGTCGGGATCGTCGTCGAGGTGGTCGTCGTGGTCGTCGACGTGGTGGTGGGAGGCAGGGTGGTCGTGGTGGTCGTCGTCGGTGCGGTCGTCGGCACCGGCGGGGCGCTCGCCAGCACGGCCGAGAACGAGCCGGCCAGGTCGAACAGCAGGTGCGAGGTCTGCAACGTGTAGAGCTCGACACCGGTGGTGCTCGCCGGGACGATCGCGAAGTTGGCCACGGTGTCGCCGCCGCCGGCGGGGTTGACGTTCGAGGCCAGGGGTCGGGTGCTGCCGGCGGGGTAGGCGGTCACGAAGCCCGGGGCACCGTCGACCGACGTGAGGTTGAACGCCAGCGTGCCGGCTCCGATGGGGCTCGCCACGTCGATCGTGCCGTCGGGCGGCAGCGGCGTGCCGGTCGCGGGAGCGGTGGTGGTCCGGGTGTCGAGGAGCCGTGTCGGATCGACCGGGGTGAAGAGCCCCTCGCTCGACGCGGCTGCGGTGGCGCCGGTGAACCAGCCGGTGATGTCGACCACCACGTGCCCGCCGCCGGAGAGGAAGATGGCGAGGCCGCCCGCGTCGACGGGGTGGATGCCGCCGGCCGCACGGGTCTGGCCGGCCGCGTCGAGGTTCAGGACCGACGCGGTCGGTCGGGTCGAGCTCGACGGATACGTGGTGACGAAACCGGGGCCGCTCGACTCGGTGACGGTGATCGTCAGCGACAGCGCCGACGCGCCGGCGGGCACGCCGGCCGGCAGCGGCAGCGTGACCGTGCCGCCGGGCGGCACGATCGCCGACGGGCGGGTGTCGAGCAGGCGGGTGGGGGCGAGGGGGACGAAGCGGCCGGCCGCCGAAGTGGCCACCGGTTCGAACCAGCCGGTCGTGTCGAGCACGATGTCGCCGCTCGTGGCCTGGTACACGTCGATGCTGCCGTCGGTGCCGGCGCGCACGATCGCGGCGTTCGACCGGATCTGGCCCTTGGCGAAGTTGACCACCGACGAGTTGGGCAGATCGGTGCCCGTCGGGTGGATGGTGACGAACGCTGCCGAGCCCGGGTTCACCATCACGACGGTGAGTGCGAGGGCCGACGGCGCGGCGCCGATACCGCAGCGGCCGGCGGCCTGGACGCGGATGACGTGCGGGCTGATGCGCGTGTAGCCCTCGCCCGTGCGGGTGTCGGCGAGCCGGCACGGCGCCACGGCGACGAAACGCGAGGCGGCCGGCGCGGCACCGGCGGCGGTCCACGACGCGACCGAGGGGAGTGCCGCGGCGAGCAGTCCCGCTGCCGCCAACCACGCTCGTCTCCGCACCACTCCGCCCACGCCGCCACCTCCAGGTCGTCCGCCGCCGACGCCGACGGCGAGAGCAACTGCGTCGCGCCGCCCGCCCGACGCGCCAAATCTAGGGTCGCACCCTGCGCCGGGCACAGCACCCCGGGACCGAAGTGGGCCGAAAGGCCCACTCAGGTCGGGACCTTCCGTGTCGCGACCGGGACGCAGCGCGGTGATACCGTCCCGCGATGCGGACGGGCATCGACGCCCGCGCGTACGTCACAAGACGTCAGACCGGCTTCGGAGGGGGAGCAGGGACATGACCGACATCGTGGATCGCCCGGGATCGGCCGAGCAGATCGACTCCATCGTCATCCGCTTCGCGGGTGACTCGGGAGATGGCATGCAGCTGACGGGCGACCGGTTCACCTCGGCCAGTGCGCTCTTCGGCAACGACCTGTCCACCTTCCCCGACTACCCGGCCGAGATCCGTGCCCCAGCGGGCACCGTGAACGGCGTCTCGAGCTTCCAGGTCCACATCAGCGACCACGACATCACCACGCCCGGCGACGCGCCGAGCGTGCTGGTCGCGATGAACCCGGCCGCGCTCAAGGCCGACCTGCACCGGCTGGTGAAGGGCGGGCTCGTCATCGTCAACATCGACACCTTCGACGAGCGCAACCTCGAGAAGGCCGACTACCAGGCCAACCCGCTCGACGACGGCACGCTCACCGGCTACAAGGTCGTGCAGGTGCCGATGACCTCGCTCACCAAGGACGCCACCGTGCCCCTCGGTGTGAAGCCCCGCGACGCGGAGCGCTCGAAGAACTTCTTCGCGCTCGGCCTCGTGAGCTTCATGTACTCGCGGCCGATCGAGGCCACGCTCGAGTGGATCGACGACCGGTTCAAGAAGAACGACCTCGTCCGCCAGTCGAACCGTGCGGCCTTCATGGCCGGGTTCCACTACGGCGAGACCACCGAGGAGTTCGCACACCGCTACATCGTCAAGCCGGCGCACCTGCCGCCGGGCGAGTACACCAACATCAACGGCAACCTCGCGCTGGCGTGGGGTCTCGTCGCCGCGGCGCAGCTGGCGAAGCTGCCGCTCACGCTCGGGTCGTACCCGATCACGCCGGCGAGCGACATCCTGCACGAGCTGTCGAAGCACAAGAACTTCGGGGTGCGCACGGTGCAGGCCGAGGACGAGATCGCCGCCGCGGCGCTCGCCGTCGGCGCCTCGTTCGCCGGTCATCTCGGCATCACCACCACCTCCGGTCCGGGTGTGGCGTTGAAGAGCGAGGCCACCTCGCTCGCCGTGTCGCTCGAGATCCCGCTGATCCTCGTCGACATCCAGCGCGGTGGCCCGTCCACGGGTCTGCCCACCAAGACCGAGGCCGCCGACCTGAACATCGCGATGTTCGGCCGTCACGGCGAGGCGCCGCTGCCGATCGTCGCGAGCTACAGCCCGTCGCACTGCTTCTTCGCCGCGATCGAGGCCGCTCGCATCGCCCTCAAGTACCGCACGCCGGTGATCCTGCTGAGCGACGGCTACCTGGCCAACGGCTCCGAGCCGTGGAAGCTGCCCGACGTCGACACCCTGCCCGACATCTCCGTGCCGTTCGCGACCGAGCACAACCACGTCAACGCCGACGGCACCACCGAGTACTGGCCGTACCTGCGCGACCCCGACACGCTCGCCCGCCCGTGGGCGATCCCGGGCACGCCGGGGTTGATGCACCGCGTCGGTGGCATCGAGAAGCAGGACGGCACCGGCAACATCAACTACTCGCCGGCCAACCACGAGAAGATGGTGCACCTGCGCGCTGCCAAGGTCGCACGCGTGGCCGACGACCTGCCGCCGCTCGAGATCCACGGCGACGCCGACGCCGACGTCCTCATCCTCGGCTGGGGCAGCACCTGGGCGGCGATCGACGCGGCCGTCCAGCGAACACGACGACGCGGGCAGAAGGTGGCGTGGGTGCACCTGGTGCACCTCAACCCGCTGCCGAACGACCTCGGCTCGATCCTGAAGAGCTTCAAGAAGGTCATCGTCCCCGAGCTCAACCTCGGGCAGCTGTGCCGCATCGTGCGGGCCGAGTACCTCGTCGACGCCACTGCCGTCAGCAAGGTGCAGGGTCTGCCGTTCACGGCGTTGGAGATCGAGGAGGCCATCGAGCGAGCCCAGGAGGAGCTGTCGTGACCGACACGTCCGTTCGACTGACGACGAAGAAGGACTGGGCCAGCGACCAGGAGGTGCGCTGGTGCCCGGGCTGTGGTGACTACGGCATCCTGCAGGCCGTCCAGTTCCTGATGCCCGACCTGGGCGTCGCGCCGGAGAACACGGTGTTCGTGAGCGGCATCGGCTGCTCGAGCCGGTTCCCGTACTACATGAACACGTACGGGGTGCACAGCATCCACGGCCGCGCGCCTGCCGTCGCCACGGGGGTCGCGGTGGCCCGCCCCGACCTCGACGTGTGGGTGATCACCGGCGACGGCGACGCGCTCTCGATCGGCGGCAACCACTTCATCCACGCGCTGCGCCGCAACGTGAACATGACGATCCTCATGTTCAACAACCGGATCTACGGCCTCACCAAGGGTCAGTACAGCCCGACGTCCGAGGTGGGCAAGGTCACGAAGAGCACCCCGATGGGCAGCATCGATCCGCCGTTCAACCCGCTTGCCGTGGCGCTCGGTGCCGAGGCGAGTTTCGTCGCTCGCACCCACGACCTCGATCGCAAGCACATGATCGAGACCTTCCGTGCCGCGCACGACCACCGTGGCGCGTCGTTCGTCGAGATCTTCCAGAACTGCAACGTCTTCAACGACGCAGCGTTCGACGGCGTGACCGGGCGCGAGAACCGGCCCGCCAACATGATCGACCTCAAGCACGGCGAGCCGATCCGCTTCGGTGTCGACCGCGAGCGCGGCGTGGTCATGGGCGCCGACGGGCAGCTGCGCATCGTCGAGGTGGCCGACGTGGGCGAGGACGCGATCCTCGTGCACGACGCCCACCGTCACGACCCGAGCCTCGCGTTCGCGCTGGCCCGCCTCAGCCACGACGACCACTCGCCCACGCCGTTCGGCATCTTCCGCTCGATCGAACGCCCCGACTACGGCTCGTCCGTCGGCGCACAGCTGGCCGAGGCGTCGCAGAAGAAGGGGCCGGGCGACCTGAACGCGATGCTGCGGTCGAACGGCACCTGGATGGTCACCGCCGAGATGTGACCCGGCGCCGCCGCTGGTGCCGTCTCGCCGGGCGGGTCAGCGCGGCGCGTCGCCGAAGCGGAACTCGTGGGTGACCTCGTCGAGCCGCGCCTTCACGGCCGGATCGAGCGGCGTCGCCTCGGCGGCCACCGCGTCGCGCAACTGCTCCGGCCGTGACGCGCCCACGATCGGGCTGGTGATCACCGGGTTCGCGAGCACCCACTGCAGCGCGAGCGTTGCCGTCGACACACCGGTGTCGGCGGCGAGCGCGGCGACCTCGTCGACCACGGCGAAGGCACGGTCGTGCCAGTACCGCTCGCGGTAGCGCTGACCCTGGTCGCCGTCCTCGAAGCGGGTGCCCGAGGGATCGCTGCTGGGCCGGTGCTTGCCCGTGAGGAACCCGCCGGCGAGCGGGTTGTACGGGATCACGGCGATCTGCTCGTCGGTGCACAGCGGGAACAGCTCGCGTTCGAACTCGCGGAACAGCAGGTTGTAGCGAGGCTGCACGCTCTCGAAGCGGACGGTGCCGAGCACCTCGGCCCGGCCGGTGGCCCGGGCCAGTTGGTACGCCATCACGTTGGAACAGCCGATGTAGCGCACCTTGCCCTGGCGGACGACGTCGTCGAAGGCCTGCAGCGTCTCGTCGATCGGTGTGCCCGGATCCCACGAGTGCACCTGGAACAGGTCGATGTGGTCGGTGCCGAGCCGGCGGAGCGCGGCGTCGACCGACCGGACGATGTTGTGCCGCGAGTTGCCCGCCTCCCAGCGCCGGCGACCCGAGGGGAAGAAGCACTTGTCGGCGATGAGCACCTCGTCGCGCCGGCCGGGTGACGCCGCGAGCCAGCGGCCGATGATCTCGTCGGTGAGACCCTGGCGCTCGGGATAGCCCTGTGGCGGGTACATGTCGGCGGTGTCGAACAGGGTGATCCCCGCCTCGAACGCGGCGTCCATGATCGCGTGCGACGTGGGCTCGTCGACCTGACCACCGAAGGTCATCGTGCCGAGGGTGAGACGGGGCACCTGGAGGCCGGTGCGGCCGAAGCGGGTGTACTGCACGGCCGCACGCTACCGACGGTACGGTGAGCGTGACGTGCCGTGGGGGCCGTGTCCCGTCGCTGCCAGCTGACGCCACATCATGCCGATCCTGTTCGCTCTCGCCTCCGCTGCCGTCTACGGCGTCGCCGACTACCTCGGTGGTCGCGCCAGCCGCCTGCATCCGAGCGCGGTGGTCACGCTGGTCGGGCAGATGGTGAGCTTCGCGATGGTGCTCGTCGCGGTCGCGTCGATGGGCACGCCCGTGCCGTCGTCGGGCACGCTCGCGTGGGGTGCGGTCGCCGGCGTCGCCGGTGCGGTCGGGCTGACCAGCCTCTATCACGCGTTCGCGCACGGCGCGGTGACCGTGGTGGCCCCGCTCAGCGCGGTGGTGGGCGCCGTGCTGCCCGTCGGTGCCGGGCTCGCGCAAGGCGAGCGACCGGCCGGCATCGCGTACGTGGGCATCGTCCTCGCGGTGGTCGCGGTCGCCCTGGTGAGCGGTGCCGTCGGCGAGCGTCGCCGTCCGACGCCACCCGCGATCGTGGGCTTCGCCGTGCTCGCCGGCACCGGGTTCGGGGTGCTGTTCGTGGCCCTCGACCGCACCGACGGCGGCTCCGGGTTCTGGCCGCTCGTCGCGGCGCGTGCCGCGTCGGTCCCGCTGTTGCTGGTGTTGTGCCTCGTCACGGGTGCACGGCCCACGCGCCGTCGAGGTGGCGTCGGCGGCCTGGCGATCGCGATGGTGGCCGGCTCGCTCGACATGCTCGCCAACCTGCTCTACCTCGCGGCATCGCGTGAAGGGTTGTTGTCGATCGTTGCCGTGGTGGCATCGCTCTACCCGGCGAGCACGGTGGCGTTGGCGTTCGTGATCGATCGAGAGCGCGTCGACCGGTGGCAGTCGGTCGGCATGGCGGTGGCGGTCGGCGCGCTGGTCCTCGTCACGCTCGGCCGCTGACGCGACCAGGCTGCGGTCAGCCGGCGGTGGTGCGGTCGACGACCAGTTGGCTCTCGCGGGCGGCCGCTGCGTAGATGCCCTTGCTCATGAGGCTCGGTTCGCTCTTGCGGCGCTGCAGGTAGATCGCAGCCCGGCCGGTGTGGATGGTCGGGTCGTCGGGTGCGGCCCAGCCGGCCAGGTCGGCGAAGTGGCACGCGAGCCGCAGGTCGCCGTCCGACGCCGCCTGTTCGGCGCGACGCAGCAGCACGTCGGCGCCGCCCGCCAACTCGGCGATCGCCGTGGCGACCTGGGCGTCCGGCGACGGCTTCAGCCGCGACGCTGCGCCGTCCCACCAGCCGCCGAACTGGCGCCACACGCCTCGGACGACGAACTCGGGTTCGTCGTAGAACGGGCGCAGGTACGGCTTCGCGAGCGTGTCGGCCGGGACCTCGACGGTGTGCACGATCGTGTCGAGGGTCTCGCCCGCGTTCATCATCGCGACCACCTGGGCGACGAGTTGTTCGAGGGCGGTGGCGACGTCGTCGAGCACGCGAGCGATGCGCTCCTTGCCGGCGATCGGCAGGCCGTGCGCGGGCAGGAGCAGTTCGGGCTCCTTCGCGATCATCGCCCGCAGCGCGGCGGCCCACTCGATGGGGTAGCGCTGCACCTTCTGCGGGTTGCCGGCGTTCGGGAAGTTCCAGATGAGGAAGTCGCCGGTCATCACCCACTTCTGCTCGGGGAAGAACGACCAGAGGTGGTCGTCGGTCTCGCCGCGGGCGTGGTGGAACTCGACCTCGTGGTCGCCGATCACCATCCGGTCGAAGAGGCCGACCTCGCGGTCGGGGCGCAGCGTGCCGGCCGGGAGGAAGCGGCGGGCGTTGGGGGTCGCGGCGATGCTCACGCCGGCGTCGCCGCCGGGCTGCCCGGCCTCGCCGCCGACGTTGAGGTTCAGGTCACCCGACACGCCGCCGAACTGGCGGGCGTTGATGATCAGGTTCCAGTTGTTGGTGAACGCGTAGCGGTCGATGCGCTTGGCCACGTTCTGATGGCCGATCACGACCGGATGGTCGTCGGCGAAGAAGGTGCTGCCGCCGACGTGGTCGGCGTGGCCGTGGGTGTACACGAGGTGTCGGACCGGCTGGTCGCGCCAGCTGGTGATCGCGTCGCGGACCTGTCGGCCCGTGTGGGCGCCGGACGCGTCGAACGCGATCAGGCCGTCGCCGGTGTCGACGACCACCGAGTGGCTGAAGCTCTCGACCATCGCGAGCCCGTCGGCCACCTCGCTCAGTTCGTTGGTGGTGCGGTTGACGGGCTGGTCAGCATGTCCCGAGTCGATGATCCGGGCGGACAGTTCGAGCAGGTCGGCCATGGCGGCACCGTAGCCCTCAGGCCGCGTCCTCGGGGTGGTCGGACAGGTAGGTGGCGGCGTCGATCGGCTG
>WBZM01004240.1_pt1 | contig 10567 bp, 10 predicted proteins | sample 5204271 | NCBI WGS metagenome assembly WBZM01 (sample SAMN12344346, study PRJNA552823) | activated sludge metagenome | biome: Activated sludge suspended growth; feature: Nitrification reactor; material: Wastewater; isolation source: activated sludge from nitrification reactor of wastewater...
CGGCTGCAGCAACGCGCGGTTGGCCATGGCCCATTGCTTGATGCCGTCGGCCCACGCGCCGATGCCCAGATCGACCGAGGCGAAGGGATTCAGCCAGTCAAAGCCTTTGTCCATCAGACGGCCTCCGGTTGCGGGGTCGCGGTCTCGTCGCGGCCCTGGATGCCACGCAGAAGCGCGCGCTTGGTGACGACACCCACTTCCCTGCCATCGGCGCGGATCAGGATCGGCTCTTCGGTGCCGACGGCCAGATCGACCAGCAGGTTCAGCTTGTCATCGGGCGCGGCCACCGGCCAGGCGGATGTATCCAGCGGGCCGCGGCCCTGCGCATATTGCGCCATCGGCTGCATGATGCGCGCCGCCGTGACCAGATCCAGCTTCGATATCCCGGCGACGAATTCGGCCACATAATCGTCGGCGGGCTCGGTCACGATCTGCTCGGGCGTGCCGATCTGCACCAGAACCCCATCCTTCATGATGGCGATGCGGTCGCCGATGCGGATCGCCTCATCAAGGTCATGGGTGATGAACAGGGTGGTCTTGTGCAGTTCGGCCGACAGTTTCATGAAGGTCGTCTGCAGCTGCTTGCGGATCAGCGGATCGAGCGCCGAGAAAGGTTCGTCCATCAGAAGGATCGTGGGGTCGGCGGCGATGGCGCGAGCCAGGCCGACGCGCTGCTGCATGCCGCCCGACAGCTCGTCGGGGTATTTCTTTTCCCAGCCGGTCAGGTCCACGGCCTCGATGGCGTGGGCGGCTACCTTGGCGCGGGTTTCCTCCGGCACGCCCCGCACCTCAAGCGAGAAGACCACGTTGTCGCGCACGGTACGGTGCGGCATCAGCGCCATGCTCTGGAATACCATCCCGATGCGTTCCGCCCGCAGCGCCCGCAGTTCACGCGCGTTCATGGCGTTGACGTTCTGCCCCTCGATGAACACCGTTCCCGCCGTCGGCTCGATCAGGCGGTTGATGTGGCGGATCAGCGTCGACTTGCCCGACCCGGAAAGGCCCATGATGCAGAAGATCTCGCCACGGCCGACACTGAAGCTGGCATCCTGGACGCCCACGACACAGTCGAACTTCTCGCGGATGTCCCTTTTCGACAGGCCGTCGCGCCGGATCGCGTCCAGCGCGTGACGCGACTTGTCGCCGAAGATCTTCCAGATCCCCTCACAGCGAATGACGTCCTCTCTACGGGGTTCGGTCATGCGGATTCTCCCTGACTGCCCTACTACAACCACAAAAGTTTTTAGTAGACAATATGTATTTTGGGAGACTACACAGAAAGCCGGCTACCTGATTCAGACCACCGGCATGTTGAATCGGGAAGGAGAAGCACGTTGGACATCGAGAACCGAAGCAAGAAGGCGATCTGCGCAGACGATCTGCGCCGGAAAGTCCTGACCGAGGAACTGGAGCCCGGCGTCTATCTGGACGAGACCGAGCTTTCCGAAGTCTACGGGATCTCGCGTCCGCCTCTGCGCGAGGTGCTGCGCCAGCTTGCCGGCGAGGGCTATGTGGTCCTGCACGAAAACCGCGGCGCCCAGGTCGCGCCGATGACCCACAAGACCCTGCGCAACTTCTTCGTCGCGGCGCCGATGATCTATGCGGCGACGACGCGGCTGGCAGCCGAACATGCAACGCCCGCGCAGATCGCGCGGCTGAAGGATACCCAGCGCCTGTTCCGCCTGGCGATCGCGTCGGGCATCGCCGCGGACCGCGCGCTGTGGAACCAGCGCTTCCATTCCGTGATCGGCGAGATGGCCGACAACGAATTCCTGATGCCCAGCCTGCGGCGGCTCCTGATCGACCACACCCGCATCGGCATGACCTTCTACAACCCCCGCAAGGAAGCGATGGCCTGCGTGTCGGCGATTGCCGCTGACCAGCACGACGAATTCATCGCCCTGATCGAGGCGGGCAACGCCGATGCCGCGGCCGACCTGGCGGTGGCGCATTGGGAACTGTCCCGCGCACAGATCGAAAGTTTCGTCGCGCCCGAAAGCATCAGGATTCCACTCGGCCGCGCGCCGGTTCCGGAAAAGCGAAGAGGAGCCCCATGAAGTTCGAGGGAGTTTACACGCCCGTAATCACGCCCCACCGCGAGGACGGGTCGATTGACCGCGACGCATTTGCCGCGATGATCGAGCACCTGATTGCCTCTGGTGTTCACGGCATCATCAACGGCGGCTCGACCGGCGAATACTATGCCCAGTCGATGCAGGAGCGCGCCGAAATGGCGAGCCTTGCCAAGGACATCATAGGCGACCGCCTGCCGCTGATCGTGGGTACCGTGGCGATCCGGCTTGAGGATTCGATCCTCATGGCCGAACATGCAGCCAGGATCGGCGCAGCCGCGATCCTGGTCGGCTCGCCGCCCTATTCGGTGCCGACCGAGCGGGAAAACGCGCTCAATGCGCTGGCGATCGACCGCGCGGCCGACCTGCCGGTCATGCTGTACAACTATCCCGGCCGCATGGGCATCATGATGGGCGAGGAATTCCTTGACCGCGTCGGCCGGTCACGGAACTTCTGCGCGATCAAGGAAAGCTCGGGCGACATCAACCGGGTGCATCTTCTGGCGCGCGACTATCCGCATATCCAGATGTCCTGCGGCATGGACGACCAGGCGCTGGAGTTCTTCGCCTGGGGCGCGCGTTCCTGGGTCTGCGGCGGGTCGAACTTCCTGCCGAAAGAACACCTGGCGCTGTGGAAGGCCTGCGCGGTTGACGGCAACTTCGAAAAGGGCCGGCGCATCATGTCGGCGATGATGCCCCTGATGCGGGTGCTTGAACAGGGCGGCAAGTTCATCCAGTGCATCAAGCACGGCTGCGAGATGGACGGGCACTACGCCGGCCCGCCGCGCCCGCCCCTGAAGTCCCTGAACAAGGATGACAAGCGGCAACTGGACCAGGTGGTGCGCGTCCTGAAGCGCACCGTGGCCGAGATCGAGGCGGAGTAAGGCACATGAGCGATCTTCTGACGACCGAAGAATACAAGGCGATCGCCAGGGGCCTGACCTTCCCGACCCAGGCCTTCATCGACGGCAGCTTCCGCCCCGCGATCAACGGCAAGACCTTCGACACCGTGAACCCCGCCACCGGCGAGGTTCTGGCCAGGGTCGCCGCCTGCAACGCGGCAGACGTGGACCTTGCCGTGCAGAAGGCCCGCGACGCCTTCGAGGACGGCCGCTGGTCGCGCCTGCACCCGCGCGAGCGCAAGGAAACGCTGATCAGGCTGGCCAAGCTGGTGAAACGCAATGCGCGCGAGCTGGCGGTGATGGAAAGCCTCGATTCCGGCAAGACCATATTCGACTGCGAAACCGTGGACATCCCCGAGACGATCCACTGCCTGACCTGGCACGCCGAACTGATCGACAAGATCTACGACCAGGTCTCGCCCGCGTCCGACAACCACATCGCCATGATCGTGCGCGAACCGGTGGGCGTGGTGGGCCTTGTCCTGCCTTGGAACTTCCCGCTTCTGATGCTGGCCTGGAAGATCGGCCCCGCACTGGCGGCGGGCTGTTCGGTCATCGTCAAGCCGGCCGAGGAAACCTCGCTGACCGCACTGCGGGTGGCCGAACTGGCGATGGAGGCCGGCGTTCCGGCGGGCGTGTTCAACGTGGTACCCGGCTCCGGGCCCGACGTGGGCGAGCCCATCGGGCGGCACATGGACATCGACGCCGTGTCGTTCACGGGCTCGACCGAAACCGGGCGGCGCTTCCTGCGCTACGCGGCGGAATCGAACCTCAAGGAAGTCACGCTGGAAATGGGCGGCAAGAACCCGGCCGTCGTGCTGGACGACGCCGAGAACCTGGACCGCGTGGCCGCCCATGTCGTCAACGGCGCCTTCTGGAACATGGGCGAGAACTGCTCGGCCGCGTCCCGGCTGATCGTGCAGAAGGGAGTCAAGGACGACCTCCTGAAGCGCATCGTCGCCCACGCCCGCGAATGGCCGGTTGGCGATCCGCTCGACCCGGTGAACCGCGTCGGCGCACTGGTGTCGAAGGCGCACTACGACAAGGTGTGCGGCTATCTCGACAAGGGCGCAAAGGTGATCCTTGGCGGCAAGGCCGACAAGGGCTTCGTCGAACCGACGATCCTCGACTTTGCCGACCGCGACGCGCGGCAGGTGCGCGAGGAAATCTTCGGTCCCGTCCTGTCGGTGCTGACGGTCGAGACCTTCGACGAGGCGATCGCGCTGGCGAACGATACCGAATACGGGCTTGCTGCCTCGATCTTCACCGCCAACGTCAAGCGGGCGCTGCGCGGCGCACGGGCGATCCGGGCCGGCACGGTGACGGTGAACAGCTTTGGCGAGGGCGACATCTCGACCCCATTCGGCGGGTTCGGGCAGTCGGGCTTCGGCGGGCGCGACAACGGCATCCAGGCCCATGACCAGTATACCCAGGTCAAGACGATCTGGGTCGACCTGGCCGACGACGCCGACGAGGCCGTGGCATGACTGCCTACGCCGCGCGACGGACGCCCGTGCACCGCGGCCCGGCCGCTTGGTCGGCAATCCTGCCGGGGCAGCCCGCCCCGGTAGTGCTGGACGGCGACAGGACCGCCGATTTCGTTCTGGTCGGCGGCGGATTTGCCGGGCTTTCGGCGGCGCAGCGGCTGCGGCAACTGAACCCCGGTGCCCGGATCGTGGTGCTTGAAGCCAGCCGGCTGGCCGAAGGTGCCTCGGGCCGCAACTCGGGCTTCATGATCGACCTGCCGCACGAACTGACCTCGGACGACTATGCCGGCGCAGGCGACGACCGCGCCGTGATCGCGCTGAACCGGCAGGCCATCGCCTTCGCGCGCGAAGCGGTGGAAGCCTACGGCATCGACGCGAACTACTTCGATCCGGCCGGCAAGGTGAACGGCGCCGCAAGCGAGGCGGCCGACACGCTGAACCGGAGTTATGCGCAGCATCTGACCAGCCTCGGCGAGCCGAGCGAACGCCTCGACGCGAAGGCGATGTTCGATCTGACCGGCAGCCGGCACTACCTGTCGGGCATCTACACCCCCGGCACGGTGATGCTGCAACCCGCGGGCTATATCCGGGGCCTTGGCGAAGGGCTGCGGCGCGAGGGTGTCTGCGTCCTTGAAAACACGCCGGTCACGAAGCTCAGCCGAAGCGGCGGCGGCTGGCAGGTGCAGACCCCGCGCGGGCACATCGCCACGGGCAGGGTGATCCTGACCAACAACGGCCATCTGGAAAGCTTCGGCTTCGCCAGAGGGCGGCTCATGCATGTCTTCCTCTACGCCTCGATGACGGCAGAACTGGATGCGGCGCAGCTTAAGGCTCTTGGCGGGCAGCCGCGCTGGGGCGTCACGCCTTCCGACCCCATGGGCACCACCATGCGCCGGCTCGACACGGGCCAGGGCGGCAACCGCATCGTCACCCGCACCTGCGCCACGTTCGAGCCGGGGATGGAGGCAGGCGAGGCCACCCTGCGCCGCACCGCCGCCGTGCATCGCCAGAAATTCGAGGAACGCTTCCCGCAGCTCGGCGGTGCGCGAATGGAACATGTCTGGGCGGGGCACCTGTGCCTGTCGAAGAACGGCGTCTCGGTGATGAAGCAGCTGGACGAAGGCCTGTGGTCGGCCTGCGTCTGCAACGGGCTTGGAACGGCCCGCAGCACGCTGACAGGGATCGGCGCGGCAGAGCTGGCTTCGGGCGTGGAAAGCGCGATCACCCGCCACTTCACCGCAGAACCCGCACCCGCCCGCCTGCCGCCCCGCCCCTTCTCGACCATCGGCGCCAACCTTTACCTGCGGTGGAAGGAACGGCGCGCGGCTGCCGAATGACCCCGGGAACAGGAACCCGTCATGCACAGCACCAGGACGATCCACGTCATCTCCGCCCATGCCGAGGGCGAAGTCGGCGATGTGATCGTGGGTGGCGTCGCCCCGCCGCCCGGTGACACGCTCTGGGAACAGAGCCGGTTCATCGCCCGGGACAAGACGCTGCGGAACTTCGTCCTGAACGAGCCGCGCGGCGGGGTCTTTCGCCACGTCAACCTGCTGGTTCCGCCCAGGCAACCCGAAGCCGCCGCCGCCTTCATCATCATGGAACCCGAAGATACCCCGCCCATGTCGGGGTCGAACGCGATCTGCGTCTCGACCGTGCTTCTGGATGGCGGGATCATTCCCATGCAGGAACCGGTGACCGAGTTCACGCTGGAAGCACCGGGCGGACTGGTACGGGTGCGGGCCGAATGCCAGGACGGCAAGGCCCGGCGCATCTTCATCGAGAACCTGCCGAGCTTCGCCCAGAAGATCGCCGTCCCGCTCGAGGTCGAGGGGCTTGGCACGCTGACGGTCGATACCGCCTTCGGCGGGGACAGCTTTGTCATGGTCGATGCCCGCCCCCTGGGCTTTGCCCTGACCCCGGACGAGGCCCACGATCTGGCCCGCCTCGGCGCCCGCATCAGCCGCGCCGCGACCGAGACGCTGGGCTTTCACCACCCCGCCAACCCCGACTGGCGGCATATCTCGTTCTGCCAGTTCGCGGGGCCGATTGAACGCGGGCCGGAAGGGCTGCGGATGGGATCGGCCGTCGCGATCCGGCCCGGCAAGATCGACCGCTCGCCCACCGGCACGGCCCTGTCGGCCCGGATGGCGTTGTTGCACGCCAAGGGGCTGATGGGCCCCGAGGACCGGCTGACGCAGGTTTCGCTGATCGGTTCGACCTTCGCGGGCCGGATCCTTGGCACAACCACCGTGGGCGAGCTGCCCGCGATCCGCCCCCAGATTTCGGGGCGCGGCTGGATCACCGGCATCCACCAGCACATGCTGGACCCGACCGATCCCTGGCCCGAAGGCTACCGGCTGACCGACACCTGGGGCGCGCGCTGAGATGGGTGCCGCGCGCACTGCCATCGTCACCGGCGCGACCGAAGGCATCGGCCGTGCCATTGCGCTCGGGCTTGTGCAGGAAGGGGTGCGCGTCATCGCCGTTGGCCGCGCACCGGAAAAGCTGGCGGCGCTGCGCCAGCAGGCGGGCGCACGGTCCGACCGGCTGTTTTGCGAAAGCCTCGACATCGGCGACATCGCAGCGTTCGAGGCGCGGCTGCACGACTGGGTCGCCCGCTGGGGTGCGATCACCGATCTGGTGAACGCCGCCGGCATCCTTGACCCCGGCCCGCTTCTGGCCGCGCCGCCGGACAGCATCCGCCGCGTCATTGCCACCAACCTGACCGCGACTCTCGAGGTCACGCTTGCCGTGGCCCGCCACATGGCCGGACTGCGGCGGGGCAGCATCGTCACCATCGGCTCGAACTCGGGCACCACGGCGCGCACCGGGCTGGGCGCCTATCCCGCATCGAAAGCCGGGATCATCCATGCAATGAAATGCCTCGGGCTCGAACTGGCCGAATACGGGGTGCGCTGCAACATCGTCTCGCCGGGATCCACCGACACCGGGATGCAAAGGCGCTTCCAGTCCTCCGCCGCCAGCCGCGAGGCGGTGCTGAAGGGCGATCTGTCGAAACATCGGCTGGGCATCCCGCTTGGCCGCATGGCGGAACCGGGGGACGTCAGCGACCTGGTGCTGTTCCTTCTGTCCGACCGGGCACGGCACATCACGATGGAAAACACCGTGATCGACGGGGGGGCAACGATGGGCGCCCGCTGACGCCCGCCGCTGCCCGCGGCCCCTGTTCACCGGGCCAGGTTCACTGCGGCAGGCTCAGCCTGGCCATCCGCCCGCCGTCCACCGTCCAGACCTGCCCCGTGACAAACCCCGCCTCGTCCGAGGCCAGCCAGGCCACCAGCGCGGCCACTTCCTCGGGCTTTCCGGTCCGGCCGACCGGATGGATGCGGCCGATCTCGCGCCGGAAGGCCGCCGGATCGGGCATCGACTCGATGAAGTCGACATTCAGGTCGGTGTCGATCCAGCCCGGCGCGACGGCGTTGCAGCGGATGCCCTCGGCCCCGTGGTCCACCGCCACCGCCCGCGTCAGCCCGTGCAGCCCCGCCTTGCTGGCGCAATAGGCGGCATGCTGCGGGTTCGACCCAAGCCCCTCGATCGAGCCGATGTTGACGATTGCGCCGTGCGTGGCCCGAAGGTGCGGCAGCGCCGCCCTGATCAGCAGGAAGGGCGCGGTCAGGTTCACCCGGATCGTCCGTTCCCAGTCGGCAAGGCTCATGTCCTCGGCGCGGGCTTCCTGCATGATGCCCGCGTTGTTCACCAGCACGTCCAGCCGGCCGGCGCGGGCAACCACCTCGGCCACCACCGCTTCCGGCACGGCGCTGTCGGCAAGATCGGCCTCGATGCCCTCGAACTCGGCATCCGCCCCACGCTGCGCCGTGAAGACCCGCGCGCCTTCGGATGCCAGCCGCCGCGCGATGGCCCGGCCGATGCCGCTGCGCCCGCCGGTGACCAGCGCGATCTTTCCAGCAAACCGCCTCATGCCACGGCCTTCCCGCCGTTCACCTCGACCAGCGCCCCGCACATGTAGCGCGCGGCGTCCGAGGCAAGGAAAAGGATCACGTCGGCGATGTCCTCGGGTTCGGCGATCCGGCCCAGCGGCACGGTCCTGCCCAGCTCGGCCACCGCCGTGTCGGGATCGAAGCCGCGCCTGAGGAAGCCCGTGCGCAGCATCGGCGTGTTCACCTCGTTCGGGCAGACCGCGTTGATGCGGATGCCCTGGTGGGCGTGGTCCATGCCCATGCACTGCGTCAGCGAGGCCAGCGCCGCCTTGGTCATGCAGTAGACGGCATGGTTCGGTCCCGGCCGCAGCCCCCAGCACGAAGCGGTGTTGACGATCGCGCCCCCGCCCCGCGCCGCCAGAAGCGGGATCGCCGCGCGGGAAATGCGGAAGGGCGCCTCGACGTTCACGCCCAGCGACAGCGACCAGTCGGCATCGCTGGTTTCCGTGACCTTGCCGCGGGTAATGACGCCCGCGTTGTTCACCACGATGTCCAGCCCGCCAAGGGCCGCCGCAGCCGCCGCGGGCAGCCCGTCGGCATAGCTGCCGTCAAGCAGGTTGCCCGGCAGATGCGCCTCTGCCTCGATGCCCGAGGTGTCGCGGTCGGCCACTGCCAGCTTCGCACCCCGCGCGCGCAGCGCCCGCACGACGGCGGCGCCGATCCCCCCTGCCGCGCCCGTCACCAGCGCGCATTTTCCGCTGAATTCGCTCATCTTTGCCTCATCCCACCGACAGAACCGGATTTCCGAACATTCCTTCGTCCGGCGCCACGCCAAGGCCGGGGCCTTGCGGAAGCCGGATGTGACCGCCTTCGATCTTCACGCCACCGCGGGCGTCGTAGTTCCCCTCGATATAGGGTGCCGCCAGCCAGACGCCTTCGTTCAGCCGGGGCTGGACGGTTGCGCCGATATGGGTGCAGGCGGCCGCGATGATGTCGCCGCCCCAGGCGTCGTCGCAGGTATGCGGAAGCGAACGCGCCTCGCAGATGTCGCGGAAGGTGGCCATCGCCTGAAGTCCGCCGATCCGCGTCACCTTCATGCCAAAGCCGTCGATCAGCCCCTGGCCCACGGCGCGGATCACGGTCGCCAGATCCTCGCCGTTTTCGTCCATGTAGATGCCGTGGTGCACCCGACTCCGGATCGCCGCCAGCTCCTCGATGGTGTTGCAGGGCTGTTCCATGACGAAGGGTATGTCAGGGCATTCGCGCGACAGCCGCAGGGCGTCGCGGGTGGTCAGACCACGGTTGCCGTCAGCGGCCAGCCGGACCCCCTTGCCGCGGATCACCTCCCAGACCTTGCGCAGGACGGCGATGTCGACCTCGACCGGGCGGCCGCCGATCTTGACCTGAAGGCGCGGATAACCCTCGGCAACCTTTTCGGCGGCAATGCGGGCGATCTCGTCGGGTTCGCCCACCCCGGTCGCATAGTAGGACGGCACCCTTTCGCTGACCGCACCGCCCAGCAGATCGGCCACGCGCACGCCCCAGGCCTTGCCCATCAGGTCATGTGCGGCGATGTCGATGGCAGCCTTGGCATAGCGGTGGCCGTTCAGCAGCCCGTCCATCCGCCGCCGCAGCGTCACGGGCTGCAAGGCGTTGGCCCCGATCAGGCCCTGGGCCATTTCCGCCAATGCCGCACGGGCGCCCAGCGCATGGTGCGGCTGATAGGTCGGCCCCACGGGGCAGGTTTCGCCCCATCCGACAAGGCCCGTATCCGTCACCAGTTTCACAAGTGTGGTGTCCAGCGCCCAGACCTTGGCGTTGGCCATTGTGTAGGGGCCGTTCCTGACCGGCAGGTCATGGGCGTAGACGTGGATTTCGGTGATCTTCATGGCTGCCTTTCCGGGTCAGGCGGGTCTGCGGGCGGGATCAGGACCAGCTTGCCGACATGGGCCTTGGCCAGGAAATCCTCCTGTGCCCTTGCGATGTCCTTCAGCGGGTAGGTCCGGGCGACGACGGGGCGGATGGTCCCGGCCTCGATGCAGGCGACCAGGTTCTCGAAGACGACGTCTTCCTGAAAGGTGCAGCCGCACAGCGCCAGGTCTTTCAGGTAGAGCGTGCGCAGGTCGATCTCGGCCACGGGTCCGGCAATGGCGCCCGAGATCGCAAGGCGCCCGCCGCGGCGCAGTACGTCCAGAAGGCCCGGC
>WBZM01001584.1_pt3 | contig 10559 bp, 7 predicted proteins | sample 5204271 | NCBI WGS metagenome assembly WBZM01 (sample SAMN12344346, study PRJNA552823) | activated sludge metagenome | biome: Activated sludge suspended growth; feature: Nitrification reactor; material: Wastewater; isolation source: activated sludge from nitrification reactor of wastewater treatment...
AATGTAAATTTCATATTTCTATTTTTTAGCAGAATAACCTATTTCCATCAATATAAAATTATTTCTGGAACTGGCATCAGATTTCGATTGATGCGTTCGGCCATCAAGTTGGGTGGAAGGCAAGAATATATAGTGCAGTCGCCTTTTGTTCGAGACTCATTTCTGAGGCTGTTTGGAGAGAATAATGAGGTTCGGGTTCGTTGGCCTGGGGTGGCCGCCCTTGAAAAGATGACTTCACCTTGCGAGGAATTTCTACTATGGGTGGTGACGGATGTTATGGCGCCGCAGAAGAACTTTCCACTTGCCCTTGAAGTAGGGAAATTGCTGGCAGGGAATCACTCGCAAGCAATGGATGGAGTGCTGGCGACTTCAAATCGACCAGAAAATATTGGCGAGACTACGGGTATTAAGTTTGTTGGGCGACAAGACAGATCGGGTCTGGCGAATCTTTATGCTCGTGCGGCAGGACTGCTCGTGACATCGACAGAAGAAACATTGGGTTTGCCAATTTTTGAATTTCTGCAGACTGGCAAACCGATATATATTGCAAAGGCGCCATATGTGGAATCCGTATTTTATGGATTTTCTTCAATGCCGAAGAATGTGGTTATTTTCGATAGCGCGGCGGATTTATTGACAAAATTGCAACCGGGTCGACTTGAAATTGAAAATTCATTAGAGAACTGGATGCTGGGGAAAGATTGTTTTTACAGTGGCCAATGGGATTTTTTGGATGAAAGTGGGTCATCAATTAAAAACTGATCTTGCCCAGGCCGCTTAAAATTTCTAATTGAAAACCAATATGTTAATTGACTTGATCGTTGGTGCACGCCCAAATTTTATGAAGATTGCTCCGCTGATAAGGCGGATCGAGGCGCGAAGCACGAATGGCGGCTTATTGCGCTACCGCCTGGTCCACACGGGCCAGCACTACGACGCGCGCATGTCGGGCGACTTCTTCGAGCAGCTGGGCATCCCTGAGCCGGACGTGAACCTGGAGGTCGGCTCTGGCACCCAGGCCGAGCAGGCGGCCGGGATCATGGTCGGCTACGAGAAGCTGCTGCTGGCCGAGCCCAGCGCGCTGTGCCTGGTGGTGGGCGACGTGACCTCGACCATGGCCTGCGCCATTGCGGCGCAGAAGCTGCACGTGCCGGTGGCGCACGTCGAGGCGGGCATTCGCTCGGGCGACTGGAGCATGCCCGAAGAGATCAACCGGATGGTGACCGATGCCATCACCAACTGGTTCTTCACTACCAGCGAAGTGGCCAACGCCAACCTGCGCCAGGCGGGCGTGGGCGAGGAGCGCATCTTCTTCGTCGGCAACACCATGATCGACACCCTGCTGGGCAACATGGATCGCCTGCGCGCGCCGGGCTTCGTGGCCGAACAGGGGCTGGAGCCGGGCGGCTACTTCGTGCTGACCCTGCACCGGCCCTCGAACGTCGACGCCAGCGGGCCGTTCGCCGCTCTGCTGGCGGCCATCGCGGACGGGACGCGGGGCATGCCGGTGGTGTTCCCGGTGCACCCGCGTACGGCCAAGACGCTGCGCGAGCTGCCGGGTTTTCCGGCAAGCATCCGCCTGGTCGACGCACAGCCCTACCTGGAATTCAACTGGCTGGTGAAGCACGCCAAGGCGGTGATCACCGATTCGGGCGGCATCACCGAGGAAACCACGGTCATGGGCGTGCCCTGCATGACGCTGCGCACCAGCACGGAGCGGCCCGAAACCATCACCATCGGCACCAACGAGCTTCTTGGCACCGACCCGGCGGCGCTGAAGCCTGCGCTCGATCGCCTGTTTGCCGGAGAGTGGAAAAAGGGCGGAATCCCTGCGCTTTGGGATGGCCACACCGCCGAGCGGATCGTGGGCCATCTCGAAAAACTATTGACCGCCCGCGCGGTTTGACGCGGGCACTGCAAGGAGCAATTCGTGCGGCAGTTGTTGCAGGATCTTGGAAATGGCGTCACCAGCGTGGCCGAGGCGCCCGCGCCGACGTGCGGGCGCGGGTCGGTGCTGATCACCACCACCACCACCCTGGTGTCGGCGGGCACCGAGCGCATGCTGGTCGATTTCGGCCGCGCCTCCTATCTGGAGAAGGCGCGCAAGCAGCCGGACAAGGTGCGGGTGGTGCTGGACAAGGTGCGCAGCGACGGGCTGATGACCACCGTCGATGCGGTGCGCTCCAAGTTGGCGCAGCCGATTCCGCTAGGTTATTGCAACGTGGGCGTGGTGGCGGAGGTGGGCTTCGGTGTCGACGGCTTCAAGCCCGGCGATCGCGTGGTCTCGAACGGCCCGCACGCGGACGTGGTGCGCGTGCCGGCCAATCTGTGTGTGCGCATTCCCGACAACGTGAATGACGAGAGCGCCGCCTTCACCGTGGTGGCCAGCATCGGCCTGCAGGGCATGCGCCTGGCGCAGCCGACGCTCGGCGAAGCGTTCGTTGTGACCGGCGTCGGGCTGATCGGCCTGCTGACGGTGCAGCTCTTGCGTGCGCACGGTTGCCGCGTGCTGGCGATCGACTTCGATGAATCCAAGCTCGCGCTGGCCGCGCAGTTCGGCGCCGAAACCTGCAACCCGGCGGTAGGCGAAGACCCTGTAGCCGCGGGCATGGCCTTCAGTCGCGGACGGGGCGTGGATGCCGTCATCATCACGGCTTCGACCAGTTCCAGCGACCCAGTGACCCAGGCGGCGCGCATGTGCCGCAAGCGCGGCCGGATCGTGCTGGTCGGCGTGACCGGGCTGGCGCTCAACCGCGCCGACTTCTACGAGAAGGAGATCAGCTTCCAGGTGTCGTGCTCGTACGGGCCGGGGCGTTACGACCCGGAGTATGAAGAGAAGGGCCACGACTATCCGCTCGGCTTCGTGCGATGGACCGAGCAGCGCAACTTCGAGGCCGTGCTGGACATGATGGCGAGCGGGCAGATCGACGTGGCGCCGTTGATTACCCACCGCTTCGACTTCGGCAAGGCCCCCGATGCCTATGAGGCGCTGACCGCCGACAAGTCCGCGCTCGGCATTCTGCTGTCGTACGGGTCGGAGCCTGCCACGCGGATGGCGCGCACGGTTACGCTGGCGTCCAACCCGGCGTTCGATGCCGCAAAGCCGGTGTTCGGCTTCATTGGCGCGGGCAACTACGCTTCACGCGTGTTGATCCCGGCGTTCAAGGCCGCCGGCGCGCAGTTCGGGACCATCGTGACATCCGGCGGCATCAATGGTGTCATCCACGGTGAGAAGGCCGGCTTTGCCACGGCGTCAACCGACATGGACGCGATGCTGCACGACCCGGCCATCACGTCGGTGGCCATCGTGACGCGCCACGACACCCACGCGCGCTTCGTGCGCAAGGCGCTGGATGCCGGCAAGCACGTTTTCGTCGAGAAGCCCCTTGCGCTGACGCACGAGGATCTGCGCCTTGTCGAAGAGGGATATCGGGCGCACCAGGAGAGCGGCGGCGGACGCCATCTGATGGTGGGGTTCAACCGCCGCTTCGCGCCGCAGGTCGTGAAGATGAAGTCGCTGCTTGCGGCGGTGCAGGAGCCCAAGTCGTTCATCATGACGATGAACGCCGGCGCCATTCCAGCCGACCATTGGACGCAGGATTTGGCGGTGGGCGGCGGGCGCATCATCGGCGAGGCCTGCCATTTCATCGATCTGATGCGCTTCCTGGCCGACAGCGAGATCGTGTCGGTGCAGGCGCGGCGGATGGGCGATACACCGGCGGTCGCCGTGACCGAGGACAAGGCATCGATCACGCTGGGCTTCGCGGACGGCTCGTTCGGCACCATCCTCTATCTGGCCAATGGCTCGGCCAGCTTTCCCAAGGAGCGGGTCGAGGTATTCACCGCTGGCCGTGTGCTGCAGCTGGACAACTTCAGGAAGCTGCGGGCCTTCGGCTGGCCGGGCTTCCGCAAGATGAACCTGTGGAAGCAGGACAAGGGGCAGGCGGCGTGCGCCGCGGCCTTCGTGGAGGCGCTGACCAAGGGGCTGCCGACGCCGATCCCTTCAGAGCAGATCTTCGAGGTGGCGCGGGTCAGCATCGAGGCCGCGGAGCTGCTGCGGGCGCAATGAGCGGCCTGGGCGTCAAGTGCAGGACGGCTTTGGCGCTTGGGCCGACCAGCCTGGCCCGCGTGGGCTGGTATCGCGCCGGGATCAGGCTGGGGTTCAACGGCGCGCGCCGGGCCAGCGGCGTCGCTCCGACGGGGCGGATGTTTCGTCCTCCGTCTGGCGATCTGACGGTGCCGGCGGGATGGGTGTTGGCGCAGGCACCTTCCAAGGGTGCTTCGCCACCGCCGTGGCACCGGAGCGTGTATTCCGGCGCCGCTGTCAGGAGCCCGGAGAGATGCTGGTGGCAAATCCCTGATTTCGACCCGGCCGTCGGCGACATCAAGGGTGTCTGGGCCGCATCACGCTTTGATTGGGTGGTCGCGCTGGCCCAGCATGCGCGTGCCGGCGAACCCGACGCAATTGAAACCCTTGAACGCTGGCTGGCCGATTGGTGCGCCAGCAACCCGCCCGGCAAGGGGCCAAACTGGAAGTGCGGCCAGGAAACTTCGATCCGCGTCATGCACCTGGCGACTGCCGCCCTGCTGCTGGATCAGGTCGAACAGAGTGAAAAGGCGCTGCTGGATCTGGTCGAGTTGCACCTTGCGCGGATCGCGCCGACGATGAGCTACGCGATTGCGCAGAACAACAACCACGGCACGTCCGAGGCGGCGGCGCTGTTCATCGGCGGGAGCTGGCTGGCGCGGAATGGGCACGCACAGGGGCAGCGCTGGGCCAGGACGGGACGTCGCTGGCTGGAAAACCGGGCTGACCGGCTGATCGGGCCGGATGGCAGCTTCAGCCAGTATTCGGTGAACTACCACCGCGTGATGCTGGACACGCTGAGCCTGGCGGAAGTCTGGCGCAGGGCGCTGAGGCTTGCGGGGTTTTCTTCGCGCTTTCTCGCCAAGGCCAGCGCCGCGGCGCTGTGGCTGCGGAGCATGGTGCGTGTGGACAACGGCGACGCGCCGAACATCGGCGCCAATGACGGGGCCTTGTTGATTCCGCTGGCCGGTACGGACTACCGGGATTTCCGGCCTTCGGTGCAGTTGGCGACCATGCTGTTCAGCGGAACACGGGCCTATGCTCGATCAGGCAGCTGGGACGCTCCGCTGGCCTGGCTGGGCTGTGACCTGCAAGCGGCTGCGGCGGCACCGCTGGCGCCCGTCGCCAGGTTCGATGACGGCGGCTTCGCCGTGCTGCGTCGGAACGAGGCCATGGCGGTTATTCGCTATCCCAGGTTCAGATTCCGGCCGAGCCAGGCCGATGCGCTGCATGTCGACTTCTGGCTGGGCAGCCAAAACCTGCTTCGGGACGCGGGGACCTTCAGCTACAACACCGAAGACCGGTGGCTGCGCTACTTCCCCGGAACGGAAAGCCATAACACGGTGCAGTTCGACGGGCGCGACCAGATGCCGCGGCTTGGCCGGTTCCTGTTTGGTGACTGGCTGGAGACTGCAATGGTCGTGCCAGCGGCCGAGACCCCGGAAGGCCTGGTGTTCGAGGCGGCCTACCGGGATCGCCAAGGCGCGAGCCATCGCCGACGGGTGCTGCTGGGCGACAGCTTGCGTGTCAGTGACGAAGTTGCCGGATTCAGCAACAAGGCGGTGCTCAGGTGGCGCCTGGCACCAGGGGCGTGGCGTCTGGAAGGCGAGTTGGTGACCGACGGCACACACGCGCTGCGCATCATCTGTTCCGAAGCCCCCGTGCGAATCGAAATCATCGAGGGATGGGAGTCCCGCTATTACATGGAGAAGTCGACCGTGCCCGTACTTGAAGTGGAGCTGGACCGCGCCGCGGTGATCACGACCGAGGTCAGCTGGCAGCAATGAAGTTCCTCTATTTCCACCAGCATTTCTCTACCCCGAAGGGATCGACCGGCACCCGTTCGTACGAGATGGCGCGGAGCCTCGTTGCCCGCGGCCACCAGGTGACCATGGTGTGCGGCAGCTATGGCGGCGGCGAAACCGGGCTTTCGTCCGCGTTCGTGCACGGGCGCAGGAGCGGCCAGGTCGATGGGATCGACGTTGTCGAGCTCGACCTGGCGTATTCCAACAGCGACGGCTTCCTGAAGCGGGCCTGGGTGTTCCTGAAGTTCGCGGGCCGCAGCGTGGGCATCGCGCTGCGGGAAAAGTACGACGTGGTGTTTGCCACCACCACGCCGTTGACGGCGGGGATTCCCGGCATCTTCGCGCGCTGGCTGCGGGGCAAGCCGTTCGTCTTCGAGGTGCGCGATCTGTGGCCGGAGCTGCCGAGGGAAATGGGGGTCATCACCAACCCGGTCGTGCTGGGCGCGATGTCGGTCCTGGAGTGGGGGTCGTACCGGTCGGCGACGCGGTGCGTTGGCCTTTCGCCGGGCATCGTCGACGGAATCGCCCGGCTCGGCGTGCCGCGCGAGCGCATCACGCTGATCCCCAATGGCTGCGATCTCGACATTTTTTCGGGCGATCAGGAGCCGTGGCGCCCGGAGGGCGTCGGGCGCGATGACTTGCTTGCCGCTTTCACCGGTACGCACGGGATTGCGAACGGCCTCGACGCCGTGCTGGATGCCGCTGCCGAACTGAAGCGGCGCGGTCGAAGCGATATCAAGCTGGTCCTGGTCGGACAGGGCAAGCTCAAGCCCGACTTGCAGGCGCGAGCTGAACGGGAAGGCCTCGACAACGTCGTGTTTCATCCCCCGGTCAGCAAGACGAAGCTCGCCGGACTCATGGCTGCGACCGACGTGGGCATGCAGATCCTGGCCAATGTTCCCGCGTTCTACTACGGCACCTCGCCGAACAAGTTCTTCGACTACATCGCCGCCGGCCTGCCGGTGCTGAACAACTATCCCGGCTGGCTGGCGGGCATGATCGAGGAGGAAAGGTGCGGCTTTGCCGTGCCACCGGATGATCCGGTGGCCTTCGCTGATGCGCTGGAGCGGGCTGCTGCTGATCGGGATGCGCTGAAGGTGATGGGTGAGAACGGGAGGAAGCTCGCGGTACGTGAATTTGATCGCCGAATCCTCGCCGACCGTTTCGTGAAGTGGCTTGAAGGGGCAGCGGGGCAACCTGCAGACCACGGGTAGCGGGTAGACAGGCGGCTCAGTCTGAATCCGAGCGTGATTCCTCTCACTGTGCCTAGCCCTGGATCTGAATCAGACCGACATTTCAATCTGCTCAGGAATATTATCCCAGGATCTCTGAAACAGGAATGTTTTGGCTTCTTGCGACGATCGCCAGCGCGTCGAAACGGAGCTGCGAAAAAGTTCCAGCTCCTTGGCTTGGACAAAACGCAGAGATTCTTCATTCAGTTGCTGATTGATGAAATCTTGCAGCTCTGGACCAGGCCGGGCATGCCAAAGGACCAATCGTCTAATTGCTCGCACCAGGTTGCCCATTGGTGATGGATTAGGGCGAAGATTGATTTCGATCATTCTCTCTCTCATACGATCTAAATAATCTTCGGTGCAGATAAGTTTGTGTTCCCAGAGATCGTATGCAATGGCATCCCAATCGAAAAAAGTGGTAGATATGACATCTTCCAGTTTTTGGATCGGCACATGCCTGCGACCCCAGGTCGTCTCCAGGGCCCAGAAATCAATTTTCCATGTACCGCTTGAATATCTATAGCCACCAAATATGTTCGCGGTCGCACCGAGGCGGTTTGCCAGGTCCTCAATCTGTTCCTTCGGGGCGTCGACGACCAGATCCACATCCGATTTGAAACCGGCTCGACCTTCGCGTGCAAAGTCACGCACCAGCCCACCAATAATTGCAACCCGATGGAAAGATTGGAAATGGCTTTCTAGAACCAACTTTAGGGCTCCCATTTCCGTGGACTTGTTGGCCCAAAGATAACGATCTATCCGTTTCTTCAGGGCGGATCGATTAGGGGCGATTGACATAAGGAATGGATTTAATATCTTCCCAAAACCTCAGGGCAAATGAATCCGTCATTCCGGAAATCATATCAGTGAGCAGACGAAGTTCGCGATATCTTATGTTTCCAGTGACTTCGGATGAGTCACTGGGAATGTCTGCAGCCTGTCTAAGGTAATTGGGACTGATCTTTGCAAAAATATATCTTGCGCGCGGATTATTTCGATCCGACCTCAAATTATTATGTTCTTTTCTATCCGAAATAGCGTCCCATAGCGCAGTCATCAATCCATCGATTGCAGCGGCGCCGCACGCCTCCGTCCGCAATACTGAAGAATGATTGAATACATTACTTTTGGCGATTTCCTTTAATTTATTGCAGAGCCGACTCTCTTCCATCAGGCTGATTTCGTGTCTATAATTAAAAATAGCCTTCGCATGATTTGTAAAAACAGTGCTTGCGTGATCGATTAGCGATTTGATAAGAAAAGCCCTGAGATACTGGATCTTGATGTCCGTATTCATTTTTAGGGCCGAGAATTTTCCGTCGACATCTTCGAATTTTTTCTTTATGCTGTCGATAGTCTGATCGTGTGGAAACTCATTGTGCAGGATGATCCGCATCTCATCCGGAGACATGATTCCTTTTTTTAATGCGTCATCGATATCGAGAATAGAGTAGGCAATATCATCACAAGCCTCCATGATCCAGATCAATGGATGACGCTCTCCTTCTCTCAATCCTGTTTTAGCTCTTATCCAGTCAACAATCTTGCGCTCGGATTCGAAGTAACCGCCTTTCTTTAGAGCGGCTTTGTCTCTGTTCCTATTTTGATAGCTTACGGGATACTTTAATCCTGCAGCTAACGTGGCAGCAGACAGATCGAGGCCCAGATCATCAATATGAGCTTGTAGCGTTGTCAGAAGCCTGAGACTTTGCGGATTTCCATCAAATTTCGTAAATTCTGACCAATATTGTTTTGGAATCGGCGCGGATAATTCACCATCACTTTTTTCGGATGGGGAAAAGATCGAATTTCCTTGACTTTCAAACCATTTTCCAATGGCGACTTCACCCTGGTGACCGAATGGCGGATTGCCCAGGTCATGCCCTAATCCAATCACGAGGAGGATTGGCTGTATGACGTCATGCAGATCGACCGGGTCACCATCTGGATATACAAAATGGTCCCGTGCCTGGAGGTATACCTTCGTTCCAATCGAGCGCGCAAGATTGGCAACCTCATGGGAGTGGGTAAGACGCGAGCGAATCCCATCGTTCTGGTCCATTGGCCAAACCTGTGTCTTGTCAGCCAAGCGCCGCACGGGAGTCGAGAACAGTAGCCTGTCATAGTCTTGCTGGAAGACGGAGCGATGTTCCTCCGCTTCCGCTGGTTGCCCTGACTTCTCTGCCTTGTCGGGCCCGTTGAGGTTGGGGCGGGGTCGACGAGCGTCTGACCAGATGCCTGAGTGTCGAGAACGTGACATGAGAAAAGTGTACGTGTGACCTGTTCACGCCTGTGGTCTGGACCGCGGCGTCTGGCTGGACCGATTGCAGCCTCGTCGTGCGGGACACAGTGTTGCGCAGTTGCTACCGCAAGATCCAAGCCTGACTTTAGCTGGGTTCGTTCGCATGGTTTCGGGCTGGTCGACTACAGGGTGAGATCATGGCTGGAGGCGCTCTTATGGTCAATCGCGGCGTCGCTGCAAGCGTCGCCACTGGCTGGATCGACGACAACCCCGACGCCATCGCCCAGCAGGAGCTGGACGCCTGGCTGGCCAGCGGCACAGTCGATTACGCCGGCCGCCTGCAGGACGTGCGCCCGGCCATTGCCGCGTGCAGCGTCTACGTGCTGCCCAGCTACCACGAGGGCACGCCCCGCACCGTGCTGGAGGCCATGGCCATGGGCCGCGCCGTCATCACCACCGACGCGCCCGGCTGCCGCGAGACCGTGGTGGACGGCGACAACGGCTTGCTGGTGCCGGTGAAGTCGGCCGATGCGCTGGCGGCTGCGATGCTGCGCTTCGTCGCCGACCCGGGCCTGGCGCAGCGCATGGGCACGCGCTCGCGCGAGGTGGCGGTGGAGAAGTACGACGTGCACAAGGTCAATGCGGTGATGCTGCGGGCGATGGGCTTGTGAGGGGGTGCGGCCCGTCATTGCAAGGAGGCCACCGGCCGACGTGGCAATCCAGCGCCGTGTGTCCTGCACCACGGTTGCGCCATCGATCAACGCCGCCCCTGGATCGCCACGGCCTGCGGCCTCGCGATGACGGGAGAGGTTGTCATTGCGAGGAGGCGAAGCCGACGCCGCAATCCAGGGTGGCCCATGCATCACCACCGCCGCGCCCATGACCCAACGCCCCCGCTGGATCGCCACGGCCTGCGGCCTCGCGATGACGGGAGAGGTTGTCATTGCGAGGAGGCGAAGCCGACGCGGCAATCCAGGGCGGCGCGTCGACGACCACGGCCGATGTGCCCGCCTACGACGCCGTCACCCCCCAATACACCACCACCGTGGGCGAGGTGGCGCGGCTGATCCAGGCCTTTGCCGCCAGCCGCGACAACCTGCTGACCGAGCGTGTGGGCACCGGCCTGGTGCGGGCGCTGTACGCCACCTACGTCAGCTACCTGCCGGTGGAGTCGTTTGCATACCCCGTGC
>WBZM01004243.1_pt1 | contig 10559 bp, 8 predicted proteins | sample 5204271 | NCBI WGS metagenome assembly WBZM01 (sample SAMN12344346, study PRJNA552823) | activated sludge metagenome | biome: Activated sludge suspended growth; feature: Nitrification reactor; material: Wastewater; isolation source: activated sludge from nitrification reactor of wastewater treatment...
CTCGCCGTATGGAGCGCGCACGACACGATTGTCGCCCCGCAGGAAAACGCGCGCCTGCCCGGCGCGCGTGAAATCGCCATCTCCGGTCTTGGCCATCTTGCCATGGCAATCTCGCCGCGCATTCTGGAAATCCTGCGCGACGAGTTGGCCGGCGACGCCTAGAGCATATTCCGAAAAAGTCGCAGACTTTTTCGATCGGAATATGCTCCAGCGATTCGGATAGAAGCTGAACCCCTCTAGAAGTGCAGACCGCGCAGCAATTGCGTGAAGGCGATCTGATCGGCGTTCGGCATTTCCGGCTTGCCTTCCTTCTTGCCTTTGGCGGCGGCCGAATCCGGGAACATGCGGAAGGTCGTGTTCATGACGATCTGGCCGAGACGCGGCGTGATGGCGTGCAGAACCTGACCGAAGATCCCGAGCCGCGTGGCGATGCGCTGCGGCTTGTGGATGATGGCGTCGACGATGAAATCGGCCGCTTCGTCCGTCGAGAGCATCGGCACGTGCTTGTAGAGCGACGTCGGCGCCGTCATGTCGGTGGCGACGAGCGGCATGTTGATGGTTGTGAAATGGATGTGACGGTCGAGGAACTCGGACGCAGCGCAACGCGTCCAGGCGTCGAGCGCCGCCTTTGACGCGACATAGGCCGAAAAGCGCGGCGCATTGGTCAGAACGCCGATCGACGAGATGTTGATGATGTGGCCGCGCTTGCGCTCCGACATGCCCGGCAGCAGCCCCATCGTCAGATGCAGCGCGCCGAAATAATTGATCGCCATCGTGCGGTCGAAATCGTGCATGCGATCGTAGGAATTCTCGATGCCGCGCCGGATCGAACGACCGGCGTTGTTGATGAGAACATCGACGCCGCCGTGATCCTTGACGATACGCCCCGCCAGCGCGCCGCATTGCTGCGCGTCCGACAGATCGGCCGAATAGGTGATGAGATCGAAGCCGCGCGCCTGCGCTTCCTTGCGCGCCGCGTCGAGCTTTTCCTGATCGCGCGCGACGATGATCGTCTTGGCGCCCGCCTCTGCGGCGCGCATGGCCGTCGCCTTGCCGATGCCGGCCGAACCGCCGGTGATGACGACGACGCGCCCGCCGACCTGCCCTTTCAACGACCGGTCGACGAAGAGATCGGGATCGAGCTTGCGCTCCCAATAATCCCACAGCCGCCAGGCGTAGGTTTCAAGCGGCGGCACAATGATGCCGGCGGGCTTGAGCAGCTTTTCCGTATCGCGATTGTCGAACCGCGTCGGGTAGTTGATGAACGAGAAAATGCCGTCCGGCAGCGCCAGTTCGCTCATCACGGCGCGCTGGATGCGCCGCACCGGCGTCAGCGCCATCAACATCTTGACGAGGCCTGGCGGCACGAAGCCGAACAGCCCGGCGTTGATGCGCACGCTCATGGCCGGCGCATGCGCAGCCTTGGCGAAGATGTTGAGCACGTCGCCGACGCGATGCGGATCGGGATCGGTCAGATGGAAACACTTGCCGTCCTGCCCCTTCACATGCGCGATGTGATCGAGCGCTGCGACGACGAAATTCACCGGAACGATATTGATGCGTCCGCCTTCGAGGCCGATGGTCGGCATCCACGCCGGCAGCATCTTGCGCAGCTTCTGGATGAACTTGAAGAAGTAATAGGGGCCGTCGATCTTATCCATCTCGCCGGTTTCGGAATCGCCGACGACGACGCCCGGACGATAGACCCGCCACGGAATCTTGCATTCCTTGCGCACGACCTTCTCGGATTCGTGCTTCGAGGCGAAATAGGGATGTTCGAGATGCTCCGCCTCCTCGAACATATCCTCGCGGAAGACGCCGTTATAGAGGCCGGCCGCGGCGATGGAGCTGACATGGTGGAAACAGCCGGCGTTCATCTTGCCGGCGAGCGAGACGGCGTTGCGCGTGCCTTCGATATTCGTCGCCATCTCCTCCTGCGGATCGGCGGCGAGATCGTAGATGGCGGCCAGATGGAAGAAGTGGTCGATCTTGCCGAGAGACTTGATCGAGGCCGCCGTGACGCCGCAATCGGCTTTCGTCAGGTCGCCCTTCACCGCTTTGACGCGTTTGGGCTCGACGCCCCAGAATTCGGCGAGTTTGGCCATGCGTTCAGCCGAGGCGTCGCGCGCCAGAATGGCGACCTCCGCTCCGGGCCGCGCCAGAAGCTTGCGCACAAGCCGCTTGCCGATGAAGCCCGTCGCCCCGGTTACGAAATAGCGCATGTTGATCCCCTCCCCAACTCCACGGCGCCGTTTTTTCGGCTCCCCCGCCTTTAGGCGCCGGGCTCTAATTACGCCGACTATATTGCGATCATCGACGCGGGCAATGGGCTCGCTGCAGGAGTGGAGGGTGTCATGGCCAAGAAGTTGAAAGCGCTCGCCGAGGAAGCCGGCTCGGAAAGCCAGTTCGCTGCGAAGATCAAGGAATCCGCCAATCAGATCTGGCTTGCCGGCCTCGGCGCTTTCGCCAAGGCGCAGGCCGAAGGCGGCAAGATGTTCGATTCGCTCGTCCAGGAAGGCGAAGCGATGCAGAACCGCGCCCGCAAGAGCGCCGAAGAAACTTTCTCGGAGGTCAAATCCAAGACCACCGGCGCGTGGGACAAGCTGGAGCAGGTGTTCGAGGAGCGCGTCGCGCGCGCCCTGCATAGCCTGAGCGTGCCGACCCGCAAGGACGTCGACGCTCTCGCCAAGCGCGTCGCCGAACTGACCAAGGTCGCCGAGAAGCTCTCCGAAGCGCTCGAAGAGCAGACCAAGAAGGCTGCGGCCGCTGCGAAGAAGCCGCAGGCCTGAGTCTTCGGGGCCGGACCCCGGTCCCGCAATAACAGAAGGCCACAAGGCCTGATGGAAACATACGACGCGCCGGCTTGACGGCGCGTCGGCGTCGTCTTGGGAGGCCAGCGTGCGCGAAAAGTCTTTCGGCGTGGCTTTGGCGGGCGGCGGTCCGCTCGGCGCCATCTACGAAGTCGGCGTGATGGTCGCCCTGGAAGAAGCGCTGCGCGGCGTCGACCTCACACGATGCGACGCCTATGTCGGCGTCAGCGCCGGCGGTTTCATGGCGGCGGGCCTGGCCAACGGCATCACCCCGCGCGAGTTGCACAAGCTGTTCATCGAGAGCGACGCGTTCGACGATCCGTTCGAGCCCGATTTGCTGCTTTCCCCGGCCCTGCATGAATATGCAAGGCGGCTGTTCGCCTTTCCGGGCCTTTTCGCCCAGGCCGCGCAGCACTATTTCGCCGATCCTTTCGGCCGCGGCGTCTTCGAATCCTTCACGCGCCTCGCCCGCGCCCTGCCGTCCGGCATGTTCGACAACGCCCGCATCGGCGACTGGCTGGCGAAACATTTCTCGCAGGCCGGTCGAACCAACGATTTTCGCGAGTTGAAAAACAAGCTGTTCCTTGTCGCGACCGATCTCGACACGGCCGAAGCCGTCTCTTTCGGCGCGCCGGGCTGGGACCATGTGCCGATTTCGCGCGCGGTGCAGGCGAGCGCCGCCCTGCCCGGCCTGTTTCCGCCTGTCGAGATCGACGGGCGCCATTATGTCGACGGCGCGCTCAAGAAGACGCTGCACGCCTCCGTGGCGCTGCGCGAAGGCGTCAAGCTCCTCATCTGCGTCAATCCGCTGGTGCCTTTCGACGCCAATCTCGCCGCCTATGGCGCGCCCGAAACGCGGCTGTCTCTCGTGGACTTCGGCTTGCCGGTCGTGTTGTCGCAAACGTTCCGCGCCATCATCCATTCGCGCATGCGCGTCGGCATGGAGCGCTATGCGCGACAATTCCCCGATGCGGACGTCGTGCTGTTCGAACCCTCGCGCGGCGACGCGGAGCTGTTTTTCACCAATGTCTTCAGCTATTCCGGCCGCCGTCGGCTGAGCGAACACGCCTATCGCCACACACGCGCCGAATTGCTGCGCCGCTATGACGAATTGAGCTTCGTTTTCGAACCGCACGGCGTGACGCTCGACCGCGCCGTTCTGGAAGACGGCAGCCGCAGATTGCTCGACGCCGAGCCGCGGCGGAACGCGCCCCCGGCCGGCCCGCTTTCCAAAGCTGCGACCGACCTGACCGGCGCGCTCGACCGGCTCGACGCAGCCCTCCAAAACGCGCGCCGCGCGCCTTGAACATCGCCGCGCTCTCGGCCAAGCTGCCGCATCGGGGGAGGCTTGGGCCATGGAGCGGAAACGCCCGCGGCGGACGCGTGAACGCATTCTCGAAACGGCGTTGGCATTGTTCAACAGCCGCGGCGAGCCCGGCGTCACGACATCCGCCATCGCCGAAGAAATGAACATCAGCCCCGGCAACCTCTATTATCATTTCAAATCCAAGGAAAAGATCGTCGAGGCCCTGTTCGCCGCCTTCCGCGCCGAGATCGAGGCGACATTGGCCGCGCCGACGAAACGTGCGCCCGACGCCGAAGACGTCTGGCTGTTTCTGCATCTCGTCTTCGAGGCGATCTGGCGCTATCGCTTCATCTACCGCGACGTCAACGATCTCATCGCCCGCCACCGCCTCGTCCAGAGCCAGTTTCGACTCATTCTCGCGCACAAGCAGCGCACCGCCGCCGCCATTCTCGAGGGCCTGCGCGGCGCAGGCTCGGCGAAACTCAGGCGCGCCGAAATCCCCGTGCTGGCCGAAAACATGACGCTCGTCGCGTCTTACTGGCTGTCGTTCGAATACGCTCAGCGCCCGCGCGTCGAACTCGACGCCCATGCTCTGGCGCGCGGCGCGGCGCATGTGATGGCGCTCGCCGCCCCCTATCTTGCGCCGCGCGAACGCGCGCTTTTCGATCAACTGACGCAACGCTATCTGACTTGAGGGAGTGAAACCATGGCCAAACCGAAATGGCGGGATTTTCCGCACGCCGACAAAGCCTACGATTACGCCGGCGCGGCGCTGGAGAAAAACTGGGCGCGCCTGCACGCCGGCGATTGCGAGCCGTTTCCCTCGCCCGCCAATCTCAAGAAACTGATCGCCGCCAGTCCCAAACTCGCGCCCGAAGGCTCGCTCGAGGATACGGCCAAGACCGTACAGGACGCATGGCGCGCCTATCACAAGGGCGATTTCGCGACAGCCGTCGAACTGGGGCTCGCCGCCGGCCTGCTCGGCTATAACGCCGCCAGCAAGGCCGCCAATATCTATGCGACCTATCTCGAAAAGGACGAGAAGAAGCAGATCGACATTTTCCTCGAAAGCATGAAGCGCGGCGAGAAATTGCAGGCCGCCGCGCCCGGCATGGCCAATGCGCATTATTTCTATGCGCAGGCCGCCGGCCGCTACAGTCAGGGCATATCCATCGCCAAGGCGCTGGCGGAAGGCTACGCCGGCAAGATCAAGAAAGCCCTCGACACAGCGCTCAAGCTGGAGCCGAAACACGCCGACGCGCATATCGCGCTGGGCGCCTATCACGCCGAGATCATCAACAAGGTCGGCGGCCTCGTCGGCGGCCTGACCTATGGCGCGGACAAGAAGGCCGGCGCCAACCATTACCAGTCGGCGCTGAAACTCAATCCCAACTCGGCCATCGCCCGCATCGAATGCGCAAATGGCCTCGTCATGATGTTCGGCAAGGAGAAGCTGAAAGAGGCGACGAAACTTTACGAGGAAGCGGCCGCCTGCAAGCCGCTCGACGCCATGGAGCGTCTCGACGTCGAGGCGGCGAAGGAGGAGCTCTCCTGATCAGGCCTCGCTCGGCGGCGCTTCGGCGCCGTCGAGGACGGCCCGCTTCACCGCGCGCGGTTTGCGTGGCTTTGCGCCGGCGGATTTCGAGGCCGCAGCCTTGACGGCGGCCGGCTTTGCCTTCGCGGCCGCCGCGCCACTCGCCTTTCTGGCGGGCGTCTTGCGTTTGGCGGCGGGCTTGCGCGCCGGTTTGGGCTCGTCCGCAGCGTCGGCCGGACCGGACGGCGGCCAGGCCGCTTCCGCCTCGGTGCGCTCCCAATCCTCCATCAGCGCGAAATAGACCAGCTTTTCGAATTCCGGCGCGAAGCGGTCGATGATTTCCTGCGGCTCCGGCACCATTTCGGCGTCGGTGATGAGGCCGAACTGAACCTTGCCGTCGAAGGACAGGATCGACACGCCCATGCCGATATTGCCCGACTGCGGCACCCAGAACATGATCTGCTTCAGCCGCGACCCGGCGAGATAAAGCGGATATTGCGGCCCCGGCACATTGGTCATGACGGCCGTGGCGCGCGTCGCCAGCAGGTCGAACAGCGCGTCCTGCACCAGCTTCGGCGCATAGCCGAGCGCCGCAAAGAGACCGAGCGTCACCGGCGGCTCGTAGGATTTCTTCAGATCGTCCATGCGGCGGCGCAATTCGTAGAGCCGCGTCAGCGGATTCTCGATGCCGACCGGCAGCATCAGACCGATCACCCCGAAATAATTGCCGAGCTCGAATTCGCGTCCCGGCTTGCGCAGATTGACCGGCACCATGGCCCGCACTTCGGCGCCCGCCGCGTTCTCGCCGCGATCCTCCAGATAGGAGCGCAACGCCCCGGCGACAGCCGTCAGCAGCATGTCGTTGACCGAGCAGCCGAGCGCATGGGCGATCGCCTTCACCTCCGGCAGGGAAATCGCGTCGGTCCAGGCGACGCGCTTGTCGCCGCCCGGCACGCCCTTGAGGCTCGTCTGCGAATCCGACGGCATCACCGCCAGCCATCCGAGCTCGGCGGCGACGCCAAGCCCGCCGCGCACGTATTTGAGCGCCTTGGCCGGCTCGGCGGCGACGCTCATGCCTTCCTTGACGGCGCGTTGCGACAGCTTCACGCCCAGCTTTACCGCATGCTGCACCGGCGCGAACAGACCAAACGGCGCGTCTTCCGCATCCGGCTCTTCATGGTGCAGGTCGATCGCAGGCTGGCCGTCGGGCGAGGCGTCGGTGAGCGACAGGAGCACGGCGATCAACGCCATGCCGTCGGCGACGGCGTGATGGAAGCGCGAGATGACGGCCGCGCCGCCTTCGTAATCCTCGACGACGGTGAATTGCCACAGCGGATGGCCGGGATTGAGCGGGCTCGCCGCCAGTTCGGCGACATAACGTTGCAGCGCGGCCTTGCCGCCCTTGCCGGGCAGACGCGCGCGCTTGATGTGGCGTTTGATGTCGAAGCCCCTGTCCTCGACCCAATACATGCCTGTCGGAAAGGCTTGGACTTTCTGTCGAAATCGGGGAAAGCCGAGCATGCCCTCGGCAAGGCGCCGTTCGACGGCCTCGTAATCGATAGGCCCTTCGAGCATGATGACGCCGGTGATCATCATGAGATTGGTGGGCTTGTCCATCCTCAACCAAGAGGTGTCGATGGACGACATACGCTCGCTGCGCGACATGGAAGGGCCTCCCCAAACCCGTGATCTGGATGATAGGCGCTTGACGGCGCGGGTTGCAACACGCCCGCTGCGTCTTTATAGGCGCCGCGTTCTAAAAGCTGATGGTAAGGTCAACACATGAGCGACAAGGCCCGACATCTGGAGCGGCTCAACCAAAGCATCGCCGTCTCGACCGCATTGCGGCGCGGCCTTCGCGCCGACGCCGAAGCGGCCGAGCGCCGGCGCGCCCTGCGCGCGTGGCAAAGCGGGCGCCTGCAACGCACCCATGCCGATTTGCTGAGCAACAAGCGCTATGCCGCCGCAGCCCGGTTCTTCGTCGACGACCTCTACAGCGCCAACGATTCCGGCGAACGCGACGCCGGCGTCGCCCGCGCCGTTCCCTCGATCAGCAAGCTCCTGCCCCCGGCCGGCGTCGAAACCGCCGCCGACGCCATCGAGCTCGACGCTTTGTCGGAATCCCTCGACGCGGCCATGGTCGAGAAACTGGGGGCCCGTGTTTTCTCGCTCGACACCAAGACCTACGCCGAAGCCTATCGCGCCATCGGCCGCCCGGAGGACCGCGCCCGGCAGATCGCCTTGATGGAGCATCTCGGCCAGTCGCTCGACACGCTGACGCGTCTGCCGCTGATCGGGACGACGCTCAAGATGATGCGCAAACCGGCGAAGCTCGTCGGACTCGGCGACCTGCAGAGTTTTCTCGAACGCGGCTTCACCGCCTTTCGCACGATGGGGCGCTCGGAGGACTTTGTCGCGCGCATCGCCGCGCGCGAGCGCGACCTGATGCGGGCATGGCTTGCGGGCGAAACGCCGCACGCCTGAGACTATCGAGGCGCAGCCGCTTCGCCCGTCGCCGCGCGCACCGTCGCGCCGAGTTGACCGCCGAGATCTTCCACCTGATCGCCGAGGCCTTCGCGCGTCCGGCCGTCAACGAGCGCGATGGGCGCGGAAATGACCAGACCCGCGGCCTTGCCGACGGTCGTCGCCGCGCCGACGGCGACCTGACCCAGCTTCTCGCCCATACCGGCGCGGCCGTCGTTGAGCGCTTGCCCCTGCGCCAGCCGCCGGCCGATCGCCTGCACCACTTCCGGCGCCTGCGCGAATTTGCCGTGATTGGTGCGGTCCGACGATTTCACCTCCGTCAGATCGACGACATTGAAGCGCGCCTTCTCGAGTTCGCTGCGATAGGGCTCCTGCTTCGGATCGATCATGCCGAGCCGCGCCTGACCGCCGCCGATGCTGGTCGATATCCGCAACGCATTATCGTCCTGCGAGACGAACAGCGTGAAATTCGGACGCTTTTCGCCCATCGCCGCGATCTGCCGGCGGAACACGTCGAAATCGACGTCGGGCGCCGCCAGCATGACATTCCTGATTTTCCCCGCGATGGCCTTGGCCCCGCCAATCTCTCCCCTTGACGGCCACATGACAGCGTTCCGGCAAGCGACGGCCGATTTTGCGGACTTCATGAACGGCACGGCGGCGGCTGAACCGGAAACGGTGACGATCGTGAAGCGTCTGGCCGAAATGGCGACGGCCCTTGCGAACGCGCCTGATTCCGCGACGCCCGCCGGCCTCGTCCGGCTCCTGACCTCGCGGCCCCATCCTGACCTTTGCACCAAGGCTGGCGCGTTCGCTTCCTACCGCAAGAAGGGCAAATGGGCGACAGCAGCCAAACAAGCGGGCCTCTCCAAGGCCGACGGCGATCGGCTGAACGACGCGGCCGAAGCGCATTACACCACCTCCTGCAATGCCTGGGGGGCGCTCATGCAGGCCACCGCCGGCCACGCTCTGGCGGCGCTGATCGAGGAGGCTCGCCCGATCCTGCAACGCTACCGTGATCACAAACGGGCCAGCGCCCAACTGGACTTCGACGACCTCATCTTCGCCGCCCGCGATCTGCTGCGCGACCATGATGCTGTTCGTCGCGCACTCGGGCAGCGTTTCGCCCATGTCCTCGTCGACGAGTTCCAGGACACCGATCCCTTGCAGACCGAGATCTTCTGGCGTCTGTGCGGTGAGCCCGTCGACGACGCCAATGACTGGACGGGCTTTCACATCCGGCCTGGCGCGCTGTTCCTGGTCGGCGATCCCAAGCAGGCGATCTATCGCTTTCGCGGCGCCGACGTCGGCGCCTATGTCCAGGCGCGCGACGCCTTTCGCGCCCAGGCCCCCGACAGCCTGCTGTCGATCTCGACCAATTTCCGCTCCTGCGCCTCGATCCTGACTTTCGTCAACGAGCGCTTCGAGGCCGTGCTCTCGGCTGATGGACAGCCGGGTTTCACCGCACTGGACCCATTCCATGACGATCGCGGCGGAGTCTGCGTGGCGGCCCTCGACATCGCCGTAGCCGATGAAAACGGCAAGGCCAGCGCCGAGCAACAGCGGGACGCCGAAGCCGACGCCATCGCCGAGCTGTGCGCCCGGCTGATCGAAAGCCATCCGATCGTTGACCGTCGCAGCGGCGCCAAGCGGCCTTGTCTGCCAGGCGACATCGCCCTGCTGGCGCCCACCGGCGCGGAACTGTGGCGCTACGAGGAAGCCCTGGAGCGCCGCGGCATCCCCGTGGCGACCCAGGCCGGCAAGGGTCTGTTCCGCCGCCAGGAAATCCAGGACCTGATCGCGTTGACCCGCGCCCTGGCCGATCGCCGCGACACCCTGGCGCTCGGCGCGTTGCTGCGCGGACCTCTGGTCGGCCTGACCGAAGAAGAGTTGCTGGACATCATCTGGAGCCTGCCGCGCTCGGAAGAACAGCCGGATCGGATTCCGCGTCTGGATCTCAGCATCGACCCCGCCGTGATCGCCCATCCGCTCGCCCGCGAGGTCATCGAGCGGCTGCAATCGCTCTCCCGGCGTGGCAACAGCACGACGCCGCACGAACTGCTGTCGCAGGCAGTGGATGTCATGCGCGTCCGCCCGCTTCTCTTTGAGCGCCATCGCGGCCAGGCCGAGCGAGCGCTCGCCAATGTTGATCTCTATCTCAGCCTGTCGACCGGCTATGCCGTGCGCGGCCTGCGTGCCTTCGCAGAAGCCATGACGGCTGCCTGGTCGGACGAGGCGCGCGCCGTCGAGGGCCGACCGGACGCGCAGGAGGAGGCGGTCGCGCTCTTCACCATGCACGCGGCCAAGGGGCTCGAATGGCCGATCGTCATTCCGGTCAACACCATGACCGGCGTCATGGCGCCCGAGAGCGCGGTCATCGATCGGCAGACCGAAACCTTTTATTGCCCGGTCCTTGGCGTGCAGC
>WBZM01004244.1_pt1 | contig 10558 bp, 10 predicted proteins | sample 5204271 | NCBI WGS metagenome assembly WBZM01 (sample SAMN12344346, study PRJNA552823) | activated sludge metagenome | biome: Activated sludge suspended growth; feature: Nitrification reactor; material: Wastewater; isolation source: activated sludge from nitrification reactor of wastewater...
CTGGATAGAACCATGACTGCCAAATTCTCGAAGACCGATACAGCTATTGACATGCTTTGGCATCGTTTGTAACGTTTCAGGGTAAGCACCAGCCGGCGTCAACGTCCCCGTTCGCCACGGCCTCTCCAGGAGAACTGCATGTCCCAAAGCCTTTTCGAAAAGCACCGCGCCACCCTCGAAGCAGCCGTCGATGCGATCGCCAGTCGTGGTTACTGGGCCGCGTATGCCGAAATGCCCAGCCCCAAGGTCTACGGTGAAACGGCGATGGACGACGGCAAGCGCGCCTGCGAAAGCTACCTTGGCCAGCAGTTCGCTCTCGATCAGCCCGGCCAGACCGGCTGGATGGACAGCGAGCGCTCGCCCTACGGGCCGCGGCTCAAGGTCAGCTATCCGGTATGCGATGCGCGTGCACTGATCGACGCCGGCAGCCGGGCGATGATCGAGTGGCAGAAAATAGGGCCCGCGGGCCGCACCGCCATCTGCCTGGAAATCATCGAACGGCTCAACCAACGCAGCTTCGAACTGGCCCACGCGGTAATGATGACCACCGGTCAGGGCTGGATGATGGCTTTCCAGGCGGGTGCACCGCACGCCCAGGATCGCGCCCTCGAAGCCGTCGCCCAGGCCTGGCGCGAGCAGAACGGCGTGCCGCGCGAAGCGATCTGGGAAAAGCCACAGGGCAAGAACCCGCCGCTGGTGCTGCGCAAGCACTTCGAGATCGTCGGCCGTGGTATCGCACTGGTCATCGGCTGTGGCACCTTCCCGACCTGGAACACCTACCCGGGGCTGTTCGCGGCGCTGGCAACCGGCAACGCGGTGATCGTCAAACCCCATCCCAACGCCATCCTGCCGGTGGCGATGAGCATCCGGATCATCCGCGAAGTGCTGGTCGAGAACGGCATCGGTGCCAATCTGGTGACCCTGGCGGCGTTTGCCGACAGTGCAGACACCCGCAATCTGGCGCAGCACCCGGCCGTCAGGTCGATCGACTTCACCGGCGGCAAGGCCTTCGGCAACTGGCTCCTCGCCAACTGCCGCCAGGCCCAGGTCTATGCCGAGCTGGCCGGCGTCAACAACATCATCATCGATTCGACGGATGCCTACGCGGCGATGCTGCGCAACCTGGCGTTCACGCTCTCGCTCTACTCGGGACAGATGTGCACCACCACGCAAGTGCTTTTCCTGCCCGCCGCCGGCATCGCCACCGATCAGGGCCACAAGAGCTTCGACGACGTCGCCGGCGACCTTGCCCAGGCCATCGAGGCGCTACTCGGCAAACCCGAGGTCGCTCTTGCCGTGCTTGGCGCCGTGCAATCGCCCGATACCCTGCGGCGCATCGAAGCCGCCAGCGGCGGCTCGCTCGGCAAGGTGATCCTGGCGACCCGCAAGGTCGAGCACCCTGACTTTCCCGACGCCGAGGTGCGCACACCGGTCCTCATCGCCTGCCAGGCCGACGACGAAGCGGCGTGGATGGAAGAGCGTTTCGGGCCGATCGGTTTTCTCGTCAAGGTCGCCGACACGGCGGCGGCGATTGCCCTCTCCGAGCGAGTCGTCATCGAACAGGGCGCGCTCACCGTCGGCGTCTACTCGACCTCGGAGGAGGTAATCCAGGCGATGACGGCCGCTACCTGGCGATCTCAGGTGGCGCTGTCGATCAACCTGACGAGCGGCGTCTTCGTGAACCAGTCGGCCGCCTTCTCGGATTATCATGGCACTGGCGGCAACCCGGCGGCGAACGCGTCGTATGCCGATGCCGCCTTTGTCGCCAGTCGCTTCCGCGTCGTCCAGCGCCGCTATCACCTCTGAGACCCCAGCCATGACCTTCAGCACCATTACCTATGTTGTCGAGGCCGGCATCGCCCGGCTGACGCTCAACCGCCCGGAGCGCCTGAACAGCTTCACCGAAGAAATGCACGCCGAAATCCGCCTGGCCCTGGCGGCGCTCGACGCCGATCGCAGCGTCCGCGCCCTGGTGCTCAGCGGTGCTGGCCGCGGCTTTTGCGCCGGCCAGGACCTCAACGATCGTTCGGTCGCCATCGGCGATTCGCCGCCCGACATCGGGGTCACCATCGAGAAGAACTACAAGCCGCTCGTGCTGCGCCTGCAGAACCTGCGCGTACCGACGCTGTGCGCCGTCAATGGCATCGCCGCCGGCGCCGGCGCCAGCCTGGCCCTCGCCTGCGACATCGTGATTGCCGCGCGTTCGGCAAGTTTCCTGCAGGCGTTCAGCAAGATCGGCCTGATTCCCGACACCGGCGGCACCTGGTTCCTGCCGCAGCGTGTCGGCATGGCGCGAGCCCTCGGCCTGGCGTTGCTCGCCGACAAACTGCCGGCAGAGAAGGCAGCGGCCTGGGGTCTGATCTGGGACTGCGTCGACGACGCGGAACTGATGCCGACCGTCAATCGCCTGGCCGCACAACTGGCTGGCGCCCCCACCCGGGCCCTCGTGCGCACGCGCGAGGCGATGCGCGCGGGGACCACCAACAGCCTCGATACCCAGCTCGACCTCGAGCGCGACCTGATGCAGGAACTCGGCCACTCGCACGACTATCGTGAGGGCGTCACGGCGTTCATGACCCGGCGGGCGCCGAACTTCACCGGCGAGTAGGCCACATGGGCCAGGCGCTCGCCAGCGACACGCCTGTCGCCATCGTCGGCGCCGGCGCCATGGGCAGCGGCATCGCGCAGGTGGCGGCCGCTGCCGGACATCGCGTGCTGCTGTATGACGCCAGTAGCGGGGCTGTCGAGCAGGCGATCGCCCGCATCGGCGCCAGCTTCGACAGGCTGGCCGACAAGGGAAGGATCGACGCCGGTACCGCCCAGGCGGCGCGGGCCCGCCTGATCCCGGCGGCGCGTCTGGACGAACTCGCCGCCAGCGGCTTGCTGATCGAGGCGATCGTCGAAGACCTCGTCGCCAAGCAGCAACTGTTCCGCACGCTCGAAGCCATCGTGTCGCCCGCCTGCCTGCTGGCGACCAACACCTCGTCTATCTCGGTGACGGCGATCGCTGCGGCGCTGAGCGCGCCGGGCCGGCTCGCCGGAATGCACTTTTTCAATCCAGTCCCGCAGATGGCCCTGGTCGAAGTGATCAGCGGCCTGGCGACTGAAGCGCGGGTGGCCGACACCCTCCATGCGACCGCGCTGGCTTGGGGAAAGTCGCCGGTGAGGGCGCGTTCGACACCCGGCTTCATCGTCAATCGGGTCGCCCGTCCCTATTACGGCGAAGCCCTGCGCCTGCTCAACGAGGGCGCCGCCGACTGCGCGACGCTCGATGCGGTGTTTCGCGACGCCGGCGGCTTCCGCATGGGTCCTTTCGAGCTGATGGACCTGATCGGCCTCGACGTCAACCTGGCGGTCAGCCGGTCGGTGTGGAGCGCCTTCTTCAACGATCCGCGTTACGCGCCGTCGCCGATCCAGCAGGAGATGGTCGCCGCCGGTTTTCTCGGCCGCAAGAGCGGGCGCGGCTTCTATCCACACGCGCCGGCGGCGGCCATGCCGCAGGCCGTCAGCCTCGAGCCGCAGCCGATACCCTGCTCGCTGCACATCTTCGGCAACTGTCCGCTGGCAAGCGCGCTGAGCGAGCGGCTGCAAGTCCGTGGCCTGATGTTTCAGCACGCTCCGACGTCACCGGACGGACGCCTTGCCGAGGCGGGTGGCGCGGCGATCTATCTGACCGACGGCCGCTCGGCCAGCGAACGCGGCGCGCGCAGCGGCGTCGCCAACACCGTGCTCGTCGACCTGGCGCTCGACTACGGCAGCGCCACGCGCCTGGCCATTGCCACCGCCGAGCAGTGCCATGCGGCGGCGGCCACCGCCGCCGTCGGGCTCCTGCAGGCCGCCGGCTTCGCCGTCTCGCGGCTGGCCGACGTCCCCGGCCTGGCGCTGATGCGTACGGTGTGCATGCTGGCCAACGAGGCTGCCGATGCGGTCTACCAGAATGTCTGCACTGCCGCCGCCGTCGATCAGGCGATGCGCCTCGGTACCAACTACCCGCTCGGGCCGCTGGCCTGGGGCGAGCGGATCGGTCTGCCTCTGGTCCACAGCGTACTCACCAACCTGGCCACGAGCTATGGCGAAGACCGCTACCGCGCTTCGCCCCTGCTCGCCCGCAAGGTTTTTTCGGGAAAGAAGTTCCATGTCTGACGCCCCCACCCCTGTGGCCGAGCCGACCGGCGCGGCCTTGCTCGCCGCCCGCACTGCCGAAGCGATGTACAGCCGCGATGCGGCGAGCAAGCTGATCGGCCTGCGTCTGATCGCCGTCGGTCCCGGCTACTCGCGCCTGACGATGGTCGTACGGCCGGACATGGTCAACGGCCACCACATTTGTCACGGCGGCTATCTCTTCACTCTCGCCGACTCGGCCTTCGCCTACGCCTGCAACAGCTACAACCGCAACACGGTCGCCTCCGCCTGCCATATCGATTTCCTGACGCCGGCCCGCGAAGGCGAAACGCTCGCAGCCGAGTGCGAGGAACGATCACTGGCCGGACGCACCGGCGTATACGACACGACCATTCGCAACGCCAGCGGCAAGGTCGTCGCCCTCTTTCGCGGCAAGTCGTACCGCATCGCCGGCGAAGTCATCGCCGGTCTCGAGGCCGAGGAGCGTGATCCCGACTCTGCCGGCACAGCCGCCAACGAGGTCGAAGGCAACCCGCAATGAGGCGCAGCGCGGAGTTCAGCGTATGAACGAGGCCTATATCTGCGACGCCCTGCGCACGCCCATCGGTCGCTACGGCGGCTCGCTCGCCGGGGTGCGCACCGACGATCTTGCCGCACTGCCGATCCGCGCACTGGTCGATCGCCACCCCGGGGTTGACTGGTCGGCGGTTGACGAGGTGTTCTACGGCTGCGCGAATCAGGCCGGCGAGGACAACCGCAACGTCGCGCGCATGGCGGCCCTGCTGGCTGGCCTGCCGGTGGACGTGCCGGCAACGACCGTCAACCGCCTGTGTGCCTCGGGAATGGACGCAATCGGCCTGGCCGCCCGCTCGATCAAGGCCGGCGAGGGTGAACTGATGATTGCCGGTGGTGTCGAGAGCATGTCGCGCGCGCCATTCGTGCTCGCCAAGGCCGACAGCGCCTTCTCGCGCCATGCCGCGATTTTCGACACGACGATCGGCTGGCGCTTCGTCAACCCGCTCATGGACAGCCTGCACGGCACGCATTCGATGGCGCAGACGGCCGACAACGTCGCCGCCGACTTCGCCATCTCCCGCGCCGATCAGGACGCCTTCGCGCTGCGCTCGCAAGAACGCTGGGCGAAGGCGCAGGCGGCCGGCCGCTTTGCCGACGAGATCGTCCCGGTACGTCTGACCGAGAGTGCGGGCGGCGCGCGCCTCGTCGACACCGACGAACACCCGCGCCCGGAAGTGACGCTGGCCAGCCTGGCACGGCGTACCGGCATCAACGGCGCGCAGTGCTCCGTCACCGCGGGCAATTCGTCGGGCGTCAACGATGGCGCCTGCGCGCTGCTCGTCGCCAGCCAAGCGGCAGCCGCGAAACATGCCCTGACGCCACGCGCCCGCATCCTCGCCATGGCCAGCGCTGGCGTCCCGCCGCGCATCATGGGCATCGGCCCGGCTGCCGCGGTGCGCAAGGTTCTCGCCAGAACGAGGCTGACGCTGGAGCAGATGGATGTCATCGAAATCAACGAAGCCTTTGCCGCCCAATGCCTGGCCGTACTGCGCGAACTGTCGATCCCGGACGATGCCGAACGGGTCAACCCGAATGGCGGCGCGATCGCCGTCGGCCATCCGCTCGGCATGAGCGGCGCCCGTCTCGTGACCACCGCCCTCTGGGAGCTGCACCGTCGTGCGGGCCGCTACGCGCTGTGCACGCTCTGTGTCGGTGTCGGCCAGGGTGTGGCGATGATCATCGAGCGCGTCTGAGGAACGACCGCTGCCCCGGTGCATGTCGTCGGGCAGCGCCCGCGCCTTTGCGCCCTGACGTTCACAGGACGAAGCGAGCCAGCCACGTGCAAGCCTCGGCGACGGCGCACTCCCAGTCTTCGACGCTCATGAAATGCGGTGCGCCGACGATCGTTTGCTGGCACAGGCGATCGGGGGCACTGGCGTAGCGTGGCGCCAGGCGTTCGTGCAGCGCCTCTGCTGCCGCCGGCGGTACGATGCTGTCCCGTTCGGCGGTGATCGAGAGCAGCGCCGTCGGGAAGAAGCGCTCATCGGCGAGTGTGTGGGGCCCCGGCTGCGTGCGCTCGGGCGACCCCATCAGCGCCACGGCAGCGCACAGGCGGCGATCGCTGGGCACCGCCCCATAGACGATGCAGCCGCCCATCGACACGCCGGCGACAGCGATCCGCCGGCCATCGGCAAGACCGCCTGCGATCAGCGCATCGATCAGTGCCGGCACTTCGGCGACCGTGTGGGCGACCAGCGACTTGAACAGCAGCAGGCAATCCTCGGGCGAGCGCGCGAACTGTTGCTCGAAATCGGCCAGGCGCCGCTCGCCATGACCAACGGCATCGACGCCGACGGCGAGCAGCCCTGTCGCCGCGAAGCGATGCAGTTCGGGCAGATGCACTTCCTTGTCGGCGGCCAGTCCGTGAAACCACAGCACCGTCGGCAAGGGCCCGCGTGCCGCGACCGGTCGCACGAGCAGCACCGGCACCCCGGCCAGCCGCGTGTGCTCGACCTCTGTGTTCATCGCCGACACGTCAGCGCACGCCGCGCGCACTTGCGAGTGCCAGCGCGGTGGCTCCAAGAGCGCTGCCGCTGCGCGGATTGCCGACATGGCGCAAGGCTGGCCCGTGCGCCTTGCCCAGTCGTTCGGGTGGCTCCGGATGTCGTTTGGGCATCGCCCTCCCCCATGCAAGTCGATTGAACAGACCGCCTCTCGTCGCAGCTTTCTGCGCTCGCCTAGCCGGCAGCGGTCTGCCGCCGCATCAGCATGCCGTGGCCGCCGGGCGTGGTCAAGGCGCGAGGCGGCGATCGCCGCGGCGGCTGCAACGGCTGTCAGGCCGCGCCGGCGGGTTGAACTTCCTCAGCCCGGCTACTATAGTGTTCATATAAAGACGTTCTTGTCGGCGACCGACTGCTGGACCGGCACCGCCGCCAGCGCTCGCCGAGCCTTTCTTCCGCAAGCGCCACGCCGCTGTCGCGACGAGCAGATGCGTGGCTTACCCATCGGACAGAGCATGATGCATGCGACGAATACGCCGTTCCGGTTGCTGGCGCGTCTTACCGCCTGGCCAGTCCGGTGAACATCACGAAGCATTCGCTGGGGGCACCCTTGCGGGTTTCCTCGTCGCCTTGGCTTGGCGTGCTGCTATGGGCGGCACTCGCAAGCGGTCCGAGCAGCGCCGCCGCCGAGACCGGGCCGGGCAAGTTTGCCGAGATGACGAAAGGACATTCCGTGACCGAGACGATACTGACACGCGCCGATAGCGGCAGCACGGTCGACCTTCGGGTCGGCGAGAGACTGCTTGTCCGCCTCGATGAGTCTCCCACGACGGGTTTTGCGTGGACGCGGGAAGGCGGCAATGACGCGCTGGTCGAGCAGGATTCGGATTTTGCGCCCGCCTCTGCCGGGCTTGGCGGCGGCGGCCTGCGCAGCTTCCTTTTCATGGCCGAGAAGGCCGGCGTGGTGCAACTGCGGCTCAGGCTCTGGCGCGCGTGGGAAGGAGATTCGTCGATCGTCGAGGTGTTTACGGCGACGGCCAGGATCCATGCGAAATAAGCAGCCGGACCGGCAGCCCATCCCAGGGGCCGGCAGCCGACTGGCAACCAACTCCCGTGAAGGAGGTGATCGAATCGTAATGACGCAAGGCAGGCAATGGCCTGCAACACGAGCGACCGATCTGGTGCCTCGTCGGTAAAGAGGCTGATCGGTCGGTACAAGTCAATATCGCTACAAGGGGAAACCATCATGTCAGAGTCAAACGAAACTTTCCGCATGGGCTGGCTGCCGGACTATCCGAGCCTGCGGGACTACAAGGCAGACGATGACGTCGTCGCGCCCAAGCTCAAGGCACTGGGACAGAAGGAATCCATCAAGGGCTTGCTGGCCAAGGCGAACGCCGCGGCGGTTCCAGCGACTCTGGCGACGACTGCCGATCTGCGCGCCTGGTGCTCGCCGATCGAGAACCAGGGCGCTCTCGGCTCGTGCACAGCCAACGCCGGCGTGGGTCTGGTCGAGTACTACGAACGCCGGGCGTTCGGCAAGCACATCGACGCCTCCCGCCTCTTTCTCTACAAGACAACCAGAAACCTGCTCAAGTGGACGGGGGATACGGGTGCGTTCCTGCGCACCACCATGGAATCGATGGTTCTCTTCGGCGTACCGCCTGAGGACTATTGGCCCTACACCACGGCCGCGCCGGCTTTCGACCAGGAACCGTCGGCGTTCTGCTACGCATTTGCCCAGAACTTCCAGGCCATCAATTACTATCGACTCGATCCGCCGGGCACCACGCGTGCCGCCTTGCTCAGCCGGATCAAGACCAACCTCGCCGCAGGTCTGCCGTCGATGTTCGGGTTCACGGTGTATCAGTCGTACAACCAGGCCGGCACGACCGGCAAGCTGCCTTATCCGACGCCGGGCGAGAAGATCGTCGGCGGGCATGCGATCGTCGCCGTCGGTTACGATGACGCCATGAAGATCAAGAACGCCAACGCCGGCGCGAGCGAAACCACCGGCGCCCTGCTGATCCGGAATTCGTGGGGCACCGGCTGGGGAGCGGGCGGTTACGGCTGGCTACCCTACGCCTATGTCCTTAACGGGCTGGCTGTCGACTGGTGGTCACTGATCAAGCAGGATTGGATCGATACGGGGAAATTTGGCTAAGAGCAACGGCGCTCGCGCCCGGGGCCCCAGTGCCACGCGGCATGACGGGCCCCGTCCGCCTGGCGGTCGGGCGCGGGCTAGCCGCCCCGAGTCGCTCGACGTGCACGGAGCCGGCGCTGAAAGCACGGCATCGGCGCCGTGCCACCGGCCGCCGCAGCGGCCCCTTGGCGGTGCCAGCGCACGGCGGGAAACGCCACGCTTCCCCGGGTCGGGCGGCCGGCCATCCATTGCGTTACGGCTGCTTGCTGCCGCAACAGGCCGTCGCGAACAGCGAACTGCCTGACCCGCCGACGGTCGACATGAAGCAACCGATGCCCCCTGGGCGCGCCGGGCCACCCGCACATCGGCCGATAGCGAAGATCGGGATCGTGCCCATCCACCGCACCACCCTGTCCTTGAGGAGGATATGCCATGAGTAGCCAGCCGCCAGCGCCTTCGCGTGACATCAGACCGCGCGAGTCCTTCGACCAGACAACGGCCAGCGGACAACAAAGCGACTATGAGGGCCTGCAGGCGCTCGCCGCCGACCTCGAGGCGCGGGCCGTCGAAGCGGCGAACTGGTATCTGCGCAACAAGATCTGGCCGCGCCGTCTGTCCAGGCTGCTGCGCTTTCTCGCCATCCTGTTCGGTGTGCTTGGTGGTCTGGCGCCGCTGGTTGCCGGGACGACTCTGTTCGGCGACGGGAGTCCAGCGCTCTCCGGTGCAAACCAGTGGGGTTACATTCTCATCGCGCTGGCCGCGGCATCGCTGGTTTTCGACCGCTACTTCGGCTTTTCCTCGTCATGGATGCGCTACATGACGGCACAGATGGCACTGCAGCGGGCGCTGGAGAAGTTTCAGTTGTCGTGGGGCGTCTGGCGTATCCGGGCGAACAGCACCCATCTCGGCGAAGACCAGCAAGCCGCCGCCATTTCACTGTTGACCGCTTTCCAGGAACAAGTCGGCGATCTCGTCGACCAGGAGTTCCAGGCCTGGATCTCGCAGTTCAAGGAGCAACTGGCCGAACTGCAAGCGACGATCACCAAGGACAAGGAAGATCGCCGCCCCGGAAGCCTGGTGGTCGGCATCCACTCCGACGAGGCGATCAGCGGACCCGCCGAGGTTTACCTGGACAACCGAATCGTGCGCAAGACCGACAGCGGCAGCGTGCTGCTGACGGCACTGAATCCGGGCAGCCACCTGGTCACGGTCAAGGCGAACGGCGGCACCTTGCAGGGCAGTGCGACGGTGAGCGTGCAATCCGGTGAGACCAGCGAAGCGAACATCGAACTGAAAGCAGGTGCTGCGCTGACCAACGCCAACCCACAAGCGCCCGATTGACCGTTGCTGCGGAGCACCCGCGATCTCTACCGACAGGCACAGACGAAAAACGGGCAGGTGTCAGACACCTGCCCGTTCCCGCTTGCCTGCCAAGCCCGCGCAGGGGGCTTACTTCCGGCGTTTGCGCGCAATTGCCGCGGCGATTCCCGCCACCGCGGCAACGCCCAGCAGGGTCATCGTGCTCGGTTCCGGAAGCGGTGCCGTTTGCGCGTGCGCGGCGAGAGCCGTGAGGGAAAGCAAGAGTGTCGTCAGAATACGCATTTTCGATCTCCTGGAGACGTTGAAGGGAAGTCCAGAACCATCACCGGCTGACCGATGCAGGTTACCAGCATGGATGCTCGTCACCGTGGCGATCAGGCAGACTCCCACTGTAGCCGAGCGCGCCGCCGACCCGAGCACGTCCAGTCAGCCCTGGGCAGCGGCACACCCTGCATTA
>WBZM01004245.1_pt1 | contig 10558 bp, 11 predicted proteins | sample 5204271 | NCBI WGS metagenome assembly WBZM01 (sample SAMN12344346, study PRJNA552823) | activated sludge metagenome | biome: Activated sludge suspended growth; feature: Nitrification reactor; material: Wastewater; isolation source: activated sludge from nitrification reactor of wastewater...
GGCAATTTCGATTTCGAGCGCCTGCCCGAGGTGAAGGAGCGTGCCCAGCGGTACGCGGGGCTGAAGAAGTATTTCATCCTGCGGATGCCGCAGCGGCCGGGTGCGCTGCGCGAGTTCCTGAGCTTCCTCGGGCCCGACGACGACATCGCCCGGTTCGAATACCTGAAGAAGTCGGCGCGCAACTTCGGGTCGGTGCTGATCGGGATCGAGACGAAATCGCCTGCAAGTTTCGCGGAACTGGCGCGCAAGATGGATGAGGCCGGCTTCAGCTGGCGCGACTTCACCAACGACGAGACGTTGTCGGAATTCCTGGTCTGATCGTCAGGCGGCCTGGGTCGAGCGCGACGCCGTCAGCACGCCGTGCAGCGCCGCCGGGTCGGAGTTTGCCCTGAGCTTGGCGCAGGTGCCAGCGTCGCGCATCGTGCGCGACACAAGCGCCAGAGCCTTGAGATGTTCGACACCCGAATCCTTGGGTGCGAACAGTGCGAACACCAGATCGACAGGCTGGCGGTCGACCGCGTCGAAGTCGAGCGGTTTCTCGAGCTTGAGGAAGATGCCCACCACCCTGTCAAGCCCGTGCAGCCGAGCATGGGGAAGCGCCACGCCGTGTCCGACACCCGTAGGTCCGAGGCTTTCGCGTTCCTGCAGCGCGTCAAGGGTGGTCGAGGCGTTCAGCCCGTAGACGATCTGGGCGATATCGCCCAGATCCTGGAACAGGCGTTTCTTGCTGGTAACGTGCGACAGCACCCTGACGGCGTTCGGCTGGAGCAGGCTGGAGATGTCCATATGCTTTAACTGTCTTACCGGACGCCGCCGGTCCTCATGTCTGGCTGGATGGGTCGATCCAGCCGATGTTCCCGTCATCGCGGCGGTAGACCACATTCACGCCGCCGTGCTTTTCGTTGCGGAAGACCAGCATCTGCGATCCGGCCAGTTCCATCTGCATCACCGCTTCGCCGACCGAGACCGAAGGAACGTTGGTCTCCATCTCGGCGATGATCATCGGCTGCAGGCTTTCGGGCTCGGCTCCTTCCGATCCTCCGTTCGCGGCGAGCACATACATGGGCGCCCCGGCGAATTCAACGGGCTCTGTCCGTTCACGATGGTGGTCCTTCAGGCGGCGCTTGTAGCGGCGAAGCTGCTTGTCCATCTTTTCGCGGCAGGCTTCGAAGGCGGCGTAGATCTCGTCGGCATGGCCCTTGGCCGCCGCAGTCAGGCCGGTGGACAGATGGACGGTGGCTTCGCAGAGGTACTCGAAGCCGTTCTTCGAAAAGACGACGGCCGCATCGGTCGGGCGCTGGGAATATTTCTCGACGGTTTCGCCGAGTTCGGATTTCACATGCGATTGAAGCGCTTCGCCGATGTCGATCTGCTTGCCACTGATCTGATACCGCATGGTCTCTCCTTCAGGTGTTGTGCGCTGCCCTTCGGCACCCTTTGCCGTGGCAGCGGTCTGGTTGATTCTGGTCGGGTTTCGGTTTGCATGGGCGCAGGCCCCCAGGAAGCGACCTTCCGCCGGCGACGCCCGTAGACTGATGGGTTGCGCATGCATTTGAGGTATTTGGCGACACTTCCCCGCGCCATGTCAACGCCTTCCTTCTGGAGATGTGGGCGGATGGCGTGAACGGCAAGGGGTGGCCGGACGCGGAGGCTTGCGCGAGGGAAACAGGGCCGGGCGGCGGCGGCAGAGGGCCGGGGCGCAAGCGCCTGCGGCGCCCCGTCACGAGATGCGGAAACTCTGCCCCAGATAGACGCGGCGGACGTTCTCGTCGCGCACGACTTCGTCGGCCGTGCCGCTCATCAGTACGGCGCCGTCATGCAGGATATAGGCGCGGTCCACGATCTCGAGCGTTTCGCGGACATTGTGATCGGTAATGAGAACACCGATCCCCCGGTCCTTGAGATCGTGCACAAGCGTGCGGATATCTGCGACGGAAATCGGGTCGACGCCGGCGAAGGGTTCGTCGAGAAGCAGGTATTTCGGGTCTGCCGCAAGGCAGCGGGCAATTTCGACCCGCCGCCGTTCACCGCCGGAAAGCGCCATCGCCGGCGCGCGCCGCAGGTGGGTGATCGAGAAATCCGACAGCAGTTCTTCCAGGCGCTCGCGCCGCTTGTGGCGGTCGCGGATGGTGATTTCCAGAACTGCCATGATGTTGTCTTCGACCGAAAGCCCCCGGAAGATCGAGACTTCCTGCGGCAGGTAGCCGATGCCCAGGCGGGCGCGACGATACATCGGCAGGCCGGTCACGTCGGTGCCGTCGATGATGACCTGGCCCGAGTCGGGGGTGATGAGGCCGGCGATGTTGTAAAAGCAGGTGGTCTTGCCCGACCCGTTGGGGCCCAGAAGCGCCACCACCTCGCCCCGCGCCAGTTCCAGCGAGACGTCGCGGATCACCGGGCGGCGGCGATAGCTCTTGCGCAGATGCAGAACCTTGAGGCCGGCGCTGCCGGTGGCCACGGTAAGGTCGGGGCGGGCCATCAGTTGCCCCCCGGCTGCAGCACGGTCTTGACCCGGCCTTCCATGCTGCCGGTGCCGGTCTTCAGATCGACGGTCAGCTTCTGGCCGGACAGGACGTTCGGGCCCTGGGTCAGCAGGACGTTGCCCGTCATCACGACGCTGCCGGAGTCGATCGTGTAGACGGCCTCCTTCGCCTCGGCGGCGTCCGGCCCGCTGACCAGCGTCACCCCGCCCGTGGCCAGAAGACGCTCGATCCTGCGGGTGTCGCCTTCGGCATATTCGACGCGCACTTCACCGGCGGAAAGCCGCATCTCGCCCTGGGCCACAAGCACGTTGCCCGAAAACACCGCCGTGCCGTCCGACTGGTTCACGGTCAGGCTGTCGGCGGTGACCTCGACAGGCTTCGATGTGTCGGCCCGGATACCGCCGAACGCGATCTGGCCCTGTCCAAGGGCGGGCGCTGCCGCAAGCAGCGACAGAAGGATGGCGCGGATCAGAACCTGCATGTCACTTCGAAGCCTCGGGCTCATATAGCATCCGCACGCGCCTGTTGAACACCAGAACGTAGCTGCCCATGGCGCGCGGATCGGGTTCCAGCCGCATGCCGCCCGAATCGAGCGTGCCGAACGGCGCTTCGGCCCTGACCGGGTGGACCGTTTCCAGAACGGTGCGGTCCAGCGCGGCCGACAGGTCGGCTGCCGTCAGGCGGTAGCCGGTGGAAGTGATGATCTCGACCCCCTTTTCAAGGGTCATGAGCGTGCCGTCCGGCGTCAGGCTGCCGGTTTCGGCGCGCAGATCGACGGTCAGGCCCGGCTTGGTGGCATAGCGCGCGGCGACCTGGTCGATGGTCGCGTTGCGCCCCTCGGCCGATGGCCGCGCCTCGCGCGCGCGGATCGTCACCGCCGCGCCGTCGCGGGTGACGCCGGTGAATTCGGGTGCGGTCAGGCGCTGCTGGCGGGCCAGTTCCTCAAGATCGACCTTGGCATAGGGCAGAACGCCGTCGCCGCCGATCTGGCGGGAAAACAGGAACAGTGTCGACAGGATCGCCAGTGCCACCAGCGGCAGGATGATCTTCAGCCACGCCACCAGCCGGGAATGGAAATCGTCGTGCTGGGCCGCCATCAGACCACGCCGGCCCGAAGGCAATCGTGGATGTGCAGGATGCCGAGCGGGCGGCCGTCACCGTCGGGTTCCACGACGAAAAGGCAGGTGATCTTGCGGTCGTTCATCAGCGCCACCGCCTTCTCGCCCAGTTGGTCGGGGCCGATCGAGCGCGGGTTCCTCGTCATCACCTCGGCTGCGGTGTGGGACAGAAGCCCCTCCATGTGCCGCCGAAGGTCGCCGTCGGTAATGATGCCGGTCAGGCGGCCCGCCGGGTCCGTCACACCGACGACGCCGAAACCCTTCTGGCTGATGGTCAGAAGCGCATCGGCCATCGCGGCCGTTTCGGGCACGAGGGGCATGTCCTCGTGCATCAGGTCGCGCACCCTGGCGAGCCGCGCCCCCAGCTTGCCGCCGGGGTGGAAGGTGCGGAAATGTTCCGGCGTGAAACGGCGATGTTCCATCAGCGCCACCGCCAGCGCATCGCCCAGCGCAAGCGTCATCGTCGTCGAGGTGGTGGGTACGACGCCGGTGCCGCAGGCTTCCTCGGCCTGGGGCAGCACGATCGCCACGTCCGCCTGACGAAGCAGGGTCGAGCCTTCGCGGCTGGCCACGCCGATCAGCGGAATGTTGAAGCGCCGGGTGTGGGCGACGATGTCCGACAGTTCCGGCGTTTCGCCCGAATTGGACAGCACCAGCGCGACATCGCCTTCCGTCACCATGCCCAGGTCGCCGTGGCTGGCCTCGGCGGGGTGGACGTATTGCGCGGGCGTGCCGGTCGAGGCGAGCGTCGCCGCGATCTTGCGGCCGACATGGCCGGACTTGCCCATGCCCGACACGATCACCCGGCCCTGCGCGCCAAGGATCAGCTCGACCGCGCGGGCGAAACTGTCGTCCAGCGCCGCCGCCAGGGCGTCAAGGCCGCGCGCCTCGATGCCGATGACGCGGCGGGCCGTGGCAAGCAGTTTGGCGGGATCGGGCATCGGTCAGTGCGAAAACAGGTCGGCCGGATCCTGCCAGCCCATCAGGTCAAGCTGGGCGCGCGCGGGCAGGAAGTCGAAACACGCCTGCGCGAGCGCGGTGCGCCCCTCGCGCGCAAGGCGTCGGTCGAGTTCGTCCTTGAGCCTGTGCAGATAGAGCACATCTGACGCGGCGTATTCGAGCTGCGCCTCGGTCAGCTTTTCGCTTCCCCAGTCCGAGGTCTGCTGCTGTTTCGAGACGTCGACGCCCACCAGTTCCTGCAAAAGGTACTTGAGCCCGTGGCGGTCGGTGAAGGTGCGGATGAGCTTCGAGGCGATTTTGGTGCAATAGACCGGGGCTGTCGTCACCCCGAAGGCGTTCTTCAGCGCGGCGATGTCGAAGCGGCCGAAATGGAAAAGCTTCAAGACCGCCGGATCGGCCAGCATCCGTTCAAGGTTGGGCGCGCGCGTCTGGCCGCGGTCGATCTGGACCAGATGGGCATGGCCGTCGCCCGACGACATCTGCACTAGGCACAGCCGGTCGCGGCGGGGGTCCAGACCCATCGTTTCGGTGTCGATGGCGACGATCGGGCCCAGATGCAGGCCGTCGGGAAGGTCGTTGCGGTAAAGATGGTTGGTCACGGGGATGATCGTCCGCTTGTTGCTGCGGTCTTATAGACCCCGCCGCCGGGCGATGCCAATGGATCGCGTTTCTGGCCGTCTTCCGGTCAGGGCGCGCGACAAAGCCGCTGCCGGCGCGGGAACGGAGGCGCCAGGGCATGTTGCGCCGGGCGATCGCCACCTGCGGGCAGCGCCGGCCTGGCAAGCAAAAAGCCGCGGAAAACCGCGGCTTTGCAGGGTAGTGGTGCCCAGAAGAGGACTCGAACCTCCACGCCTTGCGGCACTGGTACCTGAAACCAGCGCGTCTACCAATTCCGCCATCTGGGCGATGTCGTGAGGGGCGATGTAATGGGCCGGAACGGGGCTGTCAACGGGGTGCGGCACGATTCCTTCAGACGTCATTGCGCCTTGTTCCGCAAAGGGCTTGGCGGTAATCAGGGCCGGAACGGATACGGGGATTGAACCGATGTCGAAGCTGGTGACGATTTATGGCGGTTCGGGATTCGTCGGACGCTACATCGCGCGGCGGATGGCGAAAGAGGGCTGGCGCGTGCGGGTTGCCGTGCGCCGCCCGAACGAGGCGCTGTTCGTCAGACCCTACGGGGCGGTCGGCCAGGTCGAACCCGTCCTGTGCAACATCCGCGACGATGCGTCGGTGCGGGCGGCGATGGCGGGGGCGGATGCGGTCGTGAACTGCGTCGGCACCTTCGATGCGGGCGGGCGCAACAGCTTCGTCGCCATCCAGACCGACGGGGCGCGGCGCATTGCCCGCATCGCCACCGAACAGGGGGTGGCGCATCTGGTGCATATCTCGGCGATCGGTGCCGATGCCAAATCCGACAGCGGCTATGCGCGGTCGAAGGCCGAAGGCGAATCCGCGATCATGGCGGCCTTTCCCTCGGCGGTGATCCTGCGGCCTTCGGTCGTGTTCGGACCCGAGGACAAGTTCTTCAACCGCTTTGTCGGCATGGCGCGGTTCACGCCGGTGCTTGCGCTGGTGGGCGGAAAGACCCGGTTCCAGCCCGTCCATGTCGACGACATCGCCAAGGCGGCGGTTCTGGGTGCGACGGGGCAGGCTGCGCCGGGCGCCTATGAACTGGGCGGGCCCGATTCCGGTACTTTCCGTGACCTGATCCGCCAGGCGCTGGGCGTCGCCAACCGCCGCCGGCTGATCGTGAACATGCCGTTCTGGGTCGGTTCGATCATCGGCACCCTGTTCGACGTCGCACAGGCGGTGACGGGGCGGTTGTTCACCAACACCATCCTCACGCGCGATCAGGTCCGTGCGCTGCGGCGCGACAACGTCGTGGCGCCGGGGGCACGGGGCTTTGCCGACCTGGGGATCGAGCCGATGCCGATGGCTGCGGTGCTGCCCGATTACCTGTGGCGCTTCCGGCCCTCGGGCCAGTATGACGCGATCAAGGCCTCGGCCAGGAACATGCGCAAAGTCTGACCGGAATGGAGCAGGTTTCGGCCGGAAGGGGCGATTGAACCGGATAACCGAATTGGGCCCCTCATGACCGACACAACCCTGACAGCCCTTTTGCTGGGCTTCGTAGAAGGACTGACCGAGTTCCTGCCGGTCTCGTCGACCGGGCATATTCTGCTGGCAGGGCATTTCCTGGGCTTCGAAAGCGCCGGCAAGACGTTCGAGGTGGTGATCCAGCTTGGCGCGATCCTGGCGATCATCGGGGTCTATGCGGGCAGGCTCGTATCGGTGTTCCGTGCCGCGCCCCGCGAACCCGAGGCGCGGAGGTTCATCGCCTCGGTCCTGATCGCGTTCCTGCCGGCGGTTGTCGTGGGGGTGCTGGCGCATGACACGATCAAGCAGGTGCTGTTCGAATCGCCCCGGCTGATCGCCGCCATGCTGATCCTGGGCGGCGTCGTGCTGCTGATCGTCGACCGGTTGCCGCTGAAGGTCCGGCATGACGACGCCATGACGTTTTCGCTGCCGATGGCGCTGGGAATCGGGTTGATCCAGTGCCTGGCCATGATTCCCGGGGTGTCGCGGTCGGGTGCCACGATCGTGGGGGCGCTGTTCATGGGGGCGTCCAAGCGGGCGGCGGCCGAGTTTTCGTTCTTCCTGTCGATGCCCACAATGGCGGCGGCCTTCAGCTATGACCTGTGGAAGAACCGCGACGTGCTGGACCTGACGGCGATGGGCGAGATCGCGCTGGGCTTTGGGGCGGCCTTTGTCACGGCGGTGATCGTAGTGCGGGGGCTGCTGAACTACCTCGGCCGGCATGGATATGCGCTGTTCGGATGGTGGCGAATCATCCTTGGTACGCTGGCGCTGTTTGCGCTATGGGCGGGGTTCTGATATATAGGTCAGCATACGATACCTAAAAATCGCTCTGCGGCCCCAATATGTCGGCTTGGCGGGCAACAAAACGGAATATAGGTAAGTATAGCTGACTTTTATTTGCCCGACAGCGGCAGTACCAATGCGCACCCGAAATTCCCGGTGGGAGGACTGCGCCTTGGCCAAGCAACCGATGCTGAAATTCGTGACCGTGGCGAAGGACATGCCGGAAAAGCGTGCCGCAGACATAAGGTCGCACGATTTCCACGAAATCTACCGCGAGTTCGCCGCCCAGAAGGCGGCCGAGCAGGCCAGCCGCTGCAGCCAGTGCGGCGTGCCCTATTGTCAGTCGCATTGTCCGCTGCACAACAACATCCCCGACTGGTTGCGGCTGACCGCCGAGGGACGCCTGCAGGAAGCCTACGAACTCAGCCAGGCCACCAACACCTTCCCGGAAATCTGCGGTCGCATCTGCCCGCAGGACCGCCTGTGCGAAGGCAATTGCGTGATCGAGCAGTCGGGCCACGGCACGGTGACCATCGGCGCGATCGAGAAATACCTGACCGACACCGCCTGGGACATGGGGTGGGTGAAGCCGATCCACCCCCATGCCGAACGCGCGGAAAGCGTCGGCATCATCGGCGCGGGGCCGGGCGGCCTGGCGGCGGCCGAGGCGCTGCGGCGGGCGGGCGTCCAGGTGACGGTCTATGACCGCCACGACCGCGCCGGCGGGCTGATGACCTACGGCATCCCCGGCTTCAAGCTGGAAAAGGACGTGGTGATGAGCCGCGTCGCCCAGCTGGAACAGGGGGGGGTGCAGTTCGTGCTGAACTGCAATGTCGGCGAAGACCTGTCCTTCGACGCGATCCGCGGCCAGCACGACGCGGTGCTGATCGCGACGGGCGTCTACAAGTCGCGCGACATCGGCGGGCCCGGCTCGGGTGCGACGGGGATCGTGCGGGCGCTCGACTACCTGACGGCGTCGAACCGCAAGAGCTTTGGCGACGATGTGCCGGAATTCGATTCGGGCGAACTGAACGCGATGGGCAAGCGCGTCGTCGTGATCGGCGGCGGCGACACGGCGATGGACTGTGTGCGCACCGCCATCCGGCAGGGCGCGGTCAGCGTCAAGTGCCTGTACCGCCGCGACCGCGCCAACATGCCGGGCAGTCAGCGGGAAGTGGCGAACGCCGAGGAAGAGGGCGTGGAATTCGTCTGGCTGGCGGCGCCGAAGGGCTTTGCCGGCGGCGCCGAGGTTGAAGGCGTGATCGCCGAGCGGATGCGGCTGGGCGCGGCGGACGCGACCGGACGGCAAAGCCCCGAACTGATCGAGGGGTCGGAATACGTCGAACCGGCCGAACTGGTGATCAAGGCGCTGGGCTTCGAGCCCGAGGAACTGCCCAGGCTGTGGGGGACCGACGGGCTTGAGATGACGCGCTGGGGCACGATCAAGGCCGATTTCCGCAGCCATGCCACCAGCCTGCCGGGCGTCTATGCGGTGGGCGACATCGTGCGCGGGGCAAGTCTTGTCGTCTGGGCGATCCGCGACGGGCGCGAGGCGGCGGCCAGCATCCTGACCTGGCTTCAGCAGGCCGAACAGGTCGCGGCGGAGTAGGCTGGCATGCGTCGGACAAGCGTATGGCGTACGCCCCGAAACCATCCCGGCAACCTGCGGGGGCCGCAGCTTGCGCCCGCGGGCATCGGGTCAGCGATCCTGACGCTTCTGGCAGCGACGACGGCCGTCGCCGGCGAGGCAAAGTTCACTCCGCCACAGGGCTGCACGGCGTTCGCGACGGTCCAGCACAAGGGCTGCACCGTATCGCAGCACTATACTTGCGAGGGTGACCCGGCGGGCTACCAGTGGTCGCTTTACATGGATGCCGATGGACCGTTCTTCGCCAGCCTGATCGACAGCGAGACGCGCTGGATCGAAAGCCACGATCTGGATTCCGGCGGAGGCGAGACGCTTCAGTCGGAAACGGACCCGGCATCGTTCACCGAACTGCTGGCGACCGGGACCGACACCTATGATTTCACCCAGGCCGCGCCAGACGGCACCACGACCCGCTATGTCGGCGTCGACAGGCTGACGGGCGAGACGATCGACGTCAGCGGCATCACGATGGAGCGGACCGAATTCGACATCTCGGCCTTCGACGCCGAGGGTGGCCTTCTGTGGCGGCGCAAGGGCAACGACCTGATCCAGCGCGAATGGCGGCTGTTCTTCGGCGACCGCGAAAGCTTCGAGAACAGCTACGGCGATACCGAGGAATCGGTCTCGACCCCGATGACGGTCGCCCATCCGGGCGACAAGGGCTTTCTGTCGGCGAAGCCCGAATTCGACTGCGACATGATGATGACGCGCGCCCCCCTGCCCCAGGCGACGCCCCAAGCGACGGAGAACGACCATGACCAGCTTTGATGCCCAGTGGGTTGCCGAGGAAGAAGCGCGCCGGGCCTGGATGGCCGAAAAAAGTCTCTATCGCAGCGAGGATGAGCATTCTTCCTGCGGTGTCGGGCTTGTCGTGGCAATCAACGGCAAGGCCAGCCGCAAGGTGGTGCAGAACGGGATCGAGGCGCTGAAGGCCGTCTGGCACCGGGGCGCGGTGGATGCCGACGGCAAGACCGGCGACGGCGCGGGCATCCATGTGCAGATCCCGGTGAAGTTCTTCTACGACCAGGTGCGGCGCACCGGGCACGAGCCCGACCCGAAGAAGCTGATCGCCGTCGGTCAGGTCTTCCTGCCGCGCACGGACTTCGGCGCGCAGGAACGCTGCCGGACCATCGTGGAAACCGAAGTCCTGCGCATGGGCCATTACATCTATGGCTGGCGCCATGTTCCGGTGAATACGGACGTTCTGGGCGACAAGGCCAACGCGACGCGCCCCGAGATCGAACAGATCCTGATCCGCTGCGAGACGGATATCGACCACGAGCAATTCGAGCGCGAACTCTACATCATCCGCCGCCGGATCGAGAAGGCGGTGATCGCGGCGCAGATCGCCGGCATGTACATCTGTTCGCTGTCGTGCCGGTCGGTCATCTACAAGGGCATGATGCTGGCCGAGCAGGTCGCCGTCTTCTATCCCGACCTGATGGACGAGCGGTTCGAGAGCG
>WBZM01004246.1_pt1 | contig 10557 bp, 7 predicted proteins | sample 5204271 | NCBI WGS metagenome assembly WBZM01 (sample SAMN12344346, study PRJNA552823) | activated sludge metagenome | biome: Activated sludge suspended growth; feature: Nitrification reactor; material: Wastewater; isolation source: activated sludge from nitrification reactor of wastewater treatment...
ACGACCCGCGGCGGCTGCCGCGCCACATCATCATGGGGGCCGCGGCCGCCATCTGGATCGTCATCAAGCTGCCGCAGGAGTTCTGGCTCCATATCGCCCGGCTCGACCTGACCGACGTGCTCAAGACGGCCCTCTTCGGCGCGCCGCCGGAGACAACCTGGGGCCACCTGTTCGAGGCTTTACCCGGCGTTTTCGTCGGCGCGGTCATCGCTGCGGTTGCCCTCATCGTCGGGCTGGCGTGGCTGGCCGGGCGGCGGCTGCCCCCGCCGGAACAGTCATTCTCGGCCCGCGGCCGCACGCGCGCGCTGGGCCGGGATCGGCTGCGAGCGGCCCGCGCCGTGTGGTCGGAACGCATCTTCGATCGCGACCTGCTGGAAAAAGTGGTCCTGGTGTCGCTGCTGGTGATCATCTTTGCCCGCGTGCTGCCCAACACGCGGGCGACGACGGCGCAGATGGCCGTGGGGGCGGCGGTGGTTATCGTGCTCAACACAGTCATCAGCCACTGGCTGGCGCGGCGCGGGGTTGGCTGGCGCAACGCGCTGGGGCAGTTCATCATCGTGGCCGCGGCCAACTTCACAATCGTCGCCGCCTTCCAGGCGCTGCCCGGCGCGCAAGACCTCGACGATGCGGCCGCGGCCTTCTTCATCCTGCTGCTCAGCCTGATCGTCACCCTGTTCGACCGCTTCACCGAGGTCCATATCGCCCGGTTCCATCGGCCAGAGGGGGAAACCCCGGCGTCCTAATCAACCATATCAAACGCGTCGATATCGTATTTAAAGCCATGGTCGGGACCGCGCCACACGATGCCGCCCATCTGATACGTCCACCACGGCACGACGAAGATATCTTTCTGCGTCACGCGCTGGCCGCCCACGCGGCCACTGCCGAGAATCGTCAGGTAGTGCCCGGCGATCGGGCTGGGCGAGCCGCCTTCGTCGGCGGCGAACACGTCCAGCCTGCCCAGTCCCGGCACCCGCGAGCCGTCGAAGGACAGGAAGCCATAGGGTAAATTGGAGATGTCCTCGTCGCGCACGGTCTCGCCCGAGGCAAACGTCGCCGTTCCCTCGGTACTGACGAAGAACGGCAGGGCCAGCGCGTCGATCTTCTCCCCCGGCCCGCCCAGGCCGAACCTGTCCCCGGCGTAGCCGATGTAGAACTGGCCCTCAGTCTTGGGGCCGAAGCGGCCGCCCTCTCTGGCGACGAAATAAAGTACGTCATAGGGGGTCACCGTCTGCAATACGCCATTAATGGGCAATTGCTGGGGCGTGCGCAGCACCAGAGCGATATCCTCGAAATTGTACTGTGTCGCCAGCCCGACCACGTCGCCGGTTATGCCCACGTCGGACGCATCGAAGAACATCAGCCACTTCTCCGTGCCGTCGGCGAAGTCGTAATGGGCCAGGATGTCGGCTCGCTCGAAGGGGATGCCCGCCACCATGCCGTCCGTCGTGGCGCTGATGAGCAGCGGCCGGTAGAGCGCGAGGTTGTAGAAATGGGCCGCGTCGCCCTCGTTGGGGTAATCGACATCCCGCACGCGCACGTAGTAGGGGGCGCCGGGCCAGGCATTGTCCGGCGAGAGCGAGGCGAAAAGCAGCGAGTCCCGCCCGTCGGCGTCGTCGTTGCAGGCCACCTCGGCCAGGGTGTTGTCATAGAGGCAAATTTGCGCGTCGAGCGTCGAGCCGAGCACTTCGGCGTCGATATCGATCAGCACGGCCGTCGTCGCGCCGGTATTGTCGATCCGGTAGTAGTCCTGGTCGCCCTTGCCGCCGATGACGCCGGCGATCACGTTGCCCGGCGACAGCAAGTCGGCCTTGTCCACGTTGTTGTTCGGCTCGCTTTCGGCCAGGTTGGCCGGCGGGGTGGCCGACTCTCCCCGCTCGGTGGCGGCCGACGGTTCGCTGCCGGGCAGCGGCCCTTCCTGTGCGGCGGCCGACCAGACGGTCAGCGCGCCGGCCAATAGAACAACACAGAGGATCAACCAACGCCTGAGGTTCATCATGTGGCTCCTGTGCCCCCACCGCCGCGTCGCAAGGGGCCATCGCGCGGTAGGGGAATGGCAAAAGTGTGAGGAAGGCGACCGGCGACCCGCGCTGCCGTGGTGGGGCCGGCGGTCCCTTTCAAACCATCATAGATCGGCGCGTGTTGGGCGTCAATAGGTATTACTCTCTTCCCATCAGGCAGCGGCCGCCCCTTCCGGTGTATAGGCCTCACACAGTAAAATAGCGATTTGCATCGACTTAATTATGCCTAGCTCATAATTATATCGTCGAACCTTAAAGAATTCACGTGATGGGCGGATGGATGGCGGGCGAAAGGGGAAAGACCGGCTGGACCGACCGGACTGTGGCGACTGGACACCGGCTACGATACACTATAGGGTATGAAAATAGCCATCGGATCAGACGAGCGAACCCCCGTGACCGACGCGGTCATGGCCGAGCTCAGGCGGCGCGGCCACGAGCTGCTGCCGGCCGGCCCGCTGGCCGAAGCCGACCAGGCGCATGGCGAGGGCGGCCGCGACTGGCCGGCCGTGGCCCGCGATGTGGCCGAGGCGGTGGCCTCCGGCGCGGCCGACGAGGGCATCCTCTTCTGCTGGACCGGCACCGGCGTCAGCATGGCCGCCAACAAGGTCTTCGGCATCCGCGCCGCTCTGTGCGACGACGCCGAGACGGCCCGCGGCGCGCGCCTGTGGAACAACGCCAACGTCCTCTGCCTTTCCCTGCGCCGCGCCAGCGAACCCATCGCCAAAGAAATCCTGGACTCGTGGTTCAATACTTCGTTCGTTCCGAACGAGACCGACAACGCCTGTCTGGCCCAACTCCATGACCTGGAGCTAAGGTATAAACGGTAAATTGCGAGATACGTGATACCATCCCTGCACTTGGACGATACACTGCGGACCACGGCTCGCTTGCAAGCAACCTGCCCCATTCTGAACTCGTCACTCATCACTCGAAACTCCCATGACACCACCCACCACCTTCACCGTCCCCACCGCGTTTGAATATTTCGCCATCCTGTTGTGGTCCATTTCGGGGGCCATCGTCGGCTGGCGAAAGGGCTATGACGTCGTCGGCGTGTTCGTCATCGCCTTCGTGTCGTCGTTCGGCGGCGGTTTGCTGCGCGACGGCCTGTTTCTGCAGCGCCTGCCGGTCGTTCTGACCGACTCCAATTACTACTGGATCATGGTCGCCGCCGTGGTCGGGGTGACGATCATCGGCCGCCGCATCAGCCGCGATCGCATGCTGCCCAAGATTGTCTCGATCATCGACGCCCTCGGCGTGCCCATGTTCGTCGTGATCGGCGTCGAGTTAGGCGTGGCCCGCGCCCTGGGGGCGCCGGCCGTCGTCCTGGTCGGCACTGTCTCCGGCGTCGGCGGCGGCTTGCTGCGCGACCTGATGGCCGGCGACACGCCCGAACTGCTGCGGCCGGGCCAATACAACACGCTGCTCGTCGTCATCGCCGCCACCCTCTACATGCTGGTGGCCTACGAGCTGGGTCTCAACCAGTTTGTGACCGCCTGGGTGGTCATCGTCGGCTTCTTCGCCGCCCGGCTGATCATCATCCGCTTCAACTGGCGCACGCGGCCGCTCAGCGAGTTCGAGATCCGCCACGTGCTCGAAGGCGTGACGGGCTGGATCCCGGGGTGGAAAAAGGGGGATAAAGAGGAGCAATAACCTGCTCGCGCCGCCGCGCCGCCGTCCAAGAAGCCGAGTTTTTTCCTTAAAACCCGGTTTCTAAAACTCGCTGGAAGCCTTTACTTAAAAACCGGGTTTTCAAGAAAAAACCGGTTTTCCTTGAATGCCTACGGCCCAATCACCACCGGCACGAAAGCCCGCGGGAAGGTCGTCTCCAGGGTGACGAACAACTCCGTCTTGTTGTTCGTCTCCTGGTCGGCCAGGTACACCACGTGGCGGCCGTCGGGGGCAACCAGATAACCCTCCACCATCCCACCGGCAACGAGCGAACCGTTGATTTGAATCGAAGTCCCGCCTAGCATCGGCACACGGCGGACCGCGCAATCGCCATCCAGCAGGCGACAATTGTCGTAGAACAGGTAGGCGCTGTCCGGGCTGATGACCATCTGGTAGACGTCCCCCGGCTCGCTCAGACGGATCGGGTCGCCGCCGGCGATCGGCGCGCTGTAGATTACCGCCGCCTCGTCTCCGTCGCGCCCCTTGCCCTGCTCGAAGACCACCCGGCGGCTGTCGGGACTGATGGCGAACGCGCCGATGCGCTCGTTCGGCGCCAGCGGGTCGTTCAACCGGGTCACCACGCCGCCGTCCATCGGGACGCTGTAGAGGTTGATCGCCCGCTCCTCATCCAAAGTGGCCTCGAAGATAACCCGGCTCCCGTCGGGACTGATGGCGAACTCCACCATACCCAGTTTGCGGCCGAGCCAGTTGTTGAGCAGGGCGACCGCGCCGCCGGCAGGGGACACGCTGTACAGGTCATGCAGGCGGATTCCCACGTCATAGACCGAATACACCACGCGCTCGCCATCGGGCGTCAGGGCGAATTCCCAGATATAGGCCTCGGCCGGCATCGGCAGGTTGAGTTTCGTGTTCGCGCCGCCGGCAATGGGCACGCTGTAGAGTTCAATCGGCAGCGACTCCCCGCGCCTGGCCGAGAAAACCACCCTGTCGCCGCCCGGAACGACCCGCATGCCCCATAAATTCAAATCAGGCTCGCTCAACTCCGCCGCCGTGCCGCCGGTCGACGAGACGCTGTAAAGTCCAAAATGCAGCGCTTGCCGCTGGTCAGCTGCATATACCACCCGGCTCCCGTCGGGACTGATGGCGTAGTTCGCCACGTAGCTGGTGGGGGAGAGCGGCTCGTTGAGCTTCACCGCCTCGCCCCCCTCGATGGGTACGCGATAGATCTCGAACTGATCCTGCGTATCCTGATTGGCGCGATAGACCAGCCAGCGGCCGTCGGGGCTGATCACAAAATCGTCGATATTGCCCCCCTCGACGAACGGGCCGTTAAGCTTGATGGAGTCGCCGCCGGTGACGGGTACGATGTACAACTCCAGCGGGCCGTAGAACGTCGTATGGGCAGTGTACAACACGTGGCCGCTGTCGGGGGTAAACGCCCGGAAGTACGCGCCGCCCCCTTGGTCGAGGGGAAAATTCAGCTTAACAGGCCGGCCGCTGCCGCCGGTCGCCACGCTGAACTGTTCATAGAGTCCATCCACATCGGCGTCAGCCATGTACACGGTGTAGCGGCTGTCGGGGCTGATGTGAAACTCGGTGAGCATGACGTCGGCCGAGGGCGGCATCTCCCCGCTGAGCTTCAGATTGACGAGCGCATGCGGCGCGGCCTGCGCCAGCGCCGCAGCGATGAGCGCGATCACCAGCGGCAAACCGAGCCGACCGGCGAGATGCAGGGGTTTCATGGCAAGCCTCCCTATCCGAACCGCGCCCGTCACTGTGTGGTGATGAGTCGAGAAGGGTCCAGATCGGCTGCTTACACCTTACACCCGCGGGAGATCGGTTGTCAAGCCATCGTGATGACGCAGGTTGATTGACAGGCCGTGGAGCCGGCTTTCCGGGCCGCTCTTGTCTGCGCTGGATAAGAAACCGGCGCTACCGCTACGCCCCGCGCTTCCGCAAATAGCGCAAAATCCCGTCCACCGACATGAACAGCGGGTTGGCCAGCTCGTAGCTCTCGATGGCCGCCGGCGATAGCCGCAGCGCGGCCGCCCGCTCGCGGTTCCAGCCGATGTAGTCATCCAAAATCTTGGACCGGACAGGCGGAGCGATAGGCTCGCCCCCGGCCGGACCCGCTCCCCCGGCCAGGTCTTTATACCGCTCAGCCACGAAAGCGACAGCATCGATCATCAACGTTCGCAGCATGGCCAGGTGGCCGTGGATATCGCTGATGGGGCCGAAGTGGGTCGGGTAGAAGGCATTCACCCCGGCTGATTCCAGCCGGTCGAGTGTCGCCAGCCACGTCTCCAGATGGAACTCCGGCGGCGGCGCGGGCAAATCGACCACATCGACGAGCGGCAGGCACACCCCGGCCGCGTCGCCGGTGAAGGCGATCCGGCCGCCGTGGCCGTCGCGCAGCAGGTAGGCGTGGTGGTGGTAGGCGTGGCCGGGTGTGTCCAGGGCGGTGAAGGTCAGTCCCCCGGCTTCGATGGTGTCACCGTCAAAAAGCCGGGTCACCCGCTCGGCCGGCGCGGGCAGGATATCGCCCCACAGCGCGTCCATGCGCTCGCCGTAGATGCGTGTGGCGCTGGCCAGCAGCTTGCTCGGGTCGATCAGGTGCGGCGCGCCGACGTGGTGGACGTAGAGCTGCGCCCCCTGTTGCGCCCACCAGCCGGCCGCCCCGGCGTGGTCAAGGTGGATGTGGGTCAGCAGGACGTGCTTGACGTCGTCGGGTTTGAAGCCGCGAATGGCCAGCGCGTCGATGACGGCCGGCAAGGTGGAACCGGGACCGGATTCGACCAGCACCGGCCCTTCGGGACCGACCAGCAGGTAGACGGCCGTCACCTGGGACATGCCCTGGAAGTGGGTATCGAGGATGTGGAGATTCATAGCTCTGAATCATAACTTTATCCCGATTATGGGTGCAAACAATTTCCATCAAATGACGCGTTACGAATGACGACTCCTGTCGTCCGACGAGATGACGAGTTTGGAACGTTGCGCCAATGTTTGGTGATCTGGCCGGTTAGGTGCAGCGAGGGCCAAAATTCCAATTGTCGTCTGTGGTCGGTCGTCTGTGGTCTGCTTCACTCGTAACTCGTCGCTCGAAACTCGTAACTGAGGCTGCCAGAGCCACACCCCGCCATGCCGCCAGTACCGCTCGCCGTTGTGCCGCGCCAGGTGGGCGGCTTTGGCGGATGCGTAGTATTGACGAACGACAGGCGAAGATCGCAGGAGTTCAACGCAAGGACGCAAAGGCGCAGAGGCGCAAGAAGAATTAGCGTCCTTGCGTCCTGGCGTCCTTGCGTTAACTTCTTCCTTCTCCGGCCACTGCCCACTGGATACTGAATACTGCCCACCGCCCGCCCCTTCATTCGTAATTCCTAATTTGTAATTCCTAATTTCTCCCCCCCCGTTGCCCGTCATCCCGTTATGGAACAGGTCGGCGAGGGAGCGATTGAGGCGTTTCTGGCGGCCGCGCGGCAGCGTGTCGTGCGGGCCGGTGTATTCGTTGGGCAGTTGCCAGGCCAGGTAGACCGCGCCGGGGCGGCCATAGCGGCCCCGGCCGTCGCGCAGCCGGAACATGGCCCGGCCGCGTTCCCAGGCGGTCTCGTGCTCGTCGGCCGCCCCAGCGAGCGGGCCGAGGGCGATGGCGGCGCGGCGGCCGACGCGGGCGCGCCGCTCGTAGTTGCGCTGGCTGTTGGTCGCCGCGCCGGATAGTTTACATAAAGACGCCCGACTGATGGGGCCGCGCGACCGCTTCTCGCCGCTCAACAAATCCGTGCGGGTGCGGCCGCTGTGGAAGCTGGCATAGAGGTGGGCGCGGGCCTGGCCGATGTTGCCGGTCAGGGCGCTGAGGGGGACCGCCACAGGCGACCCGCCCAACCGGGCCACGCCCAGCCCCGCGGCCACGCGCGCCGCCGACCGCAGCCGCAGCCATTCGCCGTCGCGGGCCGTGTCGCGTTCCCAGAACAGTCCGTCACCGGCCCGCAGCAGGTTGTCCAACTGGCGGCGGCCGCAGATGCGCCCCGGGGAGCCATCGCCGGTCAGCAGCCGGGCGGCGTCGCCGGCGGCGATTCGGCCGCCGCCCGCGGCGTCGAAATGGCGCAGCAGCAGCCACACGCGCCCCGCCGCGGCCGCCTTCGTCCGCAGCATGCCGAGGGCCACGTCGGGGTAGACCTTGACCAGTGACGAATGCTGACTGACGAACGACGACTGCCTGCTGTCCTCTTGTTTCGTAATTCGTAATTCGTCGTTCGTCGTTGCTGCCGGGGAGCTGGGGGGCTGGGAAGAAGGGGCGTTCTCCGATTTCGTAATGCGTGATTTGCCATTCGTCATGCTCTCCAGCCAGCCGCGGTCTTTGGCCGCCTGCTGCCGTACGTGCCGCGCCGCCACCGCCCTCAGATGGCGCGTAAGCGGCTCGGAGTGATACGAAAAGCGCCGGGGGGCCGGGGAGCAGGGCGGCGGAGAAGCAGGAGGGTAGCTCTCTGAATCCGTATTTCGGCCGCGCGGTTCGATGCCGAGTGATCGGCGCATCTCAACCAGCTTTTGCTGTGCGGCCCGGACGGCTTCGCTCTGGTTCCCGGACTGGGGCAAAACGAAACTATCCGCAGGCGAGTCCTGCGTTTTCAACGGATAGATTGCCTTTGGCCAGGAAGGAGCAACGGCAGACTACGATTTGCGAATGACGGATGACGAATTCAGAGCCATGCCCTTCAGTCGTATCTCGTCTTGCGCATGTCGTAATCAGGCATAATTGACACGATCAGTCGCATATGGTATGCTCGTACCTGGATAGAGTAGGCTTCCTTTGGAGACATAAAGTCCCCCTCCCCATCAAAGGGGCGCTGCTTCGAGTCATGGCCCACAAGGCTATGACCCACGGTGTTGGCGGCACCGATAAGCGGAAAGGAGGCCGTCGCTTATACTGGTGGCCCTGCAAGACGCGGGGCCACTTTTTTATTGCCGGCCGGCTTCTCTCGACCCGTCAGGTCTGAATTGAAGCAACACCAAACACACCCGCGCCTTTGCCTGTTTCGCAAACGGGCGGTCGTGGCCTTCCGGCCGGCTATTCCCTATAGCGGCGCGCGCGGGTTTGCCCACTGCGCCCGGCGATGCCGCGGATGGCGGTCTTTGGCAATCGCCTCTCACCCTATGGCGGTCATACTTATTAGATGCTCACTCAGTGAGGATCGCGTAGTATAATCGCCGACAATCCACAGTATAAATGCACAACTAGCCTATGTCAAGATGATCTATAGCATATAGATTGTGAATTGCAATGATGTGGTAGTCCAACATGGATTGTTTTGGTCGGTTTAGGCCCTGTACAATCGGCTTGATATCCTGTATACTTATATTATTATGAGCTTCCGTAGCGTCGGATTACTATGTGGTGGCATCTGACGCACTCTGCTGGATTATCATCACCACGGCTCGGAAGCCGGATAGCCGGCGCACCAGAGCGAGCAGCGGCCGCAATCGGTCGGATTGGGTCAATCAGGAGAATATCAATGGTCGAAAGCCTGCTGGAAACCGATTTATCTCGTTACAAGCCGGACTGGGAGAAGCTGGGCGTCGTCGTGGCCCCGTTCACCATCGAGGCCGACCCGCGCTTCATGTATCTGTCCACCGAGACGCGCCGCGCCCTGTCGAAGGTCAGCTATATGGTCGAGGCGGGGCAGGGGGCTTCGGTCGTTGTCGGCGAGGTGGGCACGGGCAAGACGACGCTGGCCTCGTGGTTCCACAGCCGCTATGACCGCCGGCCGGATTTTGTGGCCGCGCGCGTCGACGAGCCGCCCAAGAAGAGCGGTTTGTTGCTGCTGCGCCGCATCGCCGCCGAGTTCGGCGTGCGCACCCGCCGCGCCACCGAGGACCAGCTCAACGAGCTGCGCGATTTCCTGACCGAGACGACAGCCCGCGGCGTGCTGCCGCTGGTCATCATCGACGAGGCCCACGAACTGGAGCCGGAGCAGTTCAAGGAGCTGCGCCGCCTGCTCAACTTCCGCGACCCGCGCGGCGGCAAGGCGTATCAGCTCATCCTGCTCGGCCGACCCGAACTGGACATCAACCTGCGGTCGTCGAAGGATTTCAACGACCGGGTGGCCACCCGATCATCGCTCGACCCGCTGGCTCCCGACGACACGGCGGCGCTCATCGAGTATCGCCTGCTGGCCGCCGGGCGCGACGGCCGCCAGCCGCCCCTCTTCCTGCCCGATTCGATCCTGCCCATCTGGCGCTCGACCCGCGGCTACCCGCGCTCCATTTGTCTCCTTTGCCTGCACCTGTGCCTGGAGCTTCTCGTCAACGGCGGCTCACAGATCGATGAGGCCTACGTGATGAAGTTCCTGGAGACGCACAGTGGGTATCGGCAGGCGGAGTAACGAGCGTTGAGTCTGGAGGAGAGGTGATCGACGTGAGCGAGTGTCCGCTGTGGGATCGGCTGCCGGCGCTGCCGCCGGGAGACGTGGGAGAAATAACCGGCCGGCCATTGCGGCGCTCCGGTACGCCGGCGCTAATGACCGGACGTCCATGGGAGCCAAATCGCATCGAATAGGGTCAACAAGCTGAAAATTGTGGAAGAATAAGCCGATGGAACCCTTTATTGGCTGGATTTACTCGTTGAAGGCAATATACTGCCTGAGTCTCGATTGAAGCCGTTGATGACGGAATTAAAAGTAATCCTTTCGATGACAGTCTCTTCCATAATAACCATGCGAGCCGGCAATCGTTCTAAATTCGTCACTCGTCACTTGCTAACATGAAGCCCGAAAAGATAAGGGAACGCCCGAAGGACAAGAGCCTCGAAGAAGAGCCGCGGGTCAGCACGCTCAAGGAATTGCTGCGCGACAAGCCGCGGCGCGGCCGGCCGCGCCGCCAGGTGGCGCGGCAAAACGTCTACGTC
>WBZM01003085.1_pt3 | contig 10556 bp, 23 predicted proteins | sample 5204271 | NCBI WGS metagenome assembly WBZM01 (sample SAMN12344346, study PRJNA552823) | activated sludge metagenome | biome: Activated sludge suspended growth; feature: Nitrification reactor; material: Wastewater; isolation source: activated sludge from nitrification reactor of wastewater...
CGCCGCACTATGAGTTAAAGGGTTGGAAAATATTTTAAAGATGAAACAATTAATAAATAAAATAATAGGTTCTTTTGATACAACTACTAAAAACTCGTTTTCAGCAAGGAAGTTAACGGCTTTTGTTATTGTTATTTGCGTTATTGCAGCCCATGCTAAATGGATTAGTTTAGGAGATTTTAAACAATTAGAAATGGTATTAACTATTGATTACGGCTTTTTATCTGTGTTGTTTGGTTTAACTACTTATTCAACTATTAAAGAAAAAAATGAAACACCTATTAATAATAATTAGTTTATTCCTTGCTTCGTGTGGGTGTAATTATCACATGAAGAAAGTGCAAAGTAAATGTGGTTTTACTACTAAAACAGATACGTTAACATTGTATGATACTATAAAGGTAGATGCTGTTAAATTTGATACGCTTTTTAAATTAAAAGTAGCTGATACAATATTTTTAGAGAAAGAAAAAATAAAGATAAAACTTATAAGATTAAAGCCTGACTCATTCAAAATAGAAGTAAAGCGTGATACTATAATAAAAGTAATAATTAAAAAAGTGCCTGTGAATACAACTAACTATAATCCTAATTTTTGGGATTCAAATAAATGGTGGATGTTAATGTTATTAATCGCATTGTTTACCGTTTGTGTTATTAAGAAATAATTCTTCGCCCAAATAAATAGTATTATCTTTAATTACTTTTTCAGCATCCCTTACTTTTTGGTTTGCTCTTTTTTCCCTTATTCTAATTTGATATTCTTTTTGCTTTTCTCTTTCTTTAGCTTCGGATAGCTGAAAGATTAAAATATAGTTCGTAATAACTAATCCGGCTATTATAAAACTAAATAATATACGTTCAATTAGGGTCATAACTCATGCGTTAATCTTATTGCTTCTTTTATTTTATCCATTGATATTTTTTTAGACGTTAATGGATTTAACGCCTCATACTCTAGTTTAGTTATCTTTTCCAAAATCTTTGATTTACTAATTGATACATTTAACTTAGATTCATTTTTTTTACCTTGTTCAAAATAATAAAAACACGCTTCAATTATTTGAGTTTCTAAAACGTTTTGTTTGTTTACAAACAAAGTGCTTACCAATCCCTTTAAATAAAGGGTTTCAGCTATCTCTTCTCTAGTTATTTTCATTGTTTCTTATTTCTAAAATTCTTAAATAAAGCTCCATGTTAAAGTTATCCCACCAATTAACTGAGGCTTGTAAGGTTGTTGTAGTGTATGTTTTCATTCTATTTCAAAGTTTAAATTAATACTTATTCCTAATATATCAGAGGCTAACAGCATAGTGATTAAATCTCTCTTTAAAATGTACAATATTTTGTACTTCTGTTTGTGTATTCATTTGATATTAAATAACGTAATGTTAGCGGGTAGTTAGCTGCTATTTTACCGACCAATCCGAAAGTTTAGACTTTACAATCAATTTAAGTTCATCAACTTTTGACAGCGGACAGCGAAAAGCAACCGTTTTAGTTTGCTCATTATATTTAGGTTTAGCACCAGACCCTTGTCGAGTGCCTCCCATTGTTTTTTTATGCTGCAATTTCATAACCCATTTTTGAAAGTTTTTGAGCATCTGAAAAACAAGCAACCCAATATTTGCCATTATCACCAAGCATCACAATATGTAATTTTATGCAGTTGTTTGCCCATCTTGTAGCGCCTTCCAAAGTTGAAAATTGATCTATATTGTTTCTAAGTCCGAGTGTTGTTTTTAAGTTTGTCATTGTTTTACCGTTTTTGTTGATACAAATATACAACGCTTTTTTGAATTTGCAAACTTTTTCAAAGATATTTTTAAAATATTTTCTAAAGTGCTGATAATCAAAGAGAAAAAAACAGCAGCTAACACTCAATTGGCAAAATAAAAGCCATCAAGTGTAGTGCTGAATATCAACGGTAGTTCAAGGCTTTTACTTCTCTTAGCCAGAAACCGTTAGGTGAAAGGCTAAAGAACCATCGTTTCCAATTCAGCCAGGCAAATAAATCTTGTTCCGTTTATTACTTCATTTTTTGACCTGTGATGGTGTCCAAAAATCCACATATCAGGTTGATGATTTTCAAACATTACTTGCAATCCATTACTTGTAATTGATTTATCTCTAATCCCAAACAAATATCGTCTTGCGTAATCAGGGCAGTCGTGAGTAATCATAATTTTTGGCTTATTGAAATTATAAAAGTCAATCGCATTTTGCATTTCTTCATAATTCAATTCTTCGTTTGCCCACCAATCTAAATTTTCAGTTCTGTACGCCTTATCAATTGAATAAGCACCCCTAACTGTCATTACCTTACTCTCATAAGCATACGACCAATTAGACAAACTATGTGGCTCATATAAAAATGAATAATCATCGTGGTTGCCAAAATTTATTTGATTTTTTGTATAATCAATATTTTTTAAAAACCAATCGTGTTGCTTTTTAAAACCAAAATCGCCAACTTGAATTGAACACCCTTTACGGAAATTTACAAGTTTCCAGTAATCGTTTATTTTGCCGTGAACATCCCCGATAACTAAAAGCCCTTCACCTAACACCTTTACTCCTGATCTTCTTCAAATCCTCAAACAAAGCCGAATCAGTAATACTTTCAAAGTAGTGGTTATTTTCTTTTACTAATCCTTTTAAAGTTTTGATCGTTTCATTTTTAGCCTCTATTTTAGTGTTTAGCAACCGATTTTCAGTATTAATACTGTCTAACTGTTTAGAGTAGAATACTTTTGTGCTATCTAGTTGGGTTGTGTCGATAATAACCTTATTAACTTCTGATGTTTTAACACAATAAACAAATGCTGCAATACCAATTAAAACAAGTATTATATTTATTATATTTATTATACTTTCTTTACTCATTTCATAGCCTCCAATTCTTTTTTAACTTCTTGCCAGTATCTATAATAAACACTATTAACTCCACACCAATAATCTTGGATAATTATTATCTCATCAACAGTAATTAAGGCGTGTTGTTTACATAGCTCAAACGCAATTTTATTGTCTTGTATAACATAATCAGGAGTTATCTCCATAAGTTTTACAATTAAATCCTTTGCTTTTTCTTTTGCTGTCATTTCAGTAACTCGTTTAAAAATGGAACATACTTATCTGGAAATTGCCCTAACTTAATATAGGTAGATAAATTACTTATTTGCAATCCCATATCTTTAGCTAATTGTTTTCTACTTCCTGCGCCTTTTAAAGCAAGGTAAATCTTTAGTTTTTTAATCTGTTTTGTCTTTAGTTTCATAATCTTACTGTTAATTTTCTCTGCAAATATACGCACTATTTTTCAAAAAGCAAATAAAATGTTATAAAAAATAAAAATAAAAAAATATTTTAAAAAATACTTGACAATTCAAAATAAGTTCTTATATTTGCATCGTATTAACCAACTAAAACAAATAAAATGGAAACAAAACACACTAAAGGAGAATGGGATGTTTTTAAACCAGACCATATAGGATGCACAAATGTAAGTATTGGGAAAAATACTGGGTTTAATCAATTTGTAGAACTATGGCATCATCAAAATTCAAAAGAAGAATCCGAAGCCAACGCCAAACTAATAGCAGCAGCACCAGAATTACTTGAAGCGTTAATTAATATTAACAATATTTTAAATTCTGCTTATCAATCATCAAAGGTTGAAGAGATTTTAGATATAACTATTAACGCAATTAAAAAAGCAACCGAATAATGTACACACCAGACAGACAAATTAACCCGCCAGACTTTTACAAAAAAGATGAGGTTACAGAGCAACAGTTATTAGACCAAATAGCTGAAATAGAAAAAAAGCAAGATGACAAACTAAACTTTATGGGTACTTTCTTTAATGTATGGCACAAAGCAAAAGAGCGTATCGAGTGGATTAAAAGAAGTAAGGCAATACCTTATGAACTTGCTGGTGGTTATTTTGCAAGACAGCAAGATTTATTGAAAGCAGAAAAAGCGTTCAACTGGATAGAACAAACAATAACACGTTTAGAAAACGAGGTTAGCGCAATGGAGCAAGATGTGGAATACTTACAAAGAGAATTAAAAAGATTATAATAACTAAAACTTAAAACAATGGAAAACGGAAAACAACCAGCATACCCTACATCAAATAGCGATAGAGGGATTGAGCAAGGATTAACAAAGCGTGAATACTTTGCAGGATTAGCTATGCAAGGCATTTGCTCAAATCCAAGTCTTGAAAGTTATTCTCTGCAAGAAAAAGTGCAATCTTCTATTGCTTGGGCAGACGAACTTTTAAAACAATTAGAGAAATAATAACCACAAGCCCCTGCAATGCTTAACTAACTAACCACGTTTTTAGTAAAGACTTACACTTTGCAGGTGGCTTTAAAACTTAAAAAGATGGGAACAAAAATAGTTATAGGTTGCAATTATCATACAAAATGGCAATCACATAAGGCAATGATGTTTGTGCTAAAAGAAATAAATGGTAATACTGCTATATTAACAACAAGAACAACAGGTAAAACGTTTAAAACTAATATATCAGATTTAATTTTTATAGAATCTAAATACAATAAAGAAAAAGCCAAAAAGCTAACAAAACAAAAATAACCATGAAAAACCTAATCGACTACGACCCAAAAGAATTAGAACACATTGTAAAGTACAATGACTTGTATAAAATAGCAAGCTATGTATTATTTGTGTTATTTATATTTATGGCTATGCTTTACACAGTGCAAGGGGATAGAGCAGATTATTATAAAGGAATGTTAAAAATCCAAGACAGTTGCTATACGAACGCTTTATATGAGCAAAAATTAAGTATAGATACAGCTAAATGGTATAAAGAAATGGGAGTAAAAATGGAGGTGGAAAATGAATAGAGAAATTAAATTTAGGGCTTTGGATGGTAAAAATATGCTATTAAATGTATGTGTACATCCACACTTATGTTCAGATTTATCACACGACGATGAGTATTATAAAGACAACCAAGATGGGCGGTGGATTATTGGACTTGGGTTTGATTCTTACAAGGTTATGCAATACACAGGCTTAAAAGATAAGAACGGAAAAGAGATTTATGAGGGGGATATTGTTAAATATACACAACACTTATTTAATACAGAATCAACAGAGATAAGGGTTAAGGTTGTGAAGTGGAAATATGATAAGTGGGGGATATATGAAACAAGGGCTGGAGAAAGTGATATTGAAGTCATCGGAAACATCTACGAAAACCAAGAACTATTAAAATAAATTTGAAATTGAGTAAATAATTATTAACTTTGCAAAAACTTAAAACAACTAAACACTATGAAACTAAACACACCACTTACAATTAATGAAATAGACTTTAGAATACAGTCTATTAACAAAGGCGGTTATGCTACAATTTTAGCGTATAAAGATGCCAGAGTAGATATGAACCGATTAGACGCTGTTTACGGTGTTGAATTTTGGCAAAAGAAATACGATATTATTAACGGAAACTTGTTTTGTTCAATAGGTATCTATAACAAAGAATTAAAAGAATGGATTTGGAAGCAAGACGTAGGAACTGAAAGTATGACTGAAAAGGAAAAGGGTCAGGCTTCGGATGCTTTTAAAAGGGCTTGTTTTAATATCGGAATTGGAAGGGAACTATACGATTATCCAGCTATTAGCGTAAAACTTAATGAAGATGAGTGGGAGCTGAAGGGCGACAAGGCTTATGCTAAATTTGGGTTTAAGCTAAAAGAATGGACTTGGTTTAGTCAGTTTACAGAAGATAAGTTAAACTATTTAGCAGCTAAAGACCAAAACGGTAAACTTCGCTTTAGTTGGGGAGAATTTAAGAAAGCATAATGGAACAGGCAAAAATTAAAATATCTGTTGAAACTTTAAGGATGTTAATTGATTCTGACATCCTTACTACAAAAGACTTTGAGGTCTTATATGTAGAAGAAGTTACGGATGTTTTTAAGGACAATCCAGTCTGGTTAGCCCAAAAGCAAAAGAGCGACAAAGAGTATAAGAAACTAAAAGAAATAGAATTTAAACTAATACACAAGATACAATGAGCAGAATTATAGATTTTAGATTTATTTTAACTCCATACGCAACAGTATGTGTAGATTATATTAATGGTAAAACATCAATTAAAAGAACATTGCATTATGTTTTTGGATTTAAAATAATAGATAGAGTATTATAGATGTTTGTTTAGTTGAGTGCAAACAAGGTGGGAGTAATCCGAATAGTCGGCTGATGGAAGCAGGAGCCTTGTTTTTTAATGGTCAGGTGGCGGAATTGGTAAACGCTATCCTCGCAAGGGAAATAGAGAAGCCTGCTAAGCACAGTATTGCGGTAAAAGCCCAGATTAATAGTCTGGGTTTTTTATTTGCAACACTTCAACACTTTATTTCCCTATTGATTTTATTTTAAAATTTTAGGCTTTGAGTTTTCTCACGAAAAAAAGTCGATTCAATGTGTTGAATCCGCAAACGCATTGACAATCAAATATTTAAAGTGTTGCAAAAGTAGAATAAAAACGTTGCAAACCGTTGCAAAAAAAATATTTTAAAAAATACTTGACAAATTGAATACTTTATATTATATTTGCACAAATTCTCCGACATGAAAGATATTAATTTATTTACAGCCTTGTGTTTATGAGTAATCGTGTCGGAGCGATGAAAGTATCACAGGGCTGTATCTTTTTTACTATGTACATAAAAATAAAATCACTACATTCGGTTGCTGACAAATACGGTAACAACATTGTAATCACTAAAATCGGTCTTTATGAAGATAATGGTAAATGGGTTAAATGGATTAAGTTAAACGAATACACCCAATTATTACTTGAGCAGACAAAAATAGACGTTTCACATATTAATTTACCAAATGAGTAACATTACAATTTATAAGGATATTTATTCCGTTTCAACTCCATTTTATAGGGACATATCATTTGTTTTAGAAAGGATAAAAAAGGGCGTTAATAAAGAACTTATTGAAAAAATAAGGTCGGAAAAAGATAAAGAAAAGCGCAATAAACTAAAAGAGAAACTCCCAGCTATATTGTTTAGTGGAACATTTCAGCAACGTAGTGTTATTGGAATTAAAGAGCATAGCGGTTTTATTTGCCTTGACTTTGATAAATACGATACTATAAAAGAACTTCAAACTGATCGAGATAAATTAATAAAGGATAAATACACTTATTCTTTGTTTACTTCGCCAAGTGGAGATGGTTTAAAGGTATTAGTACGGATTCCAAACGATATAAACAAGCATAAGGACTATTTTTTAGCACTTGAGCAGTATTATGATAGTGAACACTTTGATAAGTCTTGTAAAGACGTTTCAAGGGTTTGTTATGAGAGTTACGATAGCGATATTTATATTAACTATAATAGTGAGGTTTGGGATGTTTGCGAAGAGCAGTTAGGTGCTAAATATGTAGATATAACACCAACAGTTGTATTAGATGATGAAAACGAGATTATAAATAGGCTCTGGAAGTGGTTTGAAAAGAAGCATACCATGACAGGCAATAGAAATAGTAATTTATTTATACTTGCTTCGGCTATGAATGACTTTGGAGTTACTGAAGATAGTTGTAAGTATTTTAGCCAAAAGTTTATACAAAAAGATTTTACCGAAAATGAGATTAACCGAACTATTCGCTCCGCATATCAAAAGGTAGCGAATCATGGAACGAAGTATTTTGAAGATGACAGAAAGGCAACGCAAGTTAAAAGCGAGTTAAAGAGGGGTGTGTCTTTAGAACAATTACAAAAGAATTTCAAAGGAGTTGATATACAAGCAATAGCTGAAAGCACACCAAATGAAACATTCTGGTTTATATCTGATAAAGGTAAAATTGGAATAGATAATTTTAAGTATAAAACATGGCTTGAGCAAAATGGTTTCTTTAAATATTATCCAGAAGGGTCTGAAAGTTATATTTTAATTAGGGTTGAAAATAACGTAATAGATAATATTACGGACGTTAAGATAAAGGATTTTGTTCTAACATTCTTACTAAAGAATAAGGAGCATGACGTTTACCAATACATGACAAACAATCCTAAATACTTTAAAGAGGACTTTTTAAATACTATTGATATAATTGATGTTAGGTTTAAAGAAGATACAAAAGAGAAAGCCTATTTATACTTTAAAAGTAATGTAGTTGAGGTGTCTATTGATAGTATGCGAATAATTGATTATATTGATTTAGATGGGTTTGTATGGCGAAAACAGATAATAGATAGAGAGTTTGACCAGTCTGAGTTTGAAGATTGTATTTATAATAAATTTATATCCCTTGTAAGTGGTGTGGAGCAAGATAGATATAATAGTATTGTGTCTGTTATAGGGTATCTTATGCACTCTTATAAAACTTCAGCAAACAATAAAGCAATAATTATAAACGATGAAACAATAAGCGATAACCCTAACGGTGGTAGCGGGAAGGGATTGTTTTGTAATGCCTTAAAATACGTTAAAAAAGTCGATACTATTGACGGTAAGCAGTTTGATTTTAATAAGAATTTTGCATATCAAACATTAAATACCGATACACAAGTATTAGTTTTTGATGACGTAGAGAAGTCTTTTAATTTTGAAAGCCTATTTAGTATCATTACAGAGGGAATAACTATTGAGAAAAAGAATAAGGATGCCATAAAAATACCAGTTACTAGAAGCCCTAAAATTGTTATTACAACCAATTATACAATAGGAGGGATAGGTGGCTCTTTTGATAGGCGTAAATTTGAAATAGAGTTTAGTAGTTACTTTAATGCAAACCACACCCCAGAGCAAGAGTTTGGAGGTTTGTTATTTGATGGTTGGAGCGATTTAGAATGGACTAAATTTTATAGTTTTATGATTGACTGTCTTAAATACTATATGCAATTTGGGCTTGTTAAATATGAACATAAAAACCTTGAACTTCGTAAGCTACACAAAGAAACTGCTCCAGAATTTGTTGAATTTTTGGATGAAATGAATATTATTTTAGGCGACAGGTATAATAAAGCTACATTGTTTAATGACTTTATAAAAGAATATCCAGACTTTAATAAGTGGTTAAAACAAAAGAGGTTCAAACAATGGATTGATATTTACGCTAAATATAAAGGATTCGATACTGAACATGGAGTGTCAATAGGCGAAAGATGGGTAATTTTTAAAAATAAATAATATGCTAGAAAGATTAATAGAATTAAGATACAAGATAGATTGTGCTAAATATCCAAGCATGAACCCAGAGTATGTGCCTAAAACAAAGTACACCGATAAAACAGCCAATGGTCTAACTAAATGTATTGTGGATTGGTTAAATTTAAACGGACACCGAGCGGATAGGGTTAGTAGTGCTGGTCGTTATATTGATGGTAGAAAGACTGTTACTGATATATTAGGTAAACAACGCACTATTGGTAGCGGAATGTTTGTTAAGTCTGGAACTCGCAAAGGGTATTCGGATATTAACGCAACTATAAAAGGTCGTTCTGTTATGATTGAGGTAAAGATTGGTAAAGATAGAATGAGCGAAGCACAAAAAGAGTTCGCCGAAGCAGAAAGAAAAGCAGGTGGTGAGTATTGGGTTGTAAAAGATTTTGGAGAGTTTATGTTTCACTATGATTGCTTTTTAGACTACCCTTCTAATTTATAATCATTCTAAATTATAAAAAATACTTGACAATTAAAAATAAATAGTTATATTTGCGGTATGAAAACATAACGTTAAAAGGCTTTGCGATGTGTGGCTTATGCGCAAAGTATTTTCAGCCACATATTGCAAAACCAGTGTTATATGAAGGTGGGATTTCACGCACTACACCTGATTAGAAGCACTTAAAAAGAAAAAGAAAAAATGAGCGTGGGAAATTTTAAAAACATAATTCAAAAATGACAACAAAAGAACAAGTATTGCAGAATTGCACAGTAGAAGGAACGGTAGTTAAACTTCCAAACATACAACTTGACCGAAAACTTTACCAAGAAGTAGCCAAAGCATTAGAATTAATTGGTGGCAAATGGAAAGGCGGTAAAGTATTCGGGTTTGTTTTTGCAACCGACCCAACAGATTTATTAGATCAAATTGCAAACGGAGAAAAAAGAAACTTGAAAAAGGAATTTCAATTTTTTGCCACTCCTGAAAAACTTGCTGATGAATTAGTTTACTTGGCTGATTTAAAACAGCACGACACTATTTTAGAACCAAGTGCTGGACAGGGAGCAATTATCAAAGCTATAAACAAAGTTTGCGATGTTGTACCTGATTGCTTTGAGTTGATGGACGTAAACACCATCATTCTAAACAAAAGCGGATTGCGTTTCAATTTAATTGGTGATGACTTTTTCAAGCACAATGGCAAAACTTACAGCAAGATTATTGCAAACCCACCATTTACAAAAAACAAAGATAGTAACCACTTAAAAGAAATGTACGAGTGTCTTTCTAGTGGCGGCAGATTGGTTTGCATAACTTCTGAAAGTTGGGTAAACGGAAGACAAAAAAAGCAAGTTGATTTTAAAAATTGGCTTGATGAAGT
>WBZM01004247.1_pt1 | contig 10554 bp, 8 predicted proteins | sample 5204271 | NCBI WGS metagenome assembly WBZM01 (sample SAMN12344346, study PRJNA552823) | activated sludge metagenome | biome: Activated sludge suspended growth; feature: Nitrification reactor; material: Wastewater; isolation source: activated sludge from nitrification reactor of wastewater treatment...
TCGAGTCGCCCGAGAAGGTGGCGGCCACGCGCGAGGCCGACGGCAAGGCCGTCGGCGGCGCGTGCCGCCATGCGGGACGGGCGATCGAGGACTGCTACGCGCTGAACAAGAAGGCCGACCGGGCCGCCGTCTTCGCCGGCTGGCGCGAGATGAACGACTACATGCGCGAGAACAAGATCGACGAGGTGCGCCCGCAGCTCGCCGCGGCGGCACCGGCCGCCAAGCCGGCCGAGGAGTCGGACGGCGATCACGCCGAGAAGCCCGCCGCGAAGTCCCGCGAACCCAAGGGCAAGGCCAAGCCGCACGAGTCCTGATCCGAGTCGAGACGGCACGGCGCCGCGAGCGACGACAATGCGGGGAATGACCCCGCCGCGAGCGCTTTTCCACGATCCCCACTTCCGCCGCGGTGCGCGCGACATGCTCGACTTCGCGCCCGGCATCGCCGCCTGGGGACTGGTCACCGGCGTGGCCATGGCCAAGAGCGGCCTGTCGCTGCCGCTGGCGGTGCTGATGTCGCTGGTGGTCTACGCGGGCAGCGCGCAGCTCGCTTCGCTGCCGCTGCTGGCCGCCGGCGCGCCGCTGTGGGTGATCTGGGCGGCAGCCTTCTGCGTCAACCTGCGCTTCGTGATCTTCAGCGCCCAGTGGCGCGTGCACCTCGGCCACCTGCCGCGCGGGCGACGGCTCGCGATCGGCTACCTGCTGGCCGACCTCAACCTGATCGCCTTCCAGCGCGCCTGGCCCGGCGCGAAACGCGAGCCGGGTCAGGTGCCCTACATCCTCGGCGGCATCGCGACCATCTGGTGCGTGTGGCAGATCCCCTCGATGGTCGGCATCTTCCTGTCGGCCGCGATCCCGACGGAGTGGGGCCTGGGTTTCGCCGGCACGCTGGCCATGCTGGGCCTGACCTACGGCCTGATGCACGACCGCAGCACCTGGACGGCGGCCCTCGTGGCCGGCACCGCGGCGGTGGCTGCCTATGCGCTGCCGCTCAAGCTGAACATCGTGGTGGCGATCGCCGCGGCGGTGGCGGCCGGCCTGCTGATCGAGCAGGCCGAGCGCGCCGGTCAGAAGCTGCGGAGTGACGCATGACGGCGCACGGCGAGGCGTGGGGCGCGGTGGCCATCCTCGGGCTGGCGGTGGTGACCGTCGTCACGCGCGGCTTCTTCCTTTTTCCCGAACGCGAGATCAAGATCCCGGCTTGGCTGCAGCGCGGCCTGAAGGTCGCGCCGTTGGCGGCGCTGGCGGCCGTGGTGGTGCCCGAGGTCGTGATGACCCGCGGCGACCTGATCGCCACCTGGCAGGACGCGCGCCTGCCCGCGGTGCTCGCAGCCACGCTGTATTACCTCTGGCGGCCGGGCGTGCTCGGTCCGCTGCTCACCGGTCTGGCCGTGTTCCTGCCATTGCGATGGTGGTGGGGATGGTGAGCAGCGAAGCGACGGGTCAAGCCGAACCCGACCTGTAACCCAGTTTCATTATCATCACACATCGAGTTTCATCATGAACGTGCTCCGCTTCTCCGACCTCATCGCCGCCGGCAAGGTGTCCGGCCAGCGTGTCTTCATCCGCGCCGACCTGAACGTGCCGCAGGACGATGCCGGCCGCATCACCGAAGACACGCGCATCCGCGCCAGCGTGCCCTGCGTCGAGCAGGCGCTGAAGGCCGGCGCCGCGGTGATGGTCACCTCGCACCTGGGCCGCCCCACTGAAGGCGAGTTCAAGCCCGAGGATTCGCTGGCGCCGGTGGCCGCGCGCATGGGCGAGCTGCTCGGCCGCGAGGTGAAGCTGGTGTCGAACTGGGTCGATGGCGTGCAGGTCGCGCCCGGCCAGGTGGTGATGCTCGAGAACTGCCGCCTCAACAAGGGCGAGAAGAAGAACAACGAGGAACTCGCCAAGAAGATGGCTGCGCTGTGCGACATCTTCGTGCACGATGCCTTCGGCACCGCACACCGTGCCGAGGCCTCGACCTACGGCATCGCGCAGTTCGCGAAGATCGCCTGCGCCGGCCCGCTGCTGGCCGCCGAGATCGACGCCATCTCCAAGGCACTGGCCAACCCGAGGCGCCCGCTGGTGGCGATCGTCGCCGGCTCCAAGGTCTCGACCAAGCTGACCATCCTGCAAAGCCTGGCGAAGAACGTCGACCAGCTGATCGTCGGCGGCGGCATCGCCAACACCTTCATGCTGGCCGCCGGCCTGCCGATCGGCAAGAGCCTGGTCGAGCGGGACCTGGTCGAAGATGCCAAGGCCGTGATCGCCGCGATGAAGGCGCGTGGCGCCGCGGTGCCGATTCCGGTGGACGTGGTCGTCGCCAAGGAATTCAAGGCCGAGGCGACGGCGACGGTGAAGGCCGCTGCCGACGTGGCCGACGACGACCTGATCCTCGACATCGGCCCGAAGACCGCGGCGCAGCTGGCTGCCATGCTGGAGGCCGCCGGCACCATCGTCTGGAACGGCCCGGTCGGCGTGTTCGAGTTCGACAGCTTCGCCAAGGGCACCGAGGCGATCGCCCGCGCCATCGCGAAGAGCAGTGCCTTCAGCATCGCCGGCGGCGGCGACACGCTGGCGGCCATCGCCAAGTACGGCATCGACAAGCAGGTGGGCTACATCTCCACCGGCGGCGGTGCCTTCCTCGAGGTGCTGGAGGGCAAGACGCTGCCGGCCTTCGAGATCCTCGCCAAGCGCGCGCAGGCATGACAGTCATGCCGGCAGACCGGGGTCGGTGCGCCGGCGTGCTTCGATAATTCCAACGACCCCGCTCACGGAGACTCCATGCCCCGCGCCACCAAGATCGTCGCCACGCTCGGCCCCGCGTCCAGTTCCCCCGAGGTGCTGGAGCGCATGATGCGCGCGGGGGTCGACGTGGTCCGTCTCAACTTCTCGCACGGCAAGGCGCAGGATCACATCGACCGCGCCGCGCTCGTGCGCGAGGTGGCGGCACGCGCCGGCAAGGAGGTCGCGATCATGGCCGACCTGCAGGGCCCGAAGATCCGCGTCGGCAAGTTCGACGGCGGCTCCACGGTGCTGCAGGCCGGCCAGACCTTCGTGCTCGACGCGGCCACCACTGCGCTGGGTACCAACGAACGCGTCGGTCTCGACTACAAGGACCTGCCGCGCGACGTGAAGCCCGGCGACACGCTGCTGCTCAACGACGGGCTGATCAAGCTCACCGTCGACGCGGTGCACGGCGAGGAGGTCGTCACCACCGTGGCGATCGGCGGCGAGCTCTCCAACAACAAGGGCATCAACAAGGCCGGCGGGGGTCTCACCGCGCCGGCGCTCACCGCCAAGGACATGGAGGACATCCGCACCGCGATGAGCTTCCAGTGCGAATACCTCGCGGTGAGCTTTCCGAAGAACGCCACCGACATGGAGATGGCGCGCCAGCTCGCCAACGTGGCCGGCGAGCCCTGGCGCCACAAGCCGGCGATGATTGCCAAGATCGAGCGCAGCGAGGCGATCCCCGTGCTCGACCAGATCCTCAAGGCGAGCGACGGCATCATGGTGGCGCGCGGCGACCTCGCGGTGGAGGTCGGCAACGCCGCCGTGCCGGCGCTGCAGAAACGCATGATCCGCATGGCGCGCGAGATGGACAAGGTCGTCATCACCGCGACGCAGATGATGGAGTCGATGATCGTCAACCCGGTGCCCACCCGCGCCGAGGTGAGCGACGTGGCCAACGCCGTGCTCGACGGCACCGATGCGGTAATGCTCAGCGCCGAGACGGCCGCCGGCAAGTACCCCGTGGAGACCATCGCTCAGATGGCCGCGATCGCGCTCGAGGCCGAGGCGGCGGAAGACGTGACCATCGAGACCGACTTCACCAACAAGAAGTTCGGCCGCATCGACCAGTCGATCGCGATGGGCGCGCTGTTCACCGCGCACCACCTCGGCTGCAAGGCCATCCTTGCGCTCACCGAATCCGGCTCGACCGCGCTGTGGATGAGCCGGCACAACGTCAAGGTGCCGATCTTCGGGCTGACCACGCAGCAGGTCTCGCAGCGCAAGATGACGCTGTACCGCAACGTGCGGCCGCTGCTGATGCCGGTGTTCACCGACCGTGACCAGGCGCTGGCCGCCGCCGAGAAGCTGCTCGTGGAGCGCGGCGTGCTGCGACCCGGCGACACCTATGCCATCACCTGCGGCGAGCCGATGGGCTACCCCGGCGGCACCAACATGCTCAAGGTCTGCCGCGTCGCCTGATGAGCGCCGCGCTGACCCTGGCCGACGTCCGCGCCGCCGCCGAGCGGCTTCGCGGCGAAGTCGTCGACACGCCGTGCCTGCACTCGCGCACGCTGTCGACGATCGCTGGCTGCGAGGTGTTCCTCAAGTTCGAGAACCACCAGTTCACTGCGTCCTTCAAGGAACGCGGCGCGCTCAACCGCATGGCGCAGCTCACTGCGGCCGAGCGTGCGGCCGGCGTGCTGGCCGTCTCGGCGGGCAACCATGCGCAGGGCGTGGCCTACCACGCGCAGCGCATGGGCATCCCGGCCACCATCGTGATGCCGCGTTTCGCGCCGGCGGTGAAGGTGGACAACACGCGCCGCTTCGGCGCGACCGTCGTGCTCGAAGGCGACACCTTCGACGACGCGCGCGCCCACGGCCTCGCGCTCGCGAAGGAGCGCGGCTTCACCGTCGTGCACCCCTATGACGACCTCGCGGTGGCGGCTGGCCAGGGCACCATCGCGCTGGAGATGCTGGCGGCGCAGCCGACCATCGACACGCTGGTCGTCGCGATCGGCGGCGGCGGCCTGATCTCCGGCATGGCGGCCGCCGCCAAGGCGCTGAAGCCCGGCCTGCAGGTGATCGGCGTGCAGACCGAGCGCTTTCCGGCCGCGTGGAACGCCGTGCACCAGGGCCAGCGCGAGAGCGGGCAGGCGACCATCGCCGACGGCATCGCGGTGAAGTCGCCCGGCGCGCTGACGCTGCCGATCATCCGCGCGCTGGTCGACGACGTGCTGCTGGTCAGCGAAGACGACATCGAGCAGGCCATCCTGATGCTGCTCGAGATCGAGAAGACGGTGGTCGAAGGCGCCGGCGGCGTGGGCCTGGCCGCGCTGCTGCGCCAGCGCGAGCGCTTCGCCGGCCGGCATGTCGGCCTGGTGCTGTGCGGCGGCAACATCGAGCCGCTGGTGCTGGCCGAGATCATCCAGCGCGGCATGGTGAAGTCGGGCCGGCTGGCGCGGCTGCGCCTGGACATCCGCGACGTGCCCGGTGCGCTCGCCGACGTGGCCACGCTGCTGGGCCGGCTCGGAGCGAACATCGATTCGGTGGAGCACCAGCGCGCGTTCACCTCGCTGTCGGTGGAGCGCGCCGAGATCGAGGTGGTGGTGCAGACGCGCGGTGTCGATCACATCGCCCAGATCCTCGAGGCGATGCGCGCCCAGGGCTACCGCGCCGAACGCGTCGGTTGACCGTTCGCAAGACGCCGCCGCAGCCGGCGGCCGACCATGCAGTCCACCCTGAACGGGAGGACTGCCATGACGAGCGCGCCGACGAGTTGCATCCGCTGGTTCCGTGATCTCGCGCTGAGCGATCTGCCGCTGGTGGGTGGCAAGAACGCCTCGCTGGGCGAGATGGCACGTTCGCTCACGCCGCTGGGCGTGCGCATTCCCGATGGCTTCGCCATCACGGCCGAGGCCTACCGCGAGGCGCTCGACGAGGCCGACGCCTGGGTGGAACTGCACCGAGCGCTCGACGGGCTCGACAAGCGCGACGTGAAGGCGCTCGCGCGCGCCGGCCAGCGTTGCCGCGAGATCGTCTACGGCGCGCCGATGCCGCGGCACGTCGAGACCACCATCCGCGAGGCCTGGCGCGAGCTGGTGGCGCGCCATGGCGAAGACCTCAGCGTGGCAGTGCGCAGCTCGGCCACCGCGGAAGACCTGCCCAACGCCAGCTTCGCCGGGCAGCACGACACCTACCTCAACATCCAGGGCGAGGAGATGCTGCTCGATGCGGTGAAGCGTTGCCAGGCCTCGCTCTTCACCGACCGCGCGATCTCGTACCGCACCGACAACGGCTTCGACCACTTCAAGGTCTACCTCTCGGTGGCGGTGATGCAGATGGTGCGCAGCGATCTCGCGTCCAGCGGCGTGATGTTCACGATCGACACCGAGTCCGGCCACCCCGACGTGGTGTTCGTCACCGGCGCCTGGGGCCTGGGCGAGAACGTGGTGCAGGGCGCCGTCGACCCCGACGAGTTCTACGTGCACAAGCCCACCTACCGCCAGGGATTCCGCAGCGTGCTGCGCCGCACGCTCGGCGACAAGCAGGTGCAGATGGTCTACGCCAGCGGCCGCACGCGCGAGCCGGTGGTGAATCGGCCCACGCCGAAGGCCGATCGTGCACGCTTCTGCCTCAGTGACGCCGACGTGCTGGAGCTCGCCGGCGCCGCCATCAAGATCGAGGATCACTACGGTCGGCCGATGGACATCGAGTGGGCCAAGGACGGTCCCGACGGCGAGCTCTACATCGTGCAGGCGCGGCCCGAGACGGCGGCCTCGCAACGCAAGGCGACGCAGATCGAGGAGTTCGTGCTCGACGGCAAGGGCGCGGTGAAGGCGCGCGGCCGCGCCGTGGGTGCGCGCATCGCTACCGGCGCCGTGCGACGCGTGGCCGATGCGCGCCACCTCGCGGAGTTCCGGCCCGGCGAGGTGCTGGTGGCCGACACCACCACCCCCGACTGGGAGCCGGTGATGAAGACGGCCGCGGCCATCGTCACCAACCGCGGCGGGCGCACCTGCCACGCGGCGATCGTCGCGCGCGAGCTCGGTATTCCGGCGGTGGTGGGCGCGGAGCACGCCACCACGGTGCTGGTCGACGGCGAGCGCGTCACGGTGTCGTGCGCCGAAGGCGCGGTGGGCAAGGTCTACGCCGGCGAGGTGGCCTTCCACCGCGAGGTGAGCGACGTGGCCGGGCTGACCAAGCCGCGCACCGAGATCATGGTGAACCTCGGCAACCCGGAGCTGGCTTTCCAGACCAGCCTGCTGCCCTGCGACGGCGTGGGCCTGGCACGCATGGAGTTCGTGATCAACGAGCACATCAAGGTGCACCCGATGGCGGTACTGCACCCCGAGCGCATCGCCGACGAGCGCGAGCGCGCGAAGGTGCTCGCGCTGATCGCGGGCTCGCCGGACGGCGCGAGCTACTTCATCGAGCGCCTGGCCGAGGGCATCGGCACCATCGCCGCGGCCTTCTACCCGCGGCCGGTGATCGTGCGGCTGTCGGACTTCAAGAGCAACGAGTACGCCGCGCTGCTGGGCGGCCGCGCCTTCGAGCCGCACGAGGAGAACCCGATGATCGGCTTCCGCGGCGCGGCACGCTACGTGCACCCGGCCTACGCGGAGGGCTTCGCCCTCGAGTGCCGTGCGCTCAAGCGCGTGCGCGACGAGATGGGCTTGACCAACCTGAAGGTGATGGTGCCGTTCTGCCGGCGGCTCGACGAGGCCCGTCGCGTGCTCGACGCGATGGCGAGCCAGGGCCTGGTCCGAGGCGCCAACGGGCTGCAGGTCTACGTGATGTGCGAGATCCCGAACAACGTGCTGCTGATCGACGAGTTCTCGCAGCTGTTCGACGGCTTCTCGATCGGCTCGAACGACCTCACGCAGCTCACGCTCGGCGTCGACCGCGACAGCGAGATCGTCTCGGAATCGTTCGACGAGCGCGACCCCGGCATGCTGAAGATGCTGAAGCTGGCGGTGGAGGGCGCGAAGCGCAACGGCCGGCACAGCGGCATCTGCGGCCAGGCGCCGAGCGACCACCCCGAGATCGCGAAGTACCTCGTCGGCCTGGGCATCGACAGCATCAGCCTGACGCCCGACACCGTGCTGCGCACCATGCGCATGCTGGCGGAGATCGAGGCCGCGGCCCGCTGAGGCATGGCCCGCATCCCCCGGATGCGGGCGGGCGCCACGGCCGCCGGCCCGGGGCCACTGGCTAAAATCCTTGTAGTTACCGCCAGGTTACCGGCGCCGGTGCGTGGCGAAGCGACCGATTCAAACTCCGGAGAACGTCCATGCCTCTCGTCTCGATGCGCCAGCTGCTCGACCATGCCGCCGAAAACGGCTATGGGATCCCCGCCTTCAACGTCAACAACCTCGAGCAGGTGCAGGCGGTGATGCAGGCGGCCAACGAAGTGGGCGCGCCGGTGATCCTGCAGGCCAGCGCCGGGGCGCGCAAGTACGCGGGCGAGCCGTTCATCAAGCACCTGATCCAGGCGGCCACCGAGTCGTACCCGCACATTCCGCTGGTGATGCACCAGGACCACGGCACCTCGCCGGGCGTGTGCGAAGGCGCCATCAAGCTGGGCTTCGGCTCGGTGATGATGGACGGCTCGCTGCGCGACGACGGCAAGACGCCGGCCAGCTTCGACTACAACGTCGAGGTCACGCGCAAGGTCGTCGACATGGCGCACGCGGTGGGCGTGACCGTCGAGGGCGAGCTCGGCTGCCTGGGCAACCTCGAGACGGGCGACGCCGGCGAGGAAGACGGCATCGGCGCGGCCGGCAAGCTCGACCACAGCCAGATGCTCACCGACCCCGAGGAAGCCGCGGTGTTCGTGAAGGCCACGCAGCTCGACGCGCTGGCCATCGCCATCGGCACCAGCCACGGCGCCTACAAGTTCAGCCGCAAGCCGACCGGCGACATCCTCGCCATCGGCCGCGTGAAGGAGATCCACAAGCGCATCCCGAACACCCACCTGGTGATGCACGGCTCGTCGAGCGTGCCGCCGGAGCTGCTGGCCATCATCAACCAGTACGGCGGCAAGATGAAGGAGACCTTCGGCGTGCCCGTCGAGGAGATCCAGGAAGCCATCAAGCATGGCGTGCGCAAGATCAACATCGACACCGACATCCGCCTCGCGATGACCGGCGCGGTGCGCAAGTTCCTGGCCGAGAACCCGGACAAGTTCGACGCCCGCGAATGGCTCAAGCCCGCGCGCGAGGCCGCCTACAAGGTGTGCAAGCAGCGCTACCTGGAGTTCGGCTGCGAAGGCCAGGCGGCCAAGATCAAGGCGCAATCGCTCACCGAGGTGGCCCAGCGCTACGCCCGCGGCGAGCTGGCGCAGACCGTAGTCTGACCCGCCTCGGGCCCCCGCCTGCGAACCCGGCTCCGGCCGGGTTTTTTCATGGGGCCGGTTCGTAGAATTCCCGCTTCCACCCACCCCTCCGCCACGCCCACTGCGGCGAACCAAGGATTGCCATGACCGCCGCCCTGTACGAAAGCTCCCTCCGCTCGCTGCCGCTGGTTGCCCGCGGCAAGGTGCGCGAAAACTACGCGGTGGGCAGCGACCGGCTGCTGATGGTGGCCAGCGACCGGATCAGCGCCTTCGACGTGGTGATGGGCGAGCCCATCCCTGGCAAGGGCGAGATGCTCACGAAGATGGCGCTGTTCTGGTTCGGCAAGCTCGGCCACATCGTGCCCAACCACCTGACCGGCGAAGACCCGGAAAGCGTGGTGGCGCCCGACGAGCGCGAGCAGGTGCGCGGTCGCTCGATGCTGGTGAAGCGGCTCAAGCCGCTGCCCGTGGAGGCGGTGGTGCGCGGCTACCTGGCCGGCAGCGGCTGGAAGGAGTACCAGCAGACCCAGTCGGTCTGCGGCGTGAAGCTGCCGCCGGGCCTGAAGAACGCGAGCAAGCTGCCCGAGCCCATCTTCACCCCGGCCACCAAGGCCGAGATGGGCGCGCACGACGAGAACATCAACTTCGAGCGCATGGTGGAGATCGTCGGCGCCGAGCTGGCGGCCAAGGTGCGCGACGTCTCGATCCGCCTCTACAGCGAGGCGGCCGCCTATGCGCTGCAGCGCGGGATCATCATCGCCGACACCAAGTTCGAGTTCGGCCTCGACGCGGACGGCACGCTGACGCTGATGGACGAGGTGCTGACGCCCGATTCCTCACGCTTCTGGCCCGTGGAGGGCTACCAGGAAGGCATCAACCCGCCGAGCTACGACAAGCAGTTCCTGCGCGACTGGCTGGAGCGCGTGCGGATCAACGGCAAGCCGTGGGGGAAGACGGCGCCGGCGCCGAGTTTGGATCCAACGGTAGTTGAAGGTACCACCGAAAAGTACCTAGAGGCACTGTCAGCTATTGCGAGGTGATTTATGAGATCTAGGTACCTTAGGTCGCTTGAGTCAAGTCGTTCTTCGGCGAATTCTCCTGCCGAAGAGGACTATATAGATCTGAAAATGGCAGGCTACATTGCACGAAAGGGGGAAAACAAGGAGGCTGAAGGAATAGTCTCAAAGGTTCGGATGAACGATGCACTGCGGAGAGACTCAAGAGTAATTGCTAGTGCAAATTTTGTGGAAGGACTATTGGCGCACCTTGCCGGATCCGACGGGGAGGCTGAGAAGAAGTGGCGTCGTGGTGCAGCAATCGCGCGCGTTGATAACTCCATAGAGGTGCTCGCAACAATATCTGCTTGGATGTCGTTCTTGCACTATTCGAACGGTCGCTTTGATCTCATGTTCGAAGAGTTGGGAGCATGTCTCGAGTTCTTCCAAGAGGACCCCATTCGAGGAGCGCTGACTTCACGTGCGGAAATGGTCATTGCATTGGTG
>WBZM01004249.1_pt1 | contig 10544 bp, 9 predicted proteins | sample 5204271 | NCBI WGS metagenome assembly WBZM01 (sample SAMN12344346, study PRJNA552823) | activated sludge metagenome | biome: Activated sludge suspended growth; feature: Nitrification reactor; material: Wastewater; isolation source: activated sludge from nitrification reactor of wastewater treatment...
GCGGTCTGCCTGCGGTTGGCGTCAGGAATCGAGGTTCTCGCACGACTCGAATCATCTGTTCGCGAGAGCCTGTTCGGTCAGGACTGGACCCTCATGTGGGGCATGCGCAACCGAATCGCTCACGGATACCTCCTCGTCGACCAAGGAACGGTCAGGGAGACCGTGGAACGCGACCTTCCCGAGATCGTTGGGACGCTACGCCGCGCTCTCGGCATCGATTGAGACGTGCGGAACTCCCCGATGCTGGAGTAGCAGGGGGTCGGCGAACGAGGGGGCCAGGTGGGGGGTCTTCCAGCGTTTGCGAAGGTGGGTCTCGAACCCCGGTGGGGTCCTGGGCCCACATGGGTGAGCGCAGCGAGCCCATGGGGAGTCCCCTTGGCTCCACCAACCAGCCAACCAAAGGTGACCGGGGGGCGGTCCGAGTGAAAGGTCCCCATCCGAAACCTCAGCGCTGGACAGACGCCGACGCCGCCGATTTGGCGTCACCTCCCCCTCCGTTGCTCGCGTTTTACCCTGTCGCCCGCCGTGGTGTGGTCGACTGCTCCGGGTAGAGGGGCTACGCGGTCAGAGGGCTGTGATGTCAGGCGATGAGGTCCGTGTTGTCGCGGAATCGCTGATCGAGGCGTCCCGCGCGGTCACAGCCGTGGTGGATGCCGTGCCCGGTCGGTACATCGAGGGCCTGGCCTCTGTTCACACCGGTCACCCAAGGTTGCAGACGGTACTGGGTGACTTCACTGCCCGTTGGCAGGAAGGTGTGGACGCGCTCGTCGGCGACTCCCTGGATATTGCCGCCAGCCTGAAGACCGCCGCTGAGAACTACATCGGAATGGACCTGGACGCGGCAGCTCTCTTCCTTTCCCTCGACAGCGGGCAGCAACCGTGAGCGCTGTCAGCGACCTGATGGCCAACCTCCCGGCCCGTTCGCTTGTCCTGGGCGATCCGGACGGACTGGACGAGTTGATTGGCAGCCTGTCTGCCTGGGCTGACGTGCTCACTTCCGCGGCCCGCGGTTTGGGACGGATCGAGACTGACTGGGACGGCCAGGCGGCAGCCGACTTCAAGGCTCGGTATGCCGTGCAGCCGGAGCACTGGAAGGCCGCCGCGCGAGCCTTCGATGACGCAACCGGAGCGCTCACGGCATACCGGTCGGTGTTGATCGACGCCCAATACCGCGCCGAGCGAGCCCGGCGACTGTTCCAGGCGGGCATTGCTGCCGCAGAAGCGACCGAAGCCTCAGCCGGACCTGGTTTCGCCGCAGTCCCGCCGTACCAGGGCAACGTCGGGCAGTCGTTCGACCCGACCGGCGCCGCAGACCGTGCGCGCGCCATCACGATGCTCCAAGACGCCCGAGCTGACCTGCGAGCGGCTGGTGACCGCGCCGCTGACGCGCTCGTGGCTGCACAAGCTGCCGCCCCGCAGGCACGGCACTGGTGGGATGCCGCCTCGGACTTCCAGCAACAGGTTCGGGCCTGGACCTATGTGCAGGAGATCGCAGCGACGCAGTGGACTTACAACAACGTAGTCGTACCGATCGTCAACGGACTGGCCAACTGGGGCTATGCGGCAGTGCATAACCCAGCTGCCCTTGGGGAGATGTTCGCCGGGGCCTTCATGATGGCATCGGGTATCGCTGGCGAAGGCACGGGCGCAGTGCTTGACGCGACCGGCGTAGGAGCAATGATCAGAACCTGTGGATGGCTCTCGGCGAGGTGACGTGGAAGCGGCGCACCTCCCGAGCAAGATCGAAGTCCATGCTCAAGTTCGGATCGAGGTCGGCGTTGACGCGCCGGCTTGGGAAGGTGCGCCAATGCTCAAGGTAGTCCACGAGGAGAAGAAGTCCCAGCAGTACGTCCCGGCGGCGGTGGGTGGGTCGTTGCTGGACGAGCTCGCCCGCTCCGGAGCCCAGCAGATGCTGGCGGCGGCGCTGTTGGCCGAGGTCGCCGCCTACGTCGAGGCCCACGCGGGCGAGGTCGACCAGGACGGTCGCCGGTTGGTGGTCCGCAACGGGTTCCACGACCCGCGGGAGGTCGCCACCGCGGCCGGTGCGGTGCCGGTGCGTCAGCCGCGGGTCAACGACAAGCGCATTGATGAGGAAACCGGGGAGCGGAAGCGGTTCTCCTCGGCGATCCTGCCCGCTTGGGCGAGGAAGTCGCCGGGCGTGGCGCAGGTCCTCCCGTTGCTGTACTTGCACGGCCTGTCCTCCGGCGATTTCGTGCCCGCGTTGGAGCAGTTCCTCGGCTCGACCGCGGGCCTGTCCGCCGCGACCGTCACCCGGCTGGCCGCGCAGTGGCGCGACGACGCTGACGCGTTCGGGAAGCGGTCGCTGGCCGACTCCGACTACGTGTACGTCTGGGTCGACGGGATCCATCTCAAGGTCCGCCTCGAGCAGGACAAGGTGTGCCTGCTGGTCATGATCGGCGTCCGGGTCGACGGGACCAAGGAACTCGTAGCCCTCGCCGACGGGTTCCGCGAGTCCAGCCAGTCGTGGGCCGACCTGCTCCGCGATTGCAAGCGCCGCGGGATGCGCGCCCCGGTGACCGCGGTCGGCGACGGCGCGTTGGGGTTCTGGAAGGCGCTGCGCGAGGTGTTCCCCGACACTGGTGAGCAGCGCTGCTGGTTCCACAAGATCGCGAATGTCCTTGCGGCGCTGCCGAAGTCGGCCCATTCCGGGGCGAAGAAGGCCCTCACGGAGATCTGGAACGCCGAAGACAAGGAGCACGCCGAGCGAGCTGCCCGTGCGTTCGCCAGCGAGTACGGCGCTAAGTGGCCCAAGGCTGTCGCGAAGATCATCGACGACCTCGACGTGCTGCTCACGTTCTACGACTTCCCCGCCGAACACTGGATCCACCTGCGCACGACCAACCCCATTGAGAGCACCTTCGCCACCGTCCGGCTCCGGCAGCGGGTCACCAAGGGCCCCGGCTCCAGGGCCGCCGGCATCGCGATGGCATTCAAGCTCATCGAGTCCGCCCAGGCCCGCTGGCGTGCCGTCAACGCACCCCACCTGGTCGCTCTCGTCCGTGCCGGCGCGGAGTTCAAGAACGGCAAACTCGTTGAACGACCCGACGAATCAGCCAGCGAGAACGCGGGTGATCAGCAAGTAGCGTGACACGCCGATCCACAGGTCTTGACTATTCCTCCCGGCGTAGGACTGCCCGTCGGAGTTCCGCTGAATATCGCCTCCGCTACCGCCATAACGGCTGGGGGCACCCTGATCGTGGGCGGCGCATCCACGATCACCCAGGCGGCTGCTGAGACCAACATGACCGTCCTCCAGATGGGACGCAGCCGTGCCGAACTGGAGCGGGACCCCGGCTTCGGGGGCACCCCTGTCCGCTCGGCAAACGCCGGCCCTGTCACCGAGCCCGGAGCGAGTCCCTACCAGGATGCGTTTGCCAAGCGCGTGGAGCCCTATGGCGGCCAAGGCGACAAAACCTCGGGCCTGCTCACATCCTCGGACGGGACGGCACGGGAGTTGCTTTCGGGGCGCCGCGACTTCGTTACGGAGATCACCAAGCCCCGTCCCGGACGCAACGGTGTGACGATCACTCACGTGGAGTCTCAGGTGGGTGCGATCATGAAACGCGAGAGCTTGGACAACGCCACTCTCTACATCAACCGCCTGCCGTGCTCGCAGAGCCGCGGATGCTCCACGCTGCTGCCGAACATGATCCCGAAAGGATCGACGCTGACCATCTTCGGCCCGAACAACTTCGTACGGGTCGTACACGGGATTGGAGAATGGTTGTGACTCAGTGGCTGGTGGAGGGCGGCGACGTGACGGCCACGCTGACTGTCGGCTCTCCCGACGAGGTGCTTTCAGTCGTCTCAGGCTGGCATGCCGCCCGACAAGGCCGCATTCCCTGGCTAGTCCAAGCGTCGACCACCAACGGCACGGGGGCGGCACTCGTGATCGGCGTGGGGGCAGCGCTCGTTCCCGTGTACTTCAACCTTGAAGGCGCCAATGCGCGATCCGTTGGACACCTCCCGCCAATTCCGGCTACTGAAGATCGGGTATGGCGATGGCCGGGGGGCGCAGTTCCTCCCGACGGCGACCCTGCTTGGGCGGATTTCGATGCATGGCTCGCTGAGGGCCGACGACTCGAAGCTGGGCGCGTAGAGGGCCCCACGTTCCGCTTCCACGGCGAGTGGGAACACTCGGACCCGAGCGAGCTCGTGCCCCACACCCTGGCGTTCGCGGCCATGACCGAGTTCCTTGCCACCGGCCAACGGCCCACCAACATCACCTGGGAAGACCTGTAGCAGCCAACGCGGAGTCATTGCTGGCCAGCACATCTCTACCGGACGACGTTTCCGCCTATCTAGATTCCTGCAGCGACGACGACCTCATCGAGGAAGTGTTGTTGCCGCTGTTCCGCCGGAAGCGAACCGGCGGGTGCTGGTCGACCATGCGTTCATCGTGGCTGGGGCTGAGATCACCAAGGCGGCCCGCAACTGGCTCGCCAACGTGCTTAACGCATCCAAGCGCAGCCAGATCATGTTCATGGACCGCGACGACATCTTGAACCTGTACGTCGTGACGAGTCTGCCGCTACCTGCCGGCGCCCTCCAGAAGCCGTCAATGAGTGCGTGGTGGGCATCCGATGAGGCTCCCTTCTGAGCTCAAACAGTCGGCCGAAGACCACTAACCAGCCATGGGAAGCGCGGGGTGATTTTCGCAGGATCACACCCTCGACGAGGGGCCGAAGGCGCAGGTCAGAGGGTTACGCGAACAGCCCACAAACGCTGGAAGACCCGGACATGCTTTACGTCCGGGTCTTTCAGCGTTTCGGTCAAGCCCGATAACCCCGGTCTAGTTGATCGAGCACATGGTCGACCAGCGCTCGCACCTGGACGGCATTCGGGAGGCCATCCTCGGTGGATGGTGCAGCCGTCGAGACAGCGCTCCCCTGGTCGGGCAGCAGCAGGCTGGTGATCACGCCGAAGACGGCACCCACCATGGCGGTGACCTCCGCTCGGTATGCCGGGTCGGTGACCTCGAGCGCGTCGAGCACCCGGGCGCCGGCGAAGGACCAGAGGCGCCATTGGGCCTCCCGGAACCAGGGCACAAGCGGCGGGTGCTCGCGGGCCAGTCGAGCCAGGTCACGCAGGGCGATGAACGCCCCGACGCGGACCTGGTGCGCGACCAGGTCCCGCATGACCGAAGGCAGCGTTTGCGGATCAGCCGGAGGCTGCCATGCCGCCAAGCCGGTGCCCGCTTCATGAAGGACGACGGCGGCGACGGCCTCTTCCTTGCACGAGAAGTAGTTGGAGAAGGTGCGCCGGGCCACGCCCACCGCATCAACGATGTCATCGACGGTCACGTCCGCGAACCCGCGCTCCTCCACCAGCTGGTATGCCGTGCGCGCCAGTTCCCGTTCGAGTGCGGCCCGCTTTCTCGCGCGTAGCCCCGGTGTCATGACCAGCACTATGTCATCGGTCGGAGGTCGGGGTGGCACTGCGGGTCGGCCCGCCGGGCCGCGCTAACCGCTGACCGTCGATGTCGATCGTGGGCAGCAGCCGGTCGAGCCAGCCTGGCAGCCACCAAGCCCGTTCGTCGGCCAGGTGGAGCAGGGCCGGGATCAGCGTCATCCGGATGAGGAAGGCGTCAATGAGGATCCCTGCGGACAACGCGAACCCGAACTGGCGGATCGTCGTGTCACTGCTGAGGACGAACCCGCCGAAGACCGAGACCATGATGATCGCGGCTGCGACGACGACCCGACCGGCGTGGTGGAATCCGGTACGCACCGCGGCCCGGGCAGGGACCCCGTGGGCGTGGTCCTCGCGGATCGAGGTGCCCAGGAAGACCTGGTAGTCGTTGGCCAATCCGTAAAGGATGCCGGTAGCCATGATCGGCAGGAACGAGAGGATGGGCCCGGGTCGGTCGACCCCGACGAGCCAGGTCCAGTCAGGGTTGCCGAAGGCCGTGACGATGAGTCCAGTCGTGGCGGCCATTGTGAGCAGGAATCCTGCTGTGGCCGCCAGCGGCACGAGCAGCGAGCGGAACACCAGCAGCAGCACGATGAGGGAGAGCGCGACGACAATCACGACGTAGGTCGGAATGGCCGCAGCGAGGGTTTCGGACAGGTCGATATTCATGGCCGTGAGTCCGGTGACCCCCAAGGTACCCAGGTCGGCAAGCTGGCTGGTGCGCAGCGCGGTGACGAGAGATTGAGTCGACTCCGCGGTCGGTCCTTGTCTCGGGGTGACCTGGAAGATGGCCAGATCGGCGTGGGGTGAGGTTCCCAGGAGGGCCACATCGACGACGTCGGTGACCCCGGCCAAGGATCGTTGGGCAGCGAGCAGCGCCGATTGGTCGAAGGACGTGCCCGAACTCTTCCCAGCTGTGACGATCAGTGGTGCGTTGTAGCCCTCCCCGAACCCGTCGGTGATGGCGTCATAGGTGATCCGTTGAGAGGAGCCTGCTGCCGCGACGGCCCCGGACGGCATACCCAGCTTGAGGCCCGTGGCGGGGATGGCGACCAACCCGAGCACCGAGGTCACCGCGAGGAGAGTGAGGATCGGCCGGCGGGTGATGAGCGACACCCACCTGTTCGCGATCGGATGGCCATGGGCCCGGTGACGGCGCAACCGCGCCCGTGGGCTGACGATGCGGTCTCCCACCAGGCCGAGCAGTGCCGGGAGTGCGGTGAGCGCGATGAGCACGGCCAGGGCCACGGTCGCTGCGGCGGTGATGGCCATCGTGGTGACGAAGGCGATGCCGAGGGTGAGCAGCCCGAGCAGGGCGATGATGACGGTGAGGCCGGCGAACAGGACTGCGCTGCCGGCGGTTCCGGTCGCCAGCCCGATGGCGTCGGCTGCGGACATGCCCTTGGTGGCGACCAGGCTTCGGTGCTTGTGGACGATGAACAGGGCGTAGTCGATGCCAACCGCGAGACCGATCATGAGCCCGAGAGCGGGCGTCGAGGTGGTCAACTCATAGTGGGCGGAGAAGGCGAAAGCTCCGCCGATGCCGATGAGCACTCCGGCCAGCGCGGTGAGGATGGGTAGGCCCGCCGCGACCAGCGAGCCGAGGGTGAGCAGGAGGACGACGACGGCGATGCCGAGGCCGATGGCCTCGTGGCCACCCAGTGGCGGCTCGACCGGTAATAGCGAGGAGGACGCGGACATATCGAGACCGGCGGGGGCACTGACCTCGTCGACGGCCTTGAGCACCTCCTGGGCTGCGCCGCTGGGCAGGTGGGCGATCTGGTCGGTCAGCTGGAGGCTGGCAACGGCGGTGCACCCGTCCTTCGACACCGAGACGGTTCGGTAGGACACGCCGTCGGAGGTCAAGGGTGTCCCCATCGGGTTGGTGCCGGTGAGGAGTGTGTCGAGGCCGGCGAGCGCTTGCGAGCGCGCCCGAGCGATTGCGTCATCCGCCTGGGCCCGGAGATCGCCCAGCCCTTCGGGGACGGTGGGCAGACTGCGGCCAGGCAGCACACCGAGCGCTGTGGCTCGCGCCTGGAGGACATGGATCTGCGCGAACAGTCCCGACGCGCCGTCGATCTGGTCTCTCGGTGGGGCGGTGCTGAGGGCGTGAGCCCGGTCTGCCAGGGCCTGCAACTCCTCGGCAACGCTGCCCTTCGCCGACGGGACCGGTGCCACGGTCGGTGCGGTCTCCCTGAGGTGGGCGAGTTGGTCGGAGAGCGCGGTGGCCAGCTGGGTGAGTTGGGGTGCGAGTTCGGCCGCCAACCGGGACTCCACTTGGGTGGTGACCCGCGCAGTGATCTCGGTGTGCTGCTCGGTCACCTTGGTGTCACGATCGACGACGTAGCCGGTGGCCTGCGCCGCCTGGAGTGCCGCGACGATGGCACGCGAACGCTCGGGAGTGTCCACCCGGCCGGCGTCGCCGGCAGTGAAGACGAGGCTGCCCTGAGTGCCCCGCGCCTGAGGTAGCTCAGCGGCGATCGTGTCCAGGGTCCGTTGGGAGGGGGTGTTGGTCAACGTCAACCCCGTCACCAAGGAGGTGGGCTGGCTGACCACGAGCGCGATGACGGCGCCGATGACGAGCAGCCAGCCGAACAGAACCCGCCACGCATGGTGATAGGCGTAGCGGCCGAGCCGGGAGAGCGAGAGTGACATGGGATCTCCGTGTGCCGAGGGTGGACCCGGTCACGGTAACCATATAATGCCCACTGAGCAAAATTACCCAATGAGCACCAATGTGCCCGCGGGGCGACCTTGGGGGTTGGCGCGGTCAGGTAGATCGGGTGGTTGAGCGGGCCGCCACGGGGCATGACTGCAGGTGAGGCTACGGCGAGTCACGCAACCCAGGCGTGGCCAGGCTCACCGGTGCGCAACCGCGCCTCCGGAGCACACCGCGCGACGAAAGGACCAGCCCATGTATGTCGGCACCGGAATCTTCCTGTTGGTGGTCGGAGCGATCCTGACCTGGGGCGTGAGCGACCGACTGTCCGGGGTCAACCTGCCCGTGATCGGCTACATCTGCATGGCGGGGGGCGCTCTGGCGATCCTCCTGTCACTCGTCACGAGCTCACGTCGGCGCGGCGGATACACCGCCACCCGCAGCACTCGAGTGGATCCCGTCTCGGGCAGCCGCGTGGACGAGGTCGACGTCGATCCGTCGTGACCGAGAGCAGTGACTGACACCGAAAGGGCGCTCACGGCATACCTGGTTTGTGGGGAATAACCAGGGTCAATCGGAGCCGTGACAAGCGAGCGGAGTCGTGTCAATCTCTTGCCAGGTCTCCCAGAGACCACCTCCACCACTACGGTCCCCCACATCGACGGTGGAGAAGGCGCGGAACCGGTGAGCCTCCGACTCGGCCTCCGGATTCCGTCGCGGAGTGGCTGTGTGTCAGGCGGCAATGCCCCGGACAACACAGCCACTCCCTATTTGTGCGGGTGTTCTTTGTGCGGGTGTTCTGAGGGAGCCGTCTGGGCCGCCTCGCGCCGCACCCGGGTTGCGATCCGGCTCAGGCCCACCTCCGAGATGCCGAGGAAGTCGGCAATGTCCTTCTGCTGCACATAGCGCAGCACCGGCGCATAGTCGATGAGGAAACTCCGGTAGCGCGCCTCCGCGGGCAGGCGCATCCGGTCGCGCTCGTAGCGCATCGCCTGCGCATAGACCAGGTATGCCGTGGACAGCGCCCGCGCCCACGCGAGGGTGTAGGTCGCGCGTCGCTGCATCTCGCCGATCGGCACCTCGACCAGCGCGCCGGGCGTGAGCGTCTTGATGTAATAGCGCTGGTGGGCCGCCTCGGTGTAGCCCCGATGCATCTCCACACCGGAGATATTCGAGGGCATGAGGGGCTGGCGAGGGTCCTCGATCGACGGCAGGTTGGCGAGGAACTCGCCCCGGCCGGCGAAGTTGACCGTCGTCATGGACCCGTCCCGGGCGACCACCCGCACGTGATAGACGCCCGAGGTGACCAGGAAGATGACCGCCCGGTCGGCGTTCTCGTCGACGACGACCTGACCCTGGCGCACAGGGAACGGCCGGATCATCGGCGCGACGGCGTGCCAGTCGGGCAGCGGCCCACCGGCATACCTCTCGAAGAGCTGACGCAACTGCTCGCGCGCTGCACCCGCTGCACCCGCTGACATGCGACTCCTGCTTCCCCCGCCTCCCCCAGGCGGCCTCCCGATCCCTCTGGCGCGCCAGCCTAGGACGCAGCGCGTGGCCGATGTGCCCGAAATTGCCCCCTTCGGGCGCCAAGGGCCAGGTATGCCGTGTCGCCGGCGGTATCGCTGCAGGTCAACGGGCGGTCACGGGGCGGGACCGCCTCTGGGCAGGGCCGCGGACCTGTGCTCTGAGAATTAATCACGATCAACTCCACTTTCTCCGGGTGAACATCGGGGGATAACTGCAATCAATCGACACGGTGACAAGGCTGTCAAGCCGTGGCAACCTAATCTCTGCAGCAGCGAGCACGGGGGGGAAAACCGAGTCGCGCTGCAATGCCAGACCAGTCAGGGCCGCGTTGGGCTGCCCTGACTCTGCTGTGCGCCCGGCTACTGCCCAGTCGGTCGCACAGCACCGATGCGGTCCCGCGGGACCCTGGACGGGGAGCACGTAGATGAATAGCTGGTTGGCGAAGGATTCGTCACAGTGGACCACCCGGTCGGCCCGGCGCACGCATCAGCGCTGGCTCACCCGGGTGCGTCGCGGCGTCGGAGCAGCGCTCGCCATGGCCTTGGCCGTGCTGGGGCTGACCGTGGCGCCGTTTGCGCATGCCGCGGACACCGCGGCGACGATCGAGAAGACGATCATCAGCCCGAAGTCGACGTATGCCGTGGGTGAAACGGTCACCTATCGGCTCACTCTGCAATGCAGCAGCCTGACCGGGTCGTGTGGCATCGGGACCATCACCGACATCTTTGACAGCAACCTCACGGTGACGGCCGCCAACGTCTTCCTCCCCACGTCCGGCACCGGAGGCTCGACGCCGCCACCGCTGACCAAGTCGGTGAGCGGGCAGACGCTCACGATCACCGTGGGCAATGCCACCACGCCGTGGGAGGACGGCAAGGGCTTCGACGTCCTGGTCACCGCCACGGCGCCGCGTCGTCTCGAC